>ORJL010021264.1_pt1 | contig 13332 bp, 12 predicted proteins | sample 1779941 | NCBI WGS metagenome assembly ORJL01 (sample SAMEA104232317, study PRJEB22302) | groundwater metagenome | biome: forest; feature: aquifer; material: groundwater | place: USA | collected 2011-08-07 | depth 5.8 m
GTCAACTGGCAAATACCCAGTAGCAAATTACCATTATTGTCAAATTAAAAATTTTTATTATTCCCCCCGCCGATATAATTTAAATCCGCGCCGAGTGCATTGCCATCTTTGTCAAAATTTACGCCTAAACTCCAAGGAATGGCAAAAGCTTGGCTGCCGTCGGCATTCGCATGCCTTAGCCCGGAAATTCTTATCTGATTACCCGGCATAGAAGCTACATCATAAAAGGCAATCTTATTCTCGCTGTCCATTAAATCAAGGGTGCCTTTTTCGGTCTTTCTTACCGTGTATTCTTTATTCTCAACTTTTACTTTATTTCCGTCACCAAGAGGGCCTTCTATCTTGGCTACCCGGGCTTCCTGCACATTATCATATTTTAAATTCCCCGCTACAGTTACGGGATTAAACATAAAATTATTTTTTCCATCTAAACCCATCTGAATCAAGGTCGCGCTATCTTTAGTCGGCATCATCGCCAAGCCTTCTACCCCGCCTATAGTATAGGTATGTTCCGAGCCTAATCTTATCGGACTATTCTTTTCTGACTTAGCTAAAGCAGATTTATCACTTTTATCGCCTTTGTCACCTGCTCTTTCAACATTAACATTAATCAAGCCTTGGGCCATCATCGGAGCCCCTGCCCAACCGGTAATTCCGATACGCTGCTCCATTCCGTTTGCATCTTTAGTAAACCCTACCTTCTGCATCGTCAGCGCAGAGAAACCAGATGAGCCATCGCGGGTAAATTTAAAATTATCCGGGAGCTTCTCATCTTCATTGTAATATCTCGCTAATCCTCTTGGAGCAGAAGGCGCTGCTTCTGTATCTGGACCAGAAAGCGATACTATTACATTGCTAACCTTGCCCATTTCATAAAACATTTTATGTTCATTGTTTATATACTTCCCAAATAAAACATCTTGATTTGGAATGATAAACTCTTCCTTGGAATCCGTACTAAAATTATTTCTTATCTTATAATCTACCTGAGATTTAACGGTATATTTAATCGCAGTATCACGCAAACTATTCCAACCTTCAGTTTCTATTGTTTTAAGCAGAGACTCTCTCTCTAGAGCGCTTATTGTCTTATCTTTAAAATCTTTCTCGATACTTTCCCGCATTGTTTTTTCATCTAACTTTAAGCGCTCTTCAGGAGTCAAATTCATACCCGCATAAACTATCCGCTCTTGCTCTTTACCCAGGTAATACTGGTTGATGCGCGCTTCACTACCGACCGCACCTATCTCTAAGATTTTTGATGTAGAATTAGCATCGAGCAAAGATGAGCTTCGAATAACATTTCCCTCTGGGGTAATTGTGGTCGAGATAGGTAATGAAATAGTTCCGTCGGCAAAAGTCCCTAGATCAGCGTCAGTTATTTGGTCTTTTGCATTTTTAGTTGACTGATGAATGTTGCCCCATTTACTGCCCTTATAAGTTAAGGCCAAAGAATTCACATCCATCCCGCTAGTCACAAAATTATCCGACTTATCAAAGAAAGTGTTTTGCTTACCTTGCTTCGTATCTATCTCCACAGGTTTTAGAATAAAACTATTGATCCCTTCCGCGGAAACTACTTGCGTATCAAAAGATTTAATCTCGCCATCCAAATATCTAGTCTTATGAATTCGTGAACCATCGATTAATTGCTTGCCATTTAAAAGCGGGGCAGTGCTCGTCCAATCTACTTCTGAACCAACTCCAGCCGCAGCATTCGGTTTATTCAATATTTCCGGAATAAAGAAATTTCCTTGCGCGACTAAAGTAGGAACCGGATCAATCCTATCTTTATATCTAGCCGCGCCTATGTCAATAATCTCGCCTTTATGAATAATCTCGTCTTTATGAATACCATCTTTTACGATATTATATTTATTATCTAGGCCGCGATTAGTAAAATTTTGGGTGTAGTTACCGTGCGCGTAAGAAAGATCCCAATCCACAACCGGCGTCGGTGTATTGGCAGCTAGTTTATCTTCTTTATATTTACCGAGATCAACACCTTTAATACCAACACCATTAATTTCAGTATTAAAATGTTTAACAACATTTAACTGATCTAACGTTGTCAAAGTCTTCAAAGCGGCGTCATTATCTAGTTGTTCAATTTTGATTTTGCCTAGAGAAGCATAATCTTTAATTATCGTCCCCTTGCCATAAAAAGCCCCGTTTTGGCCAAACTCTAAAGACCCGCCATAGCCGCCTGACACATTTTTATCAAAAGTCTCACCGCCAATCCAGGTATCGAAAGTCTTATTCTCGTGACTGGCCGGCATAAGATGAATCCCGGTCTGCCAATCCGCGTATTTAATTTGGCGAGTCGCCTCTTCATAGCCGATAGTAGGATTACCTAATCTCACCTTAAAATTTTGAGTCACGATATCAATTTTTGGCGTCTGCCTCCAAATCGCGCCATGTGAATATGTAGGCGAGAAACTAAGGGTAGCAGGATTATTATCTCTCTCTAAAAGATTATTAATACTGATACCAGCACGACCGTGATGAACATTAATACTCTCCCCATGACCAATAGAAGAAATCCAATCTAAATCCACGCCATGGCCTAGATTAGCCGCACTACTTCCTGTGCCAGCCGGGGTGGGCACAAGATGATGTGAATAGCTAAAGGTAGTCGCGTCTTTCGGAGTAAACAACCGGACATTGTTGCCAATCTTGCCGCTTCCATCTTTGTCAAAATCCAGATCTAAATCAAATTTGTTCAAATCTAAATCTACTTTCCTCAAATCTAAACCTGTTTTCATAGACGCCTTGATATCTAGGTCTAAACGATCATGCACCCAGCTCTTCAGCTCGTCCTGACTAATCCCCTTTATCTCCTGATTATATTTACCAACCATTCCGCCTTCGCTAAAATTGCCACGACCAAGATACAAAGTTTCCATAAAGGCCGCTCCCTTAATGCTAGTAGTGAGGCTGCCTCTTCCGCCGTCAAAAGACCTAATATCTTTAATATCAATATCATCCTTAATCATCGCAGCGCCTCTGGTGGCAAATTGCCCATCATTAAATCCCGCTCCAATTACCGAGCCATTCTGGATGCGCGCGCCGTTTAAATTTATTACGTGTTCAGTAATCCCGTTAATATTCTTAAAGGGGATACCGACCTTGGAAAATTGATCCAGCGTATTACGATCAAACTGCTGATGGCCAAATGCCGCCCGGGTCATATCTAGATTACCAATCTTGGCAATGGGCTGGCTCCAGGCAAAACCATTCATCGTATTCTGCGTCGAAACCAACTTACCATTAATATCTAAAGAACTTAACTCCCAAATCCCGCCATTGCCATAAGCCGCGTGATTGCTGTATATTAAATTTTTACCGGTGTTAGCGATATTCATCGTGCTTAAGAAATCCGCGCCGGTAATTTTATAGGTCGGGCTTGAACCAAAACGCGCGTCGGAATCAAGAGGAGAGCCTTTCGCGAGATTATAGTCTAGTGATCTTTCTATAGAATCACCCTGAAAAATATGCGGCGCAAATAAAGTATTATAATCGCCGATCTCTGCCATTGTGCTTTCTCCAATGCGCCCGCGCCATGAATTTTGCGCACCCACGTATTCATGCGGATTCCAAGAATGAGCAATATTCGCGCTTTTATCTACCCAAGCAACCGAATCATTACGATTATAGTTTTTAATTAAAAGCCCGTTATCAGGATTATTGGCCAAAGTATCATAAGTCCTTATCCCGATATTCGGAGCCATCGGCGTACTATCCCAAGACTGACCCACGTTCTGCCAGCTGGTATGCGGGCCATTTATATTTAGCGTAAAATCACCTTCCGGCACCAAATTTTTCACATGCTGGCCCCAAACCAACTTGCCGCCAATTGAATAAGACATATCCCCTATCTGCTGGCTGATACCTTGCGTGGCCATGGAAATCCCGCCCCGGAAAAGATTAGGGTCAATAGAAGGCCCTTGCCCACCACCGTTGCCTTGCCCGGGCAGATTATAAACCATACTAGCTGTAGGTAAATTTTGCGTAATAAACCGACGATAATCTGTGTCTAAAGGAACCCAGTTCCAAGCATTTACATTATTGTTACGGATGTCTATTGCTACCGGGGCAATACCAAAAGAACCTCGGATATCCTGATAAGAATTATTATAGGCAGCCGTGGCATAAGCATTGCTGTTTAAAGGAAATATCTCTGCGCTATTAGGATTATGGTAAAATTGAAAAGAGCCATTACCATAATTCGTTAAGGACGTTACCGGGGCGATGTCCGCAGAACCCGCAGAATATCTAGTTTGCATTACCGGAATAGATATGCTTGTTCCCGGAACAGGTACATTTAGATAGCCAGTTTGTTCGTTTAAAGAACTTACCCCCAAGCTATTAGCAATATATTGAGTTGAAGGATAAGAGCTAGCATTAGTGCTAGTATTAGTTTGTGCCCTATAATAATCAGGCATCTGATTAGAATAAATATTATCGTTATAATCATCATAAGCGCCTTTAATACTCATTGCCTCTTTATCCTCTACTAATTCTATGCCTATGGCGCCGGCTTTTTGAGCATCGATTAAGGCATAGCCAGAGAATTTTTGAATAAAATTATCCTTAGGAAGAAACTCCTCTTTATGATTATCCACAAAATAAACTTTATCGTCTGCCGCTCTCGCGACTAAAACATAATGGTCGCCTTTTAAGTGGGCAATAAAAGGAGCAATCTCATTAAAATCTGAATTCGTAATCTTAACTGGAGAAAGTTTACTGCCAAAAAACTCGGAAACTTTTGCTAAAGCAAAAAGGGAATTCTTAATTATTTCCGGATTGCCTTCGGGCTTAACCACGCCATTAATAATATCAATACTTAAGGCTAAAACCGCGATATCCTGCTCTTGCGCCTTAACCCCCTGATAATTTAAAAAATCATATAATGATTTAGCGCCGCAAGGCTTGCCAATTAACCAATTGTAAATTTCCTCAATCCTGCGCGAAGATAATTTTAAAGGTTTATCTAATTTAAGGGTGAGCTCCGGAGAAAGCTTAATCACATCAATTGGCTTACTGGAAATATCTTTTAAAATATCTTTGACGGCAATGGGAACATCTAATTGATGCGGGTCCTTGATTACTGGAGGTTGCATGGGAGTTAAGCTGGCGTTAGGCTGTCTCCATAACACGCGCCAATCATATTCCATAGCCTGCGCGAACTGCTCTGGCAGAAATACCGCCACCACAATAAAAGCCACGACCCTTAACCAAGTTTTAAAACTTGAGTGGAATCGCGGCTCAATATATTTTACGCCGGGCATAGGTTGAGCATCAACGTTTTTTTCTTTTTTCGTAATACCTATATACAAAGAAAAAAGCAAAGTTCTCCCCCTACCCCATAATCTGCTGACCCGGTTTTTTATTTCTTCTAGGCTCTTCATATATTTTTAATCGTTTATAAAACTATTTAGTAACTCCTTAAAAAAATAAGTCTTATCCACGACCACAGCAACTATAACATATAGATAATATAGTGTCAAGTACATTTTACCCTAAAAAAGGGAGCGGTTTCTTTCCTGTTTTTTGCTATAACTTCTTTAGAATAAACCGCTTTATTCTCTGGTTTAAAACGCCTACTTCCTATCTTGTAGCCCTCCTGAAAACCCGCCTGTGTCATTGCGAGGAAGCCGCCGAAGGCGGACGACGAAGCAATCTTTAATAAATTGCTTCGCCCCGCCTTGGCGGGGCTCGCAATGACACTAGGGTCGAAATAACAGATTGGACATTAACTAAGTTTGGACATTATTATGCTTGATTCATACTAGTTTGGACATTGCCTACACGTTGCTCCAAATAGGAACATATACTTCTATAAACACTAATTGTTAAACAAAGATTGCCCCCTAAAATAAGCAAAATTTATATTGCAATTACTTAACAAATATGTTAAAAAATTACCCTTCACAAACTACGGATTCTAATGTATACTTATTTTTGTATATACTCATTTTTGATTATATAAAGACCCCGCCACCAACAGGCGATTCATTTCTCCTAAAACTTCTAGATAAACTTAAAACCGTAGATTTCGAACTTACCAAAGAATAGTAAGTAATTTAACCGCTTAATTTCTCTTAGTGCCCGCCTTGATTAGGGGGCGACTTTTACTTGACATTCTATACGCTTACGTATAGAATAACGTTATGAATCTAAAACGTATTGCCCTTAATAAACTTATTAAAGATATAAACCGCAAGGAAATTAGTATTATTGTGGGTCCGCGGCAGGTTGGAAAAACTACGCTTCTTCATAAAATAGAAGCATATTATCGGCAAAAAAAACGTAAATGCCGGTATTTTAATCTTGAGATGCCACAAGATGCTAATTATTTTGCCAGAGGTTTTCAGGATATTTTATCTGAATTAAATAAAGAAAAACAGGCGGTTTTAATAGACGAGTTTCATTATCTTCCTAACGCTACAAAACTATTTAAATCAATATACGATGGCTGTAAGGGTTTAAAAGTTTTCGCCAGTGGCTCTTCGGCCATTGAAATGCACAAGCATTTAAAAGAAAGCTTGGCTGGCCGTAGGCGCCTTTACCAAATTTTCCCTCTATCTTTTTCCGAGTGGCTGCCTGCCAAAAATAAAAATATCGACCTACCTAAAAGCCTGAATTTAAAAGTAACCCCCCAAACACATCTATATCTGCGTAACTGTCTTGAGGAATTTATTATATTTGGTGGAATGCCCGGATTGGTGCATGAAAAAAATAAAGAAGCCAAGAAACGTCTACTTATAGACTTAGTAGCCACTTATATTCAAAAAGACATCAAAGCATTATTGAGGGAAGAAGATATTCTATCTTTTAACCGCCTGTTGGTCTTATTGGCAGGCCAAGAAGGCGGGCTATTGAGCGAGAACAGTATCTCGCACGACCTTAACTATTCCCTGCGCCAAGTCAGAAAAGATATCGCTATTTTAAACCAGATGTTTTTGCTTGATATCCTCAAGCCATTTTTTACTAATCGCAGCAGAGAATTAAGACAAACAAATAAAATTTATTATTTTGACAGCGGTATTCGTAATGCTATCCTGCGTGATTTTAGAAACTTAACCCAAAGGCCGGATAGAGGCGTACTTTTAGAATCTTTTGTACTACACGAGATTCAGAAAAATTTAAAAGTAGCTCAAGAAATTTATTACTGGCGCACGCGCGAGAAAGAAGAAGTCGACTTTATTCTTGTGCAAGACCGGATACCAGTTGCTATTGAAGTTAAATCTAAGCTTAACACAACCGAGGTACCTATAGGAATAAGACAATTTTTTAGGAAGTATCCAGAATGTAAAACTGCTATCGTCTTAAATGATGATTTAATAAAAGAGGTTATTTATGAATCGAAAAAAGTAATCTTCGTCTCTCATTATTATGCCCATCTGATCCCATTTTTATATTAACATCTAAACCTCTATCACTACTGCTCGCCCTGGCCGAAGGTATCTGCGCCTTGACGGTATTTCTCCTGAATCGAGCGCAGCATAAAAGTACGTACGGCCAAAAGCGCAGCCGCGGCTAAAGTAATTAATATCGTATATTCTATAAGAGATTGTGCTTTATTCTTTGGCCGTATCATAATTTACTATAATCGTAGTCATATCTGAAGAAAACGGTGGCTCATCTCCTAGAACTATATCGGAGATAAATATCCGGCAATGAGCTTGGTCTTGCCTTAAAAAGTTTAATTCTGTAGTCCACTGACCCACGTGAGAATCCTTAACTTTAGATCTCTGACTTAATGTTTCTAACTCCGGCTGGTTAGTCAAATTCCAGCCATAATCTGACATTTCCTTCTCATAAAAAGAGCTTACATCTTCTACTGGTGCGTTAGTAATATATGTCATCCTTATCTCTTGGCCTTCTTCAGATAAACCGACTAAGGAGGCGCCGGGATAAACCGGAGCAACTTCTTCTTTAGGCTGCTGCGGTATTTGTAATGAAGGATACACTTCAGAGAAATCTTTGGGCGGTGCGCTGGCTTTACCTTCTATATTTTTAGACGCTTCTTTTTTACTACGCGCTAAAACAAACTGCGTGTGACTGTCTTGGGCTAAATCCGCAAGTAAAAAAACTAAAGAAAGTATTTCTTGATCTTTTTCAAAAATCAGATTTTGTTCGGAAACATGCAACGCTTCCCAACCTAAAATCGGTAATCTTCTAATATAAAAGTCTCTTATCTCCTTAGAACTTTCAGTCGTACGATAATAAACTATAGGACCTTCTCTTTTAATCTCTCTAGTATTGTTCGGCAAAGGCAATACTTCTTCTTTTTGCCCTTGAGCAAAAACAATTGTTACGCTTAGCGCGACAAGTAAAAATAAATTAACCAATATGGTTCTTTTAGGCATCATCGTAAACCCCTTATTTATTGTAACCCCTACTATTTATCTGTATCCACTATGGCGGCCTCAAACTTTTTATCTGGTACATAAGGAAAAATTTGCCCCGTACCGCTAAAATCAGCCTTACTCCAACTAGTCACTGACGGACTCACATTCTGTGTTGCTGTTGCCGTTACATCATGGCCGCCCTCAATATCCGCGAGACAACGAATAATATGCTGCGACACATATACCCCAGTCGATGTCTCTAAGGGATCTTTCTCATCTAGAAAACTAGAAATCCCGGTCGTCACGCCATCTAAATTTGGTTTTATCGGCGGCAAAAAATAAGGATAGAAAGGCGTACTCGAAGAATTAGATGTTGATGGATTCTGTAGCGCCTTTAACGCAAAATTATGAAGATTTATACCAGATTCTAATTTATCCCCTATTAGGTTATATATAATAGGATCGAGAACGCAAGTCGTTACTGGTTTAGGAGGCTTACCCACCATTTTAGTTGTACACTTACAATATCTCTTATCAATTGATTTTTTGTCCTTAATGCACTTACAAGCTACATCTAGTAACGTCCTCGCCGGTTCATAATGATCCTCCTTGGCTACTGTAAGCAGCTTAACTGCCCCAAAGATACCTTTCATCATATCCTTTAAAGCGTCTAATAGCCATGGCCTACCGGCGGACAAATCCCCTGGCGGCGGAGACAATATAAAAGTAGGATAATTTCTATCCGAAGTTAACGGCGCCCTGGCCACCTGTACCTTTAAAACCCAAGGCGCGGAGGAAAGGAGTTTAATCGAAGTGTCTACCGGGTAGCTACTATTCATCGCACTATATTTTTTACCGACTGCAACCGCCTGCTGGGCGCCCTCAACCAATACCCTGCGCAACCCCAAATAAGTATTAAACTGATGCGTCCAGATAATGAGAATTTGAGGCATAAGAAACCACGCCGAACCTAAAGCCGTATCATTTAAGTTGAAAATAGCCTGATTAATATTAATCTCAAGATTTGTCGGACTCCCCGCAATAGCATTATTTAATTCATCGCAGGCAGGACAAGGATTAGCCCTGAAAGAATCTTTTATCCCAATAAGATCTGGTTGCCCCGGCTTTCCTTTCTTCCCTCTAATTTTATCCAAAGTCTCTCCTGTGGCGCGCGTAGCCTTAATTAAACCTAAGATGATATTGGCCAGGGGCGGGGGGATTGGGGGACTAGCATGAGGCAACCCATAAAACATAGCCATCTCATGGAATTTCTTATAATCGGCAAGTAATCTTTCGTCGTTTCTTTGAGCTAAATAATTGTATAAACCCGCCATTACTGAAGCCGCAGCCAAAGCCCCAGCATCTGCACTATTTGCCGATGCTGTTTTCCTTAAACCCACCTTACCTAACTTTACCGTAAAAAAAGCCATGCTTAAGATAATCGCGATGATCGCCAGAAATAACGGCATCAGTTGGCCCTTATTATTTTTCTTGAAAAACTTATTGTGATGAAAATAAGTAAACATATTATTCCGATAATGGCGGCGAATGATAAAGATTGACTATTGAACTGCCTCCGGATACCCGGCTGGCATTATAGGCCTTTTGCCTGCCGACAATACGCCCATTCATCCAAAACCAAATCTTGGTTATACCCGCTAAAAAAGCAAGCATAGTTACTAATATTACAACTAATTCTAAAGTAGCTTGGCCTTTTTTTACCATGACTTCTGCTTAATTATTGGTGTTACTGCAGCATCCTTACTATATTTATACTGTCCATCAGCGTCTATATAAGAGCCTTGCGGACTATCCCAAATCATACCGCCGTCTTTATCTTGCTCCGGTGTACATTTACTAGGATCAGTACAATATTTTCTAAGCTTATACGGAATAGCCGTATGGATAGTTTCCTGAAGCCGAGAACTCTTGGTGCCGCCTATGCTGGACGCATTTTGCGCTTTAGTAAATTGCTCACTAAACACTAAATTACGGCTTACTTCTTGGGGCTGCTGTACTACCGGAGCCCAATAACCGCCCGGAACAGTCTGAACTAAACTCTTATATGGAACGGATACTTCATTATCATTAACCTTAAAAACAATTAAATCATTGGGATTAGTGTTATCCGACGACCATAATATTCTTGCAGTGGCATCTAATTTTTGGGGCGTGCCTTTCCTAAAGTTATCCGTTGTATCTGCATAACGCCGGTCTTCAAGGGCCCTATACACTACTGACCCGCCGGAACCAGCAGTACCACTAGGCTTGGCTTTCGCCTTAGCCTGACGAAAAGCCTCCATCTGAATATATTGCTGATCATTTAAATTCTGCATATAAGAAAGCAATGCGCCTAAGACAAATAAAATAATGCTGCCAAAAATAGCCATCTCGACAGCGGCCTGACCTTTTTTAGTACTATTACTGCGGAACTTGATAACCGGCATCCCTCGTCACTCCTTCTACGCTATCCGAACTAAACTCTGGCCGATATAAAAAATTTTCATCCGTCCTTATGCCTTTTTTTATAAAACCCTCCACACCAGGAGAAAGCGGCTGACTACGGTCGCTAATTCCCGCGTCCGCACTACTTGCCCCAGAACTTCGGCTATCATCGCCTGCAGCTCCCGGATAAGCCGCGCTAGAAGTAGCGCTGGAGCTTACTGCTTGTTTTTCATCTATATCTATATAGCCATCCTTAAATACAATGCTTTGGCTGCTAGATCTATCGGTCCGAGAAAAACTATCCCCGCCACTAGTCGAAGAACTAACCATTGGTGCAGGGCCAATAAGGGCGTCGGTGACTTCTTTAGTCTTACCTTGAAGATTAAGCTGGATATAAGTCTGCATCGCGATTAACGCGGCAGCAACTACGCCGATAATTACAGCGTACTCCTGAAAAGCGCTGGCTTTATTATTCATACGCCCCCCCAGCCGTGGGAAACCATTGTTGCTCATTTCCTTGCGAAGAATAATCAAAAGTGCTGTTAGTAATTACTTCCGCTGTCGTATTTTTTACTGTACCCGAAGACGCCTCACTTATCGTCTTAGTCACACTAGTTGAACCTGAAGCATACTTAGGAGTATAAAGCCTGCCTGCGCTTAAACTAGCCGCCTGACCCTTAAACCGGCCATGTATGCCGCCTTGCATATACTTTTGCATAACAATAATCGCCGCGACAAACACGCCAATCATTAAGGTATATTCTAATGTGCCCTGCGCCTTTTTTGCCATCACTGCTTTCCTTTATCTAGCCGTATCACTTAATTCAGTCCTAATCTGATTCAACCGCGCGTTTACTGAATTATTAATATATTTTGACATCGCGACCAATGCCGCGGCTACAACCACAAAAGTTATGGTGTATTCTAAAAAACTTTGCCCGAGACGATAACCATAAAAATATTTTCTCATTCTATATCTTCCCATTCTTATTTTAATGCGTATTAAGCATGGTTGTACTGGCTTTATCAAGATAACCCTTCATCGCTCCCGTCGGCTTGTTTATGCGGGAAAGCAGCACAGCCGTAGCCCCCATCACCACAATTAAAAGTAAAGCATATTCTATAACACTTTGTGCTATTCTAGAACGCATCTATAGCTCCTTAAACTTAAAAAATCTTAGATTGCCCAAATTGCAACATGATCGGGCCGCCAATAACAATTCCGATTACCGGCAATATACAAAATATTAAAGGAATAAGTATTTTTAGCGGCGCCTTAACCGCGAATCTCTCGCCGCGGTGAAAACGCTGTAGGCGGCTGTCTTCGGATAATATCTGGAATGCCTCGGCCACCGGCGTACCCATCCTCTCCGCCTGTACCAATGTTTGCACAAACGAATTTACCTCTGAAATATTAAGCCTACGCGCCATATCCTTGAGCGCCTTGGCCCGGGCCTTGCCCCATTTAATTTCTTCAGAAACAAAAGCTAACTCTTCAATAAATGGATTGGAGGGAATTTTTTCAATCAACCATTTTACTGCCGTAGTAAAATCTAACCCCGCCTCAACGCATAAGCCTAATAGATCTACCATCTCCGGCAACATCTTAATAATCACCTCTTTACGCTGGGCTATTTTTTTGCCTACCCATATATCCACGCCTACATAACCAAAGATAAGCGCAATACCAAATATCTGTGCATTAAATTTACCTAGAATAACCACTGTAGAAAAACTAAATGCGGCCATAATTAATAATTTGACACTAAAAAATTCGGCCGCGCTCATTTTTAAATGCGCGGCATCTAAATTAGTCCTTATTCTTGTGGTAAGATTTAATTTATCGACGAGCTTATCGACTAAGGGAAGTGTTATAAATGGCTTTTTTTTTACGATGCCCCCGTGGCCGGCAGCAAGCTTAACTGTCGTACTAGGCGCACTAAAGCCTAAGAAAATAAGCACAATACCTAAACCCATCAGTATAACAATTAAAGTAATCATATTTTTACCGTGCTAAACTTTTTAATTAAAATCATTCCGACCAACTGCAAAAATACCGCAGCCATTAAAAGCGGCCTACCCATCTTCTGATCATTCAACATAATATCAAAGTGATGCGGTTGAGTGGTCATAATCCACCAGGTAAAAAATATCGGCAAAAGCGACATAATTATCCCCTGCATTCTACCCTGCAAGGTAAGGGTATTTATATTATCTCTTAATTTACGGTTATCGCGAATAGTAACAACTAGCCGGCTTAAAACCTTAGTCAGGTCACCGCCGGTTTCTCTGGCCACGAGCATAGAATTAACAAACAAGTTAAGCTCATCTAAATTCATTCTTTTGCTTAAAGATTTTAGACTATCATCGAGATTAATCCCCATTCTGTTTTCCCGAACTACCAGCCCCAGCTCTTGGCTAATCGGTGGCGGCATCTCTTCCACGATAACCTCTAGTCCCTGCAACAGGCTTAAGCCGCCTTTTAAAGAACTCGACAAAGTCATAATTACATCTAAAAGCTGGGAGTTTA
>ORJL010319284.1_pt1 | contig 13326 bp, 5 predicted proteins | sample 1779941 | NCBI WGS metagenome assembly ORJL01 (sample SAMEA104232317, study PRJEB22302) | groundwater metagenome | biome: forest; feature: aquifer; material: groundwater | place: USA | collected 2011-08-07 | depth 5.8 m
ACCTCCTCGCGTCGTTCACTCTCTCACTCCTCTCCCCCAACATTCCCTGTGGAAACTTCCAATGGGGCGGGAACACTTTTTGCGCGCAATAAAACTACGGCTAAAAAATTAATAATTAAAACAAAGCGCCTGACGCGCGTAGCTGATTCCTCCCCCACGGGCAGGGAAAAATGCGTACCCGTACTATACCAGAAGGGTAAAAAACGCGCAAACGGTAAAAAGCGAAAACCCCTCCCGTTCCGCACTGCGGAACGGGAGGGGTTATATTCGTCGGTACCATTGTCCGAAACTTCTTTTACTGTCTGAGTGCCGCTCTCATCTCCTCCAGAAGCACCCTGATGCTTTCAAGTGTGCTTGCCATTTGCGCCGATTTGGAGTTGCCTCCTTCATTGTTCATAGACACATTTGACCTTAAGGGGGAAGTCAGATTAAACTTCGCCGTTGCATTGGGAACGGTGAATTCAGTTCCGTTAAATATCACTATCGTGTAGTCGCCATAGGTGTAGTCCTGCGCGACAAATGTAAGCGTCTTGGAATCGGAAGAGGGACAGTTTGGATTAGTGGTACCATCGGACGCAATACAGCCGGGAATCGTAATAGTTCCCTTGCTTACTCCATCAACAAAGAGGGTCATCTGAATGTCGTTTTGGGTGGTAGAGAAGTTTGTTCCGACAACGGTTACTCTTGTCCCCGCTGGACCGGCAGTGGGCGAAACATACGAGATGGTCGGGCGTGCAGTCAGGTAGAATTTAGAAGCTGAATTTACCGCGCTAGTTTCGCTTCCGTTCCATACGACGATTGAATAACTTCCGTAGGTATTGTTGGGGGCAGTGAATGTAATAGTGTTGCCATCAGCAGACGCGAGGCCTGGGAACGTTACCGTTCCTTTTCCAGAAAGGGTAAACTGGATTTCATTACCGGTTCGGGCAAAGTTAGTTCCTTTAACCGTTATCACAGTGCCGTACGGACCTGAAGCGGGAGAGACGGAAGTGACGGTTGGGACAGGGGATACGACTGCGGGAGCGGTGATGATGAAGGGAAAGTCACTCGTATCAGAAATAGCCGTACCAGTAATCGGATCGTTTGCGTACCTAATTCTTATATAATATTGCCCAGGAGTAAGATCTGCTGTGTCCCTGGTTGGAACAAGACTGGATCCTGTATTTAATCCGTTATCAAGGAGGCGAGTTGATACTTTGTTGCTGTTAAGAATATCAATAACCAGAGTATCATTTCCTGACATTCCTTGAGATTGCCACTGAATCGGAACTATATCACCTTGTTTGTATGTTCCCCCATTCGGCGAGGTAACGGTGATGGAAGGTGTAGCAACCGGAGCTTCAGCAATCGTAATCACCCCGCTCTCGCCGGAACAGGTTCTGAATCCAGCTGGGTTATCTCCCTGGCACACCACACGAACTTTGTAACTTCCGGGAGTTATGAGACTCGGAACAACGGTTCCGTCAGACTTAGTAATGCTACCTCCCTTAGGGGTGAATGTAATACTCGTGTTGCTTGGAGAATAATTCATCGCCACGTTTATGGGTGCGCTATCACCGGCACCACCTTGCTTTGCGAGAGACACCGTCACAAGCGCGCCAGGATTTGAGTTGGCGAATGTCCAGTTGATAGTTTGCGGACTGCCTAACGTCCATGTCGCTCCCGCCCTAGGCGAAGTAACGGTGATAGAAGGTTGGATTACTCCACGCCCACCAGAATAAATCCGGAAAAAGCTATCGCTATAATCTGAAACGATATTATCATAAGAGGAAATTAAGATTTTGAAATTTCCGGGAGAAGCCTCAGTTACAAATTCTTGAGGTATTGTCCAATTATAATAACCGCCTGTTATGTTCGAAGCAATAGTTCTTATGACTACATTATTACTATTAACCAATTTAATGCTCTGAGTTCCCTGCAAGTTTCTTACTGACCAGGTAATTGGATAGGTTCTACCTTCTTGCCAACTTTCTCCACCTATAGGCGAAGTGACGGCGATGGTGGAAACAGTGTCAGCAATTGTGAAAGATACTCTAGTTTCCGCAGAAAGGCTCGCCCTACTTGCATTCAAACAATATAAATCAGAATTCTCCTGTTTGCATAAATTCGCAATAAGCTGATAAGTGCCAAGTCCTCTACTTGGAGTTGTCGGTATGGCCCACACATGCTCTGTTACTCCAACGGGAAATACTTCTTGTGTAAGATCGTCAGCTCCATACCCATCAGGCCCTACCAAAGTTAAAACGGTCTTATAACCGATTGTGGGTTGCCATAAAATCCTGTAGGTACTGCCTGATTTCCACGCTTCTCCTCCATTCGGCGAAGTGACGGCGATGGTAGGTTGGGTATTATTGGAATTATTCGGCGCGGAAATAGAGAAAGATGTGTCGCTTCCGTCCGTATTACCCGAAGTAGATGTGTTGGGAGTGACATCAGCAACAAATACTTTGTAGTTGGAACCGCTGGGAATGTTTGAAGGAACAGTCCACTCAAAATAATTGGATCCGTCGGTTGCGTTCTGTTTGTCTTGAGGATTGTTACCCCACTGCGTACCGGCCCTAATGTTGTACTGTTTAAGATACCGCGAACCAGACGTGTAATCTATAAGACTGATTGAGATATTGCGTCCTTGGCTGTTACCGGTCCACTTGATTGGGTACACCGAACCTGTTCGGAGATCGTCTCCCCCATTCGGCGAAGTAACGGTGATGGGTGAAGGGGTATTAGCGGAATTATTCGACGCGGTGACGGTTACCGTATGAGTTTTTATCATTAATCCTCCGTTTCTATCCTTTACCCAAAAGGAAATCATGTAGGTCCCTGCGGAAGTATAGGCATGAGTGAACTCTGCTGTGGTGCTAAACCCTTGCGTTGTTCCATAGTTGACTCCACTTGAAGTTTTTTCAACCTGTGAGCTTGGGCTATTGTCACCCCAAGCTGCGGTGTACGTGAGTGATGAGCCATCTGGGTCATACGCCTGCACAGACCATTTCGCTGACTCATTTACCGCAAGTGTGGTCGGCGCGGGAAGATTACCAGACTCTCCACCGTTTATGTAGGAAATCACCGGTAACTTATTCGCATTGACGGTAGGACACTTATACAACGCGTTCAGTTTCGCACGAGTTAGCGGTCCGACATTGCCCGTGTGGTCAATACCGTATTTGTCCTGGAAATCAATAACAGCGGAGGAAACTTGATCAGTAAATACCTCACCACGAATGCGTTCTGCCGTTCCTGACGCTCTCGTGATAAATCCTTCCGTCACCAAGACCTTTACCAATGCGTCAACCTCAGCCCCTGTATCTCCATTTCGTAAAGGTTTCGTAAAGTTATAGCAAAAACCACCGGTTGCAGAGGTTGCGCCACCTCCGCCACCTCCTGTGGGTGTCCCACCCAAGAGGGATGTCTGAACATTATTGACCGTCGCCTGATCAACTCCAAAGGACTGGAGAAGCGTTAAGATAGTGTTTATCTGCAGTTCGGTAAGTCCTGCCGCGTTCGTCAGAGACGGCAAAGAAATCGCCACTAACAGAGCGACCGCGAAAACGAAAATAGTCTTTTTCATTGTGTTGAAAATAGCTTATAAATTGAACTAATAAACCACCCTCTATAGTACCACCCCCCCCAGCAAATCAAACAACAAAAAGGGGGATAAGATCCCCCCCACCAGTCAACCTGCCAGGTTGACTGGTCTAACCTCCGATCGGTATACTAAGTCGGTATGATTGGTGATATCGCTCACATTTGCAATAGAGGATTCAGCAAACACGAAACATTTTCAGAAACTGCTGATTTTCGCAGATTTGTTGAGAGTTTGTATAAATTTAACAACAGAAATGGCGCGGTTCGTTTCCAAGGAAAAAATCTGTTTTCCGACCCGCCCCCGCAAGACAGAATCGTTGATATTCTCAAGTGGAGTCTATTGAAAAACCACTACCATCTTTTGTTGCACGAAAGAGTTCAAGGTGGGATTGTAGAATTCGTAAAAAGGTTGGGAAATGGCTATACAAAATACTTTAACATAAAAAACAGGCGAAGCGGTTATTTGTTCCAAAACTCCGCAAAAATCATTCCGATTCAAGAGGATAGGCACTTTCTCTACATCCCTTTTTATGTTGAGCTCAACCCCTTAGATGCTTTTGACACGCGCTGGAGAACGGACGGAATAAAAAATGTTTCCGGCGCACTGGACTTTTTGGAAAATTATCGATGGTCAAGCTATCGCGACTACGAAAAAGAAAAGGAATTCTCTTGCCTGTTGAGTAAAAAAGTATTTTACGACCTATTTGAATCCGGAGAGAAAAGTCACAAAAAAGAAACATTTGATTTTATCAGGAAACCTCCCTTGAACGACGAAAATGAGGGTTTCTCCACCCCCACCAGTCAACCTACCAGTCAACCTGGCAGGTTGACTGGTTGGTTGAATTGAAATGGTATCTAAAAAATGATGCTGGAAAAGATTATCAGGTATTTAGTGTGTCTATTCGCTCTAATTGGTTTTGTGTTGGTCAGCGGGTTTTTTGCCGTAAAGATGGGATGGACGAACACCGCCGGAATTATTGATACGCAACGGGAATCTTTTCTTAAAGGCGTGACAAACCCGGGTTGGGCGGAGGGTTCTGAATGGCAGACATTTACGGAAGCCGTTCGGAAAGATACCGATGATATAAAAAAAGCCGGTGAGCTTTCGGGAGTTCCCGCCCGCCTTATCGTCGCGCAACTGGTTTCGGAGCAACTTCGACTTTTCCATACCAATCGCGAACTTTTCAAAACGGTCTTCGCTCCACTCAAAATCATGGGCAATCAATCGCAGTTTTCGTGGGGCGTGATGGGTTTGAAACAAGAAACCGCCCGAGCTGTAGAAGAACACCTCAAAGATTCCTCTTCGCCTTTTTATCTCGGAAAAACATACGAAGCTCTGCTTGATTTCACGACTTCGGACCATGATAGCGAGCGGTTTGCCAGAATTATTGATGAAAACAGTCGTTTCTACTCGTACCTCTATAGCGGGCTTTACCTAAAGCAGATTGAAAAACAATGGAAAAACGATGGTTTTGACATCTCCGACCGACCGGAAATCTTGAGCACCCTTTTCAATATCGGTTTTGACCATTCGCAACCGAAACATGACCCTCAAGTTGGGGGTTCAGCCATTGAGATAGGTGGGATAACGTATAGTTTCGGAGGTCTCGCGGCAGAATTCTATTATTCAAAAGAATTGACAGAAGAATTTCCTCGCTAACTCGTTAGCTCGTTAGCTCGTTATTTGCGCACCAGTCAACCTGGCAGGTTGACTGGTACCGCCAACGATTGCGAAGCCTGATAGAAACCTCTCCAGTCACGCAACTCTAGCGGATTAGAGGGAGAGGAAAGAGCGCGGGTGACATTCTTGTCGCCCGCGCTTTCCCATTTTTACTTAGTTTCCACCTTTGCGTAATAGAATACTAGTTTATCACCTGGATCCCTGATTGCCCATGAATGAGCGGAAGACACGGTCATACGAGAGTCATTTCTACTATCGGTTACCATATAATGAGGATCAAAAGGATCTTTATCAAGAACAATGGTGGGATAAATACATCTGATTAACTTGGTTTCAATCAAATAACCCTTGAAACTATCATAAAAACCGTACTTAAGATCAAAACCCCACTTTTCCGCTTCTTTGTCAGCATAAAACAAAGAATAGAAACTCTCACTAACTCTGTTTATTGCTTCTGCCAATGCATGCATTTTATCTTCATTCAAATAACCTTCGGCTCCAGCCTCAAGTTTTAGTTTTTCACACAAACTAAAACATTCCTTCAGTGATTCACTAAAAAGTGTCGCCTTCTCAGTAATCTCCTGACTATCTTCGGTTCCATTCGCTTGTTTCTCTTGAATGCGACGTAACCACATTCTAACTGTCACCCCAAATTCTTCCGGTGAAAAAAAAGCTGGTGGAAACTTCTCTTCGTCAATCTCTAGCATCCTCGGGTCAAGACCATAACTACGACCATTACCCATTTCTTCCGCCACAGCTCTTGCCTTATTTTCCTCTTCCGTGAGACCAGCATTTTGAAAATTATTTGCCGCGCTAATATAACCTTCTTTTGCATTCGTAATTAATCCTTGCGTTGGAAGATAATCCTCTCTCACACCACGTAAATATTGTTCCTTGAGCTTCTCGGCTTCCGCAAGTTTAATTTCAGCTACTTTTCTATTATTGCCAACATGCTCATAAAAATCACAAGCCCTGGAACGAGCAGATGAAGCAAATTCCGCCAATTTTGGATTACCCTCCCATGTTTTGGCGAGCTCTAATAATTTATCCGCTGATAAAGCAACCTTCTCTTTTTCTCCTTCTCTTATTCTAAAGCCTCTAGGAGTATCCCTATCTATTTTTTCCATTAAATTTCTGGCTTCTCGCACCTCAACCTTATCGAAAATTCCTTTGAAATCCTTATCTCCTGATAGCGTATCCATCTCACTACGAACCCTAGTCGAAAGATCTGCTAATGCTGGATTGGCACCCCAAGCTTCAATCTGTTTCCTCGCTTCGCGTATCTTCTCTATAGCAAAATCTGGATGAGACAGTGTGTATTGCTTATCAGCATTGCTAATACTGCGCAGACCGCTTACAAATTCCTCGCACAAAACTTCCGCCTCGTTGCGTTCTTTTTCCGCACCTGTCTGCTCTGCCACCTGTATTTTAGGTGTCTCGCTTTTTTTCTCCGCGGTCGGCGCCTCGTTTTTTACTGATGAACCAAATCCAAATCTATCAAAAAATCCCATATTTTTTATATTATTATTTAAATAAACTACCAAAGAAATTATACACCCCCTCAAACGCGTTAAACACACTGATGGACATATTTCTTCCGCCTGTGGTTCCACCAGTCGTTGAGTTGGACACGGTAACTGTCACCGAATCGGAGGCAGATTGTCCGGTCTTGCTGTTCTTGACGGTATAGGTAACGGTCCAAACACAGCCAGCCCAGTTGGATGTGATGACATTACTCACGATTCCTTTGGCGTTGTTTGCCGCCCAGACTCCCGCGGAACATTTCGCCAGATCATTGGAAGTGAAGTACGAGGAGAAGGTATCGGCGTTGGTTGAAGACCATGCATAGTGAGTGGTATCCGTAATGTTGTAGGTATAACTCTTCTGACCTTCCACGGTGAGAGTGGCGGTGGGAGCTGGTACTACTACTGGAGGAGGGGTTGAAATTACGGCTGGTCCGGATGAAGTTACCGGAGTGGTGTTTGTGACAGAGGTTTGGGTTGTGGTGGGAGGAGGGGGTGGAGCTGAAGCCGGTACTGGGGGTTCCGCTGGAGGGGTTGGAGTTGGAACTGGGGTGGGAGGGACAGGAGTCGGGGTTACCGGTGTAGGTGTTGTGGGAGAAGCTACCATAACCGTCATCTTGCTCAGAGTAAGTCCGCTTTTTGATACCGAAAAGATTGTACCGGTTTGTGTACCGGTAAAGACGGCATCGTCTTTGTAGAAATTGGCGGAGAGTTGGAGGGTTTGTTTGGCTTTGAAAGCTGGTCCGAGAGTGGCACGGATGGCGTAAGTTTTGTCCTGACCTGCCGGAAGAGTAAACTCTGGGAATGTTATATAGTCTGATTCTATTGTTCCATTTGAAATTGGTTTGTTACCGTCAAACAGTTTTATGTCTTGTAGGTCGTTTGGAGAACCGCCACTTCCGCTGATATTAATCTTAAACTTCATACCTTTAACCGACACTGGTTCGTTGGAAGGAGTAGGAATAAAACCTCCGAGCGCCGACCCAAATGTTTCAACCCTAATGTTCTTCGGTGGGTACAAAGGAGAATTCTTGAATGAGATCGTAGGATCGGCAACCGGCGCCTTTACGCTAATCCATATTGAGTTGCTTCTGCCTGTAGTCGGATGGAGAATACTTACCAAGTAATCCCCTATCGGTACATTTGGAACAAACTGTATTGTCTGACCATTATCTTTACTACCCGCGGTTATGGTAGCAGTTTCGGTCCAGGATGATGTATTGATAAGACTAATAATGTTGCCCGAGTCAGCGAATCGTACACCGGAAATGGTAACGGTTTGGTTTGATGATATGGTGGCGGGCGCGATGGAATTTATGTACGGCGATACTTCTCCGACTATCACGACTGGTTTGGTTTGGTTTGTTGGAGCTTGAAGATAGGTCCAGCCATTTGTATCATTTTGAACAGAGACACCATCAAGAGACGCCCGATATGCTCCGGCAAACATTATTTTGGGATTAAATCTGGCCTCTACTTTGAATCTGGCGGTGGTACCGGCGCGAATAATATACATTGATGAATTGGTATCTTCCTCTACATTTGATGGCTTGCTGTTTGTGACATCTACCGGCCATACTGTATGTGTGCCATTAGTGGCTCGTATTCTGAAATACCCTTGCTTTCCTACGCGCTGGTCTTCACTGCCCGCCTTGAGGTCAACCGCGAAATTCGCCACCAACGCCACCTCCTCCTCTTTTTTAGTTCTGTCTCTTTCTCTTTCGCGGTCGTTGTATTCAAGCCACATTGACGGAGAGGAGGTGGCGGTTATTACATTGAGCAAAGGATTGAGATAGACGGGTGGTGTCCCAACATAGAAATCAGTATAATCGTTACTATTGTTAGCTGAAACAGAAATGGTATACATGCCGTCGGGCGTCGGGATAATATAAGTTTTAGCACAGTCAGGGTTAACACATGCCGTCATTGTACTTGGAATGTTGTATATAATTCCCCCATCTACTGATGGTATTGTTTGACTCCCTGACCAATGACCCACACCTGTTTTTTTTCTAATAAAAACAAGATTTTTACTGGAAGTGAATCCTGTCCCCATAATTGTAACAACAGTTCCTGCAGGACCTGAAGTTGGAGTTATACCAGAAATTTTAAGCGGACTTACTACTTGAATGGGAACACTAACTATTTTTTTTAAACCGCTTGTCTTATTCGCAACCTCAATACCCAAGGTGTAATTACCTGACGAAATATTGTCCGGAACGGCAAAGCTAACATTTTTATACCCCCTAGCTCCGGGTGGCAATGTTATATCTTCTGTAGAATACAGCTTGAATTGCCACGATGAAGGTGATGTGGAAATAATATTGAAGTCTGACACACCACATCCGACATAATCTTGGTTTGAAATCCTTACACTCATCATACTTGGCCAACCTTTATCTCCAGCCAACGCCACTGAAGGGTACGAGGAAAGAACCACATCTGGCGGAAAATGTTCGCATTGGGATGGTAACGGTAAACGACCTGGCGGTGGATTCCACGAGGATTTTGATACAACCGAAACGCACGCATCGGATGGATTACTACCAGTGGTATTTCCTTGTGCAACGCATGGATAGGCAACATATATATTCTTCTCTCCGGCAGAAACCATTCGCAAATAATCTCCGATAGAACGCATGCCACCATTCACAAGAGGTACACTTATATCATTCAAACGAAGATTTTGTGAGAAGGTTTCACCATTATCTGTTGATTTTGATAGGTAAATATCAAACTGTGACTTGTTTTTATCGTTCCTATGGTCAATAAACGCTACATACACATTACCAGCGTCATCCATCGAGATTGAAGGGAAACTTTGATCACCTTGGGAAAAATCATCATCCACTTCAATGGGAATGCTCCATGTATCACCGCCGTTATCTGAATAACTCACGTAAATATTCCAATCATAACCGTATTGTGAATATTCAAAATCTTCATCAGGGATACAGGCGGTTGGTTCTGCCCACGCGACGTAAATTCTCCCTGTCTTTATATCAACTGCAATATCAGGACCAGTGTAGTACGGTGCCGATCTTTTACTTTGTGTAGAAAGCTTAGGAGAACAACGGGACTGAAAAGCATGTGGGGCTATCAACTTTGATGAAAAAGTCTTCCCACCGTCAAAAGATCTACTAATATAGTAACCAGTAACCTGCTCAGGACTTACACCATTTCCTTCAGGTCTAACTCCGTATACTTCACCTCGCGGACCGACTGAGGTAGCTGTTACTGCAATCCCATAGTCTCCAAACTTTTCTGTAATCTTTCCGTCAGTATCAATTACATACTGACCTTGTCCGGTGCGAGCACCATCATCAGCAAGCACCGCATTAGCGAATACATACATATTTCCTTTGTAAGGCGAGGTCGGACTGGTGTCAACTGACAATTTCGCATAATCAAAAACAAGCCATATTCCCGCGGGCATACTTGTTGGTGCAGATTTTACAATCGTTTGTGAAAGCTGTAACGGATCACTCTTGGAAGTCTTTTCTTTATAAATACCACCGGTAATCAATTCCGGATTTCCTTCAGTAAACAAACTAAGCAAACTAAATTTTCCATCAGCATCAAATGTGAGATACGGATCTCCTCTGTACCGCAGAAAAGGCGGTGTAACAATCTTGTCTATATGGTCAGTAATACTAGAGACCCAGCCATCAGTCGTGTGTAACAAATAATCCCCTCCGCCACCTCCGACAACATACCCATAATTCTCATCAAGAGGATTCGTACCGGATGATAACTCCCAAAAGCAATACTCACAGCCAAGACGAGTAGTAGATATCTTCGCTCCTATTGATTGGGGACGCGGTTGGCGATTTGGAGGTAAGACTTTATTTAGATCTGAACCAATAATTTCAATCGGAAGTGAAACTTGTTTATTATCATCATAAAAATTAATTATAAACTCCCCAGTACTAGTTTCAGGTGGAATAGTCGCGACCAGAGATCCTTTTTTAATCTTACTTTTAAGCGTGACATTGTTCTGACTTTGGAGAGTCTTTTTTAATGTAGCGCCTGGTTTTAAAATAACTTCCGACAATGAAACAGACTTCTTTTCAGACCCTACTCGTTTAACTATTTTAATATCTCTACCTGAAAAGAACTTTTGAGGATGGCGCAAATATTCCGGCTGATAATCGGGCATATCAAGCTCAATTGAAAAATCGGACTGTTTTTGATTTTTCACATTTGGCGCGGAGGCGGTTGCAACAGCGGCCGTGTTCTGATCGCCAGCCTTATTCCACGATGATGTAAGGAAATCCGAAATCTGATGCAAAATAGACGGGGCGGCATCTTCCACCGCGTTGACATCATGAGCTCTTGCAAATTCAGGTGAGACAACCACAAAAACCGCAACAAAAATGGCGCAGTAGAGTAAGCGAGAAGTAATTATATTTTTCATTTAAATAGAGATTTTGGAGGCGATTAATAATACAAGAATAATACCATACCGGTAGTAATCAAGGCACCGCAAAAAAACCCAGCAAGGGTGCTAGGTACCTACCGGTCAACCTGGCAGGTTGACTGGTAGGCTATCGTTGACGGCTATTTCGCGGAGCCACGGGCTTCAATGATGCCTTGCGCGACGTTCGGAGGTACTACCTCGTAGTGATCAAACTCCATCGTGAAGCTCGCGCGACCTTCGGTCATAGAGCGCAGTATCGTGATGTAGCCGAACATTTCGGAGAGAGGAACCTTGGCATCAATCACTTTGTTCATACCTCGGTCAGACACATTTTCCACCTGTCCGCGTTTTGAATTCAAGTGCCCGTTCACATCACCCATGAATTTGTCCGGCGTTACCACCTCCACTTTCATAATGGGTTCAAGAATGACCGGTCGCGCGCGTTTTGCCGCATCCTGCACCGCCTGGGAACCGGCGATTTTGAATGCAATTTCGGAAGAGTCAACCTCGTGGTACGAGCCGAAGGTAAGGTCAACCGACACATCAACGAGCTGGTAGCCCGCCACCACTCCCCGCTCCAATCCTTCTTTGACGCCTTTCTCAACCGCGGGAATGAACTCCTGCGGAATAATGCCTCCCTTGATGGAATTGATAAATTCAAAATGGTCGTACCGACTCACATTCTTTGAAATCCTCTTTCCTTCCACGAGCGGTTGCATAGGGCGCACGGTAACCTTGACGTGTCCGTACTGTCCTCGTCCTCCCGTCTGCCTGATGTACTTGGTCTCCGCCTCCGCCTCACCTAAAATAGTCTCGCGGTATGCTACCTGCGGTTTGCCGACATTCGCCTCCACGTTAAACTCCCGCTTCATACGGTCCACCATAATTTCAAGCTGAAGCTCTCCCATTCCCATGATAACGGTCTCTCCTGTTTCCTGGTCGCTCTTGATTTTGAAAGTCGGGTCTTCATCGGCAAGCCGTTTGAGCGCGTACCCCATCTTCTCCTGGTCGGCTTTCGTTTTCGGCTCAATCCGCAGAGAAATAACCGGATCCGCGAACTTAATCGGTTCAAGTACAACGGGCTTCGCTTCGTCGCAAAGCGTGTGTGATGTCTTGGCTTCTTTGAGCCCCACTGCCGCCGCGATTTCGCCGGCGAACACCTGCTTCACCTCCTCTCGTTTATCCGCCTGGAGCCGTACGATGCGGGAGAGTCGTTCGCGATTCCCCGTCGTTGAGTTGTACACGTAGGTTCCCGCCTCCATCGTGCCTGAATACACTCGGAAAAAGGCGAGCTGTCCCACGAATGGGTCGGTCTGCAGTTTGAACACGAGCGCGGAAAACGGCTCATCATCCGCCGGACGCCGCTCTATCGGCTCCCCCGTCTTCGGGTCGGTCCCTCTCATCGGCGGGACATCAAGCGGAGACGGCAGGTAATCCACCACGGAATCAAGCACGAGCTGGACTCCTTTGTTCTTGAGCGCGGAGCCGGCGAACACCGGAAAGATTTTGTTGGCGACAACCGATCTCCGAAGCGATGCTTTAAGCACCTCAACCGCAATCTCTTTTCCCTCAAGGTACTCCTGCATGAGAGTGTCTTCTTCGCCGACAATCTTTTCCACCAATTCATGCCGATACTTCTTTGCTTCCTCCACGAACTCCGGCGGAATCTCTTTCTCAATCACCTCAATGCCTTTCTCCCCTTCAAAGTAGTACGCTTTCATCTTGAGAAGGTCTATCACGCCCGCAAAGTTTTCCTCAAGCCCCATCGGAATCTGCATACGCACCGCGTTCTTGTTGAGTCGGTCAAGAATTGATTTGTATGACCCTTCAAACGACGCGCCCATGCGGTCAAGCTTGTTGATGAAACAGATGCGCGGAACTTGCCCCTCGTCCGCATAGCGCCAATTGGTTTCCGACTGCGGTTCAACGCCCGCGACGCCGTCAAACACGACGACCGCGCCGTCAAGAACGCGAAGTGAGCGCTTCACCTCAACCGTGAAGTCAATGTGTCCGGGAGTGTCAATAATATTGAAACGGAATTTCTTGGTCTTGTCGCTTTTATCCACGACATAGGTCGGCGTCCAGAAACAGGTGATAGCGGCAGCGGTAATCGTAAT
>ORJL010938342.1_pt1 | contig 13326 bp, 10 predicted proteins | sample 1779941 | NCBI WGS metagenome assembly ORJL01 (sample SAMEA104232317, study PRJEB22302) | groundwater metagenome | biome: forest; feature: aquifer; material: groundwater | place: USA | collected 2011-08-07 | depth 5.8 m
CCTTGTAGACAAGCGTCAGCCAGTTGCGGCGCGTCTTGTCATCCACCTCCCGGACCAGCAATAGCTCCACAAAGCCAAGCTGCACAGTCAGCGGCGTGCGCAGCTCGTGAGAAGCGATGGAGATGAACTCGTCCCGCCTGCTGAGCGCTTGGCGCTCCGCTGTAAGGTCATTGAGAAGGATCCCGGTGTACACACGGCCCGGAGACACGTTGATGGGGAATGCGGTCACCGCGAGGACCCGCCGCTCCGGGTCCGTCACCACTATCTCCGTCGAGACGCTCTCGCCCTGGGCCCTTTCCAGGAGACTCCGGTAGAGTGCGGCCAGGGCCTCTTCCCCATGGTAGGGCTCGTCCACGCGGGGCGCCACAAGCCGGACGATCTCCCTGCCGTCCCGCCCCACGACCTCCTCGCGCGTGAGTCCCAACATGCGCAGCGTCGCGTCGTTTATCGTCAGGATGCGGCGGTCTTCTCCCACCACGATGAGGCCATCCGTCATACCGGCAAGAATGGATGCGAGCGTGGAACGCTCCTCCTCCGCTCGTTCAAAAAGGCGCACGTTGTGAAGGTGGACCCGGGCATAGCTGGCAAAGACGCGCAGGACGAGCTCGTCCGTGGGGGTGAACTCGTCAGCCCCGATCTTGTCCGCGACGAACAGGGCCGCGCGGATGTCTCCGCGCGTCTCCACGGGAATACCCATGACCGCGGCAGAGTGGGGATATCCGGGAGGGAACCCGTTGAAGGTGGGGATGTCCTGGATATTCCTGACGCGGAAAGGGCGCCCTTGGTGCAGGAGAGCGGCGAGCAACCCGCCGCTTTGCACTCCCAGAGGGCCCATGTCGGCGCGCATCTCATCCGCGATTCCGGCGACATGGAGAGCTACGGCGTTGTCCTCCCGGTCCCATATGCCCAGGGCGGCGTAGCGAGCATCCAGCACGGACCGCGCCACCTCGCACAGCGCCTTCAGGCTTTCCGGGGCATCAAGGAGGGACAGCGAGCCTACGGCCGCATCCAGGGCCTCCAACTGACGCGTCTGCGCATGCAGGCTGGCGCGCAGCTCATCTTGCAACTGGGCATTCCGTATATAAGGAGCAAGGTTGGAGCCTATGATCTCCAAAAGGCCCACAAGCCCCGGCGTGAACTTTCCAACCTGCGTTGACCCGAAGGACAGCCCCCCTATGGGCTTGCCGTCAACGACCAGAGGCATGTTCATGTTGGAACGGAGGCCCCGCTCCACAAGCACCGACGCGCGGTACGGGCTGGAGAGCAAGTCATTGTTGACTATGGTCTTTTGCTCTTCCAAGGCTGCCATGAGGGGCGACCTCTCCGTGCGCGACGGCCAGGCGGGAGGCTCGGTCAGGGCGCTGGAGATCGCGGCGGCAAGTATGGGGCCGATCGCCCCGTTCTCGGGGTTGACCTGCCGCACCGTCACGCTGTCCGCGGAGGATAGGCGGAGGAGGAACTGGGCCAACTGCCCGAAGCGGTCCACGCCGGGCTGCGACGCATTGAGGATGCCGATCGCTTCCTGAAGCTGCTCCAGCTCGATAGCGCGCAAGCGAGCGGTCTCCTCGGCCTTGTTCAGGGCCTGGAGCTGCTCCGCCTGGACCTCCAGATTGGCGCGGAGATGGTCTTGCAGTTGGACATTGTAGATGTACTGAGCGATGCTGGAAGCGATAAGCTCGAGGTCCGCCACCGCATCGGGAGAGAAGCGCCCCGGCTCCGCCGACCCAAAGGTCACGACGGCAACGATCTCGCCATCCATGAAGAGTGGGATGGCGACATTGGAGCGGACTCCCCTCTGTGCAGGCGGGGAACCGGCGTAGACGCTGTGCGATAGGTCATTGGTGATGATGGATGTCCGGTCGGTGATCGCGTCCTTGAAGGGCATCCTGACGTTTGGTGGGACTTCCCACGTCGCCATCTCCACCTTCCCGGTGCGGGACTGGGCGAGGAGCCTGCCAAACTCGCTGCTGCTCTTGTCCATCTGGCGGACGATGACCTCATCCATCTTCGCCCAGACGCGCAGAAAGTCAGCCAGGTGAGCGAAACGCTGGGAGACCGGCCCGGGAGCGGACAGGATGGAGGCCGCGTTCTGGATGGTCTCCAATTCGAACGCTCGCCTCCGCGCGGCCTCCGCCGCCTCGTGCCGCTCCGTGGCGTCCACCAGGATTCCGACCACGAAGCGTTTACCGTCACGCTCCACGGGCGAGGCGCGGTCCACCATCCAGAGGATCTGGCCGTCCGCGGCTTTCATCCTGAACTCTATGACATGCCTACGCCCCGCTCTCGCTTCCGCCCTGCAATAGGAAAAGACACGGTCGAGGTCCTCCGGATGGATGTGCATCCAAAGCCCCTCGGGACCGACAAGCTCATGCCCTGGGTATCCGAGTATTTCCTGAGAAGCGCCGCGCACGGACAACGGGGTCAACGAGTCCGCATCCGCCTCGTAAAAGATGCCCTGAACGGAGCTCACGAGGGTGCTGAGACTTATCTCCTGGTACTGCGCAGCGGCGAGGAGACGGACGTTCTCCGCGCGCTGCGCGTCCACCTCGCCAAGGGCCTCTTGCAAGGCCTTCCGATCTTGGGCTTCTTGTTTCGCTGTCTTCTCCGCCCTGCCTATGAACCCCCATACGATGACAGGGAACGCAAGACTGACGAGAGCCATCTCCAGCCATTCGGCCCATCCCTGGGAAGGAGTCACCTCCATCCGGACGACATGGTATGCGGCGAACATGACTGCGAGCAGAAGAACAAGAGCACGCAGGACTATGAATGAAGTCACGATATCCCTTGGACGCCCGTCTTTCTTCACCTTAGAACGCCTTCCATTTCGGTGCCCAAGAGGTACAGCCTCCGTCTGGGCCGGCGCAGGCCGTCCGCCTTGTCAGCGCCGCTCACGTCATTATGTCCTTCTATCGAAAGGGCCGGGGCATCGGCAGATGGGACGTTAGCCCCAAACGCATTCGCTGCTGCCCAAACGCAAGACCGGGGGCAGCGCAAGGCGCCAGGCCTTGCATATGTGGCCAGCATGTTCAATCTCCGGCGAAACGATAGCCCACGTTGCGCACAGTTTCTATGAATGTGTGGTTTGCGTCCTCCAGCTTGGAGCGGAGACGGCGGACGTGGACATCCACGGTCCGTGTACCGCCGAAGTAGTCATATCCCCAGATGCGGTCCAGGAGCACCTCCCGCGTGTAGACCCGCCCGGCATTGGTTGCAAGGAGGCGAAGAAGCTCGAATTCCTTGAAGGTGAGGGTGACCTCGCGCCCGCCGACCCACACCTCGTACCGGTCCAGGTGGACCACAAGGTCTCCCCGGCGGAGAAGGTGGTCTTCATCCTCAGCGGGGCCCTTCCGGCGCCAACGTATCTGCCGGATGCGGGCCAGCAGCTCGTCCGCAAGCGGCGGCCACATCATGAAATCATCCAGGCCAAGGCTGGGGTCGTACATGTCCAAGTCCTGGCGGGCAAGCAGGCCCAGGATAGGGACATAAGTGTCCCGGTGCGCCTCCGCCACAAGGGCTATCACGTGGTCCGTATCCACGGCATCGGAAAAGAGGGCTACCAGGACGGCATCCGGCTCCAGGTCGGCAAAAAGCTTGCTGGGATCGGTGTTCGGGGCAGGGCGGGAGCAGACATGACCGCTCGTCTCCAGGTCTCTCTGGAGCGCGTTCAGGGCCTTGTCTTCTTTGCCGCCGATGATTGCAACATGCATAGCGTGCTACGCTGAGAACCGCGCCAGTATAACATTCCCCCTCGGCTCCCTGGCTGAAAATACGCGCCCTGCTTCACCTCTAAGGGGAGCCTTGCCTTAAGAGTCACAGGGAGGAGAGGGGATCCGTTCGTCCTGAGGCCCTCGAAGGATGTCCTCGAACGGATGGGGTGGGGTCCGTAGTCCCCTTCTCCTTACTTTTGAGGCAAAGCCCTCAGGGGGCATAACGGCGCCACCCTGCTCAAGTATCGCTTAGACTGGGAATGCGCGCCCCGTGCGCGCAGGCACCTGCTAAGATGGAGCGCACCATGACCACCTCGCAACGTCTTCCGCCCTGGTTCAAGGTCCCCATGCCAGGCAACGATCGGTACCGGGGTCTCAAGGATATCATGCGGTCGCAGGCGCTCCACACGGTCTGCGAAGAAGCGCGCTGCCCGAACATCGGGGACTGCTGGGGCCGGGGGACGGCCACCTTCATGGTCCTTGGAGACGTGTGCACGCGTGCCTGCCGCTATTGCTACGTGACCTCCGGCAAGCGCGGCGGAGACGTGGATGCTCTGGAGCCACTGCGCGTGGCGCAGGCCGTTAAGCAGATGGGCGTCAGGCACGCCGTGGTGACCTCTGTGGACCGAGACGACCTGCCGGACGGCGGCGCGGGGGTCTTCGCCGCGACCATCCATGCCATACGCAAGGTCGCGCCCGGCGTGGCCGTGGAGGTGCTTATCCCCGACTTCCAAGGTGACTGGGCCGCGCTGCAGACGGTATTGGACGCGCAGCCGGAGATCCTGAACCACAACATCGAGACCTGCCGCCGGGTGTTCCGCGTAGTCCGCGCCAAAGGCGACTACGACCTCTCTTTGGACTTGCTGCACCGCGCAAAGGAGCAGGGGCTGCGGACCAAGACTGGCATGATGGTGGGCCTGGGGGAGACGTGGGAAGAGGTCCTTGCCACCATGGACGACCTGCGGGCGGTGGACGTGGACATTCTGACCGTGGGCCAGTACCTGCGGCCATCCGACAAGCACGTCGCAATGGACCGGTACTATACGCCGGAAGAGTTCAAAAAGCTGCGGGAGGCCGCGCTGAGCAAAGGCTTTAGGCATGCGGAATGCGGGCCACTGGTGCGCAGTTCCTACCACGCCGAGGAGCAGAGCGCGGACTTGATGAACGTGGGCGCATAGCGCGCTCGCCACGACACCGCAATCCGCGCCGCTCCCCCTGCCAACACTTTGGGGCAGGTGGGCTTTATCATGAGGGCCAACAAACCGTCCCCAAGGTGGCTCCACTGTGCCTTTAGCAGACACCCTCATCATCAACGCCTCCGTGCTCACCATGGACCCTGCTCAGCCGCGCGCTTCGGCTATTGCGATCAAGGACGGGCGCATCCTTGCCCTGGGGAGTGGGACCAACCTGGAGAGGCTGCGGGACCTGGACACTCTGGTCCTGAACGCCTACGGCGCCACGGTGACGCCCGGCTTCATCGACGCACACATCCACCTCCATTCCTGGGCAGGGGCCAAGACAAGCGTGGACTGTTCTCCGTCCGCCGGCGTGCGCTCCATCGGGGACATCCAGCGAGTCATCGCGGAAAAAGCGCGGACATTGCCGCAGGGGGCGTGGATACGTGCCTCCGGCTACGACGAGTTCGCGCTTGCCGAAAAGCGCCACCTCACCAGGCACGACCTGGACATCGCGACGCCGGACCACCCGGTAAAGCTGGCGCACCGGTCAGGCATCGCCTGGGTGCTGAACAGCCGGGCGCTGAAGGCGGCGGGTATCCGGATGGAGAGCGAGGAGCCGCCGGGAGGCGCCATTGAGCGGGAGGTGCCGAGCGGAGAGCCGTCCGGCTTCCTGCTGGAGATGGATGACTATCTGAAGGAGCATACGCCGGGTCCAGCCCAGAACGAGGTCGAATGGGGCATGGCGCGCATCTCCGACGATCTGCTTTCGTATGGGGTGGTGCAGGTGGTAGACGCAGGGGAGTCCAACGACCTGTCCACCTGGCAGGACCTCCAGCGGTACAAGAGGCACGGCTTGCTGCGGATGGGCGTGACCATGATGACCGGGGCGTCCGGGCGACGCGCGCTCCAGGAGAGCGGCCTCTCCTTCCTTGGCGAGGACCAGGGGCTGCGCCTGGGCGGGGTCAAGCTGGTGCTTTCGGAGAGCTCCGGAAGGCTGTTCCCGTCCCGGGACGCTCTGTACGCGCTGGTGGAGGAGGCGCACCTTGCAGGCTTTCAGGTGGCCCTCCACGCTGTAGGGGCGGAGGCCGTGGAAGCGGCGACCGAGGTGCTGCGGGCCGTGCGATCCGCGCATCCGGGCCGGACGCTGCGGCACCGCTTGGAGCACGCCTTCATCACCTCACCGCAGGCGCTGGAGCGCATCCGCGAGTCCGGGGCAGGCGTGGTGACGCAACCGGGGTTCCTCTACCACGGAGGGGAGCGCATCCTGGCTTATGTGGCGCCGGAAGAGAAGCCGTGGCTGTACCGCACGGCGTCTTTCCATAAGGCGGGCGTCCCCCTGGCGGCATCCTCCGACGCGCCGGTGGGACCGGCGGACCCACGCATAGGGCTGTACACGCTGATGGCCCGGCGGTCCGCGCAGGGGACCGAGGTGAACGGAACGGAGGGACTGGCGCTGGACGAGGCGGTGGCGCTGTACACGCGGCAGGCGGCCTATCTGACGCACCAGGAGCACCAGCGGGGAGTCATCGCCCAGGACTACTTCGCGGACCTGGCGATATGGGACCGGGACTTGACGAAGCTCAAAGACCCGCAGGAGCTGCTTGAGGCGCGGGTGGACATGACGCTAATTGCGGGCGCGGGCGTGTACGAGAGGTAGGGGAACTGAAGCACCCTTCGGTGACGGGACAGTCCCTACTTGCTCCTGACCTCTTTCCTGAACGCACGGATGGCGGCGCCGAGTGACCGCCCGATGTGTGGGAGCCGTCCGGAGAGCAGGACAAGGGAAAGGATGAGGGAGAGGACCAGAAGCTCAGGAGAGCCAAAGATGATGAACATGTCCGTCCGCTCCCTTTCCCTGTCCGCGCATGTGTGCATTTCGTGACGCGCTTGTGGTGTCGTAGAGCTCCCTCAACCGGGGTCTTGAAAAACGCGCTAACGTCCCTTTGGACCGCATGCCGCGCCACTCATCTTATCAGGCCGCGCGGCGTCCGCCTCCGTCCTCTTTCGGCTGAACGTCGTCCGGGTCGCCTGCCTCCTCACCGCGCCTGACCGGCTCATCCAGTGTCGCCTGGTCCGCCTCCTGAGGCGCGGTCTCTACCCCGTGGTGCACACGCTCGTGCTCAGCCAAGCGCTTGAAGGTTTCCTGCAGATGCCGGAGGCGCTCGTCGGGCTCGTCCTCGAGGTCGATGAAGCTATTGCGCGCGCCTTTGACCGCGCGGAGTATCTCGTCCAGTTTGAGGTGCATGGCGCGAGCGTCCCGGTTCTGGGTGTTCTGGATAAGGAAGACCACGAGGAAGGTGACGATGGTGGTGCCGGTATTGATGACCAGCTGCCACGTATCGTTGAAGCCGAAGACGGGACCGGTCACGGCCCAGACGAGGATGACCACCAGGGCTATGACAAAGGCCCACGCCGACCCGATCATGTCCGAGACGGCGTGTGAGAACTTTTGGAAGAACCCCATTGCGCGCCTCCTTTGTTCCCTTAACTCCATGATAGGAGGCGGTGACCAATGGGAAGGCTTGCAGGCGGAAAAGAGGACCCCAGTAGATCAACGGAATTAGAACGTCCGTGGGGTCTTCGTGGACCGTCTTGAACCCCCGGTCTGGGTGGGTCCCCAGGGGACCCACCCAGCCTGTTCAGAAGATGGCGATGGGGTTGACCGGGGAACCTGTGCCGCCAGGGATACGGAGAGGACTGACGGTCATCAGGAACTCCCACCGGCCTTCTTGCTGGCAGGCCTGCGCCAGGTCCTCCAGGTTGGCATTGTCCAGGAGCCAGAGGCCAAGAGCGACGATGCCGACGCTATGCAAAGGCAGCCCAACCTTGGGGTATTCACGTGGAAAGACATCGTTCGGCGAATCGGAGCTAAGGACAGCCACACCGGTCTTGTGGAGCCACGGGAGAAGCGCCGCATGTGGCCCGGCGATGCCATCCGTCTGGTGGCCCACCTTGAGGCGTCGCTTGTAGTTGCCGGTGCGGAGGAAGAGCATGTCCCCCTCACGGACCTCCACTCCTTGTTGCTCCTGGGCGCGCTCCACGTCTTCCGGCATGACGCCCTGCCCCGGCTCCATGTAGTCCACACCGCGCACGCGAGCGATATCCAGGAGGACACCCCGCCCAACGAGCCCGTTGCGGAGGAGCTCGATATGGCCGGCCTTGGCCTTGTTGCGCGCTGTGACCAGCCTGGCGTCCCGGTTGTTGTACATGCGACCGTTCCAGAAGGCGTGACAGCTGGCATCCAGGTGGGTGATGGTCTGCCCGTGATAGGCCATGCCGATGAAGTCCATGGAGCCGCCGGAGCCCTCTCCGGCATCCTCGCCCGTCCCCAGCATGAAGTGGAGCGGTGGGATGCGGACATCCGGGGCCGGGTCGGTCTCAATGGGCCGGGCGCAGGTCACCGTCCGTCCCGACGTGACGAGGTGGGCGGCGTGGGCGGTGCGCGCGGGGGTGAGAAAGTTGAGGGTGCCCAGCTCGTCATCCGGGCCCCAGCGACCCCAGTTGCTCAGTGCGTCTATGTAGCCGAGCACTTCTTGCTCCGACGGAATGGACGGCATGGACGCCTCCTTTGAAAACCGGTTGGGTTCACAGCGATTGCAATCATTCGCGGGCCATCATACGCGCACTTTTGAGCAGAGCAAAGGGGCGCGCAGCGTTACACAACCGTAACGAGAAGTTCACATATATGTAACTTTGCCGTAACTGAGTCGAAATAGGGCAGTCCTACGCTGAAGGTACTTCAGAGCTACCTGAAAGGTCGGAAAGGACGGTCATATGTTAAGGACGTTGCGGCGGTTAGTCCCTGCCCTGTTCATGGTGGGGCTGTTGTCTGGCATAGCCGTACCGGCGCTTGCAGACGCCACGGGCGGAAACACCGTGGCGGCGGACCCGAACGCGCCGGTCAACCTTGTGTGGGTGCTTGTCACCGGCATGCTGGTGTTCTTCATGCAGCCGGGGTTCGCCCTCCTGGGCGCGGGCCTCATCCGGGCGAAGAACACCGTCAACTACCTGACCAAGAGCTACATGGACTTCTGCATGGGCGCCCTGGGTTTCTGGATATTGGGATTCGGGCTCATGTTCGGCGGGGCGGGCGCGGTGATAGGCGCGTCCAAGGCGCAGGGGCTGGACTCCGGCAACGCCTTCTTCGGGACATCCGGGTTCTTCCTGGCCGGCGCCGCCAACGATGTGACGACGATGGCCGTCTGGTTCTTCCAGATGGTGTTCGCGGCCACAGCGGCCACCATTGTGGCGGGCATCGTGACCGAGCGCATGAAGATCACCGCCTATCTGGCATACAGCTTCATCGTCACGGCGATCATCTACTCGGTCTACGGACACTGGGTCTGGGGCGGCGGCTGGCTGTGGACGCTCCCCTTCGGCGCCGGAGCGCGAGACTTCGCGGGGTCCGGCGTCGTGCACGCGGTGGGTGCGTTCGTCGGCCTGGCGGGCGCCATTATGGTGGGGCCGCGCAGGGGCCGGTTCGTGAACGGGCGCGCGGTGCAGATCAAGGGGCACAACATCCCCTATGTGGTCCTGGGCACGTTCATCCTGTTCTTCGGCTGGTTCGGCTTCAACCCCGGCAGCACGCTGGCGGCCACGGACTTGCGGTTCGCCCTTGTAGCGGTGAACACCTTCCTGGCCGGGTCAGCGGGCGCCGTGGCAGCCCTCTACTACAGCTTGGCAAAGACAGGCAAGGCGGACATCGTCCTTGCGTGCAACGGCTCGCTGGCCGGTCTGGTGGGCGTGACAGCGCCCTGCGCATACATCGACCCCTGGGCGGCGGTGGTAATCGGCGCGGTCTCACCGTTCATCATGATCGCCTTCAACTCCTTCCTGGAGCGGATGCGGGTAGATGACGCGGTGGGCGCCATCGGGCTGCATGGCGGCGCAGGTCTCTGGGGACTGCTGTCCGTGGGCATCTTCGCCAACGGCGCGTACGGCGGCGTGTCCGGCCTGATCGTGGGCGACACGGAACAGATCATCGCTCAGCTCATCAACATGGCGGTGGTGGTGGTCTGGGCCGTGGGCACAGGGTTCCTGCTCTTTGGGGCTATCAAGATGACGATCGGTCTCCGCGCATCGGAGAAAGAGGAGATCGAGGGCCTGGACGCGGCGGAGCACGGCCTGGAAGCCTACCCTGTGGAAACGCCCGCTCAACCTGTGGGAGTCCGGTAAGGAGGCGGGCGCCGCAGAGTCCCCTGCGCACTGCTTCTCTACACTCCAAATGGAGGCCTCGGTGGACGCACCGGGGCCTCCGTGCGTCTATGGAGCTTCCTTCGGCGGCGCCTGGGAGTGTTGTCTTAAGCGAGGAGGGACTCAGACCCCCAGACAGGGGATCCCTCGCAAAGCCTCGGGGTGACGTTGACTTACCACTGTCCTAAACACGTGGACCCCAACTGGGGGGTCGGGGCTCACCACGAACGGCGGAAGACGGCGCACCGTCGCAGACTGTGGCAGACAAGGCCGGGCGGAAAGGCCCTCCGGCAGTCCCGCACATGTAACACAAACGTAACAATGCCGTGACATTTGCGAAACATTGCGCCTGTACCGTGGGAGATGAAGCGGTGGCAACACCCTCTCGGATAGGAGGTCCACTCTCATGTCAGTCGAAATCATGGCAGTCGTGGCGTTCGGTGGCCTGTTCGTCCTTATGGCTGTGCTGCCGTCCAAGCTGCAAAAGCGGCGTGAGGCGCGGGAAGACGCCACCCGCGAGTAGCCAGCCGCGCTGGCAATACGCAGACCCTGTTCATATCTCACACGTATCTTCATGATAAAGGGGACTCATCATGGTGAACGCAGGTGATACCGCCTGGATCTTGGCGTCCTCCGCGTTAGTGCTGTTCATGACGCCGGGACTGGCCTTCTTTTACGGCGGTCTCGCACGGAGCAAGAACGTTGGCTCCGTGATCATGCACAGCTTCATGGCAATGGGCCTGGTGTCCGTGGTATGGGTGCTCGTCGGGTACTCACTCGCCTTCGGCACGGACATCAACGGCATCATCGGTGGGCTGGACTTCGTGGCGCTGAACGGCGTCTCGGCCAGCGAGTCGAGCTTCGGATACAACATCTCCGATCAGACCTTCATGGTCTTCCAATTGATGTTCGCCATCATCACTCCTGCGCTCATCACAGGCGCGTTCGCCGAGCGCATGAAGTTCAGCTCGTACGTTATCTTCATGGTCCTGTGGTCGTTGCTGGTCTACTCCCCGCTGGCCCACTGGGTGTGGGGCGGCGGCTGGCTGGCAGACCTGGGGGCGAAGGACTTCGCCGGCGGCACGGTGGTGCACATCAGCTCCGGCGTGGCAGCCCTGGCGGCCGCCCTCATCTTCGGAAAGCGGTTGGGCTACGGCAAAGAGAACATGCAGCCGCACAACGTTCCCTTCGTGGTCCTGGGCGCGGGCATCCTGTGGTTCGGGTGGTTCGGGTTCAACGCCGGAAGCGCTCTTGCAGCCAATGCCGACGCAGTCAACGCCTTTGTGGTGACGCACATCGCAGCCGCCACAGCCGCCGTGACCTGGACGATTCTGTCCTGGTTCTTTGCCAAGAAGGCGAGCGTGGTGGGCGCAGCATCCGGCGCAGTAGCCGGACTGGTGGCCATCACCCCTGCGGCAGGCTTTGTGGGCGTTGTGCCGGCGATCATCATCGGCATCGTGGTAAGCATCCTCTGCTACACGGCCATCCAGTTCATTCACCGGATGCGCCTTGACGACGCTCTGGACGTGTCCGGTGTGCACGGCGTGGGCGGGACGTGGGGCGCCATCGCAACGGGTCTGTTCATCGGCGTGGGGTACAGCGCCCTGCCGGAGGGCGTGAGCCAGATGGACCAGGTGGTAAGGCAGCTCATCGGCGTTGGCGCAACGGTCGTGTTCTCCTTCGTGATGACCAGCGTCATCCTCCCGGGCATCAAGGCTACAATGGCCCCGCGCGTGTCGGAGGAGGAAGAGTTGGCAGGTCTGGACGTTTCACAGCACGCTGAGCCGGCGTATCGGTAACAGGTCCCCGAGGGGAAGGGAGTAAAGGGGCGACATGAAAAAGGTTGAGGCGATCATCAGGCCGGAACGCGCCGTAGCGGTCAAGGATGCCCTTGCGGAGGCTGGCTTCAACGGGCTGAACATGATCCAGGTGTCCGGGCGAGGGGTGCAGCGTGGCATCGTGCACACGGGGCGGGGCGGCCAGGCCATCCCGGTAGACATGCTGCCCAAGGTGAAGATAGAGTTGGTTGTCGCGGACGAATCCGTAGAAAAGGTCGTGGACATCATCATCGAGTGGTCCCGGACAGGGGCCGTGGGCGACGGCAAGATCTTTATCCAGCCTGTTTTGGACGCGGTCCGCGTGCGCACAGGCGAGCGTGGTGATAAAGTCCTCTAGGCAGCGAGACGACACAGGAGAGTTCCAAGGAGGTTCCCCCGCATGACGCTGACGCAGACGTTCAAGAATAAGTACCCGAAGCCGCCAACGGACGTTGCCGGCGTGATCAAGTACATCAAGGACCACGACATCCAGATCGTGGACCTCCGGTTCGTGGACCTGCTGGGCACCGTCCAGCACTTCTCTCTCCCCATCACGGAGGTGAAGGAGAGCCTGTTCACGGACGGCTCCGGATTCGATGGCTCCTCCATCCGCGGGTTCCAAGCGATCAACGAGTCCGACATGCTGGTGGTGCCGGACCCGACCACGGCCTTTGTGGACCCGACGCTGGAGTACCCCACCCTGGTCCTTTATTGCGACGTGCGGGACCCCTCTACGTGGAAGCCCTACCCGCGCGACCCGCGCTTTGTCGCCCGGAAGGCGGAGGAGTACCTGAAGAAGACCGGCATCGCGGACACCAGCTACTTTGGCCCGGAGCTGGAGTTCTTCATCTTCAACAGCGCCCGCTTTGACTACAACGACCACGAGGGCTACTACTTCATCGACTCCGATGAGGCGTCCTGGAACACAGGCCAGAACACAGGCCCCAACCTGGCCCACCGCATCCGCCACAAGGAGGGGTACTTCCCCCTGCCCCCGGTGGACCAGCTGCAAGACCTGCGCTCGGACATCATCCTGCGCATGATGGCGGCAGGCCTGACCATTGAGAAGCACCACCACGAGGTGGCCACCGCCGGCCAGTGCGAGATCGGCCTGCGGTACAGCACCCTCGTCAAGCAAGCAGACGCTGTCATGACCTACAAGTACATCGTGAAGAACACCTCGCACCTCCACAATAAGACGGCCACGTTCATGCCCAAGCCGCTGTTCGGAGACAACGGAACGGGGATGCACACCCACCAGAGCCTGTGGAAGGACGGCAAGCCGGTCTTCTACGACGAAAAGGGCTATGCCGGGGCCAGCCAGCTCATGATGTGGTACATCGGCGGCATCCTGAAGCACTCGCCCGCCATCCTGGCCTTTGCCGCGCCGACGACGAACTCCTATCGCCGTCTGGTGCCGGGCTACGA
>ORJL010406073.1_pt1 | contig 13324 bp, 8 predicted proteins | sample 1779941 | NCBI WGS metagenome assembly ORJL01 (sample SAMEA104232317, study PRJEB22302) | groundwater metagenome | biome: forest; feature: aquifer; material: groundwater | place: USA | collected 2011-08-07 | depth 5.8 m
CACAAGGAAACTTTAATAATTTCAGTGGACAATTAAACCTTACAAAAATAAATCCAGAAAGTGCTGACACTCCTATGTTGATGTATAATATAAGTTTAAAGACTGCTCAAAATCTACAGACTGCAACTTGCTCTGGGAATTCACTTCCTCCTATAAACGGATATGGAGAGTGGAACATTACAGACATAACTCAATGTGAGAATGGAACCATAACAATGAATTCAAATATGACTATTAGATCTGGAGGTCATTTGATATTAAAAAATGTAACACTGTCATTTAACAATGCACTTGCTAACTTAATACACGGAATAAAAGTAGCAAATAATGGTAATTTAACAATAACAGATTTAGATGGCACATCTACAACTATAAATGACGCTTCAAATATTACGGTTATATTCCCAAGCTCTACAAGCAATAGAACATTTATTGATGTATATCCTGGAGCTAAGTTTATTATAAAAAACAGTTTCTGGAGTGGAGTTGGATCTACATTTACAGGCAGTTCAAATGATGGACTTAAACTTTATGCACCTTCTATAATAACAAATATAACTTATTTATTGTCTAATGCATTTACAATCTATCCATCGGCTAGCTTTACAAATATAACTAGTAATTTTTTCGATACTGCTCCAACAATAATATTTACTACAAACACAAGTTATGGCACTGATATAATAAATAATGTTACAATAGCTTATAATAACTTTACAGGTTCAAATGTATTTATATTTTTACCAAACGGTGTAAATTACGGAACAAAAATTATGCATAATAAATTTTTAAGTTCTAGTGGAAATAATGACCAGATTAGGCTTAATAATGGCAGTTATAATCTGCTTGTATACAACAATTCATTTATTAACATTGGATCTAATAACAAAGCAGTTGGTTTAATAAACTTTAGAGGTTCTTCTAATATACTTAGAGTTATTCCTAATCAGACATTTGTTGACAATACATTTAACACTACAGGTGATATGAATATAGTCAGATTTTTACTTACTGGCGAGGTTACAGCACTCTGGATAAATAATAGTTTTAATTATAGCAAGGTAACATTCGAAGGAGAAGTTAATGGGGGTTTAATTGTACAATGGTATGCTGACATAAATACGACTTATATTAATAGCAGTGTAGCCTCTAATGTAAATGTAACTTTATACAATGCAACAGGAAATTTCTTCCATTCATTCTTATCAGAAGCAGATGGTATTACTAGGATTAACGTAACTGAGAGATTTATTAATGGAATGAATTACAGTTCATTATATAATAATTATACAATAACTGCAAATACCAGTGATGCTAACTTTAAGAACTTCATTGGAAAATTAAACTTGACTAAATTAAATCCAGAATCAGCTGATACACCATTATTGATGTATAATATAAGTCTAGGACCTGCAAGCATTCAAAGTTTGCTAATCAATTTTACAAATCCAACACCTGTTAACAACACCCAAACATTAAACAATTTCATAAACATCAACCTTTCAGTTACATCAAATAGTCCGATAGAAAAAGTATTGGTAAGATTCAACAATACTAACTACACATTGCCAGATTTGTTGAGTTGCAATTATGAAGGAACTTATTTATGTGATTCTAACATAAACTCAACATTTTATGGTAATGTGTTTTTTGTGGGGGGTAAATTTGGTGAAGGGGTTTTTGTTAATTCTGGGGGCAATTTATCATATGCCATCAATCCTAATACCCAACAGGGTACATTCATGTTCTGGATTCAGCCAGCTGAAGATTGGAGTACGATAGCATCAGCACGTGATATCTTTGATAATGAAGCTTACCAACTTATAGGTGGTGTTTTGGTAAGGAAGCTAGGTTTCGAAATTAATTCTTTAATACGCACTTCTACTGGTGGTTCGGAAATGAATATAAACTCGTCATTATTAGGTGGATCTGCTTGGCATCATCTTGCATTAACTTATGGTGGGTCTAACTTTAACATTTATGTTGATGGCAATTACATAAATTCCACGACTTATACTGGATCTATGTCGAGATTCAACGAAACAACGATGTTGGGAAATAGAAAGTTTGGACCTATAGGTACATTATCTGCATTTGATGAATTCAAAGTATATTCATCAAGATTGACTCCAGAAGAAATAAAAAACATCTATAATTACGAATCTGGAACTTACTACATAAACATCACAAATCTATTGCCTCAAAATTATACATATTACGGTTGGGCGAATAATAGTCTTGGAATTTGGAACATTACAGAAACCAGAACTTTTACTGTATTGCCAGTGATAGCTCCAAATATTACAAAAGTAGAAATTACTGATGATGGTATCCTAAGAGATTGTAATAGCTCTGGTGGCTGCTTCATTAATCCAGTAATACACTATAATGCAACCAACTTAAATGTAAGAGTAAGTTCAATTGATCCTGATGGAGGTTGTAATACTGCAACTCATAAAGGATTTATTTACTTCTGTTTGAATAAATTCATTGGCTCACAAGAATGCAATTCAACAGTTTCCAACTTTACATTTGAATTAGATAATGTAATAGTAAATTCAACATTGCCTGGAATGCAGGAGTGCAACTTTACATTTAGTTCATTAAAAGGACCGCAAGGAACGATGCCATTCTTTATAGAACCTGGAGACTACAAATTTGATATAGAATTAATAGAGAGAAATGTTTCGTTAGCATCGGATCCTGAAAGAACTGGAAAATGGAGCTATACAAGTCTAATTGGAGTTGGATATACAGATTCAACCAATAACTTAGTTGACACAGTAAAACTTGGTGGCAATAATCCTGGATTAAATCAATGGAATTCCGGAACAGACCAATATAACATGTCAAACTGGGGTAATGTAGTATTAAATATAAATTGGAATGCAACAAATCCTACTAATATTATTAACCCATTAGAGTTCTGGAACCTAGCATTGTATTCAAACAGGTTCCAAGTAGATGATGATGCTGATTCAGGATTTATAGATAATTCACTAAGACCATTAAACTTAACATATGGCCTAAATCAGTTTGTATATAACTCTGGACTATTGAGATGTAATTCGTATGATTGCAGCAATTCGAATGCCACCCTACCAACTTACTTCCATATAAATCCACCATCAATTGCAGCTGGAACTTATAATACAATTATAACCTATGCTATAAGTAAATTTGAACAAGTCAACATTAAAAACAACATTTTTGTTTATGGTGGGGTAGCCAGAGATGCTAGTCTGGCTATATTGGATGATAATTCGGGTTTGTTTGTATTAGCTTGGTGCGATAGTATTAAGAACAATACTTATTTTAGTGTCCAATACACAAACGGAACTTCGTATTTAGGACCAACAGTAATTAATGAGACTGTTGGCAAGTATTGCAGAGTTTCTGTAACAGCATTAAACGATACTTCTTTCATAATAAATTATATAGTCAATATAGCAGGTAGCAGTGATTGGAGAGCCGTTGGAAAGACTATCAGCAATCAAACAATAGTTAATGATTTTATGTTACTCCAAGATGTGGAAGATGTTTCTGATGTTACTGCTTGTACATTAAATTCTACTAGTTACATACTCGGGATAGCAGATGATGTTTTTGGTCAAAACAATGCCAAATATTCTATGTATCATTTAAGTACTGCAATAATAAACCAAACAGTTTTAGGAATAGCAAATCCCGATACAGATGAGACTGGCAAATTACTTGAATGCGACGCAGTTTCAAATGATAATTGGATATATGCCTATTATGATGGTTCAATATTTGATATAGACTTTAATATATCTAATGGTGATGGAACGGTTCTTAATTCTGTTACGGTTGATACATCGGCTGGTGATAGTGGTGATGTTGTTGCTTCCGCATTGTCTAATGGAAAGTATGTTGTAGGTTACTGTGATGGTTCAGACCAAGATATTACATTTAATACATATACTACTGGTGGAGTTAATGTCTCTGGAGTAATTGATGTAAATCTAACTGTTGGTAATTGTGCAGATGAAAACTCAACAAAATTAAGTGTAGATGCTTTAAACGATTCAACTGGGCAATTTGTTATGGCATATAGTTCTAATATACACAATATTACTCTTATATCAGTTTATAATTCTTCAGGATTTGCTGTGTTGAATTCTACTTTCATAGAGTTCTCTCCAAGATTTAAAATGGTAGAGGTAAAAGGATTTGACCCTATTTATAATAAATCACTTTGTAAACATCAAACTCAACCGGTATTTTTGATAGCATATAATAACTTAACCGATGCTTTATGGAAAACTTATTATTCAAATGGAAGTATTTGGGATGGTATGTGTTAAAAAGAATAATGTATATCTACTGACATACTCCAACGACTGAAGTTCGTTGGGTTCTGGGGTTGCTTGGAGTAAAACATAACTTAAGAACTTACTTAAGAGCAATTGCTCTAAGTATTATTAGATATTTAGCACCAGCTCCAAACAAAAAGAAAGGTTTATATATAAAAAACAATTTGGGATATTAAATTAAAAGAGGTTATCACTAATGCATAAAAGAGTTTTAATATCAACTACATTATTATTATTGTTAATTTCTATATCATTCATTATTTTAAATAAAAATAATTTAGTCAACGCAGCTGTTACAAATGGAACTTTTACAACAACTAATGAGGCTCCACTTACTCCTTATAATGTATCAATACAACAATTTACAGTAGGCCAACCTGCAGGAAATCCAAAAGATTTTGATTATTTTGATTTTAATGATGATGGTAAAGGTGCAAATATAACAGACACACATATGGTATACAACAGCACACCAGCCCCTGCATTGAATTGGACTCCAGGTATTGATCCAAATAGTGACCCAGTAAAAACATTATTATGTATTTCAACATTAAAAACATTAAGGGATTCAGTAACTAGTGCTAGCGAGCAATGGAATAATAATCTGTGTGATGTAGTCAATAATTTTACTAATGCTACAGCAGTAACACCTCCTTTTAATTTTACACTAAACAATACTAAGTTTTATTATAATCTTACAGGTGAAAATATTACTTACTATGTTAGAATGGCTTCTGTAGAAGGTATTGGCAGCCCCCCATTACATAGTGTATCTTTCTATGATGCAAACATTACAGTGATAAATTCAAGACCGAGCACGCCAGCAGCACAAGCAGGCGCAGTTCCAGCTGTAGCTACTCATTCAAATAGACCTTTATTAAACTGGACGCCTGATCCATTACTTTTAGATCCGGACAATGGAACTTGGCCAGATCATTTCCCTATGGACAATGTTACATATATAGTAAATATAACTGAAGATAAGTCTCCGGCAACTGGACTATCACCTACAACGTTTTTGTATAATAATACTATTAGGCATATTTCAGAATTTGTAGGATCATGGCCAACAGGACTCACTTATAACACGACAGAAGCTCCAGGAATTCCTGGAATTGTAAGAAAGACATATCTGTCGAATATCGAAGCATGGGACCAATTAATACCTTCTTATCAAAACTATACAACAAAGTTTGATTTATTTGATAATCTACCAAATGTTACTAATATATCTATGATAGATACTGGCGGTATTGTTGAAAATTTTCAATGTCCTGGATTTTGCAGTTTAACACCTGTTTCAAAATCAAATGTTACAACTATGCAGATTAATGTAACTACAGATGATTTAGATGGTGATTGCACTACCCCATCAGATGTAAATGTACTTGGTGGAAATTTTAGCGTCAATGCTCATTTATGCGTATGGTCTGGGGGCTTGACATGCAATGAAATTTATAATAACTTTACGTTTAAACCAGACAGGGTCTTTAAAAATACTACTACACAATGCTCATTTAGTTTTTCAGCACTTGTAGGACCATCTCCCAATATTGGGGCAGTTAAAGTAGCTTTCCCAGGAACCATTCCATTTTTTATACCGCCTGCAGGAGGTATATACCCTCCACAGTATATATTATATGTTAATGTAACAAGTCAATCTGGAGTAAAAAGAGCTTTATTATTTCCTGGAGACAAGGCTAACACTACATGGATCTACAAAGATCTTGAGGCATTTACTTATTTAAACAGATCATATGATCCCGCATTAATAGTTGCTTTAGGTGGTGGCGCAGTTACTTTAGGTAGTTATAATCCAGGTACTGATGAATATAATTTCACTAATGTTGGAAATATAGTTACTGATTTCAGATGGAATGCTTCAAATGCAGAATGTGTAACTGGAACATGCACTGGAAGTGTATGGAACATAGGACCAAATGGCGCAAACCCATTGCCACAGAGATTTTTGATAGATGATGAATCTCAAATAGAATTTTTAACAGGCGCTCCTGACGTTGGAATACCATTTTCTAATCTGACCAATAATCCTATACTTTTACCACCACTAATTGACTCAACCGTAGTTTTCTTTAATTACACTACTGGTCTTCAAAGATGTATTGATGTTAATTGTAATGCACCTTTTGTAAATGAAGTAATGCCAACTCATTTACATATAAATCCACCAATCGGCTTACTTCCAGGAACTTACAGATCTATTATTACGTATTTAACAGATAGGACATTTAGAGCTAATGTCCAACATATATAATACAAGGTGAAAAAATGAAAAAAACAAATTATTTGCTTCCAATTTTTTTACTACTCTTAACACCTTTAATTAATGCTGGCGTAGGTGTAACAAGCCCTGGAGCAATCATACAATTAGAACCAGGACAATCTTCTAGGTTCCAATTTGAAATCCAAACAGTTTTATTAAATAGCCCAGTAGAATGTTCAATTACATTTAATACAGCCCCATTTACAATAGAGCTTGATAGTCCTAGCCCAATTTTTATAGGCCCTGGCTTAAGATATCAAGTTTACGGAAATGTAAGTGCTCCAAAAGATATTGGTGTTGGCCTTTATCAAAAATCTTATAGCGTCGCTTGTAGTAGCCCTGAAGGACAGCAAGGTGGAGCATCAATCCAAGAAATTCATGGTGCTATTCCATTTACTATTGAATTAGTCAGCTCCAGAACAAGAGAAAATCCATATGTGCCACCAAAACCAGAAAAACAATACCCTCCAACAGTTATATTCTTAATATTGGCTTTGATAATTATAATATTGTTCATAGTATTCTTAGCCAAGAGGAATAAGAAGCAAAAAAGAAAATAATGAAAAGATTCTTGCCAATAATTATCTTTATTTTATTGATTAACAATGTGTATGCTGCCAGTGTAACCGGAACATTTGTTGTAAATTCTTCAAATTCAAATAATGTTTCAATCGCTAATGAAAAAATAACTGGATATTTTATAATCTCAGACAATTTCAAGGATTTTCTAAAAACTATTTTAAACAAGCTAAAAAGCCTATTTGGATAAAATCACAAATATTTATAAATTCATAAAATAGCTTATTTAATATGCATAAAAAAAGAGGATATATTTTTTTAATATTATTTTTTATATTGATTTTAGTAAGCCAGGCCAGGTCTTTTAGCATAAATGCCAGCTTTTCTACAGCAAATAATGTTCCTTACTTATATCCAATAGGGAATCTATCTATCCACATAGGCCTTACTTTAACTAAAGTAATAACTGCAAATGACACTGACTTTAATACATTAACTTTCATGTCAAATGAAACCTGGTTTACTACAGTAACTGATGACTCTTTGGCAGACCCCAATGCTACTGGAAAAATAGATTTCACCACAACAGATATTACTAAAATAGGCATCCATCTAATCGATGTATCTGTAAAGGACCAAGGAAATCTATTTGATTCGGAATTAATCTATTTGGATATTTTTAATAATCCACCAAACATTACTTCATTCTTTCCAAATTCCACTAATGTATCCATGCTTGAAGGAACTTCTCAACAATTTAATGTCTCTGCTTTTGATCCTGATAACGACTTTGTTTTTTACCAGTGGTATTTTGACACATTTCCAATCCCATTAGAAGTTTTTGAGAACTTTAGCTTTATAGCTGACTTTAATTCTCAAGGAAATCATAATATAACGATTATTGTCAGAGACCCATATAACTTTAGCAACTCTAAGTCTTGGAATTTGACAATAATAGATGTGCCTCAACCCCCTCCAGGAGGCGGGAGTGGAGGGGGTGGCGGTGGAGGCGCTTCTTCCTGCAAAGAGAATTGGACCTGCATAGACTGGAGTCCATGTCCAGTTTATAGAGTTCAATTTAGAAAATGCACTGACCTCAATAACTGCAACACTTATAATTCCAAGCCTGTAGAAAAGCAGTCATGCGCATATATCTATCCACCAACATGCGATGATGGAAAACAAAACCAGAATGAATTAGGGGTAGATTGCGGAGGCCAATGCAAACCTTGTGCTACTTGCAATGATAATACAAAAAACCAGGGAGAAGAAGATATAGACTGCGGAGGGCCTTGCCCAAGAAAATGTGGGCTACTTTACAAGCCTTTATTCTATCCATTATGTGGTGATAAACAATGTGAGGGTATTGATATAATATTTTGTCCTAGCGATTGCAAATCTTCATGGTTTTACATAACCTTAATAGCTCTGATATTTGCAGTTTACATATTCTACGGCCTAAACAAAACAAGGACTTTGGTATTAGCAATATTGAGGAGAAAGGCTGAATTAAAGCTTTTAAGAAGAAAAGTAGCTCCCGGAATATTTGCGATTAACAAACTTAATCTATTGCTTGAAATATTGAACAACGAAAACCTAGAACAGGTTTCCAAAAATTTTTCAGACACAATCAAAGAGTTCCTATCAATATTTTTCTTGATTAAGTATGAGTTTACTTATGATGAGCTGTTGCTTGAAATAAAAAAAGAAAAATTGGGCTCAGACATCAAGAGTAAAATAGAAAGCATCTTTAACGTAATTTCTGAAGTAGAATACGGAAGATTCAAAATAAATGTAATAATTTTAAGTAACTTAATTGAAGACGCAAAAATTGTTATCCAAGAACTGGTTTCTTTTGAAGAATCCAAATTAGCTGCTAAAAAAATTAAAAAACCAAAGTCAATAGCTAAAAAAATATTTTACTATATAAAGGAATTTGTAGGTTCGATAGAGAATAATATAAGTAAACAATGGCAAGTATCAGTTATTGAAAAACAGTTAAAGTTAGGTATTTTAGAGATTAAAAGCCTGATTAGCCTAGATAAAATTGAGGTGGCCAAAGAAACATACTTAAACGTCAAAAGTGTCTACCTTCAGTTACCAATAAATTTGAAGAAAAAATACCATAAAGACATATTAAAACTTGATAATGAGATTAAACTGAGGATATTGCTGACCTCTAAGAAAATAATTATAGAAGAAGATCTGAACAACTTAATAAGCTATATAAAAAGAACGCAGAGCCAAGGATTTAATACGCAAGAAATCAGGGAAGTTCTTTTGTCTAAGGGTTGGAGTAAGGACCAGACTGACTTGGCACTTAAAAAGATTAAATGATTAAGGTATTGTTCTGTATTTTGTATTCAATAAAATCCATTCTATAAGCAATAAAACAAGTCCTGCCATAAGCAGATATGTGGAAATATCCAATGTTACTTTTCTTTTCTTTACGTTTGATATCTCTGAATATGCATTCTTCAGAGTTTCTTCATTCTCAGCAAGGAAATATTTTCCATTCGTTAGGGATGATATTTTCTTAAGGCTCTCTTCGTCTACTTGAGATACTATAGACCCATTTAAATTTGAAAATTTTCCGCCAGTCTTTGTGGCAATGGCAATTGCATTAACTTCCACAAAATTATCATTTGAATATTGTATTGCTTCTTCTATAGATGCACCAACATTACTTTGGCCGTCAGTTAATAATATTATGGACTTTGTATTTTTTTCTCCTAGCAAAAGATTAACGCTTGTGATTAAGACATCCCCTATTGCAGTTCCCCCGACTGTCTCTACTGTAATGCCCTCGATTGATTTTTTAATGTCATTTGTATTGGAACTTGGCTTTAGTCTTATAAAACTGGCTCCTGCAAAATCTATTACACCAATTTTTGTATTAAAAGGGAGGGAATCCACAAATTCTAATGCTGCTTTTTTCGAGGCTTCCAATCTATTAGGCGTATAGTCATCTGCCAACATCGAGCCGGATGCGTCTATTGCCAGGATAAAATTCGTTTGTGCTGATTTTCCAGAATAAACATAAATTGTGCCAACTATAGAAAATATGATAAGCAGCAAGGCCAAACTTCTTAAAATTAATAGAACTAAGTTTTTAGACAAAATCTTTTTTCCTGAAAACTTTTCTATAGCTTCAAAATTTGCAAACATTAATGCCTTTTTCCTTCCAAGCTTTAAGCTAAAGAAATGAAATATTACCAATATAGGAATTATTAAAACTAACCACAAATAGTCCGTATTACTAAAGTATATCACTCCAATTTTATTTCCCTCCTTTCTAATAAGGTTAGGAAAGGTTTAACAAAATCCTCATTTGTCTTTACTTCTATAAAATCAGAATCATATTTTGTGAATACTCTTTTTATCTGCTCTTTTTTTTCTAAGGTATAGGCCCTATAACTTTCGGCTTCTAAGTCTGGGTCTATTAAAATCTCCCTATCAGAAAATGGATCCTTAACCAAAACTTTTCCTATGTTTCTAGGTAATTCTTCATCCCTTATGTCTCTGACCATTATGCCTATGACATCAAATTTTATACTCGCTATTTTCAATGAGTTATCCCAGTTTTCATTCAAACCAAAAAAATCTGAAACTATGATAAGGAGAGATTCCCTTTTTGCGATATTCATTACATATTTTATTGCCATGTCAAAATCTAGGCCGCCACCATATAAATTTCCATCAACGCAGGCTTTTAGAATAGCGTAGTATTGATAATTTGTATTGATTGGAGGGATAACTTTTTTTATTCTGTCAGAAAACATCAATAGACCAGCTTTGTCTCCTGTAGAAAGAACTATATGGGAGATTGCAGCAACAATCTCTACGGAATACTCGCTTTTTAATTTTTCTGTACTTCCAAATATCATGCTGTTGCTTACATCTAATAAAATATAGACATCCAAATCACGCTCTTCCTTGAAAACCTTGATTAGTGGCTTATTTGCCTTTAATGTAGCTTTCCAGTCGATTCTGCTTGAATCATCATCTTGCCTGTATTCCCTAAATTCCAAGAACTCCAGTCCTTTTCCTTTGAAGATTTTCCTGTATTTTGACATAATCCTTGCTTCGCTAAGCTTCTGGAGCACAGTCTCCATTTTTTTTATTAAAGGCTTCACATTAACCTGTAATTCTTTAGTCATTTTATGGAACCGGAACTTTTGCTAAAATCTCAGAAATTATTTTGTCAGTCCTTATGTTGTCTGCTTTTCCTTCGTAATTTAATAAAATTCTATGTCTCAAAACTAGATATGCAACTTCTTTCACATGTTGTGGTGTGACAAAATTTTTGCCTTGAACTAGTGCGTTTGCTTTTGATGCTATAAATAGACCTATAGAAGCTCTTGGAGAAGCCCCATATTCTATATACTTTCCAAGTTCAATATTATAGTCCCTTGGATTTCTTGTTGCATCAACTATGTTTATGATATATTTTTCTATTTCTTCGCTTAAGTATATTTTTTTTACAGTTTCTTGCATCTCTACCAAGACATTTGGATTAATTATTGGTTGTATTTTATAATCTTCAAACTGTTTTAAGGTTATATTTTGTCTTATTATTTTTCTCTCTTCCTCTTTACTTGGAAATCCCATGTATATCTTAAACAAAAACCTATCTATTTGGGCTTCAGGCAATGGATAGACCCCACTGGTTTCAATAGGGTTTTGAGTTGCCATTACAAAAAATGGGAGCTCCAGAAGGAATGTCTCTTTTCCTATAGTAACCTGTTTTTCCTGCATTGCTTCCAGAAGAGCTGATTGTGATTTTGGAGGAGCCCTGTTTATTTCATCAGCTAAAACAAAATTTCCGAAAATAGGACCTTTAACTATGAAAAAACCTCTGTTGGGATCGTAAGCTGTTAATCCAGTTATATCAGTTGGCAACAAATCTACTGTAAATTGAATTCTGGAAAATTTTCCGCCGGTAGTCTGGGCTAGAGTTCTTAGAAGTAATGTTTTAGCGATTCCTGGAATACCTTCAACAAGTAAATGTCCATTGGCCAATAAGCCAACTGTCAATGCTGTAACAACATTTTCTTGGCCTACAACAATTTTTGCTATTTCTTTCCTTATTTTCCAAAGAATATTATGATATTGAGCTATCTTTTTTGGGTCTACTTTCTCATCCTCAATCATAAGAAAAATAATTGCTACAACATTATATAAATCTATTATACTACTTTCTAAGGATAATTAATGTTTTTGTTTAAGAAAGATTTATATATGATAAAAGTTACATATTAGTAATAATTTTGTAACAAATTTGTAACAAATGGCAAAAAGGGTGTCTATTTCACTAGATAAAGAACAAGTTAGACTTCTTAGGAGTATAAAGGGTTTGGGTAAAAAAGATGCTGAAATTGTTAGGAATATATTTCTAATCTATCTACATGAATATGGTTATTTAAAAAAGAAAAATGAGAAAAACCAATAAAAAAACAAAGAGAAAGAGAAAAACAGAAAGAGAGAATAAAATAGTGATTAAAAAATCTGACTTCATCATCCCAGTAGTTATAATATTGTTGCTTATAGCAATTTCTGTCCATTATATAATTACTAGCAAAGAAAGCTCCAGGGCAGAGGTTATAAATGTAAACAGCGTATTTGAGAAAATAAAATCATTTTTCCAAGAGACCAGAATTTTCAGAGCTGGAAATGCCCCTAATTTTGACGTACCAACACTTCCAAATTTAAGTGAACTTTGTGAAGATACAAATTATTTTTTTGACATCAATGCAACAGATTTAGATAATGAATCATTAACTTATACCACAGATACAAATTTATTCTCTATAAACAGTGTAACTGGAATAATAGATTTCACCCCTACAAATGCGCAGGTTGGAAATTATACTAGCGAATCTACAGCACCTGCAATCATAGTAAAAGATCCTTCACAGCTTGGGAGTTTGTTTATATGGGGCTTTAATATCACTGCTACAAATGATGCTCCAACTCTTAATCCATTTGTCTTGTTAAAGGGATCAAAATTCATGAATTATTATTTTGAAATCACATCTGCTGATGAAGAGAATAATCCTTTGACATATTACGACAATACAAGTTTGTTTGATATAATCACAATAGGAAACAGAGGCATTATTAATTTTACCCCAACACAAGTCCAGACAGGTATTCATTCTATTAATCTCACAGTATGCGACCA
>ORJL010988621.1_pt1 | contig 13319 bp, 13 predicted proteins | sample 1779941 | NCBI WGS metagenome assembly ORJL01 (sample SAMEA104232317, study PRJEB22302) | groundwater metagenome | biome: forest; feature: aquifer; material: groundwater | place: USA | collected 2011-08-07 | depth 5.8 m
AGGCCGGTGGTATTAAACCCAAAGAAGGAATCAATATTTTTCTTCTCTGAAGCAAAAGTTTCTGCCGGCGATGTAAACGCCTTTACCCAAACTCCAGGAAGCCTCGAAAAATCAACCATAATCTGCCGCCAGAATAAAACAACGACTAGCAGTATTTAAACCTAGGTGATTAGTGAAAATATCACGGTTTGGTGATGCTTCGGGGCTGGTCGGGCCCCGGTTCGCAGGCGGGAAGCCTGCCATTTGCACAATCACAGTTAACGAATGATTTAAATATTGGTTAGGTGTAAATAACGAATATGCTTACCTTGGATGCGCTTGTTGAAGCTAATGGGTGGTGGAAGACGGGTGCCGTCAAAAAGCAATTCGTGCCCGGCGTAAGGCGGGGCCTGTATCACGAGCTGCTCAAGGAAGCAGGCACGAGACAAATGACTGCGGTAATCGGCTTGCGCAGGACCGGAAAATCCACCTTGTTCTACCAGCTCATCCAGCAACTGCTTGACAACGGCGTACTGCCCGCCAACATCCTGTACTTCTCATTCGACGAGCACGTGGAAGACCTCAACGCGCTGCTCGCAATCTACCAGGAAAACGTCTTGAAGAAGGACTTGGACGACGGGAAGACGTACTTGTTTTTTGACGAAATCCAAAAACTCGGCTCCTGGCAGGACAAGCTGAAGATACTGTACGACCTGCACCCGCGAGTAAAAACATTCGTCTCCGGTTCCGCGTCAATTGACATCCTGAAGGGAGGGAAGGAAACGCTGGCGGGAAGGATTTTCTACCACCACCTCAAGCCCCTGTCATTCAAGGAATTCCTCGAATTAAAGGGCGTGGGAAAGGAAAAAACCGGCGAGCCGCTCTTATGGAAGAAGGAACTGCGCACAGAACTCGGAAACTACTTGACCCGCGCCTTCCCCGAAATCGTGCTTGAGACGGACGAGAAGGCAAAAAGGTACGTGAAAGAGGGAATCATCGACCAGGCGATATTCCGCGACCTGCGCCAGCTGTTCAGGATAAAGGAAATAGAGTTGATTGAAAAACTCGCCGTGATACTCGCCAGCAACCCAGGGGCAATAATCAACTTGGACGACTTGTCCAAGGACCTGGGGCGAAGCAGGCAAGTGCTAAGCAACTACCTCTACTACCTTGAAACCTGCTTTATTGCCAAAAGCTTCCGCAACTACCGCGGGTCAAAGAGGGTCTCCTCAAGAAAACTGAAGAAATACTACCTGGCCCACCCATCCCTCTCCCTCGCCCTGTCCGCGTCCCACCAAGGCAAAGTCATCGAAAATCTGGTCGCCTCCGAAACAACCGCCGGCTACTACTGGCGGGAGGGAAACAAGGAAGTCGACTTCGTCGCCTCAACCGACGACGCGATTGAAGTAAAGTACGCGAATGAGATAAGCGCCAAGGACCTGGCGGGACTCATTGCCTTCATGCACGCCTTCAAGGCAGAAAAAGCTCGCGTCATCACCGACGACAAGGAAGGCACGCAAACAATTGAAGGGAAGAAAATAACGTTCATCCCACTATGGAAATGGCTATTGCAAACGCCCCCGGCAAGCCACGCTCCCCGGGGCTTTTAACCAGCGCGCGACCACTTCCTAATGACGGGTGAAGGAAGGGTTATGTGACAGCGGACGTGGACCCTGGCTTGAGATGGTCCGCGGAAACTTCTCGGGTAAAAAGAAAATAAAAGAAGGGAAAGTAGGCTGGAAGCCTACAAGCAGGAGACAAGGCGGCTGCTGTCAAGATAGAAACCAGTACTAAAAAGCTACTCTTTCAATTTCGTAATTCTTTCCAATCTCGCGGTCAATGAATAGGGCTTTGCCGCCCGTTGTCTTCCAGAATCTTTTCATGAAGGCTAGGGCTTTTTTCTTGTCGAACTTTTTGCAGCTGTAAATATCAAGCTGAACATATTGCTCGTCAACCCAGTAGTGAAAAGAAATGTGCGAAGTGATGATGCCCATTATTCCCGTCCAAGCATTTTGATGGCTGAGCTTGAACTGGGGCTTGATTAGACAATGCATATCAAGTTCGTCCAGCAAGTCGGAAAAAAACTTCTCGAAATCCGATTTTTTGAGGGAGCCGGGCTTGATGTTGACTTTGCCCTGGAAAATCAAGTGATGATGAACAATGGCCATAGTAACCTATGTCCCTTGGCAATAAAAAAGTTGGTAAAAAGAAGGGAATGTAAGCTACGGGCTTACATGTCCATGCCGCCCATGCCACCGCCGCCTGAGGGCATCTGCGGCTTGCCGCGGCTTGCGATGATGTCGTCGATGCGGAGGATGAGCTCGGTCACTTCGCTGGCGCTCTGGATGGCCTGCTTCTTGACTTTCATGGGCTCGATTACGCCGAGCTTGTTCATGTCGTCAATCTTGCCGTGAAGCACGTCAACGCCGGCGACATTGCCGCTCTTCTCGTGCTTGGTGCGAAGGTCAACTAGAGTGTCAATCGCGTCCATGCCGCAGCTTTCCGCAAGCGTGCGGGGGATGACTTCGAGCGCCTCGGCAAAAGCGGTGATGGCCAGCTGCTCGCGGCCGCCCACCTCGATGGCGTACCTTCGCAGGCGCATGGCAAGAGCCATTTCGACGCTGCCGCCGCCTGTGACGTACTTGCCTTCCTCAAGCGCGCTCGTTACCGAGCCTAGTGCGTCGGTAAGGGCGCGCTCGGCCTCGTCAACCACGTGCTCGGAGCCGCCGCGCACGAGAATGGTGACGCTCTTGGGGTCCCTGCACTTCTCGACGAACACCATGTGCTCGCCGGAAATCTTGCGCTCCTCGACAACACCGGCGTAGCCCAAGTCCGCGCCAGCCAAGTCGTCAAGCGTAGTCACTATTTTCGAGCCGGTTGCGCGCACGAGCTTCTCCATGTCGCTCTTCTTGACGCGCCTTGAGGCGAGGATGCCGCGCTTGGCGAGGTAGTGCTGCGCGACGTCGTCAATGCCCTTCTGGCAGAAGAGCACGTTTGCTCCCGTAGCGGCGACTTTCTCGACCATTCCCTTGAGGACCTTTTCCTCGTGCTCGAGGTAGGCGGTAAGCTGCTCGGGCGCGGTAATCTGGATGCGCGCGTCGGTCTCGGGCTTCTCGATTTCGAGGGCCACGTCAAGAAGCGCTATCTTGGCGTTTTCAATGCGCTTGGGCATTCCGGGGTGCACGACTTCCTTGTCGATGAGCACGCCGTTGATTACCTGGGTCTGCAGCACGTCGCCGCCCTGCTTTTTCTCGAGCTTGACGTAATCCTTGTCAATGACGACCTTGCCGTCGCGCGTCTCTGCAACCTGCACGACCGCGTTGATAACCATCTCGGCAAGCACATCCTTTGCGGTGCCATGGCCGGTGGTCTTGCTGCCCATGCTGATTGCGGCAATGCGCTGGAGAGTCTTCTTGTCAGCCATGGTAATGGGCGTGCTAATTTGCCCTAAGATTTCGATTGACTTTTGCGCGGCTGCCTTGTAGCCGTTGATTATCGTCGAGGCGTGGATGCCCTGGTCAAGCAAGTCAACGCTGTTTTTGAGCATCTCGCCCGCGAGCACTACTGCAGTAGTCGTCCCGTCGCCGACTTCGTCGTCCTGCGTCTTGGCGATTTCGACCATCATCTTGCCGGCCGGGTGCTCGATGTTCATCTCCTTGAGGATGGTGGCGCCGTCATTCGTGATGACAATGTCGCCCATCTCGCTGACGAGCATCTTGTCCATGCCGCGGGGCCCCAGAGTAGACTTTACTGCGTTGGCAACTGCCACGCCGACTGCGATATTAGAGCGCTGGGCGTCGCGGCCCAGAATGCGCGAGGAACCCTCAGGCAAGATGAGCACCTGCTGACCTCCTATTTGACCCTGCTGAATTGATGCCATGGAAACCACCCCAAAATGAAACTGTTAAATGCGAGCTGGATTTAAGCCACCAAGCAAAACCAGTACAGTATATAGAATGCCGAAAAGCATTTAAAAACACTTTTTCAAGGCGCGGCCGGGCTTCCAAGGCGCGGGCCGGCTTTAGGGGCCGCAAGTCAGGCTTTTGCCGGGAGCTTGCCCGCAACTTCGGGCTTGGCCCGCTCGTCGAGAACTGCCTTGAGTTTCGCCACCGCAGCGGGGTCGATTTTGGTGAAAATCGGCCTTATTTCCGCCATTGGCGCGATTTCGTGGCCGCCGGGGAGCTTTTGCTCGGCAGCAGAGTCCCAAGTCGCCAACTCGATTGGACCGAGCTTGAGGTAGTCGAACACTTTCTGGCTGCTTGCCGGGATGAAGGGCGCCAGGACAACTGCAAGCGAACGCACGGCTTGGAGAGTCATGAAAACGGTTGTCGCGGCCTTTGCCTTGCCCTCGTCGCCTTCCTTGACCTTCTTCCAAGGCTCGCCGTCGTTGAAGTACTTGTTAGACTCGTGCGCAATCTGCATCGCCTCGCGCAGCGCCTCCTGCCAGCGGTAGGCGTAGAACGACTCTTCCGACGACGCCACCTGCTTCTTGACGCTGCGCCAAAAGTCGTTGTCAGACGACTGCATTTCTCCAGGCGTCGGCACTTTACCGCCAAAATTCATGTGCGTGAACGAAAGGCATCGGTGCACTAAATTGCCGACCGCGTCCGCCAGGTCCTTGTTGCTCTTTTGCATGAGCTCGTGCAGCGAAAAGTCGGCGTCACCCTGCTCGGGCAGGATGCTGCACAAGTAGTATCGCCAGTAGTCGGCGGGGAACCACTCTAGCGCCTCGTCAGAATTTATGCCCCAGTTCCTCGAGGTAGAGAACTTCTTGCCCTCTAGGTTTAGGAACTCAAGCGACTTGACTTGCGAAGGAAGGTTGGCGTAGTTACTCGCCATTAGCATCGCCGGCCAGATGACCGTGTGGAAGGCCAGGTTGTCCTTGCCCAAGACATTGACAATCTTGCAGTCCTTGTTGCGCCAATAGTGCTCCCAAAGCGTTGGGTCGCCCTTTTGCTTCGCCCACTCTTTTGTGAAGCTAACGTATCCGATTGGCGCGTCGAACCAGACATAGAACACTTTTTCCTCATAATCCGGCAGGGGCACCTTGACTCCCCAGGAGAGGTCGCGCGTGATGCAGCGCTCGTGCAGGCCCTGCGCAATCCACTGGAGCGCGAAGTTGCGCGCGTTTTGCGGCCAGTGCTCTTGCGAGGAAATCCAGCTTTTTAGCTGCTCTGACATTTTCTGGAGCTGCAGGAACAAGTGTTTTGTCTTCCTGAATTCAATCTCGCTCTTGCCGCAAACATTGCAGTGCGGCTTCCTCAAGTCAGCAGGGTCGAGCACGCGGCCGCACTTTTCGCACTGGTCGCCGCGCGCCCCGTCGTAACCGCAGTGCGGGCAAGTGCCCTCGATGTACCTGTCTGGCAAAAAGCGCTTGTCGTTGAGGCAGTACGGCGTCTGCATCTCCTTCTCGACAACAAAGCCGTTGTCGTAAATTGCCTTGAAAATCTCCTGCGTCGTCGCGTGGTTCTCGGCCCCGCTCGTGCGGCCGAAGTAGTCGAATGACAGGTTCCACTTTTGGTAAATTTCCTTTTGCTTGGCGTGGTACTTGTCGGCGAAAGCCTGGGGCGTCATGCCCGCCTTGAGCGCCGCGACCTCGATTGTCGTGCCGTGCTCGTCGGTGCCGCAAATGTAGATGACGTCGGCGCCCTGCATGCGCAAAAAGCGCGCGAACACGTCGGCCGGCAGCAGGCTGCCGACTAGGTTGCCGATGTGCTTGACGCCGTTGGCGTACGGCAGTGCGCTTAGCACGAGGGAAGTGGGCTTTTCTTCAGGCACATAAATCACTGAAAACCTATGGGGCCACCAACTATTATTTATAGCAATAGAAGCCCGAATTTAGTAAAGGACTTTTTCTGGTTGCTCCAATCGTCTAGTCCGGTCAAGGACACTGGCCTTTCAAGCCAGCGACTCGGGTTCAAATCCCGATTGGAGCATTGCACCTTTACTTCGTCGGCCGTCCTTCACGGCCTCCTCGCAAAGCTGCACCAAACGGGCGCTTACGCGCGGTAACTTGCCTTCTTGATGACAATGTCCTTTGCCGGCCAGTCCTCGAAGAAGCCTTTGGTCGTCGTCTTGCATTCGCCGATTTTCTTGACCACGTCAAGGCCGCTAGTGACTTTGCCGAAGACCGCGTAGCCGTCGTTCGAGGCGGAGTGGTTGAGAAAATCGTTGTTCTTCAAATTGATGAAAAACTGGCTCGTGGCACTGCCCGGGTCGTTCGTGCGCGCCATGGCGATTGTGCCGAGATCGTTCTTCAGGCCGTTGTCGGCCTCGAAGGCAACCGGGGGCTTGGTTGGCTTTTCGTTTCCCGCGGGGCTAAAGCCGCCGCCCTGGATCATGAAATTCTTGATAACTCGGTGGAAAACGAGCCCGTCGTAAAAGCCGCTTTTCACATACTGAACGAAATTCTCGGCTGACGCTGGCGCGACCCGGCGGTTGAGCTCGACCTCGATTTCGCCTTCGCTAGTCTCTAGTACTACGATTTCCACGAAAACCCCTCCCCCCTCAGGCTTTGCCTGACTTTTCCTTGTGCTTGTTGAATGCGAGCCTGAACCGCTCGAGGCGGGCCAAGTAATCGCGTTCCTGCTCTTCAGTTCTTGCCGGAACTGGAACTTTTCCCAAAAACTCCGTAAACTTGCCCTTGTCTGCCGCTTCCTTTACGGTCTTTGTGCGGTGGAGCTTCTTAATCTCCTCTTCATCGGACATAATCAAGTGGAGTAGCCAAGGCGAATTTAACGCTTTGCAAAACGCTTTTAAGTCATCTGCGGCTTACTCAAGTCGGAATGAAGTTGTTTGCCGCCGTGATGGGTGTTCTAATGATGCTGCAGCTTGCAGCAGCTTATCCCCAACTCGTTGTTTCAGTTGACGCACCCCGCTTTGCCGAATCACTCGAACCAGCACTCGCCATTCCTGAAGTCAAGAGCTTCGTCGGAGAGAAGGCCACCGCCCTAGTGAAAATAGGCAGCCAGAACGCATACTTCAAGATTGAAGGCGGCAAGGTAACCTATGTCCCAAACGCTTACGGCACGACTGACTTCACAATCTCGGGCTCAAAAGACGCCTGGCTCACGCTCCTTAACGCAGTTGACAAGCAACTCACGTTCAAGCGCCTATTGGCTGCCCGCGCAATCACAATCAGCGCCAATGACGGCCTCAAGCAAGCGGCAATTAGCGCGGCCATCTCAAGCGGTGCGCTCAAGGCCGATCCCATCAAGGACGGCGATGTGTTGCGCTACGACGGCGAAGGCCGCGTCCGCATGGAAAACAACCGGCCAATTCTGCAAGTCGGAAACGACAACTTCCTGCTCAACCGCTTTGGCGGAGTCGTTGGCGGAATGCCGCGCGGATACCAACGCTTCTCGAACCCGCCCGCATCGACCGGGCTTTACTTCGCAAGGCCTCCCGGAGTGCTCGCGCAGTTCCCAGGCCTCATTTACGACACTACAACTAGAAACCCGAACGTCATGGGCCCCCACAACGTTTTCAGAATCAATCCGGGCCTGATTGGCCCTAACGACATCCTGCGGCTTAACCCCGGCCTCATCGGACCCGCCGACATGGCGCTCCTCAACCCGGGCCTGCGCGGCCCGGCCGAATTCGCTTACATGATGGGCATCGGCGCGCACAGCCGCTCGGCGCAGGCGCTACAGGACCGGGGAATGCTTGGCAACTTCAACCTCTTTGACAGAAACAGGTGGGGGTAACCGAAGATGAAAATCGGCACAATAATCATCATCCTCTTTGTCTTGGCACTAATCGCGGCGGGCGCATTCATCTACTTTGGCGCAGCTGCATCGCCGGCTGAACCCGAAGCCTACACTGAAGAAGTCACACTAGAGGAGAAAAGCGCCAACGGCGGCGTGATAGCCACCCTGGCATCTGCAGGCATCGAAAGCGCACTTGCCGATGTTAGCGCCGAGCAAGTGTACATCGCCTACGACCTGCCGCAAGACATGGACGCCGACATCACGCAACGCTATGTAATGGGAATTGCCGCAAGCGCAGGAGCCAACTCAAAGAACCTAGTCATCCTGCAATACCGGGACGAAAAGCCAAAAGTCAGCTGGACAGTTGCTTCGGAAGACTTCGACTCGTTCATCCGCGACGAAATCACGGGCGACGAGTTCGACTCGCGCATAAAGAAGCAGGAATTCTAACTTATTCTGCAACGCCTGCAGTCAACAAGAGAACTAGAGGAACGAGCGCGAGCAAGCCGACTGCAGCTGAAAAGTAGTGCGCGGGCAGCTTCTCGGCCACCCGCGTCACGCCCTCCATCGTGGCAAGCGACACGCCAGCCGACACTATGATGCCAAGCACGGCAACCTCAAGGGGAATGCCTGGGAAGCCTTCGATGAAAGCAAAGGCGGCAAACGCGGCCAGAATCATGGGTGCCGCCATCAGGAAGCTCAGGCGCACTGCCTCATCGGCCTTGAAGCCCTGCCCCAAAAGCGCGGCTTGAGTAATGCCGCTGCGGCTAATGCCGGGTAGGACTGACAGACCTTGCGCCATGCCAGTAAGAAGCGAGGACTTGAGCGTTATTCCCTCGAACGCCTCCGCCTGCTCTTGAGAAGCGCCCTCCCTTGAAGCCCATGTGATTATCGCCATGGTAATTAGCAGCAAGCCCGCGGCTGCAAGTAGCCACTCGCCGCGAAGGCCGGCAAAGAAACTGCCGGCAAGCAGGTAAAGCGGCAGGGCAACGACTACGGTTGCGGCGATTGAAACGAAGAGGAACGAGTGCTCCTTGTCAAGGTAGTCGCGAGAAGAGAAGTCTAGCAGGCCGGCCGGATTTCTCAACGCAAGCAGGGCGTTCAGGTATTCCTCGCGGTAGCGGTAAACTGCTGCGACAAAATCGCCCAAGTGAAGCACGAGCGCAAAGGCAAGCGCCTCCTTGAAAGGAAGGGAAAAGATGGCATTACCAACCAGGATGACTTGAGTTTTGCTGCTTACCGGAATCCACGCGGTGACGCCCTGCACTACTGCAAGCACAAAGCCGGAAACCAGGTCAAGCATGGGATTAGTTACTGCCGCACTGAATAAAAACAACGCGGGAATTACACTAAGCATGGCAAAAATCGCGTTCTTCGACATCGAACCCTGGGAACAAGCGCACTTGCGCAACAAGCTCAAGCGCCACGAGCTCTACTTTTTCCCCGGCAAGATACAGGACTCCGAACTGGGAAAAGCCTCGAAGGCCGACGCGATAGCGTCTTTCATCTTCTCGCCAATCGATTCGGCGACGCTCAAGCGCTTCCCTCAAGCCAAGCTCGTCTCGACAATGTCAACGGGCTTTGACCACGTTGACCTGAAGGCCTGCAAAAAAGCCGGCGTCACAGTGTGCAACGTTCCGGCCTACGGCGACAATACTGTTGCAGAACACGCTTTCGCGCTCCTCTTGGCAATTGCGCGCAAGCTGCCCGAGTCAGTTGACCGAACCCGGAGGGGAGGATTCTCGCTCGAGGGCCTGCGGGGTTTTGACCTGAAAGGAAAAACAATTGGCATCGTGGGAACCGGAAAAATCGGCCGGCACGCTGCACGAATTGCCCACGGCTTCCAGATGCGAGTGCTCGCCTATGACCCGTGCCCCGATAGGTCACTTGAAGCCGAGCTTGGCCTGAGGTACGTCACCCTGAACAAGCTGCTTTCAGAGTCAGACATCGTTTCCCTCCACGCGCCGCTAACGCCCCAAACGCACCACATGATTGGCGCCAACTCCCTCAAGCGCACCAAACACGGCATGGTGCTCATCAACACTTCCCGCGGCGGGCTGATTGACACCCGCGCGCTCTTGCGCGGCCTTGAAAACGGCAACGTGGGCTACGCGGGCCTCGACGTGCTTGAGGAAGAGGGATTCATCCGCGAGGAAAAAGAGCTGCTCACGAGCCACCACCACGCCAAGCGGCACGATTTCGAAACAGCACTAGAGAACCACGCGCTCTTGTCACACCCGGCCGTCATCGTCACGCCCCACACGGCGTTCAACTCGCAGGAGGCGCTTGAGCGCATCCTCGACACTACAGCCCAAAACATCGAGGCCTTTCTCGCTGGAAAGCCCGTTAACGTAGTCGGCGCTCTCACACCAACGATGTCCAAGACGCGTTAGAGAACGCCTGCTGCAACGCCGCTTTTTAGCACGGCCGCCTTTACCTGTTCTGCAACCTGCTCGCGAGTGCCACGGCCGTCGATTACAACAATCCGGTCTTTTGGAAATTGCTTTGGCAGCTTGAGATAGAGCCTGCGAAGGCGCTCCATGAACTCAAGGCGCTCGAACTTCTCGTTGCCCCGAACATTACGCTTTGAAAGACGCGAGAACGCAGCCTTGGCCGGCACGTCAATGAGCAGAACCAAATCAGGCTTGGGCACGCCAGCATGCATTTGCACAATCCGCTTCAGCGGAATTCCCTGCGTCTGCTGGAAGGCGTAAGTCGAGTGCCTGAACCTGTCGCACAAGACAATCTTGCCCGCCTTGAGCGCAGGCACAATCTCCTTGGCGCAATGCTCCTTGCGGTCGCCAATATAGAGCTTGAGGAACTCCTCGCCGCCCGCGTAAGGATTCTTTTCCGAGTGCAGCAGCTTGCGCAAGCTTTTGCCGTGGGCGCCCCAAGTCGGCTCGCGCGTGCACACGATGCTCGTGAACTTCTTGCTCGAAGAAAACATCCACTGCGCAAGGCGGAAGATTTGCTCGGTCTTGCCGCTGCCGTCAATGCCCTCAAACGCGATGAAAACCCCTTTCTGCATTTCAAGCCACTCCCAAAACAGGCGCGTAAAACGCGATTCCAATGGCAGCAGCCGGAATCAAAAGATTGTCGTCAACGCCGACGTTGATGCTCTCGACCGCCGCAAGCGCAACGGCAAAAAAGAACGCCGAAACCAGCCCGATGAACGGAAACGCCGCTGCAGTGCCGAAAGCCACGAAAGCAAGCGAACCCGCCCACGTCTTGCCCGGGTGCCACTCGAGCCTTGGGCCGCCCAAGTGAATGCCGGCAACAGTGGCAACGCCGTCGGCAACAGCCAAAATGGCCAGGATGGCCAAAGCGAGCTTGAACGACGGGCCAAACGCCACCAAAAGCAGCGCGCCGGTAAAGTAATAGAGCGCGCCCTTGCCCGGCAAGCCGGAATCGCGGCGCTCGAAATTATCCAACACCCAGTCAACAAACCCGATGCTTGCAAAGGAAAGCTTGAACTGGATGAGCAAAAGCCCGATTAAAATAGCCGCGAGCAGAAGCTGCACTAGAGCGGCCTTTCCGAACGCCGAGCCGACTGCGACGAATGCAAGGCCGAAGAAAATGTGTACCAACTGCCTGCCAAGCTCGTTCAACGCGGACCCCTCCCAAACCGCTTCTTTAGGCGAACGCGGTGCGAGGCCGAAGGCCTCCTGCCGGCACGCACCCGCTGGCGGCCAACAGGCGCGGTGCCACCACGACGCCCGGAGCGCGCCTGCACTTCCCCGTCCGCTTCGCTGCGCTCAAGCACCGTCACTAGCCACGCTGAAAACGCGTAAAGGGCGATTCCAAGCGCGACGCCGCCGGCCACCTGCGAGAGCGAATGCAGGTTTAGGTAAACGCGCGAGCCGCTCGCGATTGCCGCAAAGGCCGCAAAAGGCCAGAACCACACGCTGCCTAGTGCGGCCATCACGAAAACAGTCGAAGAGGCGGCATGAAACGACGGCAGGCCGTAATCAGAAAGGCAATCGCCTTGGAACGGTTCGCTAAAGCACGGCCGGTCCTCCCCAAACGCCCCCTTTAGCACCGGAACGACGAGAACAACCAAGAGCAAGGCTAGCAACAACACTTTGCGCCTGCGAAGCACGACGGCACCCACGGCAAGCGCCGCGGGCAACAAAAGCGCATAGTACTTGTCGAACACGAGCGAAATCCACAAGAGAATCCCATCGAGCATAACAATAGCCAGTCAAACTACTCTTTTATTACTTTTGAACCTTTTCTTCGGCCTGCGCGCCTCCCAGCTTGGGCGGCTGGCTCGGTCTGCCTTGAAAATCTTCACCAAAAACCCATCAAAAGCCTTTATTACTTTTCAACCGCCCAAATCATATTGTGCCGGGGTGGCTCAGCCTGGAGGCTGTGGCCTAAGCCGGGCAATAGAGCACCAGACTCATAAGAGCCCACTGCACTGCAGTGGCAAAAAACTCAATCGTGCTCTGCGCCATCTGGGTGTCGCGGGTTCAAATCCCGCTCCCGGCACTCTTCATACATCCATTCGAGTTATAGGTCGTTTACCGCGCGCAAAGTGCGAAGTCCCGCCGCCTACGCCATAATCTTTAATTAAAGTACTAGCATCAAATGGACTCATTGTTCCCGATGCAACGACAAGATTCCCTTCAGTATTACTTAGTACAAACGAAGTTGATGGATTATTTTTGGCCGCGATTAGTGCGGTCTTCTCCAACAAAGCGCTAGGATAGGACAAACCAAAACTTTCAAATGGCTTAGCTCCGCTAACAATTTCGGGCTTTTTCTTAGCTTCTTCCGCATAAGTTACCCCTTCGCGACGACTCAATTCTTCTCGTTCTTTTTCTAGTTCCTTTCCTCTTTGCTTCCAATCATCTAACAATTTCTGCTCTGCGGAAACGAGTTCAGAAGGCGGAACGCCGAAGACGGCGCTTGCTTCCTCTAGAATGGCGTGCTGCTTCTGCATCCATTTGACTGCCTCGCCGCCGGCAACGTAGCGCAGGCGCACCATGCCGTCCTGGATGCCTTCAACGCCGATTATCTTGATTGCGCCGATGAGGGAAGTGTTGCCCACGTGCAGGCCGCCGCACGCCTGCGTGTCAAAGCCCTCGACTTCGATGATGCGCAGCGTATGGCCGATGGCCCCGCCGCCCTGGTAGAGGCGGAAGCCGTACTTGCGCTCGGCCTCGCCGCGGTCCATCCACTTGGAGTTTATTGAAACCGCCTCGAGGACTTTTTGGTTGGCGAGCGCCTCTATTGCCTCGCGCTCCTCGCGAGTGATTTTCTTGTAGTGCGTGATGTCCACGTGCGCCTCGTCGGCCTCCTTGCGCGAACCGAACTGCCACACGTGCTTGCCTAGAACCCTCTGGGCGCTCTGGATGACCAAGTGAGTCGCCGAGTGGTGGCGCATGAGCGCAAGCCGCCGGTCCTTATCGACGACGAGCTTGACAATCGTGCCTTCCTCAATGCCATGAGCATCGGAAAGCTCGTGGATGATGACGTCGTCAACAGCGTCGACGAAAACCACTTCCCTGCCGGCGATGTGGCCCTTGTCGGTCGCCTGGCCGCCGCCCTCCGGATAGAAAAGGGTAGATTCAAGCGCTATGCGGTTGCCGCGAACGGCGAGCACGCGTGCGTGAAGCTCGGTTAGAA
>ORJL011067674.1_pt1 | contig 13315 bp, 10 predicted proteins | sample 1779941 | NCBI WGS metagenome assembly ORJL01 (sample SAMEA104232317, study PRJEB22302) | groundwater metagenome | biome: forest; feature: aquifer; material: groundwater | place: USA | collected 2011-08-07 | depth 5.8 m
GAAGCCGGTGATGACGATGTCGGCGTCTGCCGGGATAGGGAGGCCGGTGGCGTCGTCAATGATGACCCTGATGGGCTCTTTGGCCATGGCCCCGGCGAAGTGGTATTCGGAGAAGCCCTCGTGGGGCACTTCGACTCCGCCAACAGCCAGGAGAATAGGGTGGTGTCCGATGGAAACGGCCACCGGGGCGGGTTGGCCCTTGCTGTGGTACTTGTCATAATGCATCCTGCCGTGCTTGCCGACGGAGACGTACAGGGCGGTGGTATTCTTGTTGTGCAGCATCACCCGGTAGGTGCCGAGGTTGATTTCGCCCGTGTCCGGGTCTCTGGTTATGAGGGCGCAGCCGGTACCGATGTAGCGGCCGCCGTCGAGTTCGGACCACTTGGGCGTGGGGAACTGCAAGAGGTCCACCTCCCCGTCTTTCTGGATGTTCTGCATCACCGGCCCGCGCTTCACCACGCGGGGGGCGAATTTGGCAAGGGTGGTCTCGCATTCAAGGAGCCGCTTCTTCAGGGGCGGCAGTAGCTCCCTGGTAGTCCCGGCGTAGGGCAGCCCCAGGGCCATGGAAAGGCGTCCGGGGGTCATCATGGCGCCGGTCAGCACGCGGTACCCCTCGGGGTAGCCGGTTATCTTGTCGAAGAGCAGTGCCCTGGGGTTGGGCCTCCTGGCGTTGAGCGCCGTCAGACAGCCCAGTTCCAGGTCCCAGTGGGCGCCCTCGACGTGGGTCAGTTCCCCCTTTGATTCAACTTCGGCGATCCATTGGCGCAAATCGTTCATCGACAACCCCTAAAAGAAGTAACAAGTATCAAGTGGCAAATGGCCATTCTGGCTACTGGCTACTGGATTCTGGATTCTGGATTCTCCCTCACCTTCCGAGCTTGTAGAGCCTCTTGTACACCCACGGCACGTTCTCGGCCAGCGAGTAAGCTATTGCAAGCTCTTTGGCCGCTTGTTTGTACTTGCCGTCCATCCGGTAGAGCACGGCTTTCTGAAGGTGTTCCTCCGCTTCGGCCGGTTTGGCCTCTTTGATTCTCCTCTTCATCAGGGCGTATTCCATGTTCTGGAGCCTGTCCTCGGCCTTGTCCGGCTTCTGTTTGGTGACTTTCAAGTACTCCAGGTAAGCGTTCAGCGCTTCTGTCTTGTTGCCAACCAGAATGTGGCAATGGGCCAGGTTGAGATACGAGGCGTTGAACTTTGGATCCAGCCTGATGGCATCTTTGAATTCGGCTATGGCAAGGTTGGCTGCCTCATCCATCCGGAAGGACACCTGCGCCCCCCTTGTCAGTGCCAGGTTGGGCGTGTCGAGGTAAGTGCGGCCCAGGTCGAAATGGTACCGGTAATTGTTGGGATCTTTGGTTATGGCCATCTTGAACTGGTTGATGGACTCCTGCAGGTTATAGTCCGGCCGGTACGGGTCCCTGAGGACGAGGGCGAGTTGCCAGTGTTCCTTGGAAGGGTCTTTCTTAGAAAAAAACACGATCGAAATCCTTAATTCTTCCTGGCTGAACCCACAGAAGACCAGCAATCATATAACGAAAGGGCGAGTCCGTTCAAGCTGCCTCTCCGCGAAGCGGGACGTGGGCCGGTCACACCGCGGCTGGCATGGCTGCCATAGTGACAGCGCAGGCCGTTGCCGTCGCTCCGGGCTAATGCTACAATTGAAAGGCCCCGGCTTAAGGACGGGCCTATCTTAAGGCCGTCGATGCCGGGTCATTCCACCGAGGAGCGATCCCAATGAAACGATTCAAGGCGTCAGTGTGCATGTCCCCGGTTAAAGCCGCCATCGTGGCGTTCGTCCTGGCCGCGGTGGTTATCGCCTTCCCCGCAGTTGTCGTCGCCGCCGTCGGCGCCCGCCCGCTTTCCTTACCCCTGCCCGCGAGCCCGGACCTCAATCGCGACGGCATCGTCAATGTCACCGACCTCACTCCCGTCAGGTCCTCTTTCAACAGCACCACCGGCCAACCGGCGTTCAACCGCGGCGCCGATTTCAACGCTGACGGCATCGTGGACGTCTACGACCTGGTCAGGTGGGGACAGGGGTTCAGCAAGACGATGGACCCAGAGACTCAGGCGCTTCTGCAGACGACCCTCAATTCCGCCCTGGCCGACATCGCGGTACCCGGGGCTACGATGACCGTCGTCCGGCCCGACGGCGCGGTCTGGGTCGGTGTCGCCGGGCTTTCCGACACGGCGAACTCAACGCCGATGGCCCCCGGGCTGAAGTTCCGCATCGGCAGCGTCACCAAGACCTTCACTGCGGTCCTCATCCTGCAACTGGTCCAGGAGGGCAGCCTATCCCTCGACCAGACGCTGGAGTCGGTGCTGCCGGGGGCCGTACCCAACGGAAGCGCCATAACCATTCGCCAGTTGCTTAACCACACCAGCGGTGTCTTCGATTATATCCAGGCCCAGAACCCTAATTTCCTGGTGGGAATCGGTAGCGACCCCCTCAGAAAATGGACGCCCCAGGAGCTGGTCGCCGTGGCGAATGCCAACGTGCCCTACTTCGCTCCCGGCGCCGGATTCCATTACTCTAACACCAATTATGTCCTGCTCGGAATGATCATCGAGAAGGTGACCCACAGGACCTATGCCCAGGAGGTGACCTCAAGGTTCATCGTGCCGCTGGGCCTGAGGAATACCTCGGTAGCCGAACTACCGGACATGCCTGCGGGCTCGACCCACGGGTACGTCTACGCCACCACCTGGTATGAGTGCACCAACATCGACCCTTCGTGGGCGTTCGCGACAGGGAACATCGTCTCGAGCACCGGGGACCTGCTGGTGTGGCTGAACACCATTATGCAGGGGAGCCTCCTCGACGCCCAGCGGAAAGCCGATCAGTTCACCTTCGTTCGGGTGATTCCGGATAGTGACATATTGCAGTATGGGTTGGGACTGGAAAAGCAGGGACTGGCGGTGGGCCACACCGGTGACTTTGTTTTTGGCGGGCAGGCGGCAATGTATGAGCTGAGCGGGTGGAAGTTCATCATCCTCACCAACGCCTCTCCCCCGGACTACGAAGGCTTCGGCAGCGAGTACATACTTTCAATGACACGACAGGCCCTCGGCCTTTCGGCAGTGTAAACGGGGAGTGGACACCCCACCATTTGATGCCGCCTCCAGGAGTATGTTCGTTGAGAAAGCCGGCGAAGTGTGAACCGTGGTCACTTGAAGCTGGTTGGGAACGGTGCCCGGTGCCCGTCGAGCGGCGATATTCGATGATGGTCAAGTGCACCGCAGGCGAAACGAGAATCAAGAGGGTCTCTTTTTAGCCGGCATGCATCAATCGAAGGGCGGTGTTGACAGGGGTTTTACCACTAAATCGCTTGTTGCGCGGCAGTTACCCGGACTCAACCCACCGTTGCCATCTCTTCCTGGTAGGAAAAGTGACGATCAGTCCCACGGCAGAGGTGAGGAAGAAAAGGCCAACCACTTGCCATGGAACGCCAAGAAGACCCAGGAAAAGTCCGTATAGCGCAACCGCTTCGATGACGGCTGCACGGAAGACCGAAATACTCAAGGCTGTGCGTCTCTTGGGGTCATCGGATAGCTCGTACGGGGTCGGCCATGGTACGAGAGTCCTTAAAAAGGTCTGTTGTAACCTGGTCGGCCCCGTTTGCTGCCTCTTTCCTATCGCTTTGGCCAGCAAAGGGAGCACAGATAGGTTGAGCAGGGCAAGGACGGCGAGCGTTAATTGGAGGAGAGTCAAGGTGCGAGGGTCTATTACTGCCACGGGAATCGTCCCGAGCTTGGTCACGTGAGATAACGCGTTGGCGTAAGACAGTATCGCGAGGATAAGTGCCGTGTGTATGATCCGAGCGGCCACCAGAACCTTGTCCTTTTCTTGTTTCGGTGTAGTCCCGTGTATTTTCAATCTGCCATCCTGCAAAGCCTGTACCCAAGTCCATTTGAGGTACGGTGTCTGCCTGTCTGTTCATCAAGAAACGCCAAATGGCAATAACCAAACCGCAGACCGCCCCACCGAACCTGGATTCCTGCCTTCGCAGGAATGACACTTTGGTGGTACCGCAGGTCCCCATGCCTGTGGGGTAGTCCCGCCTCCGCGCAGGCTGAATCTGCGACTACGGAGCGATTGACCGCGCCCGTCTCCAACCCCGTGGATTCCCGCGTTCGCCGGAATGACGGGTGGTGGGACTGCCGACTTTACACCGACAGCGGGTGGGGGGTCTTCTTCGGGTTGGCTACCGTAAACTCGTACCGGTCAAAAGGCACCGGTTCCTTCCAGGTGTGGGGCTGGCCGTCTTCGCCCAGCTTGACGATAATCCATTTCAGCCACGCCTTGTCGTCGGTGTAAGGGTACTCCTCCCGGAAATGCCATGCGCGGCTTTCTTTTCGTTCCAATGCGGCTATGAAAACCAGTTCAGTCACCTGCAGCAGGTTCTGGGCCTCGGCGGCTTTGACCAGGTCGTGAACATCCACGGCCCTCATTTCCGCCGCCCTCTTCCGCAGGTCCGCCAGCTTCACCAGGGTGTCCTTGATGCGCTCTTCTCGCTTGAACATGCTTATTTTGGCCGGAATAACAGTGCGCTGGAATTCCCTAACGATCTCGTCCGGGCGCGGGCCGGTCTTTTTGTCCAGCATGGCGAACATAGCTTTAAGAGTGTTGTTGACCTGGCTGGCCGAAAGGTTTGCCATGCTGCCGTTCTTGGCGGCGGACTCTCCAGCCCGGTAGCCGGCGACGTTGCAGAAGGCCAGGTTGATTCCGGCCACGGAGTAGATGCCGTGGATGGGATTCCGGGCGGCGGCGCCGGCCGCGTACAGATAGGGAATCGTGGACTGGCAGTTGAGGTCGATGCGGATGCCGCCCTCGCCGCACATGGAGGCCACCTGGACGACGGGCGAGCATTCCACCAGTCTCTTGTTGATATCGATCTTGGCCTCGTCAAACGGTCTCATGGTGGTGGGCAGCAGCCGTCGCACCATGGCGACGTCTTCCGGGGTGAAAGATGTCATGTCCCAATAGCATGGCCCTCGGCCGGAAACGCCTTCTTTGGCGAATGCCTGCACGAGGACGCTCAGCTTGGATCTTTCCATCAGCGACGGATCGTACTTGGGCATGAACCGCTCGCCACTGGCGTTAAGGAACTTGGCCCCCATGCCGACCAGCAAAGCCTGGCTGCCGACGTGGAAGCGCTTTTCGAAATAGGACACGTTGCCGGTGGTGCAGAACTCCATATTGATCATTTCAGTGCCTGCCCGGTAGGCCATCGCGGGGCCATCGCCGGACAGGTTGTTGACGAAGTGGCATCGCATCTTGGAGCCGATCTGCCCGGAGGTTATCACCACGGCGCCGGCGCGGAAAGCGAACGGAGTGCCTTCACGGGAATGGAAGCCGACGGCCCCGCAGACTCGATCCAGGGTCGGGCGTTTGCCGTCGGTAGTGAGGAGGTCGGTGATTGTCACTCGGTCTTCGATGACGACGCCCAGCGACAGCGCCTTCTTTCCCAGAGCGTCCATCATGGTATGGCCGTTGCAGAGAACGGCCCCGGTCCCCATCTGGCCGCGTCCTCTCTTGACGAAAAGGTCTCCCGATGGAGTCCTTTCGAAGGGCACTCCCCAGTCGACCAGGTCCTGCACCCGGTCTTTCTCTTCGCGCAGCATGGTTTCCACCCACTCCTGGTCGTTCAGGTACTCGCCACGTTCGACCAGTTCCTTCTTCCATGCCTTGATCTCTGCTGGCGGCGTCGGGGCGAGCATCTGGTTGATGAAGGTGCTGGCGCCGCTGCGGGCCACCTTGGCCTTGTCCACCAGGGTGACCTTCTTACCCAGTTGGGCTGCTCTTATGGCGGCAAAACAACCGGCCAAGCCTCCGCCTATTACTAGAACATCAGTTTCTTTGTGATCAATATCCATTTGTAAGAATCCTCCACTGCAGAGAAATCAACTTGAAAAACGCAGCCTTGCACAGGGGCAACTCGTGCTTAGATGTATACCACGAAACGACACCGGATTACAATTCACACCCGGCGTTATCTCTTGTTTCGCGTGGGTTCCGTGGGCACCGTCATAACTTTTCAACATATTCCTGGAAAACTTTTTGACTTCTTGGTGTTTGTGAGGCTAACATTATATGCGTCTCAATTGGTGGAAAACCAACTACTGAGAAAAACGGCATTTTGAAAGGGGGATCGAACTGTGAGCGAAGTGAAGGGTAAGACCAGTACAGGCATGGAACAAAATTTGGAGGGGCTGCTGTGCTACCTGGTTGGCTGGATAACCGGAATCGTATTCCTTATTGTGGAGAAGGAGAATCAGTTCGTCCGTTTTCACGCGATCCAGTCTATCGTTACCTTCGGGGCCTATACCGTTGTCAGTGTGCTCGTCAGTATAGTCTTCGGCTTTATACCATTCGTGGGCGCGGCAATCAGTTGGCTCATCGGCGTGGCCGCTTTGATATTGTGGATACTACTGATGGTCAAAGCCTATCAAGGCAAGATGTATAAGCTGCCCGTGGCCGGTGATTTCGCGGAGAAGCAGCTCAAGCCGGCTACCCCCAAATAGTTTGCTGCACTGATGCCGGCCGCCTGCCGGCGATGGCGGGAACTCTGGCTGAAGGAGATTGCCGTTGAGAACCAACTTTCGGGTCAGCGCAAGTCCATCACCTGGTCCAGGTAACTCGGCGTTGTGCGGCTCATGGTGAGGACTGCCCCGTTGGCGGCTTTCACTTCCACCGTGAACCGTTGGTCCGTGCCTAACACGTTTGCTCCCATGAACGGGGGCGAACTACCGGCTGCCCAATTGGCGCCGTCGTAGGTGTGCAGCCAGACGGTGATAGCTGCCTTTTCTTTGTCGTCAAGCGAATTGTCGCCGCTGTGGCTGCCGAGCCAGGTCACGGTCCAGGGAACGTCTGGTATGGTGACGTTCCCGTCGGTATAGGCTACTTGTAAGGCGGCCTGCGTTCCGCTGGCCACCAGCGCCCCGCCCGCCACGGCGTACGGGGGTGTCAGGTTGATTGGCTGAGAGGCTCGTCCTGAAGTGGTCACCGTAAACTCCACTTTGCCAACGCCGCTGCTAATGAACGAGTCGCCTTTGTAGGCCACCACGCTGCCCCGCAGTTCCATAGTACTCAGAGTCTCCTGGAGGGCCGCCTGGACAGCCTGCTGGCTTTTCTGAGTGGAGAAGAGTCCGGCAGACAGTACCGTGTAGGCGAACACTGAAGCCACTACCACGAACGCTATCAGGATTATGGCCGTTTCCAGGCCGGTGATGCCCTGCTGGCTGCGGTGCATCTTGACAAGTTGGCGCACTGGTTGCCTCCTCTATGCTCGCCACGACGTTCCGGGATGTTACGGCGCGGTTCATGAGTTTTGTGTGTTAGTTCAAATTCATTACTGAGTCAATAACCGCGGGCGTCGTCCGCTCGAAACTTAGTGTGCCGCCTGATGGCGTCTTGACCTGGATGGTGAATCTCTGGCCGGCTCCGAGCGTGGTGGTTAGAGCGTTGGCCAGGTTGCCTCCGCCGGCGCCGGCGGTGGGGTTGCCGATGGTTATCTGGACTTTGGTGTTGGGCTTCAGCAGGTTGGTGTTGTCGGTGCTCCCCAATTTGGTCATAGTCCAGTAGAGATCTTCTACCTTCTGGTTCTGATCGATGTAGCAGATGGACACTATGTTGTTGCTGCCGGAAGCCGCCCTGCCGTTGTTGGAGCCTGCGGCGTTGGGCGGAGTAAAGTCCATCGGTTCTCCTCCCAGGGCGTTGGCCAGAGTAAAAGTAAATTGACTGATATACCCGCCGGCGCCAAGGTTTCCGGGTTCGGCGGAGGCCAACACGGCGCCCTTGAGTTCTATGGCGCACTGCGATTCGCGCAATCCGGAATATACGGCCTCCTGACTTTTCTGAGTGGCAAAAAGACCGGCGGAGAGCACGGTATAGGCAAAAATCGAGGCCACAACCACGAACGCTATTAGTATGATGGCTGTTTCCAGGCCTGTGATGCCTCGCTGGTCTCGTGCGGCCCGGCCAAGGTGATCTTTCCGTAGGCAAGGACTAGTTCGCATTGATGCTCCTTCTTTATTGCCCTTTTGGGCTCCAGGCGACCGGTGGTGCGGGCGATATAGGCATTGCGTTCGCCATGGTCTGCTGTTTGCCAGGTACTATCAATTCTTGACTAGACGCTTGCCCGATTGAATGTGGGCGGCACCCATTTTGGGATGACTTGCCTCCCATGACTCGTTGACCGAAACCTCCATGAAAAGTTGGGGGAATACCCTGGCAAGAACTAAGGGTTAGCACCAATGTCAGGAACGATGGGGAAGACTAAGGTCGGTGAGAGGAGATGAAACTCGACTTGTGGACCAGGGTGACCTGTAAGCCGAGTTCTGTGCTCCGACGAATCGGAGTGATGACCATCTATCTAGCCCGGGCGTTGCCACCAGGGTCAAGCGACCAACCCGAGGACAGGTCGGGCTCCTTAAGTCCTCCTATTTGGTCTTGCTCCGGGCGGGGTTTACCCGGCGTCCGGTCTCCCGGATCGCCAGTGAGCTCTTACCTCACTATTTCACCCTTGGTCCGCCTGAGCGGGCCGGTATGTTTCTGTTGCACTTTCCGTAGGGTTACCCCTCCCCCGCGTTACGGGGCGCCCTGCCCGTATGGAGCTCGGACTTTCCTCTCCGGTCCTTTTTGAAAGGGATCGCAGCAGTCATCCGGTCTCCCTGGTCCACGGCCAATCTACTACAAGGGTGTTACAAAGTCAATCGCCGGACGCCCGCATGGGGGATAGGGCGATTTCGAAGGTCGAACGCAGAAATAATGAGGAAAGCCCCGATCTTAGTTAGCCGACGAGGAGAATGCGTTCGCAGTTGCAGCAGAAGACCGCATCGTTCTTGCTGGCCCTGGCCCGCTGAATCAGTGTCATTGGCAGGGTGACGCGGCATCCCTGGCACATACCCTGCTGCACCCGCGCCACGGCGCGCCCCTTCCGGGCCTTGAGCGCGTTGTAGAGGCTCAGCGACTCGGGGTCCAATCTGCTGGCGAGAGCTTGTTTCCTCTGCTCCAGATCGGCGAGCACGGCTCTTTCAGCGTCCAGCCTTCCCAGGGCTTTCCCCTTTTCCTCCTGCCACCGCTTCTGGGTCTCCTCGAAGTCCTTCTGCTTCTTCTCCCCCTGGGCGCGAAGCTTTTCCATTGCCTCCATGATATCTATGAGCCGGTCGTCTTTCTGGGCGAGGGCGGCCTTTTGCTGGTCCAGGTCTGCCTTCATGTTGACCAGTTCTTTGGCGTTCTTGACAGTGCCCCCGTTTAGTTTCTGTTCGAGGGGCGCTATCTTGGCCCGGAGGTCTTCGGCTTCCGTATCCAGGTCCCGGTGCTCTTTTTGTTTAGCCTCGAGTTCACTGACCTTATCGTCCCATTGCTTCTTCGCCGCGATAAGCTCAGGCGTCTCCGTCAATTGACTTTCAAGCTTCTGAATTTCAGACTGCCGCTGGGCGGCGGCCTGGTCGAGTTCTTGAAGGTCAAATAGTTGTCGCACTTGGATCACTTCAGGACCTCCTCAGCGGTTCAATAGAAAGAATCCTCGCGTATTCTATCGCATAATGGCGTTATCTATCAAATGATTCCGCTTCGCCCCCATGCGGCGAGCGTGTCCTGAACGACCTCGAAAGCCAATCTCAGGCTGCTTTCGTCCAGGTAGCCGGCCTTATCCTCTTGTGTGTGGAGCCTCCGGAACAAACTTGATTTGAGGCGCAATGTGTTCCCGGGAGACAGAAGAAACCTGAATGCCTCCCACCGGCTGGAGAAGAAGCGCTCCAGCGCTTCCGCCTCGCTTTCCGGGAGTATGGAAAGGCTGAATGAACCGTCGATGCCCTTCCGGCGGAACGAGCTGTGGTCCGAGGAAACGATCAGCGGCCAGAGATCGGCTGCCTGGTGGCGGCAGCCCTTTTCGTCCAACACCTTCTCAAGTACTCTGAAAGCAGCCGACTGCCTGGTGCGGGCGTTCACCGGCCAGAGGCCGACCAAATTGCCCTCGCCGCACCACTCCAGGTTGTACATGGCGGCGACGTTCTTACTGGAGTGGTTTCTCAGATAGGCGCGGGAGCCGTAGCATCCTAGCCGGAAAGGACCGAACCTCAGCCGGGCCTCCTCGCCATCGAAGAATATCAACCTAACGGGGCAGTCATACCGGCTCGATTTCAGGGCCAGGCAAAGGTTCAGCAGCACGGCCACGCTGGAAGCGTTATCGTTGGCCCCGGGAGTGCCGGCCACGCTGTCGTAATGGGCGGTGACCAGCACAGCGGGTCCTGCAGCGGCGCCGGCCTGGACTATCAGGTTGACGCCGAGGCGGCCCGGCATCTTGAATTGGTGGATGGTGAAGGGAACGGCGTTTGCGCCAAGGAACCGTGTCAGCCATTCGCGCCTCTCAGGGGCATCTTTTCCTTCCAGAGCTTTTACCCATTCGAGCATGATCTATATTGTAAACGGGTATTGACAAATTTGACAGAGTGGACTAGCATGAAAGTAAGCTACGTTGAGCATAATCTCAAAAGGAGGTGTTCAATGACGCAGCAAGCTAGATTAGGTGTATGGCAGGTAGAGATATAAAGCCCCTGTCGGATAAGCAGGGGCAGTTGGAATCGGGCTCAGGCCCGCCAACTTTCGAGGGATGAAGGGGCTTTGAAGGTCCCTCCCTTGGGTCGTAAGACTCTAAAGGGCCTGGTCCGAGAACTTCTTAAGTGAATAAGGTGATTCACCAAACAGGACCGTGCGTAAGAAACACGGTCCTGTTTTTGTTGGAGGATGTTGATTTGTGCTTTCTCCCTGGCTTCAGGCCAGCCTCAGGCTAATGCTACCAGTAGAACCACGAACAGTACTTAGCCCCGGCGGCACAAACTGCCGGTTCTGCCGAGGCATACAAAACTTGTGGATCACTCGCCGGTCCACCGCTGCCTTGATTGAGCCATAAGACTCAGAGATGTCCAGTCTATTGATGAATGGCCTGGATGTACCCCTCGTCTCCGTGACGGACGATTCTTCGCTAAGGCTCAGAATAACAGCCCCACCCGTGCCTGTCATCGTTCCCACGTGATCTTCCGCCAGGCTGTCCTGGCTGCCTCAAACATCTCCCATCCTATGGGCGCGTTGCCGTAGCGGGCGGTAACGTAGGCGTCGGTTATGGCCGCCAGTTCCGCGGCGTTTTGCGGGAATTTGACGGAGAGGGACTGGAGATACTCCAGGGGCGTTTGGGAAGGCGACCGGGGCAGCCCCTGCCCCGCGGCCCAGCGCAGAAGACTGGCATAAAGGGCCCGGATAGACGTGGCGGGCTGTTCCTGAGGGCCCGGCAGCATACGCTTGCGCCCCCCCAGTCTAAACAGGAACCGCAGTCCCCTCCACAGGGCAGACCCGATGGCCTGGAAGACCGCCGCCAGCCAATGCAGCAAGCCCAGTCTCAGGGATGACGCTTCGAAGTCTGGCCGCCGGATTTTCTTGCCCTTAGGCCGACTCTTTTTCGAAGCGAGCAGGACCAGCAGAAACGCCCCGGCGAAGATAGCGAAGACTCCCAGAACCATGACGATTGGCGGAATATTGAACGTGGCGGCTTTCGGGGTTTCCTGAGTCGCAGGGGCGCTCCGCGGCGCTGAGCAGTCGATTCCCCAGAAAGATACCGGTGAAGAAGGCTCCGGCGGGGGCGGCGGCTGGTCGAGTTTAATGAAGCTGAATAGATTGGAGAACAACGCCGCCAGCCATTCCTGGACGGCCCTGGCGGCCTGAGGGGAGAACATCAGAAATAGAAACAAAGCGGGCACCAGCGCCGCCGCGCCGCCGGCGATGACCGGCCATGTTCGCGTCCCGATAAGTACCGCGCCACTTCGTGACGCGGAAGCTTCCCACCGGGCCAGGGGCAGGGCCAGGAACGCCAGAATGAAGAAGAGGATGACCGGCAGGAATATGTCCCGGTTAAGGAGGCTCAGGAAGAACATCGACATGACGCCAATCTGGAAGCGGGTGCAAATGACGGTGAGCGTTGGTTCCCGGCGGGCGAACGTTTGTCCGATCCACCAGGAAGCCGCCCCCAGCCCCATTTGAAGCCCTATGCCGGGGTAGCCCGACCAACCGGCGCCGAGGCTTTCACCCGCCAGCACTCTTTGAAAGGCCAGAAAGCCGGTAGCCGTGATTATCAACATGCTAAGGACCGTATTCAACGTCCGTCCCAGCGTGCCTTCGTCACCAGGCCCCGATACCAGATTGGCCAGTAAAGGCACAGCATAGGGCGCCAGCATCAGGGCCACCGGGAGGTTGCCGAAGCCGAGAAAGGAGTTGATGACCGCCAGCCACAGCCAGAGGCAGCATAGCTCCATGCCGGCGGCGAGGAAGCGAATTAAAGAGTTGCTTGAGTTCATGGAGTTCCTTGAGTTTGTTGAGTTGCTTGAGTTATAGAGTTCGTTGAGTCGAGCCGCCGCCCCGCGGTGACTCGTATTTTGCATTTCTATTTTTCATTTTGATCTTTTATCTTTGCATTTGCCGCAGTTACCAGGCGCGCGGCATAGCCTCTTCGTCCCAGTTCCCGCAATATCCCGATCAAAGCGGGCGTGGATGACCTCGCTACTATGACGGGCGTTGTTCCGGCTGACAGGTAGCCCATTTCCTTTGCGAGAAGCTCAGCAAGGGTAAGCCGGGATTCGATCCGCACGCGGGCGAGTTCTTCCAGCACCCGCACCAGGTTGGCCTGTCCGGTCGAAACCGGGACCCTTATTTCGGGTCTGGAGTTGGCGAGGAGCCCCACCGGGAACCCCTGCCGCTGTGCTTCGAAAGCCAGTGACGCCGCGATGCTAACGGCGTGCTCGAAATCATCGTCGCTTTCCTGGTCTCCTCCGCTGAAGCTCTTCACCTCAAGGATGAGCAGGAGGTTCAGGTTGGTGGAGGACTCGTATTCCCTGGCTTGAAGCTGGGTGCCGCGGGCGCTGGCCTTCCAGTGGATGCGTTTGAAGGGATCGTCGGCCCGGTAATCGCGGGTCCCCACGGTACGGTTGGCGTCCTCGTAGATGTTGCGGCTGGCGCTCTGTTCCCCGATCAGTTCTCTGAGGGGCAGCCCGAGCTTGTCCACCGGGATGATCTTCGGGTAAACGAGGAGAGGAGGGAAGGAAGGCACAATCGTTTCCTTTGGATAGATTCCGAAGGCATCTCCCGACCGCAGGCGCGCCGGTCCCAGCCGGTATTCCCCCCTGGCCCGGCATTCCAGGCGGTGCGACCACTTGAGCCGCTGCCGGCCGGCCATGGCGGTGGTCCATCGCGCCCGTTCTTTGGCGAAAGGGCTGGGCGGCCTGGCCGCGCCGTTCGCCAGCCGGAAGGGAAGCTCCTCTTCGA
>ORJL010416165.1_pt1 | contig 13312 bp, 15 predicted proteins | sample 1779941 | NCBI WGS metagenome assembly ORJL01 (sample SAMEA104232317, study PRJEB22302) | groundwater metagenome | biome: forest; feature: aquifer; material: groundwater | place: USA | collected 2011-08-07 | depth 5.8 m
AGAGCCCGAGCCGCGCCAGCGCGGTGCCCGTGTTGAGCGCGCAGCCGCCGCCGCGCAGGCCGATCTAGTCGACGAGCACGAGGCTGCCCGACGCCGGAAGCCGGTCGACCGGCCGCGCGATCACGTCGGCGACGAGGATCCCGAGGCAGACGACGTCGATCACGAAACGTCTTCGGGGCGCCCGCTCTCGAGCGAGCGCGCCGCGGCGAGCGAGACCGCGAGCGCCGCGCGCGCCTGCGCGCCGGTTCCCTGCTCGGGCGCGCGGCCCTGCTCGACGCACTCGACGAAGTACGCGATCTCCGGGCCCCACGGGTCGGCGCTCTCGACGGGAACCGTCACGGGCTCGCCGCCGCGCGGGTAGAACCGCAACCCGCGCGGCGTGTCGCTCGCGCCGACGTTGCCGCCGTCCGCGGCCGGCGCCGCGCTGAACGCGTACTCGGCGACACCGTTCTCCGTGAGCACCCGCACGTTGCTCGTGAACGGGTAGGCCTTCGGCATCGCCATCGATCCCTCGGCGATTCCCTGCGCGCCGTCGTACTCGACGATCGCCAGCACGTGGTCGAGATGCGGCGCGCGCGCGAACACGCGGCGCGGCGTCCCGAGCAGCCAGTTCATCTGGTCGAAGTCGTGGATCAGCAGATCGACCGGAACGCCGCCCGACTTTGCGGGATCGGCCATCCAGTCGTTCCAGTCCGCCGGCGGCGACAGGCGCAGCGCCGACACCGCCAGCGGCCGGCCGAGCTCCCCACCGTCGAGCCGCCGCTGCAGCTCGACGTACTCCGGCCAGAAGCGCAGCACGAGCCCGACCATGAAGAGGCGCCCGCTCCGCTCGGCCGCGGCGACGATCGCGTCGGCGTCGTCGAGCGTCAACGCGATCGGCTTCTCGAGCAGGACGTGCTTGCCGGCGGCGAACGCCGCCTCGGCGAGCTCGAGGTGCAGCGGTGTCGGCAGGCAGATGTCGACAACGTCGACCTCCGGGTCGCCGAGCGCCGCGCCGAGGTCGTCGGTCAGCTCCGCGCCCACCGACTCCGCGACCGCAGCGGCCCGGTCGCTTCGGTGCGACGCGACCGTCTTGACGCGCACCCGGTCGCCGAGCGCGCGGTAGTTCGCAGCGTGCGAGGCTCCCATGAACCCGCCGCCGAGGATTGCGATCGTGATCACGGGCGCGGTTGCCGGAACCGGTCGTAGCCCGGCGCGATCCGGTCGTGCATCGTCTCCATGTCGCGGACGAGATTGACGACCGAGGCGGCGCCCCACTGGAGGAACTGCTCGCCCTTCTCGACCGTCGACTCGCTCGGACTGCCCCAGACGCCGCCGCCTTCCTCGAGGAGCGCCCAGAACGAGCCGGGCGTCGAGAGGAAGACCGGGTCGAGCAGCGCCAGCGGGTGGTTCGTGAACCCCTCGAGCTCCGGCACGAAGTCGCGCACGCGCTCCATGTCGCAGAGGGCCGGGTCGATCGCCAGCACGGCCGAGGTCTCGCCGACGTTCGCATGCAGGCCCGCGCTTCCCGAGAGGTACGCCTCTGCCTGGTCGGGCTGCAGCCCCTGCCAGTACGCAAACGGGTAGACGCGGACGCCGCGAGGCACGTCGTCGAACATCTCCGCAGCCGCGTACTGCATCGCCGTCGTGTTGACGTAGTGCCCGTTGACGAGCGCGATGCGATCGAAGCCGGCCTCCGCGAGCGAGACGCAGATGTCCCGCAGCATCGAGACGAACGTGGCGAGCCGGACGTAGATGATTCCGCTCGCGCCGCGATGATCCGGTGCGAGCCCGAACGGCACCGGGGGGCCGACGAGCGCGTCGAGCTCCTCTGCAGCCCGCTTGCACACCTCGAGCGGAATGTAGACGTCGGTCCAGAGCGGCCCGTGATCGCCGTGATCCTCGGTCGACCCGACGGGGACGAGCACCGTGCGGCCGCCGCCCTCCATGTACTCGCGCACCTGGAGGTTCGTCATCTCGGGCATGTAGCGCTTCATCGCAGGCCCAGCGACTCGAGGTGCTCGCGCGAGCCGCGCATCGCTGCGTTGACCTCGGCGAGCGGCGGCCACGGCTCGCCGGTGAACTCGATCTCGACCGAGTACGGACCGTCGTAGCCCGCGTCGTTCAGAACCTTCAGCACGCCGGCGAAGTCGACGTCGCCGGTGCCGATCTCGCCGAAGTTCCAGACGCCCTTGCCGCCCTTGGACTCCTTCAGATGCACGTGCACGAGCTTGTCGAGGACTTTGGGGATGTCCTCCAGCGCGGTGTCGCCCGAGTAGAAGACGACGTTCGCCGTGTCGTAGTTGATCCCGACGCAGTCGCGTCCGATCTTCTCGAGCAGCGGCAGAGTGACGGCGCCCGAGGCCATGATGTCGCCGTGGATCTCGAGGCCGATCGTGATCCCCGCCTTCTCCGCCTCGTCGGCCATCGCGCCGATGTTGCCGAGGAACGCAGCCTCGTTCTCGTCGGCCGACTGGTGCCCGCCGACGGCGGTGTTGACGATCGGGATTCCGTACTCGGCGGCCCAGCGCACGGCCTTGATCCCGTGCGCGAGCCCGTCCGCCGTCGTCAGGTCGGAGTGGGCCGACAGGCTGACCGGCTCGAGCCCGTAGCCGTCGAGCATGCGGCGGAGCTCGGCCTGGTCGCCGTCGAGGTCGACGTGCTCCGTCCAGCCCGGCACCGTCGAAAGCTCGACAGCGGTGTAGCCCGCCTCGGCGATGCCCTGCAGGGCTTCGTCTTGCGAGTAGGTGTGGTACGAGTTCGTGTGACCCGCGAGGGGTTTGGCCATCGAAGCCTCCGTCGTGAGAAGGGCACGGGGCGCCCCCGTTCGGGAGCGCCCCCCACCGGTCGACTACATCTTGAAGCCGGCCTGGACCTTCGTCGCTGCGAAGTCCTTGTCGAGCTTGTACGCCGTTGCGTCCTTGCGCGCGCGGGCGACATCGGCCTGCTTGTTCGCAACCGACTGCAGGTCGTTCGTGATCACGTCGCTCGTCGCGAGGAGCTTCTTCGTCTGTCCGAGGTCGTGGACGACCTTCAGGTAGTTGTTCCAGCCCTTCGCGTCGTTGTAGCCCCAGCCCTGCCCCTTCAGGTGGCTCGTGCCGTAAGCGTGCGCGAGCTCGAGCATCGAGTCGAGCGCCAGCTGCGGCTTGAGCGTCTTCTGCAGGTCGGGCAGCGAGCCGTACGTGATCTGAGCCGCCGCCCGCGGGTTCGCCTTCGTGAACTCGAGGCCCATGACGACGCCCTGGAGGAAGCGCGTATACAGATCCACCTTGGCCGGGTCGTTGAGGTCGGCGGCCCGGACCGAGTACACGTTCGACGGGAACTTCGACCAGGACGTGCCGATCAGGTACTTCAGCTTCAGGCCCTGGCCGGCGAGCTGGTGGCGGAGCCCCTCCCACGCCAGCGCGGCGTCGGCCTTGCCCGTCGCGGCGGCCTGCGTCCACGACGCACCCGCGGACACGTACCGGACCGACTTGGGGTCGATGCCGAGCTCGACGAGCATCGGGTCGACGATCACCTTCCAGCCGGAGCTGCCGAGCGCGATCGACTTGCCCTTCAGCTCCTTGGGCGAGCGGATCTTGCTGTTCGCCGGCAGGGCGAAGTCGAACACCTGTCCCGAGATCACGTCCCAGACGGACTTGACTGCGATCCCGCTGTCGATCGACGCGGTCAGCACGCCGGGCGACGGGTAGCCCATGTCCGCCTTGTTCTGGGCGACGAACTTCGTCGACGCGAGCGCATCGGTCACGGAGCCGGCGATCAGCTTCGCGTCGATCCCGAGTGTCTTGAAGTAGCCCAGCTTGAGCGGAACCCACAGGTTGAAGTCGTCCATCACCTGCAGCGTCCCGCGGGGCGAGATCCAGCGAACGGTCTCCAGCTTCGCCGACGAGCGCCCGTACGCGCTCCCGGCGGTCAGAAGAGACCCGGCGGACAGCGCGGCTGCGCCCTGCGCACCGCGCTTCAGCACTTCGCGGCGCGACATCGTGCCTTCGTGCATGCCTCCTCCTTTCGGGACGACTAGGCCTCCCAACTGGCCCACCGCTTCCCGATGAAATAGAACAGGACGTAGATGCCCACACCGAGAACGGCGACGATCGAGATCACCGCGCCGAACTCGTCCATCCGTGCCAGCGACGAGTAGTAGACGAGCCGTTCGCCGAGCCCCCCAGCCTCGCTCGGGGCCACCATCTCGCCGCCGACGGCGGTCAGGAGCCCGAAGATCGACCCGACCATGAAGCCGACGATGATCATCGGCAACGCGAGCGGGAAGCGGATCTTGCGGAAGATCTGGAGCGTCGATGCGCCGTAGGAGCGCGCGAGCGCGATCTTCGCCAGGTCGGTGCGACGGAATCCCGTCGCGGAGTTGAGCATCACCATCGGCCCCGCGGCGAGCGCGACGGCGATGATCAGCGGCCACGAGCCGAAGCCCATCTTCAGCCGCAGGAACGGCACGAGCGCGATCATCGGCGTCGTCACCATGATCAGGATGTACGGCGCGATCACCTTTTCCGCGAACGGCTTCTGCGTGATCAGCGCCGCGAGCACGAGCCCCACCGCGGCCCCGATCGCGTAGCCGGCGAGGAACTCGTACATCGTCACCCAGAGGTGGTGCGCGAGGACGGAGGCGAACTCGTTCCAGAGCACGCGCACGACGTCGATCGGCTTCGGGAACACATACGTCGGCGTGTTCGACCAGCGCAGGATCGCCTCGAGCCCGAAGAAGATCGCGGCGGCGAGGCCGCCGATCGTGCCGATCTCCAGCGCGCTCTTGGCCGTGCGCACGGAGGTGAGCCCCGTCCAGTCGATGGGGCCGTGGTCGCTCGACGCCGGCCGGTTGTCGAAGGTCGGGATGTCGTCGCGCAGCTCGCTCGGGACGTTGCTCATCCGACCTCCAGTACGGCGTGTCCGCCGGTCTCGACCGTGCGCTTCATGTCCTGCACGAGCTCGATGAAGCCTGGCTCGAACGTCATCTCGATCGTCCGCGGCCGCGGCAGCTCGATGTCGTAGATGTGCGCGAGTCGGCCCGGGCGCGGCGTCAGCACGACGACGCGGTCGGCGAGGAAGATCGCCTCGCTGATGTTGTGCGTGACGAAGACGATCGTCTGGCCGCTCTCCTGCCAGAGACGAAGGAGCAACAGGTTCATCTCGTCGCGCGTGAAGGCATCGAGCGCGCCGAACGGCTCGTCCATCAGCAGCACCTGCGGGTTCTGGGCGAGCGCGCGCACGATCGACGCGCGCTGCTGCATGCCGCCCGAGAGCTCGCGCGGCATCGAGTCGACGAACTCGGTCAGGCTCGTCGCCTCCAGGAGCGAGTCGACGCGCGCACGGTCGACCGGCTTCTTCTTGATCTCGAACGGAAACTCGATGTTCTGGCGGAGGTTGCGCCAGGGCAGCAGGTTCGCCTCCTGGAAGATCATCCCGATCTCCTGCGGCCGGGGGCCGTCAATCTCCGCGCCGTCCAGCGTGATGCGGCCGCTCGTGAGCGCGTGCAGGCCGGACATCGCCCAGAGCAGCGTCGTCTTGCCGCAGCCGCTCGGGCCGAGGATCGTGATCAGCTCTCCCTCGGCGACGTCGAGCGAGAGGTCCTCGAGCGCGTTGACGGCGCCGCTCTTGCCGGCGTAGACCTTCGACGCGCCTTCGACGCGCAGCTTCGGCTCCATCAGAACCATCCGGCCTCGTCCGGGTCGCCGTACTGCATCAGCTCGACGACGGCGCCGTCGACCTCGACGAAGGCGACGCGCAGGAAGTCGTCGCCGCGCCCGGTCGGGTCGAACGGCTCGGCGAGCACGGTGTGACCCTCGAGCGCGGCGCCGAGATCGTCGACGCGATAGGCGACGTGCGGCGCGGTGCGAAGCGGCCCCGTCACGGGCGTGTCGGGCTCGAAGCGCAGCCACTCGACGTTGCAGCCGCCGGCGCGCGGACTGGTCACCCAGACGCGCGTCGCGGCGACGAACGACTCGCCGTCCTTCACCTCGTCGGTGACGAGCCCGATGTGGTCGAACCTCGACCGGTCGAATTCTTTCACGCCTATGCCGTCAGCCCCTTGCGAATAGTTAGGAAAGGTTTCTATCATCGAGCGGAAACCATCGTCAAGATGCAGACCGGAAACATGACCCGACTCCCAGCAGGTTCTCCACAGCTCCTCCGGCAACTGAACTCGGCGCACGTCCTGCGCGCGATCCGCACCCACGGGCCGATCTCGCGCGCCGACCTGGCCAAGGCGATCGGACTTTCGAAGCCGACTGTCAACGAGGTCGTCGAAGGACTGCTCGGCGAGGGCACCGTGCTCGAGAGCGAGCCGAACGGCGCCGAGCGGCCGCTGCGCCCCGGCCGCCGGGCGCGTCTCCTGCGCTTCCGGGCCGATCTCGGCCACGTGCTCGGCATCGACATCGGCGCCAACAAGCTGCTCGTCGTCGTTGCCGACCTGAACGGCGACGTGGTCGCAGCGGAGCGGCGGCCGGTGCGGGCGCGCGAGCGGGCGGATGCCGCCGCGCTGCTGAAGTACGCCCAGTCGGCCGCGACGAGCGCGCTGGCCGCCGCCGGGACGCGGCGCTCGCTGCTCCAGGCCGTCGGCGTCGGCACCCCCGGCGTCGTCGACCCGGCGACCGGGCGGCTGAGCCTGGCGCCGCAGCTCGGCGGCTGGGAGGGCCTGCCCCTCGGCCGGCGGCTGCAGCGCTCGTTCCCGTGCCCCGTCCTCGTCGAGAACGAGGTGCACCTCTCGGTCCTGGCCGAGCGCTGGCGGGGCGCGGCGCAGGGGATCGACGACGCGCTCTTCGTCCAGGCGGGCTACGGGATCGGCGGCGGCCTGCTCGTGGGCGGCCGGCTCTACCGGGGCGCGAACGGCGCGGCAGGCGAGATCGGCTACCTCCCCTTCGCCGAGGACTGGTCTCCGCGTGACGGCCTCGGACCGTTCGAGCACGCGGCGGGCGGCAGCGCGTACGCCCGGCATGGACGGCGTGCGGCCGGGGCGCGCGGCGGGAGGCGGCTGCTCGAGCTCGCCGGCGGCGACCCCGACGCGATCGACGCGGAAATCGTCTTCGCCGCCGCGGCCGAGGGCAACGCGGCGGCGTTGAGCATCATCGACACGCTGGTCGCGCGGCTCGCGCGCGGGATCGCGGCGGCGGCGGTCGTCGTCGACCCGCAGACGGTGATCGTCGGCGGCGGCCTCTCCCGGGCCGGCGAGGCGCTGCTGCGCCCGCTCGAGCGCGCGCTGGCCGACCTCGTGCCGATCCCGCCGCCGGTCGTCCTCTCCGACCTCGGCGAGGAGGCGGTCGCGCTCGGCGCCGTCCGCCTCGCGGTGCAGACCGTCGAGGATCGCCTGTTCGGCATCGCGGCGGAGGCCGTCTGATGCGGGTCCTCGCCGTTGGCGCGCATCCCGACGACCTGGAGATCCTCTGCGGCGGCACGCTTGCGCGGTTCGTCCAGGAGGGACACGAGGTCGTGATGTGCAACGCGACGCTCGGCAACCGCGGCAGCTTCGAGCACACCTCGGAGGAGATCGCCGAGATCCGGCTGCGCGAGGCGCGCCGCGCCGCCGAGATCGCCGGCGCCGACCACGTCACGCTCGGCTTCACCGACGGCGAGGTCGACGCAGCCGACGGCGGGCAGCGCGCCGCCGTCGTCGATCTCGTGCGCGAGGTGCGTCCCGACCTGATCCTCACGCACTCCGCGGGCGACTACATGTCCGATCACAACGAGACCTCGAAGCTCGTCTTCGACTGCAGCTTCCACGCGACGCTGCCGCTGCTCGTGACGAGGTCGCCGCATCACGACATCGTCACCCCGATCTACTTCATGGACACGGTGATGGGGCTCGGCTTCGAGCCGACCGAGTACGTCGACGTGACGTCGACGATCGAGACGAAGGTCGCGATGCTCAAGGCGCACGAGAGCCAGCTGACGTGGCTGCGCGACCACGACGGCATCGACGTCGTCGAGCAGATGCGCGCGGCCACGCGCTTCCGCGGCCTGCAGTGCCGTGTCCAGTACGCCGAGGGCTTCGTGCCCTGCCTGACCTGGCTCCGGGCAACCACTCGGCGCCTTCTTCCCTGACGAAAGGACAGACGGTGGCAGTCGAAGTCGGCTTCCAGTACGGCCTCTCCCGCTTCATCGACTTCCGCGACGAGGCCGAGTGCGACCGCGTCCGCCGGATCGGCCGCGCCGAGCTGACGAAGCATGCGAATCCGGACTTCCGGATCGCGGTCGTCGACGACCCGGCCGCGTTCTACCGCTCGTTCGCGACAGACCTCGTCGATCGCATCCGAGCGGCGCGCGACGAGAGCCGCACCTTCGTCGCGATCCTGCCGGTCGGGCCGATGCCGCAGTACGAGCTGGCGGCCCGGATGATCAACGACGAGCGCCTCTCCCTCGCCCACGTCCACACGTTCAACATGGACGAGTACGCGAACGAGGAAGGCGTCACCGCGCCGGTCTCGTGGCCCGGCTCGTTCCAACGCGCGATGCAGGAGCGTTTCTTCGCGCTCGTCGAGCGAGAGCTGCGGCCGCCGGAAAGCCAGATCCACTTTCCGACGACCGAGGCGATCGGCGACTACAGCGCGCGCCTCGAGGAGCTCGGCGGTGCGGACGCCTGCTACGGCGGCATCGGCTGGTGCGGGCACATCGCATTCTGGGAGTCGCATCTCGGGCACGAGTTCGACGGCGACCTGGACGCCTACCAGCAGGCCGGCGCGCGTCTCGTCGAGCTGCACCCGATGACGATCATGCAGAACGCGCTCCACTCGTTCGGCGGCGACTGGTCGTGGGTGCCGCCGAAGGCGAACACGATCGGGCCGCGCGAGATCCTCGGGGCGCGGCACCGCAGCTTCTGGCTCGACGGCGACATCGGCGGCGGCGTCTCGTGGCAGCGCTTCATCGCGCGTCTCGTCGCGCACGGCCCGGTGTCGGAGTTCGTCCCGGGCTCGATCCTGCAGACGGCGCGGACCGATTACACGATCCTCGGCGGCGTCGCCGACGACGTCGAGATCCACATGGCCTAAGACGCGGCGTAGGCAGTCGCGATCGCCGTCGTCGCATACACCGCGATCGCGACAAGGCCGAGCCCCACGATCGCGTGCGCCGCAGGGCCAGGGCTGCGGTCACGATCGGGGGCGTACCGCTCGACGAGGATCGGCACGGGGATCGCCGCGACCGCGACGGAGCCCACGATCAGCAGCAGGCTCAGCGTCACCGGAAGCACCGCGAAGTCGTCGCGGTTGGCCCGGATGATCGCACCGAGCATCAGTCCGGTCGCCCCAACGACGAACACGCACGCACGCCACCGAACCTGCGACGGCAGCAACGTGCGCACGCACACGTAGACGAGCCCGAGCACCAACCCCGTCATCGCCCCGAACACGAAGATGACGACGGTGCCACCTGCTGTGAAGTCGCCGATCACGGCGCCCATCGCGGTCTCGAGCCCGAGGGTGTCCTCCCGGGCGAGAAACAGGAGCCGCATGAAGACACGACCGAGCGTCCCGCCCGCGACAAGACCGGCGGCGAGCCCGGCCGCCGCACCAACCGCGAGACTGCGAAGCCACCACCGCACGTTCCCGGCCTCCTCGATCGCCTCACCCCGGGGGAGTATCGCCGCCCCGATCTGCGCGCGCAACGAACGTCGTACGGGGACACGTCTGCCGCCGCGAGCCTCGCGCACGAGCCTCCGAGAGGAGTAGGGTGATCTGCACTGGCCCTGCATTCAGCTTCCGGCCCAGGCCCGCAACGCACCGACGCGCCAAGCGCGCGAGGCGAGGAGCCTTCAGGGCGAACGGAGCTCGATGCGGGGTCAGCCTTTCTGCTTCTTCCTGGGACCTCGAGGGGAGGAACGATGACGAAGCTGAGCCAGCTGATCGCGCGTCTACGGGCCACGCTCAAGCGCTAGCACGACGAGCCGGGCCGATCTGTGCGTCGACGCGCGACGGATCGGCCCGCCTGCTAAGACACTCGCCCCGGCTGCTGTCAACTGCCCGGACTCAGCCGGATACCGCCAGGGCGTCCCGGAGCCAGCCTTCTTCGGGCCGGCCGGCGATCCCTGCGTCGCTGCGATAGAGGCGGCACGCGAGCACGTAGTCGCTGCGCTCCGACGCGCCCGGCTCGATGTCGGCACCGTCGACCCGAATCGTCGGCGAGCCGAGGAACCGCAGCGCCGTCGCGGCCTCGGCGTCGGGCACATCCACCCGCCTCACGTCCGCGTCCGCGCCGCTCTCGCGGACGACACGCGAGGCGAGCTCGAGTGCCGCCCCGGCGTTGGGGCAGCCCTCGAACGTCAAGACCTCGACGACACGTCTCGTCACGGACCCATCGTGCCTGATGCGGCCGTAGCCGTTCGCCGCCGACGCACGAGCGGGTAGCAGCCGAAGCCGATCGCGAGAGCGAGCAGGTGCCCCCAGTTGGTGAAGCCGTGGTCGAGGGCAAGGTTGATTCCGGCGTAGCCGACGACGGCTGCTGCGTAGGGCCACCGCCACGGGCGCGCCAGCCCGTAGGCGAGCACGGCCGCAACGGCCGCGAAGCCGTAGCTCGCGCCGACGTCCTTCTCGTCGACCACGGAGGCCTCGACGAGGTCGGAATGGAGCGCTGCCCACAACCCGAGGGCGGTCAGGAGCGTGGCGCCGACGTGACCGAGGAAGAACACGGCAGCCGTGCGCGCCGTCCCGAGCCAGCGTTCCGCCTGAGCGACGAAGACGGTGAACAGCGCCACCCAGCCGAGCAACTCGAGCGAGCTCGAGACCCAGAAGGCGCTCGAGAACACGACCCGCACCGGGTCGCGCGCGAGCTGGCGCAGGTTCGTGCTCCGCTCGAGCAGCAACTGGTTCGCGATCGTGCTGCTCGACGTCTGGAGCACCCACGTCGTGATCAGCAAGACGAACAGGTACGCGTACGTTCCCGGAGCGGAACGCACGTAGGCGACCACCCGCGGCGCCCAGCGGCGCCAGGCCCCGCGGGCCGGATCGAGTCGAGGCCAGCGATCCGAGGCCATCAGCCGGTCGAAGCCGACGAGCAGCAGCAACAGCGCGACCGGAATCACGAGCGAGTGGCGCCCGCCGCCGTGCGCGTCGCCGGTTCCGAGATGTGCGGCATCCCCAATCCCTAGCACGGGTTGGTCTCGACGCGTCGGCGATTCCTGTGGAAAAACCACATGCTGCTCCGGGGTGACGCGGAGGCGGCCTGCCCCTCGCGGACGCACACTCAAACGGTGGCCATGCCGCACACCTCCGCCGCGTTCAGCGCCACCCTCCGCGTGCATCTGAACAACCGCCCCGGCGCGTTCGCGCGCATGGCCGGAGCGATCGGTGAGGCCGGTGGTTCGCTCGATGCGATCGATCTCGTCCGGCTCGAGCACGGAAAGAAGGTGCGTGACGTGACGGTGCTCGCGGTCGACGAGGCACACATCGCCCGGATCACGGCAGCCGTCAGAGCGAAGGACGGAATCGAGGTCGAGAACGTCTCCGACCGCACCCTGCTGCTCCACCGAGGCGGAAAGCTCGAGATCGCGTCAAAGGTGCCGCTGAAGACGCCCGACGACCTCTCGATGGCGTACACGCCGGGTGTCGCCCGCGCCTGCCGTGCGATCGCAGACGATCCGGAGCGGGTCTGGAACCTGACCACCAAGGCGAACACGGTCGCGGTCGTGACCGACGGCACCGCGGTGCTCGGGCTCGGCGACATCGGCCCGGAGGCGGCGCTGCCCGTGATGGAGGGCAAGGCGATCCTCTTCAAGGAGTTCAGTGACATCGACGCGTGGCCCATCTGCCTTTCGACCACCGAGCCCGACGAGATCGTGCGGGCCGTCGCGGCCATCGCCCCCGGATTCGGAGCCATCAACCTCGAGGACATCGCCGCGCCGCGCTGCTTCGAGATCGAGGCGCGGCTTCGCGAGCTGCTCGACATCCCGGTGTGCCACGACGACCAGCACGGCACCGCGATCGTCGTGCTCGCCGCTCTGGAGAACGCCCTGCGCGTCGTGGGGAAGCGACTCGAGGACGTGCGGATCGTCGTGACCGGCGCGGGCGCAGCCGGAACGGCGACGGCCCGCATGCTGGCAGCGGCCGGCGCAGGCGAGATCGTCTGCTGCGACCTGCAGGGCGCGGTCTACTCCGGGCGGCCGGGCCTCGATCCTTTCGCGGCCATCCTCGCCTCCGAGACGAACCCCCGGCGCTGGCAGGGGCGCGCGGACGAGGCGCTCGCGGGCGCCGACGTCTACATCGGGCTTTCCGGCCCGGGCGCGGTCAGCGTCGAGGGGATCCGCTCGATGGCCGCCGACGCGATCGTGTTCGCGATGGCGAACCCCACCCCGGAAGTCACACCGGAGGAGATCGAGGGCCTCGTCGCCGTGGGGGGCACCGGCCGGTCGGACTACCCGAACCAGATCAACAACGTGCTCGCCTTCCCCGGTCTCTTCCGCGGCGCACTCGACGTGCGCGCGACCGCGATCACCGAGGGGATGAAGATCGCCGCCGCGCGCGCGCTCGCCGACGTCGTCCCTGTCGACCATCTCGAGGCCGACTACGTGCTTCCGAGCGTACTCGACCGTGGCGTCGCGCCCGCGATCGCAGACGCCGTGGCGCGCGCAGCAAGCGCCGACGGCGTCGCACGCTGCGCGCGTAGCGATGCCGTGGTTGCCCTCGGAAACCGCTGAGAGCGCTTCCGCGCCCTCAGCGGTGACCGGTACTCGACGGCGTCAGATCGAGGCCGTCCTGTGCGGTACGGCGAACACGTCGCGCACGACCGCGGGCGCCGCGCTACCCGTTCTGGCCGCCGTCGCTGTTCCCCTGGTCCCCACTGTCGCTGTTTCCCTGCTGGCCCTCGTCAACGTTGTCCTGCGCGCCTCCGTCCGTGTTTTCCTGCTGGCCCTCGTCGACGTCGTCCTGCGCGCCTCCGTCCGTGTTGCCCCGCTGACCGTGATCGGCGCTGCCGACCTGCGTACCGGTGTCGGCTACGGCCGGCGCAGCCGGGACCTGGGTCACGGCGACCACGGGCGCAGGCGCGACCGGGGCAGGCGGATCGGTCGTGCCGCCCTGCGATGCGGCCGCAGCCGCGCCGCCGCCCGCGAGCAGCGCGACGGCCAGGGAAAGGATGAGCTTCTTCATGGGAATCTCCTCTTCAGTTCGGTTTCGGATGTCGTGTGGAGCACGAGTGGTGCGGCGGGCCGGGTCAACCGTTCTGGTTGCCGTCTCCGGCGCCCGAGCCGCCGCTCGGCGTCCCTTGCTCGTTCTGGGCGCCCCCGGTTCCCTGCTCGTTCTCCACGCCCTGAACGGTCGTGGTCTGCCCGCTCTGGTTGTCGTTCGTCGAGGTGCCGTCGTCGCCGCCGGACTGGTCGCCGCCGGACTGGTCGCCG
>ORJL010443407.1_pt1 | contig 13311 bp, 10 predicted proteins | sample 1779941 | NCBI WGS metagenome assembly ORJL01 (sample SAMEA104232317, study PRJEB22302) | groundwater metagenome | biome: forest; feature: aquifer; material: groundwater | place: USA | collected 2011-08-07 | depth 5.8 m
ACCCCGAGGCCGATGAACGACAGTCCGGCGGCATTGAGGATGGCGTATCCCATGGTCAGCGACATCTGCACGATCATGATCGGCATGATGTTGGGCAGGATGTGCACCAGCAGGATCCGAAACTCGCCATTGCCCGACAGTCGCGCCGCCTGCACGAAGCCGGCGTCGCGCCGTACATTGGCCTCGGCGCGGGCGACGCGGGCGTAGAGCGGAAAATTCACGATCGCGGTGGCGATGATGATGTTCTGCACGGTGTTGCCGAGCGCGGCCACAATGCCCATCGCCAGCACGAACAGCGGAAATGCCATGATGGTGTCGGCGATGCGGCCGACGATGCGGTCGGTCCAGCCGCCGAAATAGCCCGCGGCGATGCCGGCGAGGCCGCCCATCAGGAACACCAGCACCACCGACGCCACCGCAATAAAGGTGTCGAGCCGCGTCGCCACGATGACGCGGCTGAAGATATCGCGGCCGAGCTGGTCGGTGCCGAACCAGTGCGCCGCCGACGGCGGCTTCAGGGCCGCCGCGGTGTTCGATGCCAGCGGATCGTAGGGAACGATGTAGGGGCCGAACAGCGCCGCAAACAGGATGACGACCAGGAGGCCGAACGCGAACGCGGTGACGCGGGTCTCGCCAAGCACATAGCGGGTGTGCTCGAAAATCGCCGTGAGACCCGAGGTGCGCGCGGGGGCAGCAGGCTCGACGGCAGGCGCAACGCTAGTCATGCTTCGACTCACCCTTCCAGCCTTACGCGCGGATCGATCACGCCGTAGAGAATGTCGATCATCAGATTGAGCAGCACATACATCACCGCCATGGTCAGCACGAAACCCTGCACCGGCGCGAAGTCCGACGAGATCAGGGCTTCCACCGCATAGGAGCCGATGCCGGGCCAGGCGAAAACCTTTTCCACCAGCACGTTGGCGCCGAGCAGGAACGAGAACACCATGCTGAGCGTGGTGATCACCGGCAGCATGGCGTTGCGGAAGGCGTAGGTGACGATGACGGTGCCCGGCGACAGGCCGCTGGCGCGCGCGGTGCGCACGAAATCCGACGATAGCACCGCCAGCATCGAGGCGCGCGTCATGCGCGCGATCGGCGCCAGCGAAAACACCGCAAGCGTCAGCGCGGGCAGGATCAGCTGGCTCAACGCCGAACGAAAGGTCTCGAAGTCGCGCGCGATCGGGGCGTCGATCAGATAGAAGCCGGTCACCGCATTCGGCGCGCTGTAGAACACGTCGAGCCGGCCCAGCGGCGCCGGCGACCATCCCAGCCTGAAATAGAAGATATAGACCAGCACAAGGCCGGTGAAGAACACCGGCAGCGACACGCCGGCCGTCGTCGTCACCCGGCAGAGATGGTCGATCCACGAGCCCGGCCGGGTCGCGGCCATGACGCCGAGCGGAATCGCGATCACGATCGAAACGACGAGGCCGAGCAGCGTCAGTTCGGCGGAAGCCGGCAGGCGGTTGCGGATTTCGGTCGCGACCGGCTGGCCGGTGGTGAGCGAATTGCCGAAATCGCCGTGGGCAAGATCGTTGGTGTAGCGGAAGAATTGCTCGATCAGCGGCTTGTCGAGGCCGAGTTTTTTACGGATCTGCTCGACCGCCTCCTTGGTCGCGGCGGGACCTGCGAAATACGCCGCGGGATCGCCGGGCAGCGCGCGGGTCAGGAGGAACGTGACGATCACGACCCCGATCAGGCTCGGGATCGCAAACATCAGCCGCTTGCCGATCATGGTCAGCACGGAATGAGCCTCGCGGTCGGCCGTGGACGCGCAAATAGCGAATAGCGAATGGCGGATGGATGATGACGGCTACTCTCTCTCACTATTCGCTACTCCCTATTCGCCATTCGCCCGCTTACGCCTTCACCAGCGCGCGGTAGTCAAGCCGGCGGTGGAACCAGTACTGATAGCCCGAGACATTCTTCTGCATCGCGACGTTGACGTAGGGCTGATACAGCGGAATCCGCGGAATGTCGGTAAAGGCGAGATCGACGAAGCCCTTGACGTCCTTGTCGTAGGTCGGCTGGTCGCCGACCGCGGCGGCGTCGACGGCGCCGTGAATGAAGTCGTCCATCGCCTTCGACTGGTAGCTCATGGTGTTGAAGACCGAATTCTTGCCGTCGTAACACCAGATGAAGAAGTACTCGGGATAGTCGAGCCAGCCCGAGAACACGTTGGTGTAGAGCGGCAGCACCTTCTTGTTGAGCTCGGTGCGCCAGTTGGCACCCGGGATCTTGTTGATGGTGGTCTTGATTCCGATCTGGCCGAGGCTCTCCTGCACCAGCACGCAGAGCGGTTCATTGACGCCGGCAAATCCGAGATCGAACGACAGCGTGGTCTCGAAGCCGTTGGGGTAACCGGCCTCGGCCAGCAACGCCTTGGCCTTCTCGATATTGGTGACGAATTTGGTCGGCTGCGGCCATGCCGCCTCGGTCGTCTGACCTGCCGGCGCGCCGAACATCGGCTTGGCCAGACCGAACAGCACCGCATCCATGATTTTTTGATAGGGAATCGCGTAAGCCACCGCCGCCCGCACCTTCGGATTGTCGAACGGCGGGACCTTGACGTTCATGCCGATGTACTGAACGCCGTTGGAATACGGCACCGACACGATGTTGAGCTTGCCGTCGCCCTTCAGCTCGACGAAATCCTTGTTCGGCAGATCGTAGGAGATATCGGCGTCGCCGCGCTCCAGCAGCGCGCGGCGGTTACCGGCCTGCGGCACCATGCGCCAGATCACGCGCTTGACCTTGGGCAAGGGACCGCCGACCCAGTCGTCATTGCGCTCCATGATCACTTCGGTGCCGGCGGTCCATTTCGTCACCTTGTAGGCGCCGGAGCCCGCGGTCTGCTGTTTGGTATATTCGAGGCCCCAGGGATCCTTCTCGCTGGCGTTCTTCTTCACCAGTTCGGAATTGATCACGCAGGGCACGATCACGGCGAGATCGGGAATCGTCAGGCGGTCCTTTTTCGCAAAATCGATCCGCACCGTATTGTCGTCGACCACGACGAATTGCTCGGTCTTGGTCAGCGAACCCGCGCCCATCTGGAAGGTCGGGAAACCGCCGACGCTGACCGCGCGGTCGAGCGACCACTTGACGTCCTTCGCCGTCACCGGCGCGCCGTCGTGAAATTTTGCATTCTTCTTCAGTTTGAAGGTGACCGACATATCGCCGACCTTCATGTCTTCGGCGAGCTCGGGCTTGAACTTGTCGCGGTCGTAATACGGCACGCCGCCGGGACCGCTCTTCATCTCGTGGCTGATCAGCCGGTCGTAGCAATTCCACGACACCTCGTAGCCGGGCACGTTGGTGCCGATGCCGTGAATGTCGAGATTGTTGGGACCGCTTTCCGAGACGATCAAAAGCGTCTCGGAGCGGGCATCCGCCTTGGCGGCGGACCAGATCGCAGGTGCCGGCACCATGGCGCCTGCCGCGACCCCGGTGACGGATTTCAGAAAATCGCGACGCTTCATGTGATGCTCCAACGCACGGGGGGAAACGGCTTTGGAACTGGCGTCGCAAGGTTCGTGCCAAATCTTAACGAAAGCCTAGTCGCCTCCTAAATGCATGATTTAAAAACTGAATATTGAATTCGCCGCGGCAAAACCGCTTCCCGAAGGCGGCCGGCATTGCATACAAAGAGGCTACTTTGCCTATTGCAAGTGCAGATTTTTAGGGCGCCCTATTCTTGGGCGACGTAGACCTCAGACGCGGAGCGCGTTGCAGACCGCCGCCGCCGGACTGAGCGCCGCGGTCAACAAGACCCAGGCGCTGTCGGTGATCTCGTGATGCCGTGCGCTGATTGCCGGCGCCTTGCGCCAGGTGCGCGCCAGCGGCGGCAAATATGTTGAGGGCTGGGGCGGTGGAGGCGGCGGCGGCGCTGGTCCAGTCGAAGGGATGGGACCAGAACGACGAAATTCGATCACCCCTCGAGAACAAAGCCCAAATCATTCTCGGCGATCGCATCGCCTTCTGCGATGCGAATCTCGGTGACCTTCCCCGAACACGGCGCATTGACGGGAATCTCCATTTTCATGGCTTCAATAAACGCCACCGCATCACCTTCCGTGACCGTGCCCCCTACTTTGACGAGAACAGAAATGACGGTACCGCTGATTTCCGCCCGAATTTCTTTCCGTGCCATCTCACAATTATCCTCTAAAGTTGTTGTCGCTTGATTTTGAGGCCAGCCTTTTCCCGATCCCAGGTGTCCGCGGTCAGGCCGACGGAACGGAGCAGGTGCTTCTGGATCTTCTGTGTTGGTGTTTTCGGAAGGGCGTCGACAATTCTTACATAACGAGGGACCATAAAGTGCGGCAGGCGCGGGAGTAGGAACTCAAGAAGCTCTCTTGGATCGATCGTTTGTCCCGGAACCGGAGCGACAACGCACATCACCTCTTCTTCGGCGAATTCGCTGGGCACAGGAACTACGGCAACCTCGTTCACGAACGGATGCGCCGCGATTTCCGCTTCCACTTCGAAGGAAGAGATATTCTCTCCTCTTCGACGAATTGCATCCTTCATTCGGTCGACAAAGAAGAATGTGCCGTCGGCATCCATGCGAAAAGCATCGCCGGTGTGAAACCAGCCGTTTCGCCAGGCTGCTGCAGTGGCTTCCGGATTTTTGTAGTAGCCGCTGTTCAAGGCCCACGGAGCGTCCGTACGAACAATCAGTTCCCCGACGCTGCCCGGCGCAACTTCGGAGTCATATTCGTCGACCAATCTGAGTTCGACACCTGCCCTTGCCCGTCCGCATGATCCGATCTTGCCGGGATTCAGCTCTGATACCAGAGGCGTGGATATTTCGGTCATGTTGTAGAGAGTATAAGTCTCGACTCCGAACCGCGCAGCAAACGAGGGAGCGTCTTCCGACAGCGGAACGATAATCACTTTTTTTAAAGGATGATCTCTGTCTTCTGAAGCCGGCGGACGCTTGGTTATGAAATTCGTCATCGCGCCGAGCAGCAGGACGACCGTCGTTTCAGTCTCTCGGATCTTCGGCCAGAATTCTTCAGTCGAAAACGAAGGGACAAGCGCGATAGAGCCCCCTCGCGAAAGCATTCCCATGACCGGGATGGTTCCCCCAACATGAAAGAGCGGGAGGTTGCACATGTAGCGATCTTCCGGCGCTAGCATGTAGAACCCCTCGGCTCCGGACATCGCGTGAAGGTGGGCATAGGAAGACATCACGCCCTTGGACGGGCCAGTCGTACCCGAGGTGTAAATAATCGATTGGATATCCCACGGCCCGATGGTGCCGTCGGGCACGCTCGACTGGTCCCCGTGATCCAGCACGCTCGACGGAACAACCCTGAGGTCTTTGATGGCGACAGGATCGCCATCAAAAATGACGATCGTCTCGATCTTCGCGGTTTCGACCTGAACGAGCAATTCGGCCAGGCTTGCATGCGCAACGATAATCCTGGCGCCCGCATTCTCGAGAACGTGCTCAAGCAGATGACCTTTGTACGCCGTGTTAATCGGAACGTATGTGGCGCCTAGCCAATTGATGCCAAACCAAACCCGCATGCAGTCAATGGTGTTCGGCATCCAGACGATCACGTTGTCGCCCTGCCTGACACCCAGCCGGTAAAGTCCCGCGGCCGCCGAAGCCGCCAAGTCGCGCATCTGCAGGTAGGTTATCTCTTCGGTCTTCGAAACCTTGACGAACACCTTGTCGGGCTGAGACGCAGCCCACTTTTCCAGCATCGGGCGCAATACGCATGCCTCCGCGGCCGGAATTCTCTTGTCGTGGCTCGTCATCATGTCTGCTTCCCCATCAGAATACGGCGCGAAAGATGGCCCGCGAGAAGTTACGGCATCACGCCGTAACGTGGCACTGGAGCCGGCGACTGGCTCCTGCGGCTTCTTGAGAGTTCGAGCGCATGCATAATGCGTTGTCTGGTTTCGCTCGGCTTGATGACGTCGTGTACGGTGAACCGCGCGGCGGCGTTGAATGGATCTGTTCCGTCCTTGAAGCGAGCCTCAATTTCCAGCCTCTTTGCATCGGGATCGACGGCCTGATCGATTTCGCTTTTAAAGGCGGCAGCAACGCCCCCCGACACGGGCAGCGAAGCAAAGTCGGCAGTCGGCCACGCGACAATGAGACTTTGCTCACCGCCCCAGCCGCCCATCGCGCAAGCGCCGAATCCGAACGCCTTTCTCAGCACGATTGTTATTTTCGGAACATCAGCCCATGCCAACGCGTAGACAACGGCGAGACCTTCGCGAAGGGTGCCTTCCTTTTCCGCCTGCGGACCTGTCATCACACCGGGGACGTCCTGCAATGAAACCAGCGGAATGTGATAGGCTGAGCAGAGGTCGATAAATCGACGCGCCTTTCGACCGGCAGAGCTGGTCAACGCACCGGCGAATACCATCGGCTGGGTTGCGATGATCCCGACCGGATGGCCGTCAATGCGCGCAAGCCCGGTCACGAGCATCTTTGCCCAGTCGGGCTTGATCTCGAAAAAGCTTTCCGCATCTACGATCCCCCGGATTACCTTCTTCACGTCGTAAGGCCGTCGCGACGTATCCGGGAGAACAGAATTGAGGTCGACGTCTTCAGGACCGGCCGGGGCGGAGCGAGGAGGATACGACCAGGCGTTGCTTGGCAAATATGACAGAAACTCGCGCGCTAATTTGAGTGCCTCGTCATCAGTCTTGGCGACACGGTCGAGGATCCCCGAGCCCTTTGCGTGAATTTCGGAACCGCCAAGTTCTTCCTTGGTGACCTCGATGCCGGTAGCAGCTTTCACGACGGGCGGTCCGCCTGCGGCCAGCATGCCTGTTCCTTCGCGCATCACGATGAATTCCGTGGCCGCTCCGACCAGGGCCGAGTCGCCGGCACATGGTCCCAACACCAGTGAGACTTGCGGCGCGGTTCCTGAAAGCCTCGCAATTTCGAGGAAATGAGTGACATCGGGAAGGCCGTCGTTCATCAATTCCTGGCCGCGCGCGCCAGCTCCATCAACCACCCAGATCAGCGGCACGCGCTCGCGACGCGCCATCTGCACCATATGAAGCTTCTTCTTCGCATTGATCACGCCGTGCGATCCGCCTTTGACCGTGAAGTCTTCGGCCACCACCGCGACAAACCGCCCCTCGATCTTGCCAAATCCACTGACAACGCCATCAGCCGGGGTTACCTCGTCCGTATGCTGCGCCGCCTCGGAGACGTGAGAACAAAGCTGGCCGTACTCCTGAAACGTTCCCGCATCGAGCAGCAGGTCAACCCTGTCTCGCACCGTCCGCTTGCCCTGCGCGACCTGGCGCTTGATACGTTGCTCGCCACCCATTTCCAGCGCGCGTTGTCGCCGTTCATCGAGCTTCGTTAGTCCGTCTGACATCTTCATGTACTTACCAAAATCCTGTATGAGGCGGCTCTCTAGGTGATGGACGGACTAGCGGAGTTTCTTGAGTTTCGTTGCTGCGACGAATAACGTGACAGCCACCGTACTGACCGCTCCATTTCTTGACTTCCCCTTCACGGCTAAAAGTCGAGTTGCATGCAAAAGCGCGAAACCCTCCGAGACGAAGTCAAAGATCTAAAACGGAAGCGAATCCTCGATGCCGCCAGCGCTTTGTTTTTCGAGCACGGCTACAAGGGGACGAGCGTCGAAGCGATAGCGTCACGCCTGCATGTCACGAAACCCTTCATCTATTATCATTTCAGCAACAAAGCCGATATTCTTGCAGGGGTTTGCGGACGCACGACTGCTTTCGTCGCCCAATCTGCGGAAGTTGCTGCTGCGGGCTCGGGCAGCGTCTGGGAACGGCTTGAATCGCTGGTCCGCGACCTCAGCCTCCGCGTCATTGAAGGCCGCGTCTACCTTGCAGTCTATTTCAGAGAGGAAAAGCATCTTCCTAAATCCGCGTTCCGGGACCTTTCGAGCAATCGAAAGCGATTTGACACCGCGCTCTCTAAACTTCTCCGAGAAGGCGTCGATGCCGGAGATTTTCACGTCTCAAACGTCTCCGTTGCGACCCAGGCCATTACGGGCATGACGACCTGGATCTTCAATTGGTACCGCCCCACTGGACCGCTAACACCGGAACAGATCGCCGAGGAAATGGTCAGCCTTGTTAGCTCGATGGTACGGCGGCCGTCTCAAGAAGTTGGCCGCCGCCGAACGCTCACTTCGTCTTCTTGACCAGTGGGCACTCACTGTCTTCCAGGCTGCCGAAAGCCTGATCTCCCGGGATCACCGCGACCTGCTTGTAATAGTCCCACGGGTACTTCGATTCCGCCGGGCTCTTGACCTCGTAAAGCCGGAGGTCGTGAATGAAGCGTCCGTCTTCCCGAATGCGCCCCTGTTCTCCAAAGAACTTCATTGGCGTGGACTTCATCATCGCCATGACCACCTTCGGCTCATCGGTTTTGGTCGCCTCTATGGCGCGCAGGTAATGCAGGATCGTTGCATAAGCCATGGCGTGTTCGCGCGTGGGCATTTTGCCGAACCTCGCAAAAAAGCGCTTCGACCACTCTCGCGCCGGATCATTCATGTCCCAGTAAAAACCTTCGGTCAGAAGCAAGCCGTGGGCATTCTGTAAGCCCATCGCGTGAATCTCGGAGATGAACAGGATGAGGCCGACGAGTCGCTGGCCCTTATCGGTCAAACCGAATTCGACGGCTTGTTTGATCGCTGTTGTCGTATCGTTCCCGGCGTTTGCGAGGCCGATGGCCTTGGCGCCCGAAGCTTGCGCGGTCAGCAAATATGAAGAGAAATCTGATGCATTCTGCGGATGCGCGACGGATCCAAGCACTTTCCCGCCGTTGGCTTGGATGATCCTGGTGCTCTCCTTTTGCATGGTGTGACCGAACACGTAGTCGGCCGTCAAAAAGTACCAGGTGTCAGCACCGCTCTTGACCACGGCCTTGGTAGTGCCGGCGGATAATGCGGTCGTATCATCCGCCGTTTGAATGCTGAACGGTGAGCACGCCTTGCCGGTCAGCGCAGCTGATGCTGCCCCCGAAATCAGGAAAATCTTCTGTTTCTCGCGCGACAAATCCTGAACGGTCATCGCTACCGACGATGTCGGGACATCCGCTATTGCGTCAACCTTGTCCTCGTCAAACCATTTTCGGACAATGCCCGAGCCCACGTCCGGCTTATTTTGGTGGTCGGCCGAAATTATCTCGATTGAAGCGCCAAGCACTTTGCCACCGTAGTCCTCTGCGGCCATCTGAGCAGCCAGAACCGACCCCGGTCCAGCCAGATCCTTGTAAGGGCCCGACATATCGTTGAGTACGCCGATGCGCACCGAATTATCGGAAATCTGAGCTTGAGCGTTTGCGGTGGCGCACAATGCAGCCACGGCCAGCACTCCAAACAATTGGAGACTCTTCAAAGCTAAATCCTCCCATGAGGGCACTGGCCGGTTTGCTCACCGGCTCGGTAGCGCCACAACCAAGATTATACTGTATGGTATAATTTCAGTCAATTGGGTATAATTCATGGAATGACTCCGTGCGGTGCGTGATCAAGGATCGATTGAGAGGGCATCATTGGCTGCGAGCGTCAGCTTTGCGGCAGAAGCACCACTTCCCAGGCTTGAGCCAACGGGAACAGGCGCGTTTCGATTGCGCGAAGCTTCCCCTTGCGGCCTGTCGCCCGAAGATTCCGTGCGGTTATGACACTTTTCGAACCTCGCGCGCTTGAGTCCGTTAAGCTCCCCGAAGCCGCCATCGACGTGCGGCGGCGCTGATCCAGTCGAAGGGATGATCCGCTAGCGATCCGGCCAGAGCAATTCCTGCAATTCGTAGAGGTCACCGGCGTTGCGCTGCCAACCCTCGATACAGATGTGCCTGTTGGGATCGCTGGCGCGGTGAAGCAGAAGCAGCGCCATCAGCCGGCGCTTCAATGTGAAATTGATATCCGCGCCCGAATAGCCGAATCCCTCGAACAGGCTTCGAACGCGACCCGGCATCCCGGCGGTCATGAAGGCGCTCGGGCCCAGCAGGTCGTATTCGCCCATTCCCGTCATCACGTCGCCGAAGTCGATAAGCCCCGAAAGCCGCCAGCCGCCGCTTTCGCAACTCAGCAGAAAGTTCTCCGGAATGTATTCCCCCGTCAGGATCACCGGCGGCGCGTCCAGCGCAATCAGCGCCTCCGCATCGCGAAGCAGATCATCCAGCCCGTCCAGAAATTTCTGCGGCAATCCGAGGCGCTGGTGTCTTGCGCGGCATCCTTCGATCTGCCCGCGCATGAACCGGTCCCAGCCCGGCTCGATGCGGCGCAGTTCGCCGCACGGAACACGCTGTACCTCCGCGACGGTCTCACCGATCTGGGCGAGAACGCGCTCCTTCTGGTCCTCCGGCAAGTCCGGCCACGATTCGGAGCCCAGGATGCCGGACAGGCGTGTGATGACGAGGTATGGCCAATGGTCGCGCTCGCCCTCGGTCACCATTTCGGGAATCGGAACGCCGAGCCGGCCGCGAAGCTGCGCCAGCGAGATGCGCTCCGACACGAACTGGCTGCGCAGGAATGGAGGAAAGATCTTCAGGATGAGCCGGCCATCGAGGCCGACGACAAGATTGGTGCCGTTGCCGAATACCTGAGGTGCCGTGCACGCCAGGCCGTGGCTGCGTGCGATATCGAGCGCCACCGGCAACCACATTGACGCGTCGGCGCGCCATGGCCGGAACGTCTCGGGGCTGGTCAGGCTCGGCAGTGAGTGCATGGATGGCAAAATGCCGCGCCTTTTCTGATTCGATGCCGGCGAGATACGTCTAGCGATCCGGATTGGCGCGCTCGAACTGGCGCAGCAGCCGGTTGCCGCGCTCGACGGCGGAATCAAGTGCTGCCTGTGCGGATTTCTTGCCTGCGAAGGCGTGCTCCAGTTCATCGTCGATCACGTCCCGAATCAGCACGAACGATCCGAGCCGAACGCCGCGCGAATTTTCGGTCGGCGTCTTCTGGGTGATCTGCTCGATCGAGATCGCGGTGCCGGGATTGCGATCGTAGAAGCCCTGCGCTCGAGTCAAATCGAACGCCGCCCGGGTCACCGGTAGATAGCCGGTGTTCTGGTGCCACGCCGCCTGAACCTCCGGCTTCGACAGGAATCCGAAGAATTTCGCGACGCCCTTGTATTCGGCGTGCGGCCGGTCGCGCAGCACCCACAAGGTCGCGCCGCCGATGATGGTGTTTTGCGGCGCGCCTTCGACATCGGGCCAGTACGGCAGCATGCCGTAGCCCACCTCGAATTTCGAATTGGCCTTGATGTCGGCGCGCGTCGCCGAGGAACCGATGAAGATTCCGCATTCACCATTTTGAAACCGCGGCTCCGCCGTTTGCGCCCGGCCGCTGTAGTCGAACACCTTGGTGGTCTGCCATTCCGCCAGTTGCGCAATATGGCGCACCATCACCGGATTGTTGAAATTGAGCTCCGCGTCGAGACCGCCGAAGCCGTTGGCCTTGGTCGAGATCGGCAGGTTGTGGAACGCGGAAAAATTCTCGACGTTGATCCATGAAGGCCAGGAGGTGGTCAAACCGCAAACGGCGCCGGAGGCCCGCAGCTGCTTCGCAGCCGCACCGACCTCTGGCCAGGTCTTCGGCGCCATTTCGGGGTCGAGGCCGGCGCCGCGGAACATCTCCTTGTTATAATAGAGGATCGGCGTCGAGGCGTTGAACGGGAATGACAGCATGTTGCCGGCGATATCGGCATAATAGCCGGTGACCGCCGGAAGATACGCGGCCGGCGAAAACGCCTCGGCTTCGTTTCGCATCAGCTCGAACACCGGATAGATCGCGCCTCTCGCAGCCATCATGGTCGCGGTCGCGATTTCGTTGACCTGAACGATGGCGGGCTGGCTCCGCGAGCGAAAGGCAAAAATCGCCGCCGTCACGGTCTCGGTGTAATTTCCCTTGTAGCTCGGCACGATCCGGTATTCGGATTGCGAGGCGTTGAAATCCGAAGCCAGCTTCTCCAGCTGCCGGCCGAGTTCGCCCGACATGGCGTGCCACCACATGATCTCGGTGACCGCCCACGCCGGTGATGCCACCGCGACCGCCGCGGCGATGGCCGCGAGCTGCAAAAATCTCAAAGCGGAATTCACCATGAAACCATTCTAATCTGTCGCGGCAAAATCGCAGCTCTCGCGCGCCATGCGCCCTCATAAGACCCCGCGCCGGCGGTTTCAATCCGCAAAAGCTCCAGCGCAGCGCACCATTGACGCCTCCGCGGCGCCGGCAGGATAGCCATCGCGCGCCGGCTTCTGCTAAATTGGGTTGAACCTTTTCTCCCAGCCATCGACACCATCATAAGGGGATGAGTTTGCCTGTGTACAGCCGCGCCGACATTTCGCGGACCGTAACGCTCGTTGTGGCGCTGTTCTTGACGGCGGTCTCGACGAGCGCGGTCGCGCGCGAATTTCGCGCCGCCGATACCCAGAGCGAAGATTATCCGACCGTGCAGGCGCTGCGGTACATGGGCCGCATGATCGCGGAGAAGAGCGACGGCCGCCACCAGATTCGGGTGTTTCATTCGCGCCAGCTCGGCGAGGAAAAGGAAACCATCGAGCAGACCCGCGCCGGCGCCATCGATCTCAATCGCATCAATGTGGCGCTGATCGGGACCTTCATGCCGGCCATGAATGTGCTGGCGATGCCGTTCCTGTTTCGCTCCATCGAACATCTGCAGAAGGTGCTGGACGGGCCGATCGGCAATGAAATCCTCAACAGCTTCGAACCTTACGGATTTGTCGGCCTGGCGTTTTACGATTCCGGGGCGCGATCGATCTACACCAGCGCCAGGCCGATCCGTTCGATCGTCGACATGAAAGGCCTGCGGATTCGCGTGCAGCAGTCCGAATTGATGTCCGACATGATCAGGTGCCTCGGCGCCGAGCCGGTCGAACTGCCCTATGGACAAGTCCTCACCGGACTTGCCACAAAGCTGATCGACGGCGCGGAGAACAACTGGCCGTCCTTCGTCACGACCGACCATTACAAATATGCCGCTTATTACACCCTCACCGAACATACGATGAGCCCGGAAGTGCTGGTGATGTCGCAGAAAACCTGGGAAAGCCTGTCGCCCGACGATCGAAGGATTTTCCGCGAAGCAGCGGCCAGATCCAGCGGCTTCAAGAGCGAGAACTGGCGGGATCTCGAGGAGCGGTCGCGCCGGCAGGCGGAAACTGTGGGGGTAAGCATCGTGACGGATTTCGGCCGCAAGCCGTTCGAAGCCGCGATGGCCGGAATCTACGCAAAGGCGCAACGCGATCCCGCGGCTGCGCAACTTATCGAACGAATTCGCAATGTGGAGTGAACTGGTCTTGGCAACCCCGCGGCACGACGA
>ORJL010053972.1_pt1 | contig 13307 bp, 7 predicted proteins | sample 1779941 | NCBI WGS metagenome assembly ORJL01 (sample SAMEA104232317, study PRJEB22302) | groundwater metagenome | biome: forest; feature: aquifer; material: groundwater | place: USA | collected 2011-08-07 | depth 5.8 m
GGCGTTTATGCTGATCCACGAATAGGGCGCTGTAGCGGTGGTGTGGACCAGGCTGACCCGGACGTTCCGCAGGATGCTGTTCGCCCCCAGGTTGGAGACGGTGACGGTCTGGCTGACGCTGCCGCCCGCCGCTACGAAGAGCGAGGGTTGTAGCGGTTCCACCCTCATCTGGGGCCTGCCCTCGACGACGTTGACCGTCCCGGTGATCTGGGTCGTCGACAGCGGGTTCTGTCCGGCTGGCAGTCTCGTCAACTGGGCGCGCAGGGTGTGATTCCCCAACGCCAGTCCGGAGCCAGGGAAAGTGAGGGAATACCCACCTGTGGCGCGCGCCGGTACCGTGGCGTCCAAACTGGTGATACGGACCGGTATCCCGCTGGTCATATCAGTCAGCTCGATGGTAGTGGGCTCCGGAACGAAGGCTTCGTTATACACGCCCACGCTGACCGTGCCGTTGGTGTTCTGGTAGAGGGTCCCCGGGAAGGTCTGGTTGCCGGAGAAGTAGAGGTTATGCCCGGTGACGACGACCTGGAGGACATCGTTGGCGGTGAGGCCGGCGGGGTTGCTGGCATTGGCGTAGAGAGCGCCCAATCCGGGCGCTGACCCTACCGCCACGGTCCCAGTGTACCGGTTGCCCGAACCCCCGTTGGTAAGGGTCACGGGATGAGACGAGCTGTCCGGAGCTACGTAGTTGCCCCATACCGTCCCATCCGTGACCGGGTTGGCTCCCTGGGTTAGAGTGCCGGTTATCAGCATCGTATCGCCGGGTCCATAGCTCGCCCTGTCGATACTTGCACCTAGCGTAAGAGGTATGATGGGCGGCGCACTCACGTGCAGGTAGACCGTGACCTGCTGAGGGCTATTGGTGGCGCCTGCCGCGCTGAGGGTGATGGCGCCGGAGGTCACGGTCCCTGCCGGAATGCTCCCCACGCTAGCGTGGATGCTGGCAGAGCCGGAGCCACCGCCGGCTACAGAGCCGGAGGCGGGGTTAATCGAGAGCCAGTTGACTCCGTTTTGTGTGGAAACGTTCGAGACCCAGTCGAGAGCCGTGTCCCCCGAGTTGCTTATCTGCAAACCCTGGTCAGCCGGGTTGGCTCCGCCCGCGGTGGCGAAGAAGTCGTAGGTAGTCCGGGAGAGGCGCAGGTCCGGTGGGACGGCGGCCCTGGCCATCACGTTGAAGCTCTTGCTGTCGGACAGATTGGGTGCGCCGTTGTCCGTGACAGTGATGGTCATGGGATAAGTGGCCCCGGCCTGGCCCGAGGTGGGCGTCCAATTGAAGACGCCGGTATTAGGGTTGACGGTCGGGCCGGAGACGCCGCCGGAATCCAACGTGTAGCTGAGGGTGTTGGCGGGGAGGTCAGGGTCGCTCGCGCTTGCCGTGAAGCCGAGCAGTGCCCCTTCTACCGCCGTCTTGTTGCCGATTGCGGCGAGCACGGGGGGCTGGTTGATCTCGTTGACCGTCACGGTGAAGGCCCTGGCTCCGGACATCACCGGGGTACCGTTGTCCGTGGCGCGCACGGTTATCTGGTAGAGGCCCGGACCCTGGGCCTCGCTGGGCGTCCAGTTGAAAAGGCCGGAGCCGGGGTTGATGCTGGCTCCAGCAGGCGGGCCATCCAGGCTGAAACTGACCAGGTTTGCCGGTATGTCCGAGTCACTGGCGCTGGCCGTGAAGGCGATGGGCTGGCCTTCGTTGACAGAGACATCGCTGATCGGGCCTACCGCCGGCGCCGTGTTGACCTCCCGCACGGTTACCGTGAACGGCCGCGTATCGGAGAGCGGGGGTACGCCGTTGTCGGTAACGGTGGCGGTGATCACATACGACCCGGGGCCCTGAGTCTCGGACGGGGTCCAGGTGAGCGTGCCGGTCCCCGCGTCGAAGTTCGCGCCGGCGGCGGTTCCCAGGTTCATGGTGTAGGTCAGAACATCTGCCGGCAGGTTCTGGTCCATGGCTGAGACATGATAGCTGAACAACGCCATCTCATCTATAGTCTGATCGCCAACCCCCAGCACCGGAGGCAGGTTGACGGGTGCTCCTATGGCATAGGTTATGTCTGCCCTGAAAACCAGGCCCCGAGGTCCGCCCCAGTCCATGCCCGTGATGTCAAATTGATTGTCGCCCGCCCTTGCGCTGATCGGAAAGGAATAGACCGTGCCCCAGTTGTTGCCGGCCCCTACGGATGTTCCGTTGAGCGACACCGAGAACTCGTTGTCGGCCGTTATGCGTAGCGTTCCGGCGATCTGAACGGCATCGGAGGGCAGACTAAACCTGCGCCTCAAGGTAACCGTGCTGGGAAACTCCGGTGACCATATATAGGTAGCGCCGCTGACGACAGGATAGCATGAACACCCGGAAGGGGTCGGTCCTGCCGGCAACCAGGAATTGCTGGAGGAGAAATACTCAGTCTGAGAATCGCTGACCAGAACGAGCGATCCAGTGGCCAGCCAGGTATTGAACGCGCTGGCCGACCTGGAGGCGCTGCCAATGGTCGCGGTGGCAGTGATGGTGTCGTTACCGGAGCTGCCACCCGCATAGGTGAACGTACACTGGCCGGTCGAGTCCGTGGTGCAGGAGCCGGACGTCGTGTTGGCCCCGGACACATTGAGATTCACCGTGACGCCGGTCGCGGCCGCCGAACCGTCGATGGTCGCAGTAGCCGTCACCGTGGCGCTGGATCCCACCAGGACGGTCTGAGATGAAGGTGTTATGGTCAGGGTAGGTTCCAGGGCCGCGATTTCTGTGCCGGTCAGGGCGCGGTTGTAGATCTTGACTTCGTCGATCAAACCGTGGAATCGGGCAGAGCCACAGCAACTTTCTCCCCCGAACCAGGTGCCGGCAGTGCTGCCGACGTAGTTTGTCTGTACGGTTCCTGATGCTTTGAAGACCCCATCTACATAGATCCTGGCGGTGGTCCCATCGTCGGTGACGATTACGTGGTACCAGGTGCCGGGCGTGGGGGTGACGCCCGACATAACCGTGGTGGTGCACCCGCCCGGCTGTCGAATGACCGCGCCGAACTGGTTGCCCTGTAGGACGATCCCCCAATCAGTGCAGTTGTTGATGCCCCCGGCGATGCCAAGTCTGCCTGAGGGGTTACCAGCGAACGGGTTGACCCAGGCCTCGACGGTCCATTGCGGGCCAGGACTCCATCCCCCCGTGTTGATATAGCCCGTGCTGGTACCGCCCACTCTGAAAGCCTGGCCCGAAAGCCCGGTGGCGTAGGTTGCGTCGCCTCCCAGGCTGCCGTTGTGCGACCCAACTGTGTCGGTGGCGTTGCCGTTGCCCGGCCACCAGTCGATCAGGCCCGAAGGGTAAGCGGCGAGGGCCCCGCTGGAGGCCAGGGCTGACAGGACGAGGATGCCGAGTATGGCCAGCCATACCAGTGGTTTCCGTGGTTCCATAGCGCTTCTCCTTTGCCCCTTACACTTCCTCTTGAGAGACCTCAACCTCTTCGAGACACTAGACGTAAATCCCTGGATTGGAAGACTGGCCACACTTCACTCTTGTCATTCCCGCGATGGCGGGAATCCAGTCCTCTCGCGCCACGCCGGATCTGACGCAACGAAGGGGGTAGACCCACACTGGCACAGTCGATTCCTGGCGGCCGCTCTCGATCCAGAGCGTTCGGGTCCGCCTGATCTCAAAGGTTCGAGAGTCACTCTATCACACTCAGGTTAGACGGGGGTTAGAAGAGGGTTAGAATCCGGTTTGAATTATCGGGCGCTGCCTGGCCGAACACCTGTAATTCGCAGCGAGGGGTGGCTTCCCAATGGCAAACCATTCGGGCCGTGTGGTACTATGGGCTTTGCCGAAGGGGCTGCGCCCGGCAGCCCCTCAATCGCAACAACCGCCGCAACGTGACTTCGAGGCAGGAAGAGAGCCTGCAAAGAAAGGGGTTATCATGCTAGAAGGATGTACTCCGTGGCCGGAGGAATTCGTCCGGCGCTACAGGGAGGCGGGTTACTGGGCGGGCCAGACCCTGGGCGAGATGCTCGACGAGGCGGCCGGCAAGTTTGGCCCTAACGAGGCGGTCTCCAGCGACGACGGGACTCGCTATACATATGCCCAATTGAAGACCTTGAGTGACCGGATGGCCCTGCATTTCCTGGAGCTCGGTCTCAGACCCAAGGATCGGGTGCTGGTCCAGCTTCCGAACCTTGCCGAGTTCGTGGTCCTCTACTTCGGCCTGCAGAAAGCGGGCCTGATCCCGATCATGGCCCTTCCTCAGCACCGTTTGCACGAGATGGGATTCTTCGCCGAACTGAGCGAGGCCAGCGCCTACATACTTCCCGTGCGCGGCAAGGGATTCGATTATACGCAATTAGCGAAGGACGTCCAGCATAAGGCGCCTAGCGTCCGGACTGTGCTCTACTATGGAGGCGACGTACCAGCCGGCTCAACCTCTCTTGCGAAGTTGCTGGAGGACCCCATCGAGAAGCGCGTCTCCTTGGACAGGCTGGCCGAGGTCCGTCCCGACCCCATGGAGGTGGCCTTGTTTCAGCTCTCCGGCGGGACGACGGGCATGTCGAAGCTGATTCCCAGGACCCATGACGATTATGTCTTCAATTCGCGGGCGCTGCTCGGAAGGATACCTTTCAGCGAGGACTCCGTCTACCTGTGCATCATCCCGATTCAGCACAACTTCCCACTGACTGCAGGATTGCAGCCGGCGCTGATGGTGGGAGGCAGGGTCGTGCTGAGCCAGAGCCCGGACATAGACCACGTCATGCGCCTGATCGAGAGGGAGAAGGTCACCGTCCTGCCGACAGTGCCGTCCCTACTCATCCGATTCGTTAACGATCCCGGCTTCCAGAAGTACGATCTGAGCTCGCTCAAGGTCGTTATCAGCGGCGCGCAGAAGCTCCAGCCGGAGCTGAAGCCCAAGATGGAAGCGGCTTTCAAAGCTCACCTGATCGAGGGATTCGGCATGGCGGAGGGGTTCAATTGCTTCGGCCGGCTGGCCGATCCGCCGGAGATGCGTTTGCAGACCGTAGGATTGCCCTTGTGCCCCGATGATGAGGTCCGCCTGGTGGACGAGCACGACAGGGACGTCCCGGACGGCGAGATCGGTGAGTTGATCACCCGCGGGCCGTACACGCTTAGAGGCTACTACAGGATCCCGGAACACAATAAGACGGCCTTTACAGAGGACGGGTTCTACCGCACGGGAGACCTTATGAGGATGGGACCTGGCGGTGGCCTGGTGGTGGAAGGGCGCCGGAAGGACATGATCAACCGGGGAGGCGAGCATATCAGCGCCGAGGAAATAGAGAACCTGGTCCTGACCCATCCTGCTGTCCACAACGTGGCGGTGATCGGGATGCCCGACCCGGATTTGGGGGAGAAGATCTGTGCCTACATTATCCTCAGGCCCGGGCAGAGCCTGACCTTCCATGACCTATCCTCATTCCTAATGAGCAAGCAGATAGCCAAATTCAAGCTTCCTGAAAGGCTGGAGCTGGTCAATGAGTTCCCGTTGACCAATATCGGGAAGGTGTCCAAGAAGGACCTGCGAGAGGACATCGCCCGGAAGCTCGAGGCCGGGGAGTAGACGCAAATGCCCACCTCGGCCCCCTATCTCGCAAGGATCTACTGAGGTCCATCGTTCGTTGACCAAGGAGGACGGTTTTCACCGTCCCCTTTGGTCAACCACTTAACTTTGTCAATAGGCCTGCCAAGCGTCGTTGAGGCCTGAAGTGTCTAGTCCTGCTTCCTTCGGCGCCAGAGGGCAAATCCGCCCAACACGGTTATACCTCCCGCCAATACAACTGCGTCCACTGGCAAGGAGCCGAGTCCCGACGCGACGCCAAATACGCTAAGGGTAACTGCGGTCGGGATGGTCCAGGTCTTGGTTGCACCGGCCGAGCGAGCGGCGCTGCCTATGGTTGCGCTGGCCGAGATCGTGTCATCGCCTCCGTTGCTTCCAGTGTAGGTGAAAGCACATTGGCCCGTGGCATCGGTGGTGCAGGAGCCGGAGGCGGTATTGGCTCCCGTCACCGTGAAGTTGACCGTTACTCCAGTAGCAGCCGTCGTTCCATCGATAGTGGCGGTGGCGGTGACTGGGCGGCTTGCCCCGACCCCGTTGGTCTCCGAAGGCGGCGCCAGTTTTAGTGTTGGCTCCAGTTCAGCGATCTCGGAGGGCGAGAGGGCTCGATTGTATATCTTGACTTCGTCGATCAAGCCGTGGAAGAAGTCGCCTCCGCAGCAAACTTCCCCTCCGAACCACGTGCCGGAGGTGGTGCCCAGGTAGTTTGGGAACACCAATCCGGAGTTCCTCAGGACCCCGTCCACATAGATCTTGGCAGCGGTCCCATCGTTCGTAGCGATCACGTGGTACCAAGTACCGGGAGTGCCGATGACTCCGGACATGACGGTAGCCGTGCATCCGCCTGGAAAGATGACCGCGCCGAACTGGTTTGCCTGAAAGACGATTCCCCAATCCCGGCAGTCGGCGATGCCTCCGGCGATGCCCAGCCGGCCCCCAGGGTTGCCGGGGAACGGATTGACCCAGGCCTCGATGGTCCACTGCGGGCCGGGGTTCCATCCTCCCGTGTTGACATAGCCGACGCTGGTGCCTCCGACCTTGAACGCCTGCCCCGAAATGCCGGTAGCGTAGGTCGCGTCGCCTCCCAGTCCGCCGTGGTGCGGTCCGACGGTGTCGGTGGCGCTGCCATTGGCGGGGCACCAGCCTATCAAGCCGGAGGGGTACGCGGCCAGGGATTGGGTCGTGGCCACAAGGGATAGAACCAGGATACAGACCGTGCCCATCCAAAACTGGAGCCTCTTGCGTGACATGCTTCTTCCTCCTTTCCCACCAAGTACACTAGCACATCTAGGTTAGACGGGGGTTGGAATTGGGTTAGAGTCCGGTTTGAGTTTCTACCCGATATCTGCCAGGTCCAAAGGGGACCCGCGCGGGGAGGTTCTTATGAAAATGCCGTTCGACCCCGCCACCCCAACTAATAAGAGGTGTGTGGTGCGGGCGCTTAGCGCCCGCACCACACACCTAGCACCTGGGGCGGGGAGAACCCGCACCAGAGATATCATGAGCGCATTTTCATCCTTGGTGGTGTCCCGATGCAAGCCGGGACATGCGCGATTGCCAGGAAACCCAAGGCCGGGGAGTAGCCCCCGCCATGCGCCCGTCCCCGTCCCAGTCTTCACACCCTGGGAAGAGGATCCGGTAGGACAATCATCACTTCGTGGAGGGCGGTTGATCACGCGGGCGGGCGAGGCAGTGCCATCGCCCCTGATACCACGTGTTCAGCCACGAGCGGTGGGTGCCGGCATACGTGGCCTGGCGGCTTAGCGGCGACGTGCCGTGAGGATCAATCCCTTTCTCCCTCTGGGAGACGCTCTGGCAGATCGCGGTTCGGGTAGAGTACATCCCCTCTCCCTCTGGGAGGTCAGGGTGAGGGAATCCCCCGCTTGGGTGCCTGGATTCCTTCCAGAACCCGTTCGGGCGAGAGCGGAAGCTCCTTGAACCAGATCCCGGTGATTTGATGTAGGGCGTTGGCGACCGCCGGGGCCACTGGAACCTGCGCCGCCTCGGACACCCCCTTGGCTCCGAATGGACCGTCGGGGTCGATGGACTCGACGATGATCGACTGGATCTCCGGCGTTTCCAGGGCCGTTGGCGCTTTGTACCCCTCGAAGGACGGATTCATGATCTGCCCCTCGATGGTGAGGCGCTCCTCCATGAATGCCATGCCCAGCCCGCAGACCGTGCATCCTTCCAGTTGTCCTTCCATGGCCATGGGGTTGACGGCGAACCCGCAGTCATGGGCTGCGATCTCCTTCAGCATTTCCAACTGTCCGGTCTCCGGATCGAGCACTATGCGGGTAACGTGCGCCCCGAAGCTGTAGGTTGGTGAGACGTTGCCCTTGCCCGAGCTTGCGTCCCAGGGCTCTCCGGGCACGGCGTAGCTGCCCTTTCCCATAATGTAGATCCCTCGATCCACCTGGGCCGACGCCACTACGTCTTTGAAGTCCAGACCTGACTCCGGGCTGCCCTGGACGTAGATACGCCGGTCCCGGGCCACTAGGTCCTCGACCCTTGCCTCCAGCTTCTCGGCGGCAATGGCCAGAATCTGGCGCTTGGCGTCAGCCGCCGCGGCCCTGATGGCGTTTCCGGCTATGAACGTGACCCTGCTCGCATAGCTGCCCAGGTCCGTGGGACTGGTCTCCGTATCTGCCACGGAGATGCGTATGTCCTCCAGCCTGATTCCAAGCTCCTCGGCGGCTATTTGGGCCAGGGTGGTGTCCGATCCCTGTCCGATATCCGAGGCGCCCGTCATGACGGTGACGGTGCCATCTTCCAGGATCTTGATCAGGGCGGACGAAGCATCGGCCTGGCCAAAGGCGGAGTTCCCAACCGTGTAGTTGTTGCAGCCCATGCCGGTTCCCTGGTTGGCCTGGGGCCGGCTGCGCTGTCTCTTCCATTCGGACGCCTCGGCTGACCTCTCGATGCATTCGCTGAAGCCACAACTGGTGATCTTCCAGCCGCAGGGGGCCTCCTCATTCGGTCCTATGGCGTTCTTGAGCCTGATCTCGACCGGGTCAATGCCCAGTTCCTCGGCTATCATGTCCATCTGGACCTCGTCAGCGAAGCGCACCTGCAAGAGGCCGTAGCCGCGGAAAGGCCCACCGACCGGGTTGTTCGTGTATACGTGGTATCCTCGGAACCGGGCGTTTGGCGTCCGGTAGAGAGAGCCTATCTGGGTGCCCGACGCCGCCACGATTACTGGGCCCCTGCTGTTGTAGGCGCCTCCGTCGGCGATGGCCACACAGTCCTTGGCGACGATAGACCCGTCCTTTTTCACTCCGGTCTTGATGGTGACGATGAACGGATGCCGGTGGCGTGTGGACGTGAACTGCTCCTCTCTGGAGTAGATTATCCTGACCGGCCTGCCTGTCTTTAAGGATAGCAGAGAGGCGCAGAACTGCACGTCCAGCATCTCCCGCTTTCCACCGAAGCCCGCTCCGACATGAGGCTTGATGACTCGAATGCTGCCCAAGGGCATCCCCAGCGTCTTCGCCAGGTCCAGGCTCAGGTGGTAAGGCCCCTGGGTCGAAGTCCACACCGTCAGCTTGCCCGTGGAGTCGTAGCTGGCCAGAGCGCCGTGGGTCTCCAGGGTACAATGGGTCTGGGCCTGCGTCCGGAATGTGTCCTCGCGGACATAGTCTGAATCCCTGAAACCCTGCTCCACGTCTCCAGAGTAAAACTGGGGGTTGGAGCTAACATTGTTGGGGTGTCCATCGTGAATCTGGGGGGCGCCCGGCCTCATGGCCTGCTCCGGATCGAAGACGGCCGGCAATGCCTCGTATTCCACCTCGATCAGGGCGAGCGCCTCCGTCGCGATTTCCTCATCCGTGGCTGCAACGGCCGCGATGCTGTCACCGATGAAACGGACCCTGTCCATGGCCAGGGCGTATTCGTCGGGAAACAGACCGTACTTGATCCCGAGGGTGTCCTTTCCGGTGATCACGGCTTTGACGCCGGTTAGACCGCGCGCCTTGCTCGTATCGATATTCCTGATAAGGGCGTGGGGATGGGGGCTTCTCAGGACCTTGCCGTGTAGCATCCTGGGCAAAGTGAGATCGCCGGTGTACTTCGCCTCGCCGGTGCATTTCACCGCCGCGTCGATCCGCGACACCCGTTTTCCGACTACTGCATATTCCATCAGGGGCTCCGTTTCTGCGTCATCGATCCTTGGCTGGCGCCAGTCCCGCCCCTTCGCGCAGCGCCAGGTAAGTGCGAATCTCGGCGATCATCCTGGGCTACAGAGAATCGCGGACTCATATCTTAGGGCATTAGACCATACCAGTCAAAGGCACATGGACCATCACCGCCATCCTATCGGAATCGACTGGCTTGGAGAGGCTTGGAAACTCATACCAACTCATAACCTGCTTCTAACCTCGTTCTAACCTTGCTGTGCTACAATCTCTGCATCAGCGTATAAGTTCGCGCTGGGTTTGATTTCAGCAGGATCCGCGCCCTCTTTCAAGAGGGATTCGCCAAGCAACAAGCGCAGGAGGGGGAGGCCAGGAATGCGGCGAGTTATCATTACCGGTTGCTTATTGTCGGTCGTTCTCGTTCTGGCGGCGTTCCTCGCCATCCCATCGTCCCCAGTAGCCGGGTCGGCCCCGGACTTCGACGCCGCCCGGGACTTTTCGGCGACCGCGAACCCGGCGGGCACCTGGAGCTACGGCTGGTCCTCTTCCCGCGCCGCTTCCTTCAACCTCGATACGGCGGGTTGGCACGGATCGTCCGGTCTCGATGCCTGGGCTCCCTCTATCGACGGCCTTCCAGTGGTCGCGCACAACGGCACCAGCGGCACCATCACCTCTGCTTGCTGCAACCCCTTGCCGGCGGGCCAGCTTCTCCTCCACCCCAGCAACGCGGGTGGGAACGCCGTAATCAGGTGGACCGCGCCTGCTGGGGGGACGTACGAGATAAGGGCTACGTTCCGGGGCATTGACTACACCAGCACGGACGTTGCGATTCTCCAGGGCACTCTGGAGCTCTTCAGTGGCCTGGTCAATGGCCGTGGGGCCGAGCAGTCCTTTGCCGGCACTCGCACCTTGGCCAGCGGCGAGACAGTGGATTTCAAGGTTGGATTCGGTAACGGAAACTACTATTCCGACAGCACCAGCCTGGATGCTACCATCACTTCCCAGGCGCCCACTGCCGTGACTCTGGCCGGTTTCGGCGCCGCCTCCGGCGTCGTAGGCGGCTGGCCCCTGGCTGTGGTACTGGGGATTGCAGCCGCCTTGGGCGGGGTCGCCTTGCGCCGGTGAGGGAGGTAGGCTCCGGCGCAGGCAGGGCTCGTTACTGGCTGGTAGAGCACCGTCGATGGATAACTGACCGGAAGAACAGATAGCGGACACTGGCTCACTTGCAGCCATATGCCTTGATCCCCTCCGCGACTGCCGGGCTATAGCCGTCCTGAGTTGATGCCCCTGATTGTTCAAAACAGCGGCAGGCTGTCGCTTGGTCTCCTCCGGCGCCCATGGCGAATCCCGCCAATATCAGGGAGCTACGCCTTTCGGAGGCGCTGGCGGTTGCCCTGGCAGCTTGCAGCCAGGCGCGACCCTCTTGCCGTTTGAGCTGCATCTGCCCGGTTGGATCAGCCAAAGCTGACGCTTCCGCGCCAAAGGTGGCAGCTATCTGGCCGTATATCTGCCCGACGCGATTTTTCTGGGCATCGCTGCCGGTCGGGGCCCACTTGATAGCCTCCAGGTACTCGATCCGGGCTTCTGCAAACCTGTTGCCGGCGAATAGCCTGTCACCGCTTTCCTCGTGTTCGACCCGGCGGATGGCCCTGTACACGTCGAGACCATCGGCTACCTGGGCGTTACCCATGGTCGCAGCTCCAAATGCGGAGAGTGCGACCTCGGCGGGGCTGTCTATGTCTACGCCATAGGCGTCTTTGACCTCCGCTCCCACGTCCGCCCTGAGCTCATCACACCCGGTCATCGTCACCAGGGCCAGCATCAATACGCCCCAGAGCAATCCGCCGTGTGATCTCACGTTTGGGTTCTTCATTTCGTCGCCAACGCCCCAAGCAGGTCCACAATGGCAGTGCGGCTCTGAATCTGGGCGGCGGTCGCCCTGATGAATTGCTGCCGCGTGGTCCGGCCTGAGCGAAAGCCTTCGATGTCGCCGGCACTGGCCGTTATAGCCAGCAGAACGCGACCTTCTCCGTCGCGCGTCACCAGGGTGAGGTAGCCGATCCCCGAGAGGTCGAGAGACCTGGTTTCAACTATCTTGGTAAGCGACTGTACGCCCAGCGCGAGGGACGCTCCCGGGTCCGGTCCCCCGACGAGGTTATCGTAGTCGAGGGAGACCGAAAGTATCGGCTCCCCTTTGACCGACTCGACGAGGTAGACTCCGCTAACTGGCAATCCCGTTGACTGGAGCTGTCTCGCCGCCTGCTCTTCCCGTTGCGTAGTGGTCTGAAAGGGCGCCGCGACGGAGGCAACTACCTTCCCCAATTCGGCTTTCGCCTGGGGACTGAGCGGAGGGGGTGGCGTGTAATTCGGACGGGCGAAGGGAATGCTGTCTCGGATCTCGTCCAGGGAGACCGATGGGATGTACGAGGAGATCGGAGGCATCTCCGGGGCCTTGAGGTAGTACACTCCTCCCAGGACCAGGAGGCCAATGAACGCCACGAAGACGATGAGGAACCTCAGGCAGCCGAGCATTCACGCTCCCCCAGTAAGCCGGATCGAGTGCCACCCCCAAGGTGATCTCAACGCAGTCTAGCGGTCGGTGAACGTGATTGTCAATGCTATTGACCTACCGTTCCTTGTCCCCGGTACTCGCTTCCTATACAATGGGGAAGTGACCATGCAGCCGGTGATCCAGGTTGAGGACCTGGTAAAGAGGTATAAGAACGCCGATCGCAACGCTGTGGACGGCATCTCCTTTTCCGTTGAGCCGGGGGAGTTCTTCGCTTTTCTGGGACCAAACGGGGCCGGCAAGACCACCACTATCTCCATTCTAACCACAACCCTCTCCAAGACCTCCGGACGGGTCGAGATCGCCGGCTTCAACCTGGATAATGACGCGAACAAGGTCAGGGGACTGGTGGGCATCATCTTCCAGAAGCCCAGCCTCGACGAGAATCTCACCGCTGAAGAGAATGTTCGCCTGCATGCGGTCCTTTACGGCCTATACTCCTTCCGTCCGACCTTCAACCTGATGGCCTCCGGATACAAAAAGAGGATATCCGAGCTATCAGAGGTCTTGGGCATTCAGGAGGATATGTTCAAGCCCGTCCGGACCTTCTCCGGCGGGATGAAGCGGAAGATGGAGATTGTTAGAAGCCTGATGCACCAGCCGAGGGTCCTCTTTCTCGACGAACCGACCGAGGGACTGGACCCTGCCAGCCGGAGGAGCCTCTGGGAATACCTGCAAAAGATCAGAAGGGAACAGGAGACCACTTTCTTCCTCACTACGCATTACCTGGAGGAGGCGGAACAGTCGGACCGGGTCTGCATCATCAAAGGCGGGACGGTTATCTCTCTGGGAACCCCTCTGGAAATCAAGAAGAGCATTACGGAGGAGTACCTGCTCGTCGATGCCGAAGACAGGGGCGCCTTGAGGAGAGAGCTGGAGACGCTGGAACTGCCGTTCGGTGCAGAACCTCCGTTCAAAGTGGATATCGGCGGGAAGAGCGCCCAGGGGGTGATTCAATCGATCAGGACCCCGCTGTCGGTCCTGAACATACACAGTCCCAGTCTGGAGGATGCCTACCTCGAGATCGTTCGGGAAGAGCATTGAAAGAATTCAACGCCATCATCA
>ORJL010725521.1_pt1 | contig 13307 bp, 14 predicted proteins | sample 1779941 | NCBI WGS metagenome assembly ORJL01 (sample SAMEA104232317, study PRJEB22302) | groundwater metagenome | biome: forest; feature: aquifer; material: groundwater | place: USA | collected 2011-08-07 | depth 5.8 m
CTGCGGCGCATTGAAAAACAAGTTAAAAATTAATTTTACAATTCCCGGTCTTTTGTTCATTGACACTCCTGGCCATGAGGCGTTTGCTAACCTACGTAAAAGGGGTGGAAGCATTGCAGATATAGCTGTTTTAGTAATTGACATCAATCAAGGCATCCAGCCACAGACTCTGGAGTCAATAAACCTCCTTAAGCAGTACAAGACGCCGTTTGTAGTTGCGGCAACTAAAGTAGATGCGCTTAGCGGGTGGAAAAAACAACCAAACACGTGCATCTCAGACTCTTTTCAACAACAGCGGCCAGATGTGTTGGAACATCTTGACCAAAAAACGTATGAGTTAATTGGCCAGCTTTCAATGCATGGAATCAGTTCAGAACGGTTTGACCGGGTAACTGACTTTACAAAAGAAGCGCTCATCATCCCCGTAAGTTCCCACACTAGGGAAGGGCTGCAAGAACTATTGCTTTACGTTGCTGGCTTGGCGCAGAGGTATTTAGAAAAGCGCTTGGAACTCCACGAAGAACAGCCTGGAAAGGGTTCTATTCTAGAGGTGAAAGAAGAAAAAGGACTGGGCAAAACGCTTGACGTAATTCTGTACGACGGAGTGTTAAATGAAGGCGACGAAGTTGCGTTTTTATCAATTGATGGCAAAGCAGTTAGCTCAAAGGTCAAAGCAATTCTAATGCCGAAACCGCTTGATGAAATGCGCGACCCGAAGGAAAAATTCAACCGCGTAAAGTTCGCAAGCGCAGCAACTGGCGTAAAAATAGCCTGCGAAGAAGCTGAAAATGCATTGCCAGGTTCTTCATTATTTGTAGTAAAGCAAAACAAAACCGCTATTTTTTCACAGTTGGAAAAAGAGTACAGCGAAGTCGTAGTAGAATCACAAGATAATGGTGTAATGATAAAGGCAGATGCACTTGGAAGTTTAGAGGCGATTTCAAAGCTGTTCGCAGATGCAAAAGTTCCAATCCGCAGCGCATCAATTGGTGGAATAACTAAAAAAGACATTGCTGAAGTTAGCAGCGTTGCAAGTAAAGACAAGTACCTTGGCGTAATTTTTTCGTTTAACGTTTCTGTAAGTGAAGATACTAAGCGGGAAATTGAATCAAGTAAGGCAAAGTTATTCGAAGAAAATGTGATTTACAACTTGCTTGAAAACTACCAACGTTGGGTTGAAGCTGAGAAGAATAACGAGAGGAAAAAAGCATTTGAAAATCTAGCATTTCCGGGCAAAATTTACGTTATGCCTAACAACTGTTTCCGTGTAAGTAATCCGTTGATTTGTGGCGTTGAGATAATGGAAGGCAAGCTCAAGAAAGGTGCTAAGCTAATAAGCGAAGAAGGTGAAGAAATAGCCGTTGTACGGGCAGTGCAAAATGAAAAAAAAGAAGTCGATTCCGCTTCCAAGGGGCAACAAATCGCAGTTAGTTTAACTGGTCCAACATTTGGCAGACAAGTGAAGGAAAAGCAAATTCTTTACGTCGATGTGTCAAAGGAAGATATGGCTATACTTGAGAAGAAGTACGTAGGTTCCTTGTCAGAAGGCGAAAAAGACCTCTTGAAAGAATTGAAGAAAATAAAAGGAATAGTGGTGTTCTAGACTGTCCCAAAACCTTAATATTCGTTTCTTGACCTCTTTATTATACTTTTAAGCTATTTTTTTGGTGTTTGCAAATGAAGGTAGTTATTAATGACTCTAAAAGCGGGAATACATTCCAGCGTGAGCTTGAAGCTGGCAAAAAACCCCAGCTAATGGGTAAAAAAATCGGCGATGCTCTAGAAGGAGCTTTGATAGGTTTACCTGGCTATGAACTTAAAATAACTGGCGGCTCTGATTCAGACGGTGCTCCAATGCGCTTTGACGTTCCATCAACTAGGAGATTAAACATCGTTATTTCAAAAGGGCCCGGAGTAAGACATTTAAAGCGTGGCACAAAACTCAAAAAGCGCGTAACTGGAAACGCAATTTCTGATCGCACAGCTCAACTTAACACTAAAATTGAAAAATACGGCGACAAACCACTCGCAGATTTAGGGTTTGTGCCAAAGCCAAAAGAAGCCAAGGCAAAACCAGAAGCGGTTAAGGCTTAACTTTTTCTCAGTATTTTAAGCGCTGTTTTTTCGTCAGTTTGATTTACAATTATTCCAGTGCCTAATTCCAACCCTGCAAACGTGGCAGTGTGTGGATAAATCTCTACGTGGAAGTGAATTTTTTTCTTTTTACACGAAGCGTGAAACACAACATTGTAATCGCCAGTTGTGCGCTTTATTCGCCGGATTGTCTCTTGAAGCGCTTCCATTAACAATGTCGCTGTTTTGGCGTTGAAATCAATAAAACTCGCAACGTGTTTTTTTGGAATTATCCAACACTCTAAACCGAACCGTGCAAAAGAAGGGTGCACAACTACAAATTCAGCGTTTTCAAAAACCACATTTTGACTTGACTTTGCTAATGTACAATAATTGCATTTGTTTTCTTTGTGCGTATTAAACTCCACCAAAGGGATTTCCGGAATAAATGGCAGCCCAACGATTTGGCTATGCTCGTGGTCAATACTAGCCCCGCCGAGTTTGCCATGGTTCTTAAATAGAAAAGGGTATTCGATGCCTGTGGTTCTTGAGATTTTTTCAAAACGGTTTCTATACGCTTCAAACACTGCAGCTGCTTGTTCGGCATTTAAGTTTTCAAGTTGTTTATTGTGGTTTGGAGTTTCAACAATAACTTCATGCACACCAAAGGCGCCGGTTACACTTTTATTTTTTGTAAATTTAGCCGTTTGTGACAAGAATGGAAATTTATTTTCAAAAACTCTTACCGCCCATTTTCCGTCACATTTCACTTCGAATTTCACTGCAGGGGTAAGTGGCTCGTTGCCAGCATCAAACGGGCAGGGCCGTTTTTGTTTTTTCGCTTTGTTATTATGTACATTTGGCCGCTTTGCTCTTGCCGAAGCAACGATAACAGTAACTTTTTTTGTTGGATCAAGTCTAAATTCAAGAGCCATGTTTTAAATACGTTTAAAAGAACAGAAACGCCCAATTTAATGGTATAGTAATTATCACTTAAACGCTTTGCATGGCTATACGCTGTGCTGCGGAGGAATCAAACGAAAACGTGGGAGTACTACTTGAACGAATAAAAGACGGAACAATAACTGTAACTGATGCGTCAAGCGTAGGTGCCCTCCTAAAGGGTTTCTTTGGTACTCAGTACGGCGAAAACAAGTCTAAACTACAGCTAATGCCAGAAGAAGCACTTTATTTACTTGACGTCCGCAACGCTCAATGCACTGAGAACAATGTGCCGATAACTTTCAACGAACTTGCAAACCATTACAAGGAACAAGAGAAGTTCCTCGCACGTTATTTTTGTTATCGCGACTGGCGTGACCGCGGCATAATTGCAAGGGACATAGGTGAAGCTGAAAACACTAACTACGGCAGGAGCCCAGTTATAAAATACCCCTCGCAAGATTTTGACCCTCCAAAAGTAAAAAGCAAAGCGCTTTACTTCCCAGACGACTTAATGGCTGTTATTGACAACGACGAAGAAGGAAAATCACTCTACGATAATTATTGGTTAGGTCAATTCGGAACTTACAAAGCAAAGAAGCACGGTCGACTCCTTAAACTAGATGCATATGAATGTTTATTTCTTGCAAAGCACGGCGGGTTGAAGCTCGACGTCTCACCAACGAAACTAATGCGTGAAGCAAAAAAAAGACGCAATGATTTTGAGTCGCTGTTTGAAGTTTATGAAGATCTCCGCCTCAGGGGGTTTGTGTTGAAGACTGGTTTTAAATTTGGCACGCATTTTCGCCTCTATTTTCCAGGCGCAAAGCCAATTCTCGACCAGGAGGAGTGGATGCACTCGAAACACGTTATACATGTGTTTCCACGTGATGCGAAGATGTTAATTTCAGAATGGGCGCGGGCTATTCGCGTAGCTCATGGTGTGAAGAAAACTTTCATTTTGGCAATTCCTGGTCGCAAACGGGAAAGTAAAGCGCAGCTTGACTTTCTCTTATATCACAGGAAGCACGGTAATGCTGAGAATCCAAAGGAGCACAAGCCGAAATTCGTAATGTTGGCATTGAGTGAAGAGGAGGAAATCGGCGGGCAAGAATTAGCACAAGCTATTGCACGCGCAAAGCACCTCGGGCTAGACCTTATATTGAGCATTTGTGACCGTGAAACTAGCATTACGCATTACCGCGTGAAACGCATTGAGCTTCCAAAAAGCCAGTACGAATATTATGAAATCGAGTGGGTTCAACCATGATTGCTAAAAGTTTCTTTTCGTCGACGTTCGCATTTGCTAAAGCAAATGACATCGCAAATGCGAAGTCAAATGCCACGCGGCATTTGCGATTTTCTTTCTTAAAGAAAAGGTCGGAATATTATGAAATTGAGTGGGTGCAGCCGTGAATCGCTTTGGAAAATCTCAAAGAACTGAATTAACCCGAATATTTTCTGAATTAGCGGATCTTATTCATGCAAATAATATGGAACGAATTGTTGGAGTGGGTCCAAGTGTTTATCCATATACTATAGCTTTGAAAAGAGCATACGTACAAAGATATGGTAAGCGAGCAAGGCAATTAAGCGTTGTTAATTTAGGAAGATTAGGTGAAGGTTTAGGAGAAGCCACTTCTTCAATAATCATGGCGGATAAATTAATCAAACCTTTACAGCGTCGATTATCTAGAAATAGTAACGCAAATTCTTTATTGCTTGAAGATGTTATAGTTGCTGGGTGGGGGGTCAGTAATATTGCGCGCGTGTTTGATAATTTACGAATTCCAAATATGACTGCCGCATTATTGCAAGTTAGACCTAAACCACATCTAACCTTTTCACCTCATTATACTGGCGCTGATGTTGAAAGATCAGATTCATTACATAGAGCCATATTTTTAAGCAGGGGGCGTAGATTTTCTGATTCAACTGGGAAAAAGGTAATTAGACCGCCGGTACAATGGGCGGCTAAAATGCGTGAAATACATAACGAATTAAGGGAGATTGCCAATTCTGTGCCCAGAAAGGAGCAAAAGTGAAACAAAAGCGTATTAAAACCATTTAGAGTTACATTATAAATATGGAGAATTTTTGGAACAGGATAAGTGTCGATTCAGCCGTGTGTCACGGCAAAGCGTGCATAAAGGGAACGCGCGTAATGGTGTCGGTTATACTGGATAGCTTGGCAGAAGGGCTTTCTGTGGAAGAAGTGCTTAAGCAGTATCCAAAGTTAACCAAGCAAGATATTAACGCTGCTTTTGGATATGCGTCTGTTTTAGCTAGAGAAGAAGTTTTGCCAGTGACTACTTAACCATGCATTTTAAACTAGATGAAAATGTGCCTGTTGCGAAGAAGTGACTATTTGTTTAACTGTTGAATGAGCTGTACTGTAGTACTTGTGTTTATTGTTTTGGCTTTCAACAATCGACCGTCGTTTGTCCATAGTGGGCAGTTAAGTTCCAATCCAAGTGCAACAAAAGGCCAGTCTTTTTCATCTGGAGAAATTTCTTTTGCTATTACCTTTGAGTTTTCATATTCTTCTAATGGAATAATGTGAATTCGCGAAAAAATCTTTGTCAAAAGCTCGTTTAATTCATTTTCACTGTATTTTGATCTTTCGTTTATTTCACGTTTGTATTTTTCAATTTCTTCTAGCATAAATTCTGGCGAGTAAAGCGTTGTTCTCAAGTCAAAGATTATTTTCTGCAAGTCTGACTTAACTAAACCCGCAGAAATAATGATGTTTGTATCGATTACTAGTTCCATGCAGTTTTTTCAATTAATGGAGAATAAAAATAATACTGCGCTTAAAGTAGACAAATGGAAAAACCAATGTGTGTTTTTGGCCGAACCGGATACTTATGATCGTTTAAAGTTACCGTTTATCCTCGTGCCTTTGCCATATTCCATGCTTTATTTTTTTTGATAGTTCTTCAACATCTTTTTCAGTTGCTTTGCTTTTTGAAACTATTGAATTTACAAGCTCAAGCTTAGTTATTTGCTCTTCAAAAGCCTGCCTAGCAACTGCACTCCAATTAATGACGCTATGTTCGTTCATTTTTTTCTTTAAATCATCCGGAACAGACACCGTTACGCTTCCCATTCAAAACACCTTTTATAGTTAAAATAAGAAAAAAGGTGCATTTAATGCTTTCGGTGCTTCATTCTTAGTTAGAATCGCTGATTTGCTTTTACATTAGTCTAAAAAACATCAAAGTGCTTATTGTCTTATGTCACATCCGATTAGAGTAGACGATGAAACGTACGCGGAATTAATGAAGTTAAGAAAAGCCAAGCACGCTAGTTTTACGGATGTTATAAGAGAAATCTTACATACAAATTTACCTCAAAAGGTTAAAACATGAAAAAATTCACTAATGTTTCATTTCAACGCAAAGCAAGCGGTAAACTTAGCTTAGCTAGTGTTAAGGGTTTTGACGTAAGCGGCAAAATAACTTTGGCGGAGTACGTTGAGAAAATGAGCGGCTTGGGTTTCCAAGCATCTGAACTTAGTCGCGGAATTACGCTGCTAAAAGAGATGAAAACTGCGAAATGCACTATTTTTCTCTCATTTACTTCTAATATTATTTCCAGCGGTTTGCGTGAACTAGTGGCGCAGCTGTGCCGTGAAAACGCTGTTCAGTGTATAATTACTAGTACTGGTGCAATTGAAGAGGATTACCTGAAGAGTAAAAATTCATTTTTGCAAGGGAGTTTTGATGTTGACGATGAGGCGATAAAGAAAAAAGCGCTGAACCGGATTGGCAATGTGCTTGTGCCGGATAAGTACTATGCGGATTTTGAAGCGTTCAACTTGAAGTTCCTGGCGGAGTTGTATGCAAAATCTCCAGTGCTTTCGCCTTTGAATTACTGCAAGAAGCTTGGCGAAAAAATCACTGACAAAAACTCCTTCCTCTACTGGGCTAGCAAGAATAATATTCCGGTAATTGTTCCTGGTTTTGTCGACGGAGCAATTGGTGACCACGTGTTTTTCTTTAACCAAGATAAGAAAAGCGGCGAAAAATTAATTGTTGACCAAGCCGGCGACCTCGCAAGTTTTTACAACTTAATGCTAACTGCTGATAAAACTGGCGGTTTAATTGTCGGCGGTGGAATTGCCAAGCATCACTTAATTGGCGCAGCGATTTTACGAAATGGATTGGATTACGCGGTTTACCTTTCAACCGGAACGCAGTACGATGGTTCGCTGAGCGGCGCGCGTCCAACAGAAGCGGTTAGTTGGAATAAATTAAAGGACAAGAAGAAAAGCGCGTTTATTGAAGCTGAAGCGACGCTTGTAATGCCGTTGCTTTGCCTTGGGCTTTTATCCTAGTAATTTTTATGCGACTCGCGTCTACTGTTGCTATATTATTGAACGTGGCGCACTGAGTTCTCGGCGTAGTGCTTCTTGTTTTCTTTCTTTCATAGCTGCGTTGAACGCAGTTTTGTGTTTGCCTGTTAGGAAGATTACCGCATCTGGCGGTTTAGTATCTGGCGTAATTGATCGTAATACGCTTATTTCTCCATACGGGGTGACTATAGTTTCCCTACCTTTCTTACCCATTTTGTTCGGGTTGCCAAAAATCCCTATTAGCCCATCCCTCAATGGCGCTAAATTTCCAGGGGTTCTATTATTCAAGTGGATGTGCAATCTATGATACCCTCCTGGTCTAAGTCTAAATTTCCTTGCAACAGGTGAGTGTAAAAACGCAACAAGCGCATCGATTTTATATTTTGCCATTCGTTTTGCCATGTTGTATACTTTAAACCTTTTTCATCTTTATTTATATTGGCTATTAAGTTTTTAATCTTCCGTGTCTCAATTTTTCTTATTCATGTCTTCACTACACTGGGCTGACCAGCTTGCTGAAAAAATAATTGAACGAGCGCACCGCGAGAAACGCGTGCCTAATGTCAAGTGCCAACAAACTCCGTCAGGCGGAAAACACATAGGTAACTTAAACGACGTGCTTCGCGCCTACTTTCCATACAAGTCCGTAATTGAAAAAGGGGAAAAATGCGAGTTTGTACACATGAGCGACGACCGCGACCCGTTGAAGGATATTCCAGCTAAATTAGCGGATTTAGATGCGAACTGGCACGATGCTGCAAAGTTTCCAGAGTTGAAAAAATTCTACGGTCAACCGCTGTTCAGGGTTCCGGATCCATTTGAATGTTGCGAGAGCTACGCCAAGCACTTTACAATCGTTTGGATGAACGGCATAAGTGAATTAGACATTCATCCCGAACTTCACTACACTGGTGATTTGTACAAGCAAGGCAAGTTTGACCCGTATATAAAAATGGTGTTTGAAAAAAGAGAGCAGGTTGGCAAAATAGTTTCCGACTTACAAGCAACAAAAGATACCAGCTATATTCCGTTTGACGCTTTTTGTCCGCAGTGCGGTGTATTGGCGAACATCGATGACTTTGACATAACGAACAAAAAAGTCCACTTTATATGCGGTGGTAAAACAATTAAACAAAAGAAAGCCGAAGGGTGCGGTAATGAAGGTTGGGTTCCCTGGTCAGAAGGAAAATTACAATGGCGGTTTGAATGGCCAGCGTTGTTTTCTATTTTTCACACTACTTTTGAACCATTTGGAAAAGACCACGCTGAAGGCTCGTGGAAAAGCGTAATGCGTATAATGCCGGAAATTTTTGAAACAGAGCCGCCAATTCCATTTGTGTACGAATTTTTCCTAGTAAACGGAGAAAAAATGTCCGCTTCAAAAGGAAACGTCTACATCGTACAGGACATGTTAAAAATAATGGAAGTAGACGTGTTCAAGTTTTACTACGTAAAACGGCCAGAAAAGCAACGCGACTTAGACCTTACAAAAATATTCCAACTAACCGATGAATTCGACGCAGCAGAACAAACTTATTTTGGCAAAGCCGAATCACAAAGCGAAAACCGAGAAGAAAATGCAAAGAGAATGTACGACTTAGCAGTTTCAAACCCGCCAAAACAATGCCCGAACCGTGTTTCTTTTGCATTCTGCGCTGCGCTTTCGCAGCTGATGCCACTTGATGCAGCTGTGATTAAGTTAAAAGAGCTGAAGCACATTGAAACAAAGCAAGATGCTGAACTTGCTATGGAAAGATTAGTGGTTGCAAAAACCTGGTCGACAACGTATGGCGGCGAGCATAAACTAGCGGTTTCAACAGCAGAAGAAGCGATTGAAAGGAAAAAAATCTTGAGCGAAAACCAGCGGAAAGCATTGGCGGAATTTGCGCGTGTGCTTTCCAGTGAACTGGATGAAACTAAGCAGATGGAAAAAGTCCGCGAAATATCCAAGGCAAACAATATTCCCGTAAGCGATTTCTTTGCGGCTATTTATGGTGTTTTAATTGGCAAGCCACGTGGGCCAAAGCTATTTACTTTGATTTCTGTTATTGGTCGGGGTAGAGTTACCGCCTTGTTAACTAACTAACGCTTGCAGGAAAGCACTAATCAGTTTTAAAGCCTGTTTCTTCCTAAGAAGTTTGAAATTCTATTATCATGCAGCCAGAGCTAAATATCGGCGTAGTTGGACACGTGGACCACGGAAAGACAAGCTTAGTTTACTCCTTGACTGGCGTAGTTACGGATACGCACAGCGAAGAAAAAAAGCGCGGAATTACGATAAAGTTAGGTTATGCCGATGCAATTGTTTACAAGTGCGGTAAATGCGACGAATATGGTACTGTTGAAACTTGCAAAAAATGCGGGGCAAAATCTGGCCAGCAAGTTAAAAAAATCTCTTTTCTAGATGCGCCTGGCCACGAGACACTAATGGCAACTGTAATTGCAGCTAGCAGTATTATGGACGGCGGGCTCTTTGTAATCTCTGCAGCTGAAAAGTGTCCACAGCCACAGACAATTGAACACTTGGCTGTATTGGAAGCAAGTGGAATTAAAAATATTGTAATTGCACAGAATAAAGTTGACTTAGTTACAAAAGAACAAGCGAAGCAAAGCTACAAGGAAATAACTACTTTTCTAAAAGGTTCGCTGTTCGAAAACTGCCCTATTGTTCCAGTAAGCGCGTCAACTGGCTTGAACACTGGGTTTCTCTTGCAAGCGTTGGTTGAAGGAATTGAAAAAAAGCACTCTGCTGAAGGTAACCCATTGATGTTTGTTGCAAGGAGTTTTGACGTTAACAAACCCGGGATTGATATTGAAAAAATCACAGGAGCAGTGTTAGGTGGGTCAATTGTGCGCGGTTCTTTTAAAACTGGGGATGAAATTGAAATCCTTCCAGGTGGAATGCGTACTAAAAAGGATAAAGAGGTACTAGTTCCATTAAAGTCAAAAATAACCGCTATCTACGCTGGAAAAGAAGAATTGTCAACTGCTACTCCGGGTGGCTTAATGGCAATAGCAACTCAGCTTGACCCTTCGCTTTCGCGTGCAGATGCACTTGTAGGCGCGCTTATAGGCAAGCCTGGTACGCTTCCAGTTGTTTCAAGCGAGCTTACCCTTGACATTAAGCCGCTTTCTCGCCAACTTGAAAAATTCTCAGATGGGTTCATGCAAAGCGAACCACTTGTAATCGGTGCCGGCACAGCTACAACTGTTGGGTTTGTACAAACTGCAAAGAAAGGCAAGGTAAACTTGAAGCTCAAAAAAGCGGTTTGCATTGATCCAGCGACTAAAATTGCAGTTATGCGAAGATCCAAAAACAGATGGCACTTATACGCAACAGCGACGCTAGTCCAGTAAGTTTTTATCCTCGCTTTCCTATCTATTTTCCATAATATGCCTTCGCTTACAAACATTTGGTACCGCAATTGGCAGAGTAAATTACAACGCGCTGCGTTCACCAGCCTACGCAATACAAAAGTGCTCTGCGCTTTCAATGCGCTTATTGACCAAACGGTTTACTATGACCAGCGATTTTTCATCCCGTTGTTCAAACACTTTGAAGCTGATCGCCACTCTATTTTACGCCACAGCAACCGTAACTTACAACGCATAGATTCGCCGCAGCTCCTAATCGCCGGTTTAATCCATGGTTTCCGCACTGGAAAAGCGTTGCATTTACCTACTAATTCTGCTTTGATAGATTGGCTTGAAAAATTATTTCCGCGTTTCCAAACTTCAATAGGTGGACAAGCTGGGATAATCGCCAACCAAATTGCATTGCTTGGTGGCCAGTCAATCTTGTACACGTCGCATTTATCCCCCAAGCTGGCGCGTTTATTTTCGCCGCGTGTAAAGTTTCCAGTTGCTAACCGGCACTTAGAATTTGTTTCTGTTAGCCACGCTGCGAAAAAAACAGAGCAAACTCGAACAAATTGGATTTTTGAATTCAAAAAAGGCGACGTAATCCAATTCGGCGGAACTGTTTTTGTAGCTCCGCGATCCAACCGGCTTATCCTATCCTCCCCGCAAGATCACCCTGCGCTTTTTGAACCAAACTTAGTCCACCAGTTGCCAATATTAGGGGAAAGAATTAATGCAGGCATAGTTTCTGGCTATCACTCATTACAGCCACTATACGCGGACGGTTCAACTTACGAGTATTACCTTTCAATTGAAGAACTTTACTTGAAAATGTTAAAAGCGCACAAGAACGTCCCGCTTCACATTGAATATGTTTCAACTCCACATAAAGACGTTGACAAAATGATCTACGAACACATTGCAAAACACGTTGATTCGCTTGGCTTAAACGAAATTGAAATAGTTGAACTATCCGAGAAGCTTGGATTTGGGAAGCAAGCGCGTGAAATTGCCAAAAGCGAAAACGTGGTTACAATTCACGCTGCAGCTGAAAAAATAATGGACGTGCTAGAACTCAAGCGCGTCCACGTGCATAACCTTGGCTATCACTTAATCCTCCTAAAGAAGCCAGTTGACATCGGTCACCAGCACAAGGCGGTTAATGCCGCTCTTTTTGGTTCGTTAGCTGCAACGTCGCGTGCAGTTAAAGGTCGCGAAATCACAAGGGGGGAAGTGCAAGATGCGCTTTCAATAAGCGCGAGCGAAACGGCATTGAATCAAATGGCTCGCTTCTGTAGCCACAATTCGCTTTCTCGAACGCGGTCAGAGCACAGTATCTTAAGTGGAATTTTTGACATGGGCAACCACGTTGCGCTAATTGTTCCTGGCCAAGTTGCCTCACTTACAAGGAAAACAGTTGGACTAGGAGATGTTGCCTCTTCATGCGCTTTTCTAGCTGGGCTGTGAAAATTGGAAGTGCTGTTCTAAATGCGTAGAAAACTAAATGAATGGTTTAACCGCTATGCACTTGCGGAATTTGTCGGTCTAATATTTGCACTTATTTTTTCAAGCATTTCAATGCTTTTATTTGGAAATATTGTTTTATCTGCGTTTGTAGCTACTTGGGCTGAAAACTTCGGGTTCTATGGAATAATTGTTTATCGTGACTTAAACCAGAGGAAAAAACTAAAAAATGGAAAGAAGTTAGAAATTGCAGATTATGCTAAACAGTTGAGAAACGCAGTTATGGAATTCGGACCAGCTGAGTACATCGACAGCTTTGCAATCAGGCCATTTCTCTTGTCAGTTCTGCCGCTTTTGATTCCGAATTATGCGCTTGCCATTTTGGTTGGAAGCTTACTTGCAAACATCACTTACTACATTCCCACCATTGCCTCATATGAACTTAGAAAGAAAACGTTCAAAGACTGAAAAGCATTTTTAATCATATAGTTGTATGACATCTTACCATATGATTAAAATCTAAGAGGCAAACCTGGTTATTTTCTTTTTGATAAGGTGCTTTCGAGTTATCATCTCTGCGTATGATTAGTGGAGGTTTTAAAACCTCTTTTTACCTAACGCTGTTAACAATGTTCAAACTTTACAACACTTTAACCCGTAGCAAAGAAGCTTTTTCTCCTCTTAGCGGAAACGAAGTGAAAATGTACTGCTGCGGGCCAACGGTTTACAACTACGCACACATTGGCAACCTCCGAACATACGTTTTCGAAGACGTTCTACGCAGATATTTGAAGTTCAAAAGTTTCGCTGTAAAGGAAGTGATGAATTTAACTGACGTTGATGACAAGACGATTAAAGGTAGCAGAGAAGCAGGTGTGCCGCTGGCGGAATTCACTGAAAAGTACACAAAGCTTTTCTTTGAAGATTGTAGCAAGTTAAATATTGAAAAGCCGGAAGTAGTGTGCAAGGCAACTGAACACATTAAGGAAATGGTTGAAAACGTCGAAGCACTGCTAAACAAAGGATTCGCTTACAAAACCAGCGATGGGGTTTACTACAAAATTTCTTCATTTAAAGAATACGGTCAACTATCGCATTTGAAACTTGAAAA
>ORJL011490898.1_pt1 | contig 13307 bp, 10 predicted proteins | sample 1779941 | NCBI WGS metagenome assembly ORJL01 (sample SAMEA104232317, study PRJEB22302) | groundwater metagenome | biome: forest; feature: aquifer; material: groundwater | place: USA | collected 2011-08-07 | depth 5.8 m
CAATGAGTCCATCGAGATCCACCGCAAGCACGGGAAGACCGTTACGGTCACCGCCGTTCGGCCGTCCGGGCGTTTCGGCGATCTGACGTTGGACGGAACGCGAGTGGCGGGCTTCAAAGAGAAACCGTTGCAGCAGGCGGGATACATCAGCGGCGGATTTTTCGTGCTGCACCGCCGCATCGGGGACTACCTGGAGGGGGACCAGACCGTTCTCGAGCAAGAACCCTTGGTACGGCTCTCCGCAGAGGGGCAGGTGGAGGCTTACTTGCACCAGGGTTTCTGGCAGTGCATGGACACCTATCGAGAGTGGCAGCACCTGAACGAGCTCTGGACTTCCGGCAACGCGCCTTGGAAATCCTGGTAGCAACGACACGTATGGCACTCACAATGTCACGGCTGCGCCATGGACCTGGCTTTTTCGAGGATGGCGGGCTTGGCCTCCTCCATCATGTCGCGGACATCGGCATAGCGGAGAGTGCGCTGTTCGAACGTGCGTTTTTGGAGCGCGCCGAGGAATCGTCCCTCGAATTCGCGGAAGTAACTGCCATAGATGTGATAGCTGTCCACCATGTGGAGGTAGCGCCCCACGAGCACCTCGCGGGCAGTGAGCAGTGAAATGCGGGCGGCGATGCGCTGCTGCAGTCGCACGAGGGCGAAGATGTTCATAAAGGCGGCTTTGTACGCGTCGTTCGAGCGGAAGCGAACGTTCATGCTCAGGACAGGCACACCCTCTTCCTGCAGGATGCGGCACCAGATGCTCTGCATGCAGGCAGGGTCGTAGCAGTCGTTGTCCTCCCAGACCTTCCAGGTGATGGCCTGGGCGCGACGCGTGTGGGGCGTCCGGGCCAGTTTTTGAGCGATGGTCTCGATCTGGTCGAAGGGTTTGAGGGATGGGACGGTGTATTCAAAAAGGCGTTGATGATAGGTGTACTCCCATCTTGTGTCTTTGGGATCGTCGGGGTTTCGCACAAGATGATCCTTGATGCCATCGCAGACTTCCATGACGTATTCCTGGAGTTCAATGGGGCCGCCGGGGAAGTCTTTGTGGATCATCGGCTCGGCAAGAGGATCGGTGATCGTGATGAACATCGTGGCGTCTTTGCTGGGCGGGTCTTCCGGTTTATCGTACTCGGTTTTGAGGCTGCAGCCTTTTTGGTGAAGCTCGATGAGGGAAAGCTCCCAGGCGCGCGCGATGCAATCGCCCTGGACGCTGAGGACAGGTATGCCTTTCATAGGATGATGCGGGATGTTCGCGCGGGCGTGAAGGTTTGGCAATGAATTCCCAAGAACTCCAGTTGCCTACCCGGCACGGCATGGCAGAGTGTCCAAACTCATGAGCGTCACAGCTCGTCCACCCAAACCGGTAGCGATGCCTTCCCTCAGAGGCTCGGCTGTCGCCGGCGGACAAGACGCAGCCGCAAGGATCCTCGCCGTGGCGAGCGGCTCGCGCGCAGATGGCCGTTTTCAAAGTTCTCATTACATTCAGCGCGCGCTGTCCGCGTTGCCTAACGCGGGGGCGTCCGCCATCGGCACGCGGATCGCGCCGAGATCAAGAGGTTCGTCCGACTGCTCGCTGGAAATCGGAGGGACAACAACCGTGTTCGTGATGCCACCGAGCACTGGCCCGGAGCTCATCCACCCGAATTCGCTTAGCGGATCGGCCGGCGGAGCGGTGACGCGAAAGGCCAGTGTGTATCGGCCTGGCGGCACATCGTCCACGCGGAACGTGCCGTCCGATCGGAAATTGAGGTAATATTCCAGGATGGAGGCCTCATAGGCATTCCAGGCCCTGAAGTAAGCGGAGCGGCTAGGAAATTGGGCGTCTTGCGGTGGCACCAGTTCGGGTTTGTCCTGAACCAGCGACACCAAGTTGGCCCTCCAATTGTAGTTGGTCAGCGGATGAGATAGCCTGAACTGGCCAATCACCGGACGTCCTTTGCCGCCGAGAGTGACTCGGGCAGTCTCTCCCGGCCGGGCGATTACCGGTTGGCCATGGCTGAAGCCGATCGGGCCTGGCCTGTCTCCGTGGAAATTGATGTAGCGAAAAACCGTATGATTGCCGGGAGGCACCCTTTCAAAGCGGAAACGCCCGTCGCTATCACTCTTGGTCATCAAGTCGAAACCGAGGCGTGGCCGGTCCGCGGCGTAAGCCGCCGATGCAAAGCCGACATCCACCGTTTCGCCAGGGGCAGGCGCGCTGCCAACATACACCGTGCCCTCAATCGAGCTCCAGGCTACCAACTGAATCAGCAGGTTGGTGCTGGCCTGTGCCGGAACCGCGGCGCACCCACTCTCGTGCACAGCCAGAATGGATGTCGCCCCAACCATCGTTTTGAGGGAGAACGCTCCTCGGCTGTCGGTGCTGGTCTGGTTGACTGGATGGCCGTAGTTGACAAGCTTGGCCGGTGGCTGGAAGTGAAGGCCAAACCCATCGCCACTGAGTCCCAGGGCGGCATCCACAGCCGGCTGACGGTTTGGCTGAAGCACCTGGCCCGCAAGCAGCCCTCCCTGGCAAAGATGGAACTCGAAACGCTGGTCACCATCGGCGCGCCGGCGAACGGACGACACCTGCGGTTCGTAACCATCGGCATCCGCTTCGAGCATATACTCGTGGGTGAATGTGAGCGGGTCTTCCCAATTGAAAGCCCCATCCAGCCCTTCACCGAGAAGTCGGCGCGCGCCGCCGCGGTGCTCATCCAGCAGAACTCTGAATCGCGGGATCGCAACGCCGGAACCGGCATCCACCACGGTGCCGCGCAGACGAATGGGCTCGTGAGGCGTTTGACTCGTTTCGTTAGCCAATTCCGGCTGCAGTTCCAGGAGCACAGGCGCGGCATTCGATTCAACCAGAACAGTCAGTTTCAGTCTCTCGAAACCGGACGCGCTGACCACCAATTGCGCGAGACCCAAAGGCATGTGGGCGAGCGTGAAACTGCCTTCATCATCGCTCCTGGCCGAGACGTCCGCGCCCCCATGAGGCTCGGACGCCAGCACGGTTGCGCCGCCGACCGGGCCGCCCTGCGCGCTGACCACGCGGCCAGGAAGCGGCATGCCCCGAGTCAACACGATCACCCAATTCGTGCGCAGCGACTCCGGTAGGGCAGCAGGAAGCCATTGCGCGGCAAAGTCAGGATGCGAAACCACCACGCCGATGCCGTGATCCGCACTTGAAGGCATCTGCCGACTCACGAAATGGCCTGATGCGTCCGTGTGGATGACTGACGCTCGCGAGTAGAGCGCGACGTTCTCGCGTTTGGTGCTGTCCAGCCCCGGTCCGGTGAAACTAATCTTCGCCCCAGCCACCGGTGCGCCTTGCTCCTCCTGGACGACGCCGGCAATCGTCAGACCGCTATCGAGCCTGATGGTGTAGCTAGTGACGGGCTCCTGCAGCTCAAAGGACTTCCAATCCATTACCTTTGGCACGAAACCCTCGGCTGAAACCCACACCCGAAACGTGTCAAACGCCATCACAGGGACCGGCATTTCGCAGAGGCCGTTCGTGCCCGAGCGGAATTCGGCCTCATACTGCACACCGCCCTGGCCCCAACAATTCACATTGACCCAGGCATCTGGCACCGGACCGTTATCCGCGGTCGCCCGGACATTCAAGAAGAACAGCTTCTCGGCTTGCTTCGCCGCCGTCGAAGAAGATCCCACGCCTTTGCTCGCTCGTGCGGTTTTGGCAGGCTGGGTGGCGGACGCCGTGGGTTGCGGCGCTTGCTCGGGTACGGAGGTCAGAATCGTTGCTTTCACCAACATCACGGCTGCGACCGCTGCCGCACCGCATCCGAACGCCATTCGCAGTTTGGACCAGAGCATCTCGCGAAGAGCCGCGGCAGCCAGCGCCGCCCCCCCGCCGGAAGCGGCGGCAGCCGCCTGGACTGTTGTTATTTTTGCGACCAGATCGACGGGCGCGGCCTGCACCGCGTCGCGGGCCAAGGCGGCGCTCAGTGCGGCGGCGCTCAAGGTGATACCGCGGTGGACAAAGAAGTCCCTTAATCTATCTACTGCCCGGCCGACGCGCTTCTTCGCGGCCTCCTGGCTTACGCCGAGATGTTCGCCCACGGTGGCCATCGGCTTGGCTTGGAAGAAGCGGAGCAGGACCGCATTGCGGTCCCCTTCAGGCAACGCCGCCATTGCCTCGTCAAGCAGCGGTGCAACTTGGGTCCAGGACGAATCTTCGGGATCAACGGTGTGAGTTGTCGGGTTCATGATTGCGGCTTCCTTTTCGCGTCGGTGTCGGCGCGCCTCGGTACGGATGGCGCTCATGGCGACAAAGCGGGTCGTGCGATAGAGCCAACCGGCAAGGACGGCAATGCGGCGCAGCGACGCCGCTTTACGTGCCAGCACCAGGAACACCGCTTGCGCCACATCTTCGGCCAGGAGTGGTTCATTCACTTGGCGCAGCGCGGCGGAATAGACCAGGTCCGCATATCGTCTCACCAATTCCGCAAAAGCCGGGTCCGAACGACGCGCCACCCACGCTTCAAGGAGTTCGTTGTCTGTCATAGTGCGCATTCTGTTTACCCATAAGTGTCCGCTGGGGCCGAAAAGGGACAAGCCCTGGTTTGAACTCGATTGCGACGCTGTGGTGGCGCCCTCACGGGGCGCGTGAGATTTTGCGGGGACGGGTTACCTGGGCCTTCAGCCCAGGTTGTCCCATTGCGGGCCTTCAGCCCTGGCGAATACATTGCCGGCCTTCGGTCGCTGAAATGGACGTAACTGCTTTTCTTTGGCTGTTACATCAGGTCGTAGAATGAATCCTTGCCGAGGTGCCTGACATACTTCTTCACGAGTGTGGACAACTCGGACGGGGAATCTTCCCCGATTGAAATCCAGCGATCAACCGAACCGCGGAAGCAATAACGCTGGACGGCAAATTGCCTGTTGGCTTGATCTACCAGGATGAACCGTAGCACCGCCATGTAGTGTGCGGTTTTGATAACTGCCTCCCTCAGTGACGCCGGGCCGAGCCTCGGCGCGAGGCACTCGATCCACGTAATGTCCTGGTCGGCCTCGTGGACGACGATCATGTTCTTCTTGATCTCCGCCTTGTACCGCCATCCCTCGGCATGAGTGCTCAGCGCCTGCCGCACCCGATCAAGCTCCTCCTCGCTGATGACCTGGGCGGTCTTCCTCCGAAGGAACACTTGGCCGGCAATGGATTCATAGACCTCGTAACCTGCCGGTATCGTGTCGGCCATCGGTCCCTCGGGGTCGGTTGAGAAGAAGTAGTTCGGTTTTCCGTCTTTCCGCGGTCTAAGGTGCAGGTAGTACCGTTTTCCCGTTCTGGACGTATGGATGATGTTCATTTGCTGGATAGTATCACCGCGTTTCGAATGCTTCGAGGGCGGCGATGAATCGGATTATGTTCGCTACCCTCGTTCGGCTCGGGCCATTCAGGCCGCTGCCGTACTTGGGATCGTAGTTTTGGCAGTAATCAGCCGCCAGCTTGTATCCGAGTGCCGTCGATTTTGAATACCAGAGGAAGATGGCCAAGGCCTCCTCCACCAACATCAGCTCCCAGTTGTGGATGATCCTTATCGCTCCCCACTGCTGATGTTTGTACTCGTTCTGAAATGCCTTCAGGCGGTGGTGCAGATCGCGCGCCGCGTCACGATCCAGTTCCGGGGCGTAGGGATCGACGTTGGCGAACAACACGTGAACGTCCTCGAAAAGCCTGCCTGCGGCGCCCCTGGGCTTACCGTTCCGCGACTTGGCGATGGTTGCCATCCAAACGGCAAACGCCGGGAGACGGCCCGGTGACTCGAACCACTTCTTTAGGATGGTCAGTCGTGTGAGATTCACGTTCCCGCGCGCGGCGATATCGTCGCTGATCCTCAATAGTCTATCGGTGATGGAGGTTTGCATCAAAGATCGGTTACCAATGTTTCGGCCAGCGCAGGATCGAATCGCTTCGCGTCCCAGGCTGACACAGGGAGTGTTAGACGGATGAGGCAAGGCGATCAAGCGGATGTTGAGCCCGAGGTGAACTCGCCTCGATCGTAGACTGCGCGACGAATTGCCCGATGGCGTACTATGAGCTTCGTCGGCGGCAGGAACATCGCCATTCAGTCCCGGGCATTCTGGCGGTCTTCGGTCGCCCCGCTGCGCAGTTCCGTTTCGCCCTCCAGCGTTCGGACCAGTCGGATCTGGCCAAACTCGGCGATCAACTCGTTCTGGGGCCATGGCGATTGCAGCGGGCGCTTCAGTTGTATGCGCTCCAGTGCGTGCCAGGGGGGTGGGGCATCGGCAGGGGCTGAAGGTCGCTCTCCGGCGTGGCAGGGAGTTCGCGAAGGCAGACGCATGTAGCCATCCCCCGTGACACACGGATAGTCAGCAGCCAGGTAACCGACGATGCCCCTGCGCTGATCATGGACCAAACGCCAATGCGGAGGCATGCCGGTCAGTCTTTTGGCATTGTCAACCGGCAGCGCGGGTGACTGGAACAGCCCCAGAACTGTTTTCCCCCGCCCAGCCCTTTTGTGGCGGTCTGCAGCACCATTTCACTCTCGCACTTCGGGCAGTACTTTCGCGTGTGCGGAGGATCGAAAGGGTTTCAGGATCGAACCTGGCGTCGGTCGATTCGAGCATCCGCACCAGGCCAGTCTCGTTGACGATTCTGATCTTCACACTTGCCAGACTGGCGCCGGCGACTCTGCGAGTGGTTGGGGCGTCGTTACGCGGTTGTATCCAGGGTCGGCTTTCCCTAGACTCGCCGCATGAAGCGCAATTTCGGGATTGCGGTGCCGGCAGTGGCCCTCCTGCTCACACTCTTCGCCATGTGGCTCTTTCTGCGCCACACGGCCGCGCGGACCGAATATCAAGGCAAGTCAGTCCAGCGATGGTTTGAGGAAGCGGTGAAGGTCGAAGGTACGGGCAATTATCAGATCTCGGCCCCTTTCCGGGCGTTTCGCGAAATGGAAGGTGATGCGGTGCCGTTTCTGACGCGCTGTGTCATAGGACAACCCTCGGTTTTGCATAGAGCGTACGCGAAGGCGATCGCTTGGTTGCCGCCTCACATTGCCAGGAAGCTGCCTCGACCAGTGACCCGGTCTGACTACAACAATCGTCGTGACTGTGCGCTGGAGTTGTTGGGCGTGATCGGAATCGGGCAGCGCTCCAAAGGCGCCGAAGGGGAGCCATCTCCAAAGCCATCCATCGCGTTGGCCGTGCCTGCAATCCAGACTGTGTTGCGAGATACGAACGGCTATGATCCGACGTTTGCAGCCCAAGCGGTTTGCTATATCGGCCCACCAGCGGCTTCGACTATCCCCGATCTTATAAACATCGCGCAGTTGCCGAATGGATCACACGCTGTGGCTGGCGCGATACAGGCGTTCGGCCTAATGGGTCCACTGGCCAGCAACGCCGTGCCTCTGCTCATCACGATCGCAACGGGCCCCAACCGAGGCGTAGAGAGGCTTTTGGCAGTCCAGTCACTGGGAGGAATTGGCGCGGCCGCTCGCCCGGCTTTGCCGACGCTTACCTCCTTACTTTCGGAGCAAGACGAGCAACTGCGGGTTATTGCACTGCGGTCTCTGGCCGACCTCGGCTTCACCCCTGATGACGCTGTTCCCACCCTCACAACGATGAAGCAGGGCACAAACGATTGGGCCGCGGGCCTCGCTGCCCTGGCTTTGTGGAATCGAGATCGACATAACTCCGAGCTTCGCGCCGAAGTCGCGGCAGCGCTTCAAAAATGGCCGGGACGGATGCTCCTCGACCTGCAGACGCTGGGCACGAACGCGACTCCTTTTGTTCCAGAGATCAAGGCAATATCGGAACATCATCCCGACGGCCAGATGCGCCGCCAGGCGAAACGGGCTTTGCGGCAAATCCAGGCGCCGCCTTCGTAGTCGTTTTGCAGGGCCCCTTCGCAGCCAACTCATCGATCAAGCCTCGACCTTGTTCCGGCCCTTACAGGTCTGGAGACACTCCTTCCAGCCCCGTTCTTCGCACAGGAATCTCGAACCTTGCTCTTCACCAGAAAAAGTGCTTATCTTCTAGGAGCATGAATCTCACGCAAATCGGGCGGCAAGGGGTATCGGTTCACCTGGTGCAACAGGCCCGATCGCCTGTGGGTCAACTTCTGCCGCGACCGAACACTTATGCTACCCGACCTCGTTGAAGAACTCGTAGATGGTTGCCTCCGGTTTTGCCGGCAACGGCAGGAACAACAACGGCCCTCGTTCAATGATCTCGTCGAACCGGTCTATCAGTTGTCTCAGAAGGTCCACGAACAGTACTTGGAGCGCTTCAGGGAGTACCGGACCAAGCTGAACGAACCCGGTACGTTCTCCGCGAACGTTGAAGAACTATGTGGCCGACTCAGCATGGACAACCGCTTCACGACTGACCAGGAGGCCAAGGTGATCCTGTTCATGGAAATATCCCGCCAGCAACTCACGAGCTACGTTCGCGATGACCCGCTGATCGGGTTCATCACCGACATCCGTTCCTACCTGAGCCGGGCATTCACCGAGATTTGTGGCGCGCACTACGCCGGCGGCACGCTACGGGTGGGGTCGCCGGTCTTCCGAAACAGCCTGGCGGGGCGGCTCAGGAAGATCGGAGCGGAAGCGAGCCTCGCCGAAGACCGGAAGCAGGCGGCGGCGGCGCAGGTGCTGGACGGGATCGTCACCGAATTCCAGCGCGGCTTTGCGGCTGTTACCAACAGGTACCTGACTCTGAGCGCCGCGATGACCCGGTAGCTTCTTGTTATGAAACGCCTGATGCTGTTCATAGAGCCTGCGGCCGAGCAGGTCCACGTCTTCACCCAATTCACGTTGCCTCGGCTGGGAAGCTTCATCCTTGCGGGCCTGGTGAATCGCCGCTCCGGATGGAGCGCGCGGGTGTTCGTCGAGGGTCGCCAACGCATCGATCTGCGAGCCTGGGTGGCTCAAAACGGCCGGCCCGACATGGTAGGCATCTCGACCATCACGGCCACAGTGCGACGCGCGTACGCGCTCGCGGACGAATGCCGCGCTTGCGGCATACCGGTGATCATGGGCGGTCCGCATGTCACTTTTCTTCCCGACGAAGCCCTGGCGCATGCGGAACTGGTCGTGCGCGGGGAAGGCGAAGGAGCCATGGGCGCGCTCCTGGACCTTTGGGGCGAAGGCGGGGTGGAAACGCCGGACACCCGTTACGCCGCGGTTCCGAACCTCTCCTGGAAGGACGACTCGGGCGTTATTCGGCATAATCCCCTGGCGCCCTGGATCACCGACCTGGACGCGCTGCCCGTGCCGGATTTCTCGCTGGCCGGGGGAACCGCGGACTGTGTGATCGGCGGCAAGAGAACCGTGATGGTGCAGACGTCGCGGGGCTGCCCGTTTGACTGCTCGTTCTGTTCGGTGACCGGCATGTTCGGGAAGAAACTCCGGTACCGCTCTGTCGAGGCCATTCTGAGCGAGCTCCGTCAATACGACACCCGTCACCACTTCGTGTTCTTCTGCGACGACAACTTCACGGCGAACAAACGCCGCGCCCGGGAGCTGTTGGAGGCCATGATCGCCGAAAAACTCCATTTTCGGTGGTCCACGCAGGTGCGCGCCGATCTGGCCCGGGATCCTGATCTCGTGCGTCTCATGAGGCGCGCGGGCTGTCATACGGTGTTCATCGGCTTCGAGTCGGTAAACGCCAGGAGCCTGACGGAAATGAAGAAGAGCCAAAATCTGGAAGACATCTCCAACGCCATCCGCGTCGTCCAGGCAGCCGGGATTCACATCCACGGCATGTTCGTATTCGGCTTCGAAGAGGACGACTGGGACACCGTCGAGGCCACGGTTGGTTTTATCCGCAATATGAGGCTGACGAGCGTCCAGTTGCTCATCCTGACTCCGCTGCCCGGGTCCGAACTCTACCAGCGCCTCGAGGCCGAAAAGCGGATCAGCTCCTTCGACTGGAATCTCTACGACACGCAGCATGTGGTCTATCGGCCGGCGCGGTTTACGCCGTTCGAGCTCCAGTGCGCGCAGGTCTATGGGCACACGCGGCTCTATGCGCTGGCCGAGGGCCTCAAAAAGCTGGCTGCCGGCAGGTTGGTGGCGGCCGGCCTGTCGTTTTACGCCTGGAAGATCAACCGGGACTGGCAGAAGAGGAATCAGCCGTATCTTCGCGAGTTGGCGGGCCCGTCCCACCTGCCCGGCATCGCCGGCGCGAACGCCTCGCGCCCGGCCAACGCGTCGGCAGAGAGTTGGACCGACGCCAGTCGGCGGCCTGCCTTCCGTGCTCTGACACAGCTAGGACGGTGATCCCGAGGTGGAGTGCAACCTGTCCACCGGCGCTTTCATCCCACCTGGGTTCCGAACTCCGTTCGAGGCCGCGTGAGCTTTTCGTGTAATATCTGTCTTAGTACACGATGCTGCCTATCGATGTTCAGAGCAGTTCGTCCGCGTTATCGCTCTCGAGTGGAGGAGAATGCAGCACTGACCAGGTTCCTATGAGTCCCATCCTGGAAGCCCTGAACCTAACAAAGAAGTATTGGGGTCAACAGACCCCGGCGGTGAACAACCTCAATCTCGCGTTGGCCCGCGGGAAGGCCTTGGGGTTTCTGGGGAGCAACAGGGCAGGTCTGCATGAAGGATTGTTTGTGCCCACAAAGGACATGCTCTGCGTGGAAGCCGATGGAGAGCACGCGCGGCTCGTGCACTGTCGTTTTAGCCCGGCGATCGATTTGGCACTGCGACACCAGTACGGCGCGGAGAACGTTAAGGTTCAGATACTCACGCTTCGGGAGATCTACATTCACCTGGCAAGACAGTATCGGGATGAGGCGGGAGTCTCGGCGATCGCCGCCTAAAGCCGACCACGCTCATGAAAACAACCGGTTATCTCTCCACACTGGAAATCCTGATTCGGAAAGACCTCATCGCTATTATGGCTATTACTTTATCGGGTTCGCCTTTTTCTGCGTGGCCATGAGCCTCGCCTCCCTCTGGAGCTATTGCCGCTGGCGCCTTTACCGCTGGCCTTTGGCGCCCGTCGGCCTGGCAGTGCTGGTAGCGTGCACTGCCTTCTGGCGCCTGGAGCACTACACGGCCGATGGACACCGGCGCATCGCAAAGCTCCGATCCGTGAAACCTTATGAGGACGTACGTTGGAAGGATCTCAGTGGTCTCGATCTTGCATCGGCCACCGGGATAGTCGAGTCGTTGTGGTTCAACGGCACGACACGCTGGCCTGCCAACGAAAAGCTGCGTGGCAGCGCAGATCCGGCGATGGTGTTGTCCAACGCGATGAACCCGGGACTTGGAGTCCGTGCGCTTCATAAACAGGGCATCGTCGGCAAAGGCGTGAACGTGGCGATCATCGACCAACCGCTGACCGACGTCCATTCCGATTACCGGGGGAAGATAGCCGCCTATCGCGATTTTGGCTGCAACAGCGAATCGAGCATGCATGGACCCGCCGTAGCCAGCCTCTTGGTCGGTGAGCATTGCGGAACCGCACCAGGCGCTCGAATCTACTACGCGGCAGCGCCCTCCTGGACGGGGGATGCCAAGCACTACGCGGATGCGCTCGACTGGATCCTGGAGCAGAACTCCGCGCTGGCCCGAAGCAATAGAATCCGCGTCGTCTCGGTTTCCGCCGCCCCGTCCGGCCCCGGGTCCCCTTTCACCAAGAACTTGGATGAATGGGATTTGGCCTGCAAACGCGCGGAAACGGCAGGCATTCTAGTGCTGGATTGCACTGTTCAGCGCGGGGTCATCGGACCGAGTTATTTCGATCCGCGGAATCGTGAGAATTCCGCTGGATGCCAGCTTGGCTTCCCAGGTCAAGCGAAGCGCCCCGGCCCTGTGCCGGGCCGCCGTCTGCTGGTCCCCACGTCTCCCCGAACGACCGCGGAGCATTACGCCAACCAGGAACCTGGCTACCAATACATGGGCCGCGGCGGCTTGAGCTGGGCTATCCCCTACTGCGCGGGAGTCTTGGCGATGGGGTGGCAGTTGCACCCGGAAGGAACCGGACCCGAAATGTTGGAGCTCCTGTTCGACACCGCTTTCCACCCCCGATCGGATCTCTACTCTATTGACCCCTCGGCGTTTATCGATCGGCTTACCCAGAAGGACGGGGGACGGTAGTACTCGCCGACCAACAGGCCGGGAGAGTCCTCACACGTTGTGTCCGCCGCATCGAGCCTCCCGAGGGCGGAGTCTCCAAAGCCGAGAAAGCAGTTTCCCGCTCCGAGCAATTGTGGTATTAAGTAGATTCAGCGCATGTCCTCCAACCTTTTCGTTCGTTTGGTTGCGGCCGCGTTCGTGGCTGTGGCCACGGCCACAGCCGCCGCTCCGTCTCCGCTCACGCTCTACATCGCCACGGACGGCAACGACGCCTGGTCGGGACGCCTGGCCGCGCCCAATGAGGCGCGCACTGACGGGCCGTTGTCCTCCCTGGCAGGAGCGCGCGATCGGATCCGGGGGTTGGGGGCGGAATCCAGAAAGCAGCCGGTGCAGGTCCTTGTGCGGAGCGGCACGTATCCCTTGTCCATGCCCTTCATGCTCGAACCACAGGATTCCGGGACGGCAGAGGCGCCGGTTCTGTATGCGGCGTTCGAACAGGAGAAGCCCCTGTTCACGGGCGGGCGTGTCATCACGGGGTTTCGCCAGACTGGAAACCTTTGGGAAGCAACCGTCCCCGAAGTCAAAGCCGGGCAGCGGTACTTCCGTCAGTTGTTCGTCAACGGGAATCGGCGGCGGCGGGCGCGTTCGCCAAACTTCGGGTATTACCGCATCGAGAGGCTGATCCCCGGACCACCGACTCCAAACGGCAGACCGGTCGCTCGTGACAAGTTCGGCTTTGCGCCGGGCGATCTGCAGCCCTGGGAGCGGCTCCGAGACGTCAACCTGGTGCTCATGCACTCGTGGGAGAATTCGATCCATCCCTTGAAATCGGTCGATACGGTGTCGAACATTGTCGAGTTCACCGCTCCGTTCAAGGAGGGGTGGGGCATCGGATACTGGGAAGAACATCAGCGGTATTACGTCGAGAACGCCCGCGAGCTGCTCGATTCTCCCGGGGAATGGTATCTCAACCGCGAAACGGGCGTGCTGACGTATTGGCCTCTGCGGGACGAGCGGCTGGACGATACGAGAATCGTGGCCCCCTTCCTGACCGAATTCCTGCGCTTCTCAGGGGATCCGGAGAAAGGTGACTTCGTGCGCCACGTGACCCTCCGCGGGCTGGCGTTTCACTATGCGGACTGGATGATCGAGTCAACAGGCAATAGCAGCACGCAGGCGGCGGTGGAAGTCCCCGCGACCATCACGGCGGACGGCGCCTTGAATTTCTTCGTCTACGCCCTG
>ORJL011053628.1_pt1 | contig 13304 bp, 10 predicted proteins | sample 1779941 | NCBI WGS metagenome assembly ORJL01 (sample SAMEA104232317, study PRJEB22302) | groundwater metagenome | biome: forest; feature: aquifer; material: groundwater | place: USA | collected 2011-08-07 | depth 5.8 m
AATGATAACACACCCCTGCCCCTCTCAAGAGGGGATTCTGGAGTCTTCTATTTTTCGAGAGTGTTCCTTAACCTGACAGCATTGCCAAAGAGAGAAGCCGAGTGGAGGGAGACAGCTTTATAACTTATGAGTAGTTACCATTGCCAAAGGTTTATAAGTAAACGAACTTGTGTTGAGAGCATTGAAATCTGGACTTCGGAGATGTTGTTCCATTTGATTTCTGCGCCTAATTTATAGGCGGGAGATATCGGGTACACATATCCGATTGCAAGGATATACCCGAAATCCCATTCACTGCTTTCAATTGTTGATTCAAATACGGTTGCTTTCGCCCGGACATTGTAGTAACCAACGCCACCATGGATTTGTACATTGAATCGTTGGAGTGCAAGGACAAAAAGAAGAGGAACTGCATTCAGCGATGCTTCGATGTTTGTTGTTCCGAATTCGGTGGAGGTATTTGATGATGAGAGTGAGGAGATTGGGAGCCAACCTGTTTCCAATCCGGCGCCGAATGAGTTATGTGAGCCCCATTTGAGACGAATGTTCGTGTTGAAGCCACCGCTTGAATAGTTTCCGGGGAGAGTGTTTGTTGAGGAAAGTTTGAATCCGTAACCACCGCCAAGCTCGAGACCGATCCGAAAGTGAGGCATTGAATCGGAGGCAGGTAATTGTGCCTGACTAAATGACGGGAAGAACATCGCTAAAAGAAGCAATACGATGATGCTTATATTACCGAGTATAATATTCATAAGCTACAATTGAGGGATAGTTCGTTACGATACCATCAAGCTCGCCTTCGTTGAGGAAGACACGGATGTATTCGGGTCCGTCGAGAGTCCAAAAGAAGACTCTTCGTCCTTCGTTGTGCATTGTGATGACATCTTGAGTCATTGTGCCGCGAGTCCATGCAGGCGCCCAGACAGTAGCATTCGTAGCCCTGACATCGTCGAGATCGAGTTCGCATAATACCGGAGCAGTTTGGTGTAAAGGATGTGCAAGGAAAGCGGATATCGCTTCCTCGGAAGGGAGACCGATAATAAATTCAACATTTCTGCCACGCGACAGAGCAATTTGGGAATATTCTTTTTGTAATTTGATTAAAGCCGGAATAGCGGCATCTACTTTTGTATCCATCCAGACTAAGGATAAGCGAGTATTATTAATAATCGTCTCAAGGGCTTCTTGAAGAGTGGGTATCGGTTCATCATTTTTCAGTTTGCAAAGTGTTCTTAGATGTGCAAAAGAGTAGTTTGCAATAGGACCGATACAAAATTCACCTTTGACAAGACGGGGGCTCAAATTTTCATCATGGAAGAGTATTGGGACATTATCACTTGTGAGGCGAACATCAAGCTCGACAGCATTTGCGCCAAACTGTTCAACAATTTTGATAAGACCCAAACTATTTTCGGATTCGGGAAGAGCGTCGGAATTGCGCCCGCCGCCGCGATGAGCAATAATCCAGAAAGGATTTTCCGGTTGAGATAGTGGGCGTATGTAACGCAGTACGATGGGGGTAGTCGGGTTTTCAGAGCCCTCACCAAAGATGCCACGCAGGATAATTGGAACGGGAATTCCTTTAAGTACATCACTGCCACCTTCATCTTTATTTATTTTAAGTTGAACAAGTCCGTTTGTAACATCCTGAGCGTAACGCCAATATCCTTCCATGATGATGGTTGAGTCGAGTGCGCCTCCTTTAAGAATCATGTATGCAAAATTTTTACCGGTGAAGATTGCGAACGTGTTTCCAGTCCATTTGATGACGACGGTTCTGCCGAAATTATCGAATCCGTTTTCAACAGAATAGATACCGCTCAATTTTTCATTGATACTATCAACCAGAGGGATAGATTGTGAAAGGAGACTTGTTTCGTGAAATTCAGGTACGAGAACAGTATTATCTCCTGAACAAGAAATAAAAAGGATCGAAAGAATGAAAACGAAAGCGAACAATTTCATCATAGTTCATATCCGATAAAGAATTCGGGGAATATGAGCCAACGATGGAAGGTAGAAAATGCGAGCCATGTCTGGTACATAGGCAAAGCATATTGAATGCGAGTACCAAAGAGGATGCTATTATCTTTCCAAAGTGGTTGTTCAATACCGAGAGTAAACGCTACACCTGCAAGTTGCGGATTAATTCGACCTACTGATGAAGTTCCGAATGAGGTATGTTGAGAAATTGAAAGTAGAACTTCCGATCTAAGTGAAATGCTAAGATCATCGACTTGTGCTCCGACTGTAAGGGATGGGTAATTGGTTAATCCCATAGCAACTGCATCGAATCCTTCAAAATCGGCAAAGCCGAACCAATATCCGAAATTATCAGCAATTGCAAAGGATATTCCTTTGTAAGAATCCGCCCAGCCTATACCGAGTGAGACCTGATTTGTGACATAGACGATATTTGCTTGTCCTGTAAGAAAAAAATGATCTGAGAGCCCATACTTTGTTCTCACTTCAAGCATTGGCAAAGGAATAACACCTTCTTGAACAATGGCACGCGGGATCACAGTCATTGAAACGCCGAGAGAAAGGTTGAATTTATTCACAGGCTGAGGTTTGGGAAAAAAGACATAGGTTTTTGTTGAATCAGGAAAAGCGGCAAGGAGTGTTAACGAGAAGAAGGGTAACAGTATGAGTGAAAATAAAAGATGGGATAAGAAATTTCTCATTGGTAAATAGAAGTTTTAACCATGCATCATTATGTAGAGATTACCGGTACAAGTAAGCAAGTGAATCATCAGTGAAATTTTATACATATGTGAGTATTGAATAATTTATTCATTAATCATTTGACGATTAAGGAGCAAATTGGAATAAAGTTACATTTATAACAATCCATAATAGAATATGAGATAAATGGGAAAAGAACCAGAAGTGAGGATGATATTATAGTTTAATAAAAAAAACGTAAAAAGCCTATTCATTATTCGAGAACGAAGTGTAATAAAAATCCCCGCTTCGGTGGGTTGAAGCGGGGGTGAACATGTAACTAACGTAGGGGTTCGGCACGCCGAACCCCTACAAATGCAATTTTTTATTTCATTAACATGACTTTGCGGGTCATGGAGTAATCGGAGGCGTTCATACGGACGAGATAGATGCCCGTCGGTACTGCGAAGCCTTGATTATCGGTGCCGTTCCACTCGATGGTGTAGAAGCCGGCTTGTTTTTCACCGTTTAAGAGCGTTGCGATCTTGCGACCAAGCACATCGAATACGGCAACATCAACATCGGTAAGTTGTGGAATTTCTACCGAGAAGCGAGTTGACGGGTTGAATGGATTGGGGTAGTTCTGACTTAAGGCAAATTCTTTTGGCTTGGTTGAACCTTCGGTAACTCTAACAAGTAGTGATGTTACTGCCGGATCTTTTACAACCACTTTGCCTGTACCGTTTACGATTGTGTTTCCAATCAGTTTGCCGTTTTGTTTATCGGTTAGGGTGATTGTTGCACCCGTACTGAAGAAAGAATTCCAGCTTACTGTAACAGGATATGCTTCCGATTGAATTAGAATAGTGTATTCAATTGCTTTATCGCTTGTTACATCAACAGGATATGTTTCAGCCATACGTTGTGTTGTAAAACGAGCATCGAACAAGCCTTTAGGCGGTGCAGGGGGAAGATCAAATTTGGAAGCAGGAGCTTTCAATGATTGATCGCTACCGATATAGAGAGTTTGATTTCCGCCGCTTGCATCCGTAATTCTAAAGCTTTGCATAGCAGAGAGATCGATGGGATTTGCAGAACTTCTTTTTGCTTCAACCACAGTCGCATCAAGTATAATGAGACCGGAAGCAGATGCTTTTACCCAATAGCCTTTTCCCGGTGAAAGGGTTGTTGCTATGGTGTAACCATTGCCATAAGCATAGAAATTTGAACCACTAACAATGGGCGATGTTATTGATGAAACTGAAAGAGGGACAGAGAGGGCTCCTATTAAATTCCAACCAGCATTAGCGGGGATATTCAGTGTTCGGAATGGCGTTCCGATAACACTACCATCTTGAAGTCCATTAAATTTTGCCCAATAACCGACACCGGGCGTGAGGTATGTCTGCGGAGAATACGCCCCGGTATATGCGAACGCCTGAGTAGTAGCCGTTGGGAATGTTGTTGTTTTTAATGAATCACCATTTGCCGGCACGACAGGGAGAGAAACCAAGTTCCAACCCGAACGAATTGGGAAGGAAATTGCATTATAAAACTTTGTGCAATAGTTGCTTCTTGGAGATAACTCAACAGGTGCATTGTTTTGATTAATGAATAACCAAGGAGCAGAACCAATCGTAGATAATGAATCTGCTTGAATACCAACAAGGGCGGAAGTATCTAATCCAGTAGAGCCTACATTATCGTATTGGAAGGTGATAGTATTATCAACCTTATTGAGGACGACACGGAACACCATTTCATCTTGAAAAACGTTTGTTGTTGTGAATCTTCCGAGCGAATCCCACTCGACAATAAATTTATCGCCTTCATCTTTGTAGTAGATATTGCCATAGGAGTTTGCAGTATCACCAACAATCATATCGTTCCAAAAAGGTGCGATAAATGTTATGGGCATGTTAGAAGAATTGGATGTATCGGCTCTTCCTTTATGAATTGGATAAGGGAAAGTCCAATTGGCGGTGTAGAAACCATTGGCGTTGACATCGGTTGTATCAGTTGCGTTTTCAGATAAAGAGATAGCGCCGTTTACACCGACCCACGCATAATTGTAAAACGTGCTGCCGACGAAGAAAGGAGCGCCAAGAGCAAATGGTCCTGCAGTACCATCATCCATCGGGTTCGTATTTGTTACGGCAGTAGTTGGCGGTAAGAAAAATTCTGAGTGAGCGATTGCAGTCCCAGAATTGCGAATGCTTGTAAAGGAGCAAGCTTCGGTTGTATCGATTTCGCCAAGGGTTGTTTTCATTCTAACAATATTGTAAGAAGATGGAGGATTAAAAGTTTCCATTCCTTTCATATCGTATGCACGGATGTTATAGACGACATTTGTTCCGGCAGGGAAACCGGGAATTTCTGCTTCGAAAATATTTCCGCCAATATTTGCCATGATTAGAGGAGTCTGAGGAACATCGTCAACCCAATACTCCACAAGGGCTGTTGCAATACCGGCGCTATCAGGATTTGAGGGGTCGCAATCTTCAATTTCAGCATCGATAGTTCTAGGAGCAGATGAGAGAGTATTTCCAAGGGGTGTAACATCGATAATATTAGGGGGTAAATTCGTTGATACAGTCATTGCATACCAAATCATCAAATGGAAATCGCCACGAGCGACCCAACCTTTGCAAGAAAAGCCGTCTAGAGCAGGAGTTTTTTCATAAAACTTCCAATTATGAGTTAATTCATCGGGAATCGTATCAGGGCTGCCACCATAGGCGGCGAAGCCAGTGTAGGGACCACCGATTTTGCATGTTTCAGTAGAGTCGCCATTAATTCTAAAGGTGATCATGATATGGTCACCGATAGTGACATTGGGTTGAAAGAAAAGTTCGTTCGTGCTTAAATAATTAATTTGTCCTGCGCGAGTTTTTACAGGAAGTCCGCCTAAGCCCCAAATTTCATTACCGAATGGGCGATAGGAATTTCCGGGTCCGCCGGTAACAGTAGAAACCCAATTCGTGTCGGTAGCATCATCAGGAAAAGCGGCGATACCGTTTTCGAGATCATTTGTATTGGGTAGGTATCCCCAGCAGGTTGAGCTACTTGGTTTTGGAAATCCATCATATCCGGGACCGTGCCCTTCATATATATTTGATTCATGGATACGAACGAAGAGCAAAGAATCTGCGGCGCAGATATCAGTTTGACCGTACCAGAATATAGTATCAATGACTCCGGTAGCGGGAACGGTAAACCAAGAGCCGATGACATCTTTATGTAAGCCATAAGTTCCTGTGGTAATCGGGTATTGAGCGGGATTAAAGCCGAAGTAACCAACACCTGAGCATCCTGCAGTAGAAGCGACCATACGCGCTTTTACATCGTGTGCAGATTTAGCACTTTGCCCTTTTTCAATGGGAATAACGTCGCCATAAGGCGAGACGAGAATTCTCTGTTTACCATTTTGAGCGAACAGAACTTGAGAGAGGAGTGCAAGGGAAATAACAAGTAACCGAAGTTTCATTTCAACTCCTATTGATGATTGAATGATATAGTAAAATAGACAACTGAATTATACCTAATGATACAATTTTTATTTTAGATATTCAATAGAGAAAGGGGTTTTTCTATTGAAAAAACGTAAAAAATATGAGAGGGAGAGGCAATTCACTTGAAATTATTGAATTATGGTGATTGGATGTTTTGGAGTTTGTAGGGGATTTTATAGTGAATGACATTAGGGAGGAATTACATATGTATAAAGAGAAAAGGTCATACGGGTCGGGAGTGGAACTCCCTCCCAGTTTTAGGGGAGTGACAAATTCACTTGAAATTATTGAATTATGGTGAATGGATGCTTTGGGGTTTGTAGGGGATGTTTTAGTGGATGGCTTGGCGGGGGTTCCATGTGTATAAATAGAAAAGGTCGTAAGGGTCGGGAGTTGTGCACCACAGGCTGACAGGTTTGGCTCAGAACTCCCAGTTTTAGAAGAGGTTTCTATTAACGGAAAATTATTTTTTTGATGAGGAGGATAGTTGGCGGAGAAGGGGGGAGACACGGTATCGTTCTTCGCGGAGGTTGCTGTGGATTGCATCTAAGACGGCGACTACTTGCGGGAGTCCGATTTGTTGTGACCATGTGATTGGACCTTCGGGGTAGTTTGTGCCGAGTTTCATTGCGAGGTCTATATCATTGGATGATGCGACTTGTTCCATGAGTGCAAAATATGCTTCGTTGATGAGCATGCAAAGTATGCGTGGAAGTACCATCCCGACACGGTCTTGAACTTGAGAGGTTTCTTTGCCGAGAGTTGTAAGTATTGATTTTGCGTGCGAGAGTATATCCGGTGAAGTATGGATAGACGCGGAAATTTCTATGAGTTTGTTTTTAAGCAGTGTGGGAAGCGCTGAGATACCAATTAAGCGATCAGGATGTTTGATCCAAGTTGATTGTTCTGTAATCGTGGTTGTTACCGCAGAACTGAAAATTAATGTTTGAGGTGGGAGTGTTTTATCTAATAACTGTACGTTTATTTTTTTTGCATTGAAATTGATATTTGAAAGTTCAAATGCACAGGACGGAGTGTTTGGTAATTTTCCTGTTTGAATGCAGAACTCCGGTAATGATTTTTGTCCCGGGATTTTTTTCGTTATGACAGAATATGATGATGCATTACAAACGTGAGCTAATTCGGAAATGAGGTCCGGTTCGCCCATGATAATAATTTGTTTATTGCTTGTTTTTTTCTGTGTCATTGATGTCTGCCGACAACTTTCACTTCTTTGAAAATCCAATCGTCGCGATCTATTTCGACCCAATGTGGTTTTTCGGGGACGGTGAAGGTGAACATCTCTGTTGGCAAAGTATTCACGACTTGAAAATTGATTGTTTTTGTCGCCGTAGTTACAGTAATGGTCATTGGCATTTGGTAGAGCTGAGTTTTTGCCGTTGTTTGTTTGATTAACACATTGACTGTAAAATTGGGGTAGTCGACAGAATCTTCCCAAGAAATTTCGTATTGCGGGCGATCTATAGTTTCAGTATGAGCGTACACCCATTGATCGAAAAACCATTGTAGAGATTTGCCGTACACTTTTTCACATTCGCCGATGAAATCTTGAGTTGTTACGTTGCCGTAACGGAAGTGTTCATTGTTGACGTAGTTTTTGATAATCTTGAAGAATGATGAGTCACCTACAACCCCGCGGAGCATGTGCATGACGATTGCGCCTTTTCTGTACACACGAGGTGAGAACGAATCGGTGAATACCGTATCACTAATACCATATACCGAACCTGCATATTGTCCGGGTTTCATGCTCATGAGGTCGTACATAAATTTATCGTAAGACTGCCGTCCCTTTGTGTGTTCAAGCCAAAGGGCTTCAGCGTATGTGGCGAAGCCTTCGTTAAGCCAAGTGTGATTCCATGAAGTTGTGGTGATGAGGTTCCCAAACCAGTGATGAGAAATTTCGTGGACGAGGGTGAGTTCATGTTGTTGGTCGCCGGTGATGTTGTTATCGGAGACGCTCACGATGGTTTGATGTTCCATTGTAATACTTCCGGGGACTTCAACAAAGCCGAATTTTTCATTTATGAATGGATACTCACAAAACTTAGTCGCGAAAAACTTGAGGATTTCTAATGTATGCTGAAAGTCTTTTTGTGCACGATAATAATGCTCGGGGTAGACGTAGTAACTAACTTTCATCTTTTGTCCGTTGAGTGCGACATAGGTTTCGCTGAACTGGCGATAGATGGAAGCTACGACAGAAACCAGATACGGCGATGTAGGATAGATGGTTTCCCATTGGTATGTGATAGTAGAATCACCACGGACAATATTTTTTAAGACGCCATTTGAGACTGCTGTTAACATGCTTGGTACAGTGATGTTGATATTAATTGTCGCTTTATCGTTTGGGGTATCTTTGCAGGGCCACCACCTGCGGGCAAAGGAGGGTTGACTGCTTGTAGCAATATGATCGGTACCATTCGTTTTATCGAAAAAGATACCGCCGTTTTCGTACTCGCCGTGATATTTTGAAATACCTTTGTAAAACACAATGGTTTCAAAGGAACGTTTTGGGAGTAACTCGCCACCCTGAATGATTTTGAGGTGATCGTGTTCGTGAATAAATTTAACTTTTCTTCCGTTATAGTAAACGGAATCGATGGTGAGGGTAAGGTTCGAGGCAGAAAGAACAATGGTGTCTAGTTCAGTGGTGACTTCGGCAGTCATCGATACACTACCTTCGATAGTTTTAGCATTGACGTTTAAGCCGATGTTTAATTCATAGAATTGTACATCATAATCGAAGATGCGTTGATCGTTAAGTTTTGCCTGCACAATGATTGAGCATAGAGTGAGAAGTAACGCGAAGAGTATCCGATGAAAATATCGAAAAAAGAGAGTCTTCAAATAATACAGTAGAGCTATGTTCATAATGGTTGATAATAGAACGTTCATTTTTCGTAAGAGTAAAAGCCTTTTTTTGTTTTTCTTCCAAGTGTACCTGCGTTCACCATGCGTTGTTGGATTTGGTGTGGTTTATAGCGCGGTTCATGGAACGTTTGTTCGTACATTGATTTTGTAACTGCGAGATTAATATCGATACCGATGTAATCCATAAGTTCAAAGGGACCCATTTTGAAGTTCCCTTCAAGTTTTACGATTCTATCGATTTCTTCGATGGATGCAACACCTTCGCCAAGTAATTTAAGGGCTTCGCCATAAAAAGGTCGTGCGACTCTGTTAACAATAAATCCCGGAATATCGTTCGCGACGATAGGAGTTTTTTCTAATTTTTTTATAAAACCGGTTGCATGATTTGTTGTTTCTGTCGAGGTGCAGACACCATTGATAACTTCAACGAGTTTCATACGCTGAACGGGATTAAAAAAATGTAATCCGATTGAGCGTTGGGGGAAGTTGAGTTTTGATGTGATCTCAGAAACAGAAAGGGAGGAAGTATTTGTTGCAAGGATTGCCTCTCTGGAAACGATTCTTTCTATTTTTTGAAATAGGTCGCGTTTTGTTTGCAGGTCTTCAATGATGGCTTCGATGATGAGATCACATGATTTTAATGTTGAAAGTGCAGTGACGGATTTCATGCGGGAGACAATTTGATAGCACTGTCGCGATGTAAGCAATCCTTTTTCAGACATGATATTGAGGTCTGATTTGATGCGGGAGGATGCATTTGTAAGCGCGTGTTTTGACACGTCATAGAGTATGACATCGAAACCGTGAATAGCACATGTTAATGCAATTCCGGCTCCCATTGTTCCGGAACCTATAATCCCTATTTTTTTCATTAGATTGATTTTCACACAGAATATTTTTTATTTTGAAGAACCACTCTCAGCCATTCTCCAAAGGGGAATATTCGAAAGGCTGAGAGCCTGTCACGAATACTGTTTGGTTAAGGAATAATCCCGCATGACCATAAATGGTCACGCTACCACAAACAAAGCCCGATAAATCGGACTATAAACATAGTCCCGTTTACGGGGCTTTATTCGATGTAGCGTCCCGATTTATCGGGATGCGGATATGACTAACCGAACAATATTATCCATTCATAATACTTCCTTCTTAACTTGACCGCATTGCCCCTGCCCCTCTTAAGAGGGGACTTTTAATTACCATATTCTAAAAAGTGCATTGCTAATCTGACTTCATTTTTTATTTTACTGTCTTACCCGTAGATATTATTTCAATCTCTAAGAACCCCCAACCCCTCCTCATTTGAGGAGGGGAGGGAAGTAAGGTAGAATTGAATTGTATTATTATGTAGTTGCAATTTAGATTGATGATTAACCGGGGATTACGGAATCTTCGGGGACTTTTTCCCAATCGGGAATCCATTCAGGGACGACAAGACCCCAGGCTTCCGCCTTTTCGCGAACTTCCAGAGCGAAGGTGTTACGGACATCGTTGTTGTCGCGTTTTTTAAGACCGAGTTCGCGGTAGCGAAGATTTTTACGAGAGCCTGGTCTTCCGAAGATTGCCATGACACGGGGCCACCAATGGTTTAATGATGTTTGAATTTCATCTTTTGTATCAGAATTGAGTGCGAGACGTTTTACCCAATAATCACCGTGAGCGATGTGTGTTAATTCTTCTTTGAATATTCTATCGATTTCGCGTCGCCAAGGACCATAGGAGCTAACACGGACATCTTCAAGTTGGTGACCCGCGCCGCGATCCATAAGGAAGTTGAACATGACGAAATCAGCCCATGATTCGATGGGGTAGTAGAAGATGTTGACACGTTTATCTGCTGAGGCGCGCTCTGTTCCGAGAACGGAGGAATCTTCGACGCGGAATGAGAAGTCCATTTTTTCTACCCAATCATCGACGCCGAATTCTGCATCTTCAAGGAGGCGGTACATGGCGCGTCCGTGGCGAACTTCATCGCGAACGATATTTGATACGATGAGCATTTCTTCAGTAGTAGGGGCTTTCATGATCCACGGAACATAACCGAACCCTCCGGCAAGTTCTGAGTCTGCTTGCTGGAGCATGAGGTTCATGAGGTGGTCATAATATTCATCACTCATATCATCGGGTGTTTCGATTGACTCGCCGTGAGAGAGTTTAGTGTTCATGCGTTCTTCACGCTGTGTGGATGAAAGTTTAGAAGGGTTTCCTGCCATAAGATTCTCTTAAGATTATACTCTTGATTCTGAATATGGGTTAAAGAACAATTAGTTGATAATTTTTAGTTGAAACAGGGTGGTTCCAAGAACCCTTTACACTCGGTTCTGCATCCTTGCGGAATCACGAAACCAAATAGAATTGAGCACTCTGCGAGGACGCAGAGTGGAGCTTTGGTGGTTTTTGGAATTACCATACTTACAAATTTATTGTATTTTTTAAACTGATTAAATTAGGGAAAATTAGACTGAAATGCAATGTTAGAGAATTAGAAAGTTTGTGGTAGGGGAAATGGTTTTTTAGGGGTTTATGTACGGCGATGGGTATGAAACCCATCGCTGAATGAGGGATGCATGGTTTAGTTGGGATAAGCATTTGGATTGAGTGATGGGTTGTGTTCTGTTGTTGAAAATATTTTTTATAGCTACTAACCACCCCCAGCCAAAAGCTGACAGGCTTCCCCAATGCTGTCAGGTTAGGGAATAATCCCGCATGACCATAAATGGTCACGCTACTACAAACAAAGCCCGATAAATCGGACTTGGTAATTAATACTGATTTGAGTTCTTTTTAATATAGGTTTGTTAATAATATCTATTATATCTATGGTTATGTTTCACCTCTTTACCCTTCTCCTCGGTCCCCTTCCCTACACCAAGGGTGTGCCATTGGCATAAGTAGGGCAGGGGATGAAATTTTTCTTAATCCGGCAGCTTTGCACCCAACTCCTCCTCATTTTAGGAGGTGAGCAGAGTTATTTTTTTTGGGAAGCGAATGTATAGCGATGGATATGAAACCCTAATACTAAGATTTCCTATAATCCTTGTAGAATTGGGATTCCTCCTCATCCGCTAAAGCGGAATTGTCGGAATGACACCAGACTTTTGATTTTCGAACAACTTAATAAAGGGTAGTTCCAAAAACCACCAAACCGAGCATAAGGGGGTTTTTAGAACTACCCTAAATAGTGTAGGGATGTGAGTTTGGGAGGCGATTGTATAGCTATGGGTATGAAACCCATCGCTGGATGAGGGGTGCATGGTTTATAGTGAAGTGTATTTATTTGCCTTTGAATGTTGGTTGTCTTTTTTCTAAGAAGGATTGGATGCCTTCTCGGTGATCTTCTGTTTCGGAGGCGATTTGTTGGATGATTGCCTCGTACTCGAGGAGAGTGGATAAATCGCTTGTGAGAGATTTGTTGAGCGTGCGTTTGATTAAGCCGATTGTTTTTGTTGGGGCTTGCGCAAGTTTTACGGCAAATGCCATTGTCTCTTCGCGGAGCTGATCAGGGGGAAGGATTTTGTTGACGAGTCCGACACGCTCTGCTTCTTCTGCCGAGATATCGCGACCTGTTGCGGCGTACTCGAATGCTTTTGCCATTCCGACGAGACGGGGGAGGAACCAATGAGAACCTGAATCGGGGATGAGGGCGATACGGATAAATACTTCGATGAGTTTAGCGTTGGCTGACATATAGCGCATATCACATGCGAGAGCGAGACTGCATCCTGCTCCGGCGGCAACTCCGTTTATCATTCCGATGATTGGCTTTTCGATGGAGCGAATTTTGAGAATCATCGGGTTATAGGATTTTTCCAATGAATCTTTTAGGGAGCGTTTTGAGGAACCGTGTTCTTTTAAATCCTGACCGGAGCAAAAGGCTTTATCTCCAGCACCTGTGAGAACGATACAGCGAATCGAGGGATCTTTTTCGGATTCCTTGAGGGCATCGTTAAGTTCTTTTTTCATCGTCTCGTTGAAGGCGTTGTACACATCGGGGCGATTTAGGGTTATCGTACAGACGTTATCTGTAATTGCATAGAGCAGGGTTTCGTATTGGGGCATGGATGTACTTTTGGTTGATACTTGTAAGGGTGATTAATGTACGGGATAATACGAAAAAAAGGGTGAAAGTCAATGGAGGGGTTTGGTATATAATTGAACCACCCGCAACATAGAATATTGTCTGGCTATGGATTAAGAATTAGAATTATTCGTATTTCCATCTAAGGT
>ORJL011557809.1_pt1 | contig 13301 bp, 10 predicted proteins | sample 1779941 | NCBI WGS metagenome assembly ORJL01 (sample SAMEA104232317, study PRJEB22302) | groundwater metagenome | biome: forest; feature: aquifer; material: groundwater | place: USA | collected 2011-08-07 | depth 5.8 m
AGCCGTGCAAGCCTGTGTCTCCAGGATCGAGACGTCAACATGCTGGCCAACACCGCCATAGTGGCTACCGTAGAAGGCGATCATAGTGGCAGTGGCAGCCACCATGCCGGCATGGTAAATGGAAACGGTCAGGCCGTATTTCAGAGGCTCCCTATCGGGGTCACCTTTGGAGTGCATGGGCCCTCCCATGCCCAAGGCCATGAGTTCGGTGAGTTTGTAGTCTTTGTAGGAGCCTGTCTGGCCGAAGTTGGAAATAGAGGTCATCACCAGTCTTGGGTTCACCTTTACCATCTCCTCATAGCCCAAGCCCATGTTTCTCATGACCCCTGGCCGGAAGTTCTCCACTACTACATCGGCCTTGCGCACGAGTTCCAAGAAGAGCGCTTTCCCTCGGTTGGACTTGAGGTTGAGGGTGATGCCGCGTTTGTTGGTGTTGAGGTAGAGGAAGAGGCCGCTTTTCTCAGGGTGTGGGTCGTCGTGGAAAAAGGGCCCCATACTGCGTGCCCCATCCCCTATTCCTGGGCGCTCTATCTTGATGACGTCGGCGCCATAGTCAGCTAAGAGCTTGGTGCATGCAGGCCCAGCAATGTAGTGGGTGAGGTCTATTACCCTCATATCCGATAGCGCTTGCCCCGTCATACCTTAGCCTCTTTGAATGTGATACCGCAACGATTCGCTAGCGGCCCCGCAACCTTGGATCCCAAACATCCCTCAGAGAATCGCCGAACAGGTTGAACGCGAGAACCAAGAGCATTATGGCAACGCCTGGAGCAACGACCAGCCACGGTGATATGAACCCATACGTCTGGGCTGCGCCGGACAGCATGCGTCCCCAGGAGGCATGTGGTGGAGGCACTCCCAGGCCAAGGAAGCTGAGCGAGGCTTCGGTCAGTATAGCGCCGCCCAACGCTATCGAAGCCAGGATGAGGTAAGGGGCCAGGGAGTTGGGCAGGATGTGACGCAGCATTATTCGAAGGTGGGAAGCCCCAATGACCCTGGCTGCGTCCACGTACACGTTCTCTTTGGCAGAAAGTGCAACGCCGCGGCTCACTCTAGCTGCGCCGGGCATAACGGAAATACTGATAGCCATGATCACCTTATCGAGTCCGGAACCAAGTACTGACATTAACGTCAGAGCCAACAGCAGGGTTGGGAAGACCAACCAAGCGTCTATTACTCGTTGAAGTATAAGATCGAATTTCCCGCCTATGTAGCCGCTGGCGATGCCCAACAGGTAGCCAATAGTAGTTCCAACACCGATGGAGAAAGACGCGACAATCAACGAGATCCTGCCACCATACACGATACGGCTGTAAAGGTCACGACCCAGGTCGTCAGTCCCTAGCCAGTGGTTTACACTTGGAGGTTCCAGGGTTTTGTATTCGTCAATCAAGTAAGGGTCATAGCGAGCAGCCCACGGTGCAAACACCGCAGAGATTACGAAAACGAGAATGACCACCAGCGCCGCCGTTCCCAGCGGTTGCGTTCGAGCGAACCGGGCACCTGCGCGACTCAACCGAACAGCCCGCTGACCACCCTCGGCTCTGGCGACTGCTTGTTGACGCTGCATCATGAATCTCATTGATATGACTTCACCTCGATAGCCGGGAGTACCGCTAGCTGTAGCTTATTCTGGGGTCCAGCCAGCCATACAGCATGTCCACCACCAGGTTGACCACCATGAACACCAGTCCAAACACAACAACTGTGCCCTGGACCACCGGGTAGTCGCGGCCCTGTATCGCACCAATAAAGTATGCGCCCAAGCCTGGAATTCCAAATATGTACTCCAGAATCACCGCACCCCCCAACATGTGTCCGAAGGAGATGCCTGCCACAGTGACAACAGGGATTAGGGCGTTCTTCAAGGCGTGTCGTGTGATGAGAACTCTTTCCGTCAGCCCCTTAGCACGCGCTGTTCGTATGTAGTCCTCTCCCAGCACTTCCAGCATGGTGGACCGGGTCATACGGGCAATGGAAGCCATCCCGTGGGACGCCAGGATTAAAGAAGGCCACAACATCTGTTGCAGGTTTTCCCAAGGCTTTTGCCAAATGGAGTTATAGCCGACCGGCGGCGTCCACTGGAATACCAGTACGCCTACCAGGATGACTATTAACGCTAACCAGAAGGCTGGCGCCGCCAGAAAGACGATGCTCCAGAACCGCAGGACATAGTCCAGCCAGGTGTTCCTATAGACCGCCGAGAGGATGCCCACAGGTATCCCGATGGCCAAGCTGATTACCTTCGCCATTACCGCCAGTTGAAGCGTGAGAGGAAAACGTAGGAAGATTTCCGACGTCATCGGCTGTCCACTGTAGAGAGAAGTCCCCAGGTTGCCCTTGAGAATGCCCCATGCCCATGTTGCGTATTGTGCGTACAAAGGCTCGTTGAGTCCGAGCCGCTCCCGAAGTTCCTCCAATGTCTTGGCGAAAGCGGTAGACGTGACTCCGCCACCTTCGTCGCTGAGCATCAGGATTGCGAAATCCCCAGGCAGGATACGCATTATGCCGAAGATGATCAGGCTAAGAATAAAGAGAGTGGGAACGAATAGCAGCAGTCGCCTTATGACGTATTTGTTCATCGTCTCTTCTGCCTGCCGTATTTACTCAGAGCAACTTGGCGCACATTGGCATGTGAGCAGCTACTCGGTTCCAGCAATTCTGATGTTACTTTGGCTACTCCCTTAGCCACAAATGGTCCGCGCGGTTTAGGCCGGCGGAGAACCCTACGCTAAAACCAAGCTGGAACCCTCCTAATTTGTTCCACCAGTAAACATCGCCATCCACACTGGACAAAGGAGCGTAGCCGACGTCCTGCAGCACGATGATATCTTCGACCTGTCTATAAAGCTGCTTGCGCTTGATGGGATCGAGTTCAGACGATATTGCAACAAACAGCCGATCGACTTCCTTATTGCTGTACCCGAAGTTGTTTCTAGCGCCTCCCGTGATCCAGTACTGCCCAAGCACTTCATCTGGGTCTTTCACGGTAGTCAGGTACCTGTATACTTGAAACAAGTAGTCTAGGTTGGCCATGCGAACCGCCTGATCAGCAGGAGTTACTACATCCAGCGTAGTGCGTATTCCAATTCCTTTCAGCGCCTGTTGCAGTGGTTCGGCGCCATTGTAAGGGGATTGTCCTGTAGTGCCGCGAGTCATCTGTTTGATGTCTATTCCGTTGGGGTAGCCGGCGTCTATCACCAACTTCTTTGCCGCTTCAACCTCTTGCTGCTTCTTCGCACCGGTGCCCCAGCCTGGTACCACGTTCCAAATCTCACTTGCTGGCCTGGCGTATTCTTCGCCTTGGGTGAAGAATAGCAGTTGCGGCGAGGCATACTCTTTGTACATTATGTTTCCCATCCCCACTCTGTCTATGACAAGGTTGAGCGCCTGCCGCACCTTCAGATTGTCCATCGGCGGCTTCGTAACGTTTATCCACACGCCAGTGGGTCCGTAGGAGCCAATTGGCAGAGTCGTCAGTTTTCCATCCTGGACGAGCTTACGTAGGGTGGGTGCAAACTGTGGCAGGCTCGATCGGTCGCTGCTCGATCGGATGAGGGTCTTCCCAGTCAAGAAGATGCCCGCGCTAGTCGTTTCGTCAACTACTATGGTTATGTCTGCACCGTCTAGATACGGGAGACCACCTTTGAAGTAGTTTGGATTGCGCTCCAACGTCCAGCTAACTCCTTGCACGGCTTGCTTCAGCAAAAACGGGCCGGAGCCGGCAGGCGCAGACTGCAGGCCCTCACGCGTGGTTCCCTCGGGGTATATGGCTGCATTGCCCAGAGCGAGAATCTTCGTCACGAAAACCGAAGGCTGCGCCAAATTGATGCGAAACTCGTAATCCCCAGAGTTTTGGATACTATCTATGTACTCTTTTATGATCCCTGCCCTTGGGGAAACTAGGCCGTCTATATCTCCCATGAGCATTTTCAAAGAGTAGACCACGTCAGCGGACTTCATCTCTTTGCCATTGTGGAACTTGATACCCTTCAACATTTTGAAATGCAGAGTCTTGCCGCCGTTTTCTAGGTTCCAACTTTCGCAAATCTCGCAGGCAACGCTGTCACCTTCGTAGTTGACGAAGATGTTGGAATAGAGTTTGGCCATCCATACATTGTGACCACCCCCGACGGATGCTATTTGTGGATCGTAGTTCGGCGGATATTGACTCGCGACGTAGCCTAGTCTGCCTCCGCGTCTGGGTTGTTCCGCAGGAGTTGGAGTGGGCGTAGCCACTAGTGTGGGTGCTGGGGTCGCGATAGGCCCGGGTTTGGAGGTTGCAGTAGGTGTTGGTGCTACGGTAGAGCCTAGCTTGGGGGTAGCGGTAGGCGTCGCCAGGGTGGGTGTGGGCGTGGGTTCAGCTCCTGGGCCGCAGGCGAACAGGGTGACCAGAAGTGGAAGCAGTACCATTGCCAGTAGCGACCGCCTGGGAATTAACATTGATCGCATACCTCCCTTTTCTCTTTTGGTCACAGGCCTCAAGATTGAAACCCGTAGCCTCACACAATAACTTTGTTAACCCTGGCCTACGGCTGTCATTGGAGTGGGAGCCGCGCGTTCCCTGGTACGGCTGATACCTATGCGCCGAGCCAGTGTTACCTTGGCGATGTTAAGGCTACCTGCGCCATGCTGATGTTGAAGGCTGTGCCTTTGTTCCACCTCTTGCATGCCGCCATGAGGAGCTAAAGGCTCCTTGGTGCCCAACATGGAGTACATTCCCATGACGTCCCGCACTCTACCCGCGTTGCGTAGTCCGTACATCCTCCGGTATAAGGCACCGACGGGGGCTTCCCAACTCATTTCCGTCCTGCTCATGTACATCCCGTAGGTTCGCCTTTGAAGAAGGATGCCAATATGCCCTTCTACATGACTCTCCACCACCGTCTGTTGCAGAACCGGGTCACCGCCTGGAGCCTTCCCTTCGTGCTTCATGTCTCGCATGTAGCCTAAAAGGTTGTCCACCACATCATCTTTAGGGAAAGCCCGGCCCCGGCCACCGTGTTCCTGTTCTAGGGTGCTGTTGGCCACCTGCCAACCCTGGTGGTCATTACCAATGAGGTGATTCCCAGGTACCCGCACGTTGTCCAGGTAAATAAAATGCTGCTCATCTCCTGTCAGTAGTTTCATTCTCCGGATCTCCAGCCCTGGCGTGGGTACTGGAATCATAAAGTAGCCTAGGTTGCGATGTCTGGGCGCCTCGGGGTCTGTCAGCATAGGCCCAAAGAGCCAGTCTGGACCGCTGTCAGGAATACCGCTGATAAATACGTTGGACCCAGACAATAACCAGTCGTCCCCATCTCTGACAGCCTTGCTTTCATAGCTGGCCGAGTCGGAACCAGAATGGGGTTCGGTAAACTTCATCCAGGCAATTTTCTCGCTTTTCAGGATTGGGACGAGGAACTTTTGCTTTTGCTCTTCTGTGGCCCAGACTAGCAGTGCTGGGAACACCTGGATGCTGGTAAACGAGTGCATAACTCTAAAGCGATGAAACTCTTCCTCCAGTATGGTCTCGTGGTCGGCCGTCAGGCCGCCACCGCCGTACTGTTTCGGATACGTGGAAAACAACCAGCCCTTGGCAGCCAGTTCCTTATGCTTTTCTCGCCAAAACCGATATTGCTCGTCACTGAGCAGCGTTCGCCGCTCTATGGGCGCCTTCATTTTCTCGGGGATACTCTTCTCCAGCCAAGCATGCACTTCTTTCCGAAACTGCTCTTGCTCCTCGGTATAAGAGTCCTCGAAGTCCATGAGTATCCTCCTTGTGGCCCCCAACTTCGTTCCCGGCGGCTTACGCGGGTTGCAACTGAAGGCAGGTGGCTCTAATAGGCCTTTTGCGGACAGTATCACCACGGTGTCTCGTGTCATATCACTTAGTATCGCACGTGTCAATAGCGTACATTGAGACTGATGATATACGGATAGTGTCCCCTTGCTCAATGAGAGGATAGTGGTGGTAAAGACGCGTGTGGGGAACCACCGCGGAGAGGCCAAGTAAATGTGGTTATGCCCTTTTGCTGTTGCGGCGTTTTGCACGACCCCGCTATTCGATCCGCCCACTATCCAGCTCCGGCACCAATACAGGAATGCAAGAGGGGCAAGACGCCTGCCATTCGGATCACCCTTTGCCTGCCACAACACCTTGGCGAACTTGATACTCAAGCGAAGCCTTATATTCCTGATGCTGATACCTATAATCAGGTAGCGCCATACTCAGAATTGACCATTGACTCTTATGGCAGCCTAAACTACAGTCCGCAGACGCGGTGTCTCATCGGCCTGTGTAGTCGAAATCTATTCTTGAGAGGCGAGTGATGCGGCCAGTACGTTTGCTCCGACGCCAGGGTATTGCCAGAGGATTAATTGCTAGTAGCGTGGCATTGCTACTACTTGTCGCGCTAGCCTGTGGGCCCTCAGAGTCCACAACGCCAGCGACTACGGCGAACAAGACGCCAACACCTGTTCCGTCCCCCACGGTGGCCGTCATAGCCACACCGACACCCACGGCGAATGCTCTAGTTGTGCCCACAGTACCAATACCTGATGGTAAGCACGGTGGCGTTCTGAAGAAACTCGCCGGCAAGGGAACCCGCGGACTGGACCCTGTATGGTTCACTGCGCCCAGTGACTTTAGCGGATGGGTCTGGCCTGTCTACAACGCTCTCGTAGAACGGCTAGCTCCACCAAACCAGGACGAGATTGGTCCGGCGCTCGCGACAGGGTGGCGGCTTGAGTCGGGCGGCAAAACCGTCGTATTTGACCTTCGTCAAGACGTGTATTTCCAAGACGGCACACCCTTCACTGCCGATGATGTCAAATACACCATTGATGCTCACTTCAATCCCAAGCCTGGGAATGTGAGCATACTTGCTTCCACTATGACCTGGCTGGGTGGCGTTAGGGTGTTGGACAAACACACTGTCGCTTTTGATTTGAAAGCTCCACTGGCCCCGGTTCTACTGGAATTTCTAAGCGGGGTCCTCATAGCCCCGGCCAAACAACATGCGGCTGAAGGCCCGTTTACGACAAAGGCCAACGGCACAGGGCCGTTTAAGTTAGTCGAATATGTCACAGCGCAGCGCATGCGGCTTGAGCGAAACCCGGACTACTGGCGGAAAGGGACTCCGTTCCTTGACGGGATTGAAATCACCGTCGTAGGAGACAAAACCTCCGCGCAGGCGGCGTTCGAAGCAGGCACCGTCCATATACCTGCTGACAAGCTGACCGTGCTAGACGCAAAGCGACTGGGGCAAGACCAGCGTTTCACGGTGCAGAAAGTCGCAAGGCTTGCAGTCTTCCCATTGCATTTCAACCTGCGCTCAAAAGACTCTCCATGGGCGGATAAGCGTGTGCGGCAAGCCGTGTCCGCCGCAATCAACCGTAATGACTTTGTCGGTGTCGCTAGAAGAGGAGAAGGCTTTGTTAGCGGCCCTTATCCCTCAACGTTCTTTGGAGGCCAATACGCCCTGCCCGAGGCGGAACTTAAGCAATATCCTGGTTATGAGGACGATTCGGCCAAAGGCATGGCCCGCGCAAAGCAGCTGTTGGCAGACGCTGGCTATGCCAGTGGCTTCAAGGTCAAGATGTTGAACTATGAAAGCTATCCTGACCATGGCGTCTTCGTGAAGAACGTACTTGCGCCCCTTGGAATAGATGTCTCAATTACAACAACGAGCGGCGGTGCTGCCGCTGATGCCGGCATGTCAGGGCAATTCGATTGGATCCTGTATTGGTCTGGCGCCAATCTACAGGACCCGTCAGACATCATGGGAAGTTACACCTCAGACGCCTCAGCAAACTACAGTGGCTGGGCGAACAGCGAGTATGACTCGCTAAACGCGAAGGAGGTGGTGGCGCAGAGCGCGAATCGCGTGGAGCTTGTGCGGCAGATGCAACGGATAATCCTGGACGAGACGCCGCGCATAATACTATCACAGCCTGCTGAATACAACGCTTGGTCTTCTAAGGTGAAGAATTTCTATCGCGATCCGACAGCCCATTACAATAGCGTCTACGGTTATCGCTACGTTTGGCTGGATCAGTGATAGCCGCAACATTTGAGAATAATTGACGCCGACACGTCGCGCGGACATGGATGACAGGACCCGTAGTCATCCATGTCCGCGCTAGCTCAAGCGAGGTTCTAGCTGCCGGCCTGTGTGGCAGTATGCCATGCAGTCTGGCAAAGCAAACTGACCGATATGCACGCTTCTTACGTCATTAGAAGAGCCCTGCTGGTGATACCCACAGTTATAGGTGTCACGTTATTCATCTTTGTAGTGATGCGTCTAGTCCCAGGTGGCATAGAATACACCATACAAGGGGCAGAACAAGGGGGGACCCTTTCGCGAGAGGATATTCAAGGACTTCGCGCCTATTACGGGTTGGATGACCCTATTTATGTGCAGTATGGCAGGTGGATAACCCAGCTAGTCCGCTTAGATTTAGGTTCGTCCATCTACTACAGCACGCCCGTGACAGAGCTTCTGAAGGCTCGGGTCTTGCCCACGCTCAACCTTGGGGTCTTGGCAGTCATAATCGCAGTGCTAATTGGCATCCCGTTCGGAGTTGTCTCGGCAATACGTCAAGACAAATGGCAAGACTATGTAGCGCGTCTCCTCGCCATCGGTGGCCTTGCTGTTCCTAGCTTCTGGACAGGAATCATGTTGGTCCTGGTTCTGCTAATGTTTTTCAACACGAGTACGCCCCTCCGTTACTACGCGCCATGGCAGGATCTGAGGGCAAACATGGCCATGATGCTACTGCCGGCGCTGGTATTAGGTACTCACATGTCAGCCCTCACTAGTAGAATGACGCGTTCCGCTCTGCTGGAGGTAATGCGCGAGGACTACATACGAACAGCCCGGAGCAAAGGCCTCGGTGAGGGAGTCGTCCTTCGTCGGCATGCGTTGAGAAACGCGCTGCTTCCGGTAGTAACTATTGTCGGGTTATACGTCGCCCACATCGCTGGAGGATCGGTGATTGTGGAGAACATCTTCAATATACCCGGCATGGGTAGTCTATTGATCTGGGCAGTCTACCACAGAGACTATCCAGTTATTGAAGCTGAATTGTTGGTCATAGCGATGGCAGTGGCTGGAACCAACTTGCTTGTGGATTTGGTATATGGGTGGTTGGATCCCAGGATCCGCTATGGATAGCGTGGATTTGAGACCTGCTGAATCCACCAAGCTGAAGCAAATGGATTAAAGAGATGGAAGACCATGCAACCACTGTTCGCTTCCTTCTGATAGGGGTTTCCACATTACGGAAGGATATCCGAAAGCTTGGGCAAGCAGCCAGACAAAAGCCCGTTGGCGCAATTAGCTGCGCTTTGATTATTCTGCTGGTTGTGATGGCGTTGATCGCTCCGATTATTGCGCCATATGACCCCCAGAAGTTTAGCCGAGACTTCCTGCAGAATCCGAGCAAAGCCCATTTGTTTGGAACTGACCAGCTCGGAAGAGACCTGTTCAGCAGAGTGCTTTTCGGTGCTAGAGTATCGCTCTTGGTGGGATTCCTTGCGGCTGGTTTGGGAAGCTCGCTCGGTGGGATGGTGGGAATAGCCGGCGGCTATTTAGGAGGCAAATGGGACATTGGAATTCAACGGGCGGTAGATGTCCTCCTCTCTTTCCCTGCAATCATTCTGGCATTGGCTCTGCAACTGGTGTTAGGAGGGTCGCTGGTTACAGTAGTGGTTGCTATTGGCATCGCAGAGAGCCCCAGGGCAGCCAGAATCGTCCGCTCAGTGGCCTTGGGAGTAAAAGAGATGCCATATGTCGAAGCGAGCGTTAGCATAGGTGCTTCTAGCAAGCGAGTGTTATGGCGACATATCGCGCCCAACTGTGTAGCGGCGTTTCTGATAATCCTGACTGGTAACGTGGGGTCAGCCATCCTTGCAGAATCAAGCCTTAGTTTCCTCGGTATGGGTGTGCCCCCTCCCACTCCAACCTGGGGGGCAATGCTTGCCAAAGAGGCTGTGCCATATTTCCGGACCATGCCATTCATGGCTATCGCACCAGGAATTGCCATCTCAATCACGGTGCTCAGCGCAAACTTACTGGGTGATGCGTTGAGGGATATATGGGATCCAAAGCTGCGTTCAGGCGGAAGGTAGGCTTAACAAATTTACGTCGTAGAGGTGGCTCTCAGCGAGTTTACAGAGATCGTCAGGCACGATAATATCCGGGGACGCGTTACAGACAGGAGGTCATGACCATGCGGTTCTATCTCACTAATGAGCAAGAAGCCCTAAAACGCGAGTTCACCGATTTCTTCGAACAAGAGATGCCCGTAGAGTGGATGGGCAAACTTTGGGACGAAGAATCAAACGAGGAGCATCTGGCTCTGGGCCGGGTTTTTGACAAGAAGCTCATGGACCGTGGCTACTACGTCATGCATTGGCCAAAGGAATACGGCGGCCAGGGTCGTTCTATCATTGAGCAAGCCATATTCAATGAGCTATTGGCGTACTACGCCCCGCCATCCGTCGGAGACCGTGCCAGAAACGTCGTTGGCCCTGCGCTGATGGTCATAGGTTCAGAGGAACAGAAACAAAGGTTCTTGCCCCTCATCGCCCGAGGAGAGGCGTGTTTCTGTCTGGGTTGGACCGAGCCCAACGCTGGCTCAGACCTATCCATGATACAGACCACCGCACGCCAAGAGGGAGATGAGTACGTCATCAATGGCAGCAAGATGTTCACGTCTATTGGCCACTATGCTACCCACGTCTTCATGAGTGTTATCACTGATACGACGGTGCCCAAGCGACAAGGGGCTAGCCTCTTCATTGTGGATATGCACTCTCCTGGTATCAGCCTATCGCCGATCAGATGCCTGGATGGCAGGCGGACGAATATGACGTACTTCGACGACGTGCGTGTACCGGCTACCAACCTCGTGGGAGAAAAGAACAGAGGCTTCCAGCAATTGGCAATGGCCGCGAACTTTGAACGCGGCAACCTGGCTGGGGCTGCAGCGTGCAAGCGTGCCCTGGATGAGTTCATCGAGTTCATCAAACACAACAAGGTGCGGGGACGTGACCTCACCAAAGACCCAGAGATACGCCGCAAGATCGCCGACATCGCCACGGAGGTGGAGGCCTGGCGGCTCATCGGCTGGCGAGTTGTGTGGCTTCAAAGCCAAGGCCAGGTCCCTCAGGCGGAAGCTTCGCTAGTTCAACTGCTCCGCAAAAAGGTTACCCCAAAGCTATTCAAGCTCCTGTGGGAGTTGGGAGGCCCACTCTCTCTCCTGACAGAGGACTCTCGCTTGGCTCCGTTGTCAGGCAAGCTGGAGTATTACGCACGCCATGCCTTCAATATTCACGGACAAGGTGGCCTTAACCAGACCAGAAACGCCATCGCTCACCGCGGCCTGGGCATGCCACGGTACAGGGAATAGGAGAGATTGCCATGGACTTGGGATTTTCTACTGAGCAGACTGCATTGCGTGACTCGGTCCGCGAGTTTCTTGCCAATGAATACCCAATAACGTTGGCGAAGGAATCCTCCGAGAATCCCATGGGTTATTCAGTGCCAACTTGGAGGAAGCTGTCCGACCTGGGATGGCTGGGCATAGGGATGCCCCCTGAGTACGGCGGCGGTGGGTTCGGCCTGATGGAAACGGCGTTGATGTATGAGGAGTTCGGGCGCGGGCTGTATCAATGTCCCCACTTTGGCGGCACTTTTCTGTGCGGTTCTCTGATCCAACGCCTGGGTAGCGAAGCACAGAAGCGCGCGCTGCTCCCCGGCCTGGCATCCGGCTCGCTCATCATGAGCCTGGCGTTCCTGGAAGAGAACGCCAGATGGGAGGAGGCCGAGGTCAGACTGCAATCGCGCCGCGCCGCGGGCGGCTGGGAGCTGACTGGGACCAAGTTGTTCGTGACTCACGCCACTGCAGCCGATGAGTTGCTGTGCGCCGCCCGTAACGAAGGCGGCAAAGGCATCTCACTGTTCCACATACGGCACCCGAAAGATCTGGCCATATCTCTCATGCCCAGCGCCTATGGGAACCTGTACTACCAGGTGGACTTCCAAGGCTATCGCGTGCAGGAAGAGGACGTGGTCGGCGCTCCGGGTGCTGCATGGCCTGCCCTGGCCCAGACGATAGAGCGCGCAGCCGCCCTCCAGTGCGCTGAGATGGTGGGCCTTGCACAGCGCATCCTGGACATGAGCGCCGAGTACGCCAAGCACCGCGTCCAATTCGGCCATCCCATCGGAGCCTACCAAGGGATACAGCATGTTTTGGCGGAGATGTTAGGAAGACTCGATGCGTCCCGCCTCCTCACGTACCAGGCGGTGTCGTTTCTCGACGAGGGACTGCCTGCTCGCAGGGAGCTAGCGATGGCCAAGGCCTATGTGAACGAGGGAGCGTACCAAATTGCCTTGGACGGGATGCAAGTCCTTGGGGGCGTTGGTTTTACTATCGAACACCCTCTGCCCCACTACGCGATGCGCGTGCTCTACGGGAAAATGAACCTGGGTGACACCGATGTTCACATAGAACAAGTTGCCCAAGCGCTTGGACTTTGAACATTAAAGCACACTTGGTATCAGATCAGGCTGCTCCACGCAGGTAAGAATGCTCAGGCAGCAATGACGGAGATAGCATGGGCGACGAACAGGCACTCAGTCACCTCAGAATCATCGACCTGACCGACCGCATAGCCGGCCCCTACTGCACCAAGCTGCTGGCCGACTTCGGGGCGGAGGTCATCAAGATCGAACCACCAGATGGCGGCGACCCAGGACGCTCCATGCAGCCAACCTTCAGAGACGCCCGAGGTGAGGAGCAGAGTGGGCTTTTCCTGTACCTCAATACCAACAAGCGGAGCATTGTCCTGGACCTGAACAAGCCCCACGACAGGCAGACGCTGAAGGACCTGGTGGCCCACAGCAATGCCCTGGTTGAGAGCTTCATGCCAGGCGTTATGGACTCTTTTGGGTTAGGTTACCAGGAGTTGCGTCGGCACAATCCAGGTCTAGTGATGACGTCCATTACAGGCTTCGGACAGAAAGGTCCGTACCGCACCTACCAGGCCACGGACATAGTGGCCTACGCCCTCACCGGGCTGATGTCCATTACAGGTGCATGTGATCGGGAACCATTGAAGCACGGTCTTCACCAGGCTTCTTTTCGCGCAGGCCAGTACGCCGCCGCAGCCACCCTGGCAGGGATCTTCGCGGCCCAGCGCAATGGCCATGGCCAGCACGTGGACGTGTCTATGATGGAATGCATGGTCACAGGGTTTGTCATGCGGCCAGTGCGCTATTCATATTATGGCGAGATTCTAGGACGCGAGCCGA
>ORJL011055264.1_pt1 | contig 13300 bp, 10 predicted proteins | sample 1779941 | NCBI WGS metagenome assembly ORJL01 (sample SAMEA104232317, study PRJEB22302) | groundwater metagenome | biome: forest; feature: aquifer; material: groundwater | place: USA | collected 2011-08-07 | depth 5.8 m
CAACAGAGATTTTGTTTGATGGGAAATTTTTAGTTAAAGAAAAATTTTCTTCTGGTCAGATTAATTTGCAGGAAACCATAGAAGAGGTCGAAAAGAAGCTTGTTTATGAGGCTCTCGAAAAAACTGATTGGGTTGTTGTCAAAGCGGCGCAGTTTTTAGGTTCTCATCGCAACAGTATCAATAACAAGCTTAAATCCTGGAATTGGACTCGCCCTAAGAATGATTAAATTTACTCTTTAGTTTCTACTTTCGACAATGAAGTAACTTCCACTGCTTCAAAGCTTCCTTCTTCACGCACAGGTTCGAAAGAGAAAGAATCAATTTCCCAGTCGCCACCAATGTCTGAATTAAAACCTAGTGTTTTATTCCATTCTTTAATTCTGATATTTTGGATGCGATATTTACCGCGCATGATAATGTGCCCATTTTCTAAGAAGTAGTAACCCACAAGTTCATAACGGCTATCATCCGTGATGAATGACATATCCATAATGAATTGTGGTTTCATGTCGCTATGAACAAGTTGTGATGTATAGACAATGTTTTTGCCATATAAGGTGCTGTTATAAATTTCACTTGAAAAATCTCGAATGCTGGTTGAGAAAGAGTTTTCTTCGCTTCCAGAATTCATAAACATTTTTGTAACAATTTCTTGTCCAGCTTCCAAACCAGGTTTACTTAATTTTAATTCGAATTCTTTATTTTGAAGGTCAGCCTGTGTAACAAAATGATAAGGTATAACATCTTCAACCTTATCTTCGAGAGTTCCTATTTTTTCAGTAAATGTTACCTTAACTTGTGCTGTTATAAAAAATTGCTTATCCTCATTATCGATCTGTTCATAGTTATAGCTAAGAATATAATAAGGAGCGCTTTCAGAAACATCGAGTGCTACATCAACGGTGCGTGTAAATTTTTTGTAATTCTTGGCCGCATCTTCATTGTCACTTCTGAAGTCGTATTCATTGTGAAAGAAAGCTTGTCTATTGATTAACAGTTCTGTTTTTGTCATTTGAAATGGAGGAAGACTTGATACATTTTCGTCAAGGCTTGTGACAGTAAAGGTGTTATCCTTAAACTCATATCTAACTGGCAGAGCTTCTTTACGGTTAGAGAGATCAAGTTGTGAAATTTCTTTTTTATCATAAAAGTGTTCAATGGGTTCAACATTAACAAGCCATATGCCAGAAATATTTGAAAGGAATTCACCTGCTGTAGGTAGAATTTGTGGACTCATAGTTTGATCTTGATTTTCACCAAAACCACCATTTTCAGTTAAACGACTCTTTTTATTACAAGCAAAAAGAGAGATTGCTATAAAAGCTACTAATAAAAGTTTAATGTTCTTCATGGTAATTTCTCCTTGGTGCCTTAAGCAGCAACAAGTATGCCAATTGTAAGTATTTGATTTTACTTGTATTTTTATTAGCTTGATAAAGCTCTAAGTGACATTTTTCAGAAAAAATGCCGCTTATTGTCAGCCCATGAGAAGAGCCATGATGGCTTTTTGAACATGAAGTCTATTTTCAGCTTGGTCAAAGACGATGGAGTTTTTTCCATCCACAACTTCATTTGTAATTTCTTCGCCTCGGTGTGCTGGTAGGCAATGCATAACAAGATGATCTTTTTTTGCATTTTTTAAAAGAGCTGAGTTCAATTGAAAATCTTTAAAAGCAATAACACGTTTTGCATGTTCTGCTTCTTGGCCCATGGAGGCCCACACATCTGTATAGATAACATCTGCATTTTTTACTGCTTCATGTGGATTGTTGGTTACCTCAACACATGAACCTTTCTTTTTCGCGGTTTTTTTAGCTTGCTCAACAACTTCTTTTTTAGGTTCATAGTTTTGAGGCGTTGCAACAACAATATCCATGCCCACAGTGCTACATGCAGAAAGAAGAGAGTGAACCATGTTGTTGCCATCCCCCACATACACAAATTTTAGGCCTTTAAATTTTTTCTTTTTTTCCAACACAGTAAAAATATCGGTCATGGCCTGGCACGGGTGATTAAAATCAGTAAGGCCGTTGATGACGGGCACTGTTCCATATGTCGCCAAGTCTAAAACATCTTGATGGGCATAGGTTCTAGCCATGATGCCATCCACATAACGCGAGAGAACACGAGCAGTGTCAGCAACTGTTTCTCCCCTTCCTAATTGTAGATCGTTAGCACTTAAGAAAAGAGCATTTCCTCCAAGTTGAGTCATGCCAGCTTCAAAAGAAACGCGTGTTCTCGTAGAAGATTTTTGAAAAATCATGGCAAGAACTTTTCCTTTAAGTAAAGGTTTGTTCTTATTCATGTGATGATCTTTTTTTAGTTTTTTTGCACCATCTAAAATGGTGAGAATTTCTTTTTCTGTGTAGTCGGAAATGGCGATAAAATCTTTATGAGAAAGTTTTTTCATAGTTTAAGATCCCTGCCTTCGCAGGGATGACATATTACCTTGTAATCGTTGTGCCGTCTTTTCCATCGAGGGCACCTAATAAACTTTCAGGTGACGTAATAATAACCTTTTTATCAACTTCCTTTAAATAGGCAAGAGCTGCTTCAATTTTTGGCCCCATGCTTCCAGGTGGAAAATGCCCATCTTCTAAATATTTTTTAGCTTGAGCCACCGTTAGTTGAGAGAGTTTTTTTTCATCGGGCTGCTTATAATTGAGAGCAACTTTTGATTCTTCAGTCAGAATAATAAAAATATCGGAAGGCAACTGAACAGCCAACACAGCGGAGGCCAAATCCTTATCCACAACAGCTTCAATGCCTTCATACTTTCCATCAGGCTTTTTCCAAATAGGAATGCCACCACCCCCAGCAGCAATAACAATATGCCCCTGGCACACAAGATCACGAACCATGTGGCGTTGTATCACCTTAACAGGTTTTGGTGAGGGAACGGTTCTGCGCCAACCTTTTCCCCTTTGCTCCACCATTTTCCAGTTCTTTTCTTTTTCATATTTTTTTGCTTCTTCTTTTGTGTAGAAAGGCCCAATGGGTTTGGTTGGATTTTTAAAAGCTGGATCATTGTGGTTAACGAGCACCTGGGTGATCATGGTCACAACATATTTATCTATATCTTTAGATCGCAAGAGGTTTAAAAGCGCTTGCTGTATAAAATAACCGATGCGACCTTCTGAATCTGCCACATAAACATCTAGGGGAAGTTGAGGAATAAAACTTGCAGCCATTTCATGGGCCAAAACAATATTACCCACTTGAGGGCCATTGCCGTGTGTTATGACAAGGCCGTAATCTTGTTCAATGAGAGGAAGAAGATAAGAACAGGTTTTTTCGGCATTGGTTTCTTGTTCAGAAATAGTGCCTTTCTCACCACTGCGAAGTAATGCGTTGCCGCCTAGGGCAACAAGGATGGTTTTTTTCATTACAGCCCTGAAAGAATAGAACGCAATGAACCACTTTCAATCTCTTTAAGCTCGTATGTAACCCTTGTATAAGGAATTTTAAGATTAATGACGCGACTTAAATCAATAGGTGTTGCAATAATAAGAGACTCAGCATTGGAGTGATTGATAATTTCTTCAAGTTCTTTTTGTTGCTTTTCTCCGTAACCCAGTGCCGGTAAGAGTGGGCCTACATCATAGGTTTCAAAGGCTTCTTTAATTGTGCCTGTAACAAAACTGCGAGGGTCGATAATTTCTTTTGCTCCATATTTTCGAGCGGCCAAGATTCCAGCCCCATATTTCATGCCACCATGAGTTAAGGTTGGGCCGTCCTCAATAACAAGAACATGTTTACCCTCAATTTTTGAAGGATCATCGGCGTGAAATTCAATATCAGCCTTTAAAACCCTTGCGTGTGGATTATGTTTTTGGATATTAGTTTGTACTTGTTCAATTTGTTCTTTTGTGGCTTGAGAGATTTTAGTAATAAGAATGACATCAGCCATTTCTAAGTTCACTTTGCCCGGAAAATAATCAAGTTCATGGCCTGCACGTAATGGATCAACTAAAGTAATATGAATATCGGGTTTGATACAAGGAGTATCATTGTTGCCACCATCCCAAAGAATAACATCGGCTTCTTTTTCAGCTTCTCTCAATATTTTTTCATAATCGACACCGGCATACACAACCACACCATTTTTAATATGTGGTTCGTACTCTTCCATTTCCTCTATGGTGCAGTTATGTTTTTTAAGATCATCTACAGTGGCAAATCTTTGGACCATTTGTTTAACCAAATCGCCATAGGGCATGGGGTATCGAATGGCCACAACCTTTTTGCCAAGTTTTTGGAGTTCTTTAATAACGGCTCTCGCAGCTGGGCTTTTTCCACAGCCAGTTCTAACAGCACACACAGCCACAACCGGTTTTGTGGAAGGAATGAGTGTGGGTGCTACATCAAATGTTTTAAATTGAGCTCCAACGGCTTCAACTCTTTTTTGTCTTTCCTTAACGTATTCATAAGAGACATCACTATAGGCAAAAACCACCTCTTCAACTTGGTGTAGTTTGATGAGCCAGGTGAGTTTTCGTTCGGAGTAGATAGGAATACCCATCGGATATAGTGGCCCAGCAAGTTCGGGAGGATATCTTCTGTCATCAATGTTGGGTATTTGAGCTGCAGTAAAAGCTACCACCTGATAATTGCTGTTATTTCTATAACACGTGTTAAAAACATGGAAGTCTTTACCGGCCGCACCCATGATAAGGACTTTTTTCATAAACCTATCCTCTCTTTTTTACTCTTTAATAAGTGTTGATTGACACCACTAAATCTAGGTTGAAAGGGGATGAATGTCAAACCTGTAGAATTCAATTGACAGGTGCCAAAAAATTCAATAATTCATAAAAGAGTATTAATATCAATAATTTACAAGGGGATAAATCATGTCTGTTTCAACAAGAAAGTCTGTAGAGTTGTGTGAAAAGTATGGGGCAAAGAACTATCTACCACTAGATATAGTGATTTCGAAAGCCGAAGGCATTTGGGTTTATGATCCAGAAGGAAAAAAGTATTTGGATATGCTCTCCGCCTACTCGGCTGTGAACCAAGGACACTGTCATCCCAAAATTGTTCAAACTTTAAAGAGCCAAGCTGGCAAAGTTACCTTAACTTCACGAGCTTTTCACAATGATCAGCTTGGGCCTTTTTTGGAAAAAATCTGTAAACTCTCTGGCATGGATTTAGGACTGCCCATGAATTCTGGAGCTGAGGCAGTTGAAACAGCAGTTAAAACTGCTCGTAAATGGGGTTATGAAGTAAAGAGGGTTAAAAAGAACAAGGCTGAAATCATAGTGTGCCAGGATAATTTTCATGGAAGAACAACCACAGTTATTAGTTTTTCTTCAGACGAAGGTTATAAGAAAAATTTTGGTCCCTTTACACCAGGTTTTAAAATCATTCCTTATGGCGATATCAAGGCCTTGGAGAAGGCTGTTAATGCTAACACGGTTGCCTTTTTGGTTGAACCCATTCAGGGGGAGGCAGGTATCAAGATTCCACCTGCTGGCTATTTAAAAAAAGCGGAAAGCTTGTGCAAGAAAAACAACATTCTTTTTATGGTGGATGAAATTCAAACCGGTTTAGGAAGGACGGGCAAGCTTTTTGCCCATGAATACGACGGGGTAAAACCGGATGTTCTTATTTTAGGAAAGGCTTTGGGTGGTGGAATGCTTCCCATATCGATTGTTCTTTCTAAAAAAGATGTTTTGGGGGTTTTTAAACCGGGGGACCATGGCTCAACTTTTGGTGGTAATCCGCTTGCCTGTGCCGTAGCTCAAACGGCTTTGGATGTTATTGTCGACGAAAAGCTAACCGAGAATTCTTATGAGTTAGGAGAATACTTTAAAAAGGGACTTGAAAAGATTAAAAGCCCCTATGTGAAAGAAATTCGAGGTCGTGGACTTTTTATTGGGGCAGAACTTAAACCTCCACATTTAGCCAGACCTTTCTGTGAAAAATTAAAAGAAGAGGGGCTTTTGTGCAAGGAAACTCATGAAACCGTTATACGGTTTGCACCACCACTTATTATTAAAAAACAAGATATCGACTGGGCACTAGAAAGAATTGGAAAAGTGCTCCTTGATAAGAAAGGGGTTCGTCCATTCATCAACAACGCCCACAACGCTGTCTAGCTCGAGGATTTTTCCGTCTTCAAGCTTAAGCTGGGACCCGTTTATTTTTTCTATAATGCGTTGATAGGCTAAAGTTCCGTTAGGCATTGTATAGGCCACTTGATCGCCCACTTTGAAAGGGTATTCAAGATTAAAACCACGAATAATATTACCTCTTTCTGCAATGACGTTTCTCTGATGTAAGGCATCCTCTATTGAGCTATAAATACCTCTCTCATTTCCAATAACAAAACCGCTAGTACGTCCGAGACCTTCTGGATCATCGTAAATAACACGAGTAATAGGAGGGTACCTTTTTAGTTTGACGCTAATATCAGTAACGTGCTCATAGGTTGTATCAATAGAGTTTGCAGGTATACCTCCATCTTCTGCACAACGAGGCAATCTTCCATTGCGAGTAGCCCCTGTTTGAGTCGGCGTGGGATCCTTTTGCATTATTTTCACAGGCCATCTTACGCTGCCTCTACCTCGCGATGCATCGTACATAGCTTGAGGTGTGTAATGAGGTCGTGTTGTTGCTGTATTTACATCTTCTACAATACGTGCTGCCATTTCTTCTTCTAAAAATCCCATTTGTTCTTCTACCAAATCGTCCCAAGAAATTGTTTGTGTAGATCTTCTTTGTCTTAGAGGAGTGAAACGGAGCTGAGGACTCGCAGGTTGTGGGCTTGTATGCATGGGGCGTACAGCTGGGAGTCTAGCTGTATCTGTACCCCTAGTTTTAGTGAGTGTTCTCGCTGTTTGACTTAAGTCTGCACCTAATCCCTTAAGAGCTATGGGTAATCTTTCAAGAGCTACAGGTGCAAAAACAAACTCAGCGGCTGTTTCAATAATCTCACCGTGTTGTTCGCCGGCCAAGAAAGGTGAATGTTTTGCCAATTCAACATGGGCTTTGAAATCATTTTTTATACCTGTGGGGGAATTTTTTATTCCGTTATAAACATCTCCCCAAACCTGTCGACCACGAGGGCTTCCACTAACCATGTCTAGCACTGTATTTCCCACTTCAGGCAGATTCGCATGCCAGAGACCACGAGCCAAGGTATAGGGGGCCCACAAAAGCTTGTTCAAGCCACCTGTAACCATACCGCCTGTGTACTCAATGGTGCCAGTAACTCCACTTCCAACTTGTCCCCACGTAAGAGGCTCTGTCGGTTGTGGTTCTTCCCATGAAGAATTTGAAGAGGGTGGTGCTATGAGACGATAATTTGATTTTTCACTATTTTCTTCTGGCCAGAGGTATTTAATTTCTTCTCTCGGAGCGGGTAGGGGTTCTGTTTGCATTGTTTGAGGAATGAATGACTCAGCCGAACTAGCAGGTGTTACGGTCATAAGACTTTCTTCCTCATCTTTAGGAGGTAAATCTTTATCTTCTTCCTGTGAGTGAACAGGTAGAACTGCAAAGCTTAATAGGAGAATAAAATGTAAAAAAATACTTAGTTTTTTCATGCCTTCACTCATTATATGAGCAAATAATGTGCCAGATGAGGAAGTTTATAAGTTCTTGAAATATCTAGCTATATTTTATGAGAGTTTTAAGATATTTTTAGAAGTTTTAGACAGTTGTGTAGTATATAAGCAGAGACGCACAAAACTAAAAAATCTCTTGTGATTTAAGGTATTTATATTTATTCTTAAAGTCAGCAATTATGGATATAAACATCAAAACAAAACTGCCTGGCCCGAAAGCGCTCAAGATCATAGCTCGAGATAAAAAACATGTTTCTCCTTCTTATACCAGGGATCCAAACTGCCCAGTTGTTATAGATAAAGGTGAAGGGGCTTATATTACAGATGTCGATGGTAATGTTTTTTTAGATTTTTGTGCTGGTATTGCTGTTAACTCAACAGGTCACTCGCACCCCCAGGTTGTAAAAGCCATTTGCGACCAGACCCAAAAATTTATTCATATGTCAGGAACAGATTTTTATTATGATGTTCAATCTCGTTTGGCTGAAAAGTTAAGTGAGAGCGCTCCAGGAAAAGAAAATAAAAAAGTTTTTTTTAGCAATTCAGGTGCAGAAGCTATTGAGTGCGCATTAAAACTAGCCCGTTATCATACTCGAAGAAAACAATTTATAGCTTTTTTTGGCTCTTTTCATGGACGAACTTATGGGGCACTTTCACTAACCTCATCAAAACCTGTTCAAAAAGAACGTTTTTTTCCTTTTGTTCCTGGAGTGACGCATATTCCCTATCCAAACATTTATCGAGCGCCAGATGGAATGAGTGACAATGAAGTGGGTGATAGGTGTTTAGATTATTTAAAAAATACAATCTTTAAAAACCTTGTACCTGCCAACGAAGTTGCAGCGGTTTTTATGGAGCCCATTCAAGGTGAAGGGGGCTACATTATTCCGCCCAAAAAATTTGTAAAAGATCTTGTAGCTCTCTGTAAAGAAAATGGCATTCTCTTTGTTGCTGATGAAGTGCAGTGTGGAATGGGTCGCACTGGAAAAATGTTTGCCTCGAGCCATTTTGGAGTTGAGCCAGATATTATTTGTTTAGCAAAGGGTATTGCTTCAGGTTTGCCTCTGGGTGCTACGATTGCCAGCGAATCCATTATGGATTGGAAGCCTGGTTCTCATGCTTCTACTTTTGGTGGAAACCCCATTGCTTGTGCTGCAGCACTCGCTACCATTGATCTCTTGGAAAAGAAATATGTAAAGAATGCAGCTGAGGTTGGTGATTACTTTATTAAAAAGCTAAAAAAAATTGAGAACAAGAGTTCTTTAATAGGTAATGTTCGTGGACTTGGGCTTATGATTGGGGTTGAAATTGTTAAAAATAAAAAAACAAAAGAAAATGCACCTGAAATGAAAGCAAGCATTGTTACTGAAGCTTTTCGCCAAGGACTCATCATTTTAGGTTGTGGCACTTCTACCATTCGCTTTTCTCCACCACTTCTCGTAACTAAGAAAGATGCTGATATTGCACTTTCTATTTTTGAAAAGTCGCTAGCTATCGTTGAAAAAAATCAATGAGAATTCTAGGGCTCGATATAGGTGACAAGAGAATAGGCCTTGCTGTAAATGACCCACTTGGATGGAATAAAGCTCAGCCATTAAAAGTTATTGAGAGAATACATTTTCTTAACGAATTGCCAAAGATTATTGATGAATATAATATCGAGACAATTGTGGCTGGAATTCCGAAGGGTGATAGAGGAGAGTTAACGCCGCAGGCAAGAAAAATTATGAAGTTTATAGATGAAATTAAAAAAAAAGTGAGTATGCCTATTATTTTGTGGGATGAAACACTTTCTTCGTTTGAAGCGGAAAGTATTTTAATTAGTGCAGACGTGAGCCGAAAAAAAAGAAAGGAAATTTCAGATAAATTAGCAGCAGCAATTATTTTACAATCTTATTTAAACCATGAATCGAACGCTTCTTAGAGTTATTGTGATTGCCATTCTTGTTGTGGGGTTTATTGGAACGGAGATTTATATGTTCCGGAGCTCCCCTTCTTCAGAACAGGGTGAGGAAAAAATTGTCTACATAAGACCTAATTCATCTTTAAAAGAAATATGTAAAACCTTGCAGAATGAGAAAATTATTTCTAATGCCACATATTTTAATTTTTATGTGAGGTGGAAGGGCGCTTCAACAAAAATTAAATCAGGTGAACTGCGGTTTTATACCACTTCTCGTCCGAAAGAAGTCTTAAATATATTAGTAAAAGGGCACCCCGTTCTTTACCCAATAACAGTTCCAGAGGGGTTTAATCTTTATCAAGTTGCGATGCGTTTAGTTGAAACTCAACTTGTAGATAAGAAAAAATTTTTGGAGGCCTGTTTTGATAAAGAATTTATTGAAAGTCTTGGAATTGTTGGCTCTTCCGTTGAGGGTTATCTCTTTCCAGACACCTATGCTTTTTCAAAATATTTGGGTGAAAAGCTTATTATTAAGAGAATGGTAGATCGATTTGCCGAAGTTTTTACGCCTGAGTTAGAAAAAAAGGCAAAGCAACTTCAATTATCAAAAAAAGAAATTGTCATACTGGCATCGATTGTTGAGAAAGAAACAGGTGCTTCTTTTGAAAGGCCACTCATTGCTTCTGTTTTTCTTAATCGTCTTAAGAAGGGAATGAAAATTCAGAGTGATCCTACCATTATTTATGGCATGTGGGAGAGATATAATGGAAATTTAACAAAAGCGGATCTGCAAGAGCGCACCCCGTACAACACCTACACCATTTATGGTTTGCCTGTTGGACCTATTGCTAACCCAGGGCGTGATTCGATTAAGGCTGTTTTATTTCCAGCAAAAACGGATTATCTCTATTTTGTGGCAAAGAATGATGAATCGGGTACTCATATTTTTTCAAAAAATCTAAAAGAACACAACGCAGCTGTGAACAAATACCAAAAAGGTCTTTAGTTGAGAATCTCTTCAATAACTTTATTCTTTTGATTCCACGTATATGTTTTTTTGAAAGGCTGTTGCTTTTTTACATCATAGAGAACGAGCACAATGTCTTTTAATTGGTCGTTATTAAAGTCATCAAGAATGAGATTAGACATTGTATTTCTATAAAATATAAAACCATCTTTGTATTCTGGGAAAGGAATTTTTAGGAGAAGATTTCTTTTTTCTCCTTCAAGAGAGAGTTGTAGCTCATAAACTTCAAAATAAAGCACATCTTTATATTCCATTTTGAGAATGAGTTCAGGGTGGCCATCACCCGTAATGTCTGTTTTTTTTTCGGCTAGAATTTTAATTTCATCTAAAGTGGTTTTATTTAATGTCCGAATGCTGCCATTAACTGTGCACACAAAGACTAAACTTAAGGTGAAAATAGCACATAAGCTTAATTTTCTTTTCATAAGAAACCTCGGAACACTTTAAGAGCAAGGAGCATGCCAAAATTAAAGTTAATGGTTTCAGTATGTTATGATTATTTCTATACAAGATGAGGGGCAAAAAACGGCTTTTAGGAACAAAAAAAGGCTTAAATTATTCAACAAGAACTTCGCGGGGTTTAGCGCCATCTGCAGGGCCTACAATGCCTTCGGATTCCATCCGTTCGATCATACGAGCAGCGCGGTTGTAACCAATGCGGAGGCGCCGTTGCACCATGGAGATGGAAGCAACGCGGCTTCCACGAACAATGGCAATAGCTTCTCTGTACAGATCATCTTCATCTTCGGTTTCCGGATCTTTTTCTTCTTCCTGCCATTTAAGAATTGTTTCGTTATAATCTGGGCCACTTTGTTCTCTTAAGAAATCACAAATGGATTTAATTTCTTCATCAGAAATATAAGCACCATGAAGGCGTTTTAGTTTTGCTGTGCCGGGTGCCAAATAAAGCATATCGCCATCACCCAGTAATCTTTCTGCGCCTGATGTATCAAGAATGGTTCGTGAATCAACTTTAGATGAAACCTGAAAAGAGATCCGAGCTGGAAAATTTGCTTTAATAAGACCTGTAATAACATCCACAGAGGGTCTTTGTGTCGCAAGAATAAGATGAATACCAGCAGCTCTCGCCATTTGTGCGAGACGAGCAATAGAAATTTCAACATCTTTTGGAGTGACCATCATCAGGTCGGCCAATTCATCAATAACAATAATAATGTAAGGTAAGGTTCTTATATCAGCATATTTTTCTTCTAGCTGAACTCGAAGGGAAGAGATTTGTATTCTCTGATTAAATGCGTCAATATTTCGGGCTCCAATTTTAGCCATCATGTCGTAACGTCTTTCCATTTCTCGAACTGCCCATTTCAAGGCGAGCCCTGCTTTTCGCGGGTCTGTTACAACTGGAAGAAGAAGATTGGGGATGTCATCATAATAAGAAAGTTCAAGCATTTTAGGGTCGATCATGATGAACCTGAGTTGATTTGGATCAAACCGGTAGAGAAAACTACAGATAACAGCATTGACGAAAACAGATTTTCCGGCCCCCGTGGCACCTGCAATAAGAAGGTGGGGCATTCTTAAAAGATCGGCAATGTAGGGGTCACCCAGTGCTGTTTTTCCTAACGGTATGGGTATGTGATATTTTGGGCTTTTATAAGCCTGATTTTCAAGAAGTTCACGAAGGCCTACCATTTGTCGTTCTTCATTCGGAATTTCAACGCCCACAACATTTTTACCAGGGATAGGTGCAATAATGCGAACACTTAATGCAGAAAGTGATAAGGCCAAATCATCTGAAAGGTTTGCAATTTTACTTACCTTAATGCCGCTAGCAGGTGCAAACTCATAAAGAGTAATAACAGGGCCGGGTCGCACTTGCGTAACACGGCCCTCAACACCAAAATCTCTAAGTTTTTGTTCTAAGAGGGTTGAGTTTTTTAAAAGAAGTGGCTTATCAACTTTAATATCTTTTTCAGAATTCACCTTAAGCAAAGAAATATCAGGTAATTCAAAATTTTTAAAATCAATAGGTTTTTTAGATGGTAAGTTCTTGGGTGGAAGTTCTGGTAGAGTTGAAAATTTTTCTTTTCTTCTAAATGGAGAAAGTTGAAGTAGCTTCTTTTTTGGAAGTTCTGTCTGAACGTGAACAATAGGCTCTCGAACTTCTTTGGGTTCATCATTCAGCGCAACTGGCGTTGAAGGTGAATTAATGGGTACTGTCCGTATAGGCTTTGCAGATAAGCTTGGCAAGGGTGTTGCAAGCTTTTTACGTTTAAGAAATGAAAAACTAATTTTTGGCATTTTTGGTAGTGTTGGCAATTTAAACTTTGAGAAATTAAAAAACTTCTTCTTCTCGGGTAACCATGACGCATGGTTAATCGTAGTGGGTGCAATAATCTGCGTTTTTCTTGTTCGAGCTTGAATAAAATAATATATTTTCATAATAAGGTTTTTTAATTTTAGAGTGGGGTGCCTCATGAAATAAATCATTTGAGCAACAGTGCAACCTGTGGCCAAACTAAAAGAAGCAAGAAGGGCTGCAATAATAAGAATAGATGCACCTAAAAAATTAAAATAAGTTTTAAGTGTAACCGTGCAATACTCGCCTACAATCCCACCTGCATAAAGAGTGGTGCCTCGAAATGGAAACTTTCCAATGATAAGAGAAAGAAATGCAGATAATGTCACAACGAGTATGAAGCTGCCAAGAATTTTAGCGGTTTTTTTTCTAACTAAAATATGAGTAAAAAGCAGATAAATGCCAATTGAACAGCTTAAAATGGCAAAAATGTAAGAAGAGAGGCCAAAAATTTGAAGTAAAAAGTCAGAAACATAGGA
>ORJL010591876.1_pt1 | contig 13297 bp, 13 predicted proteins | sample 1779941 | NCBI WGS metagenome assembly ORJL01 (sample SAMEA104232317, study PRJEB22302) | groundwater metagenome | biome: forest; feature: aquifer; material: groundwater | place: USA | collected 2011-08-07 | depth 5.8 m
CATCGCCATCGCCCACGTGGAGTATGAGACTGAGAAGCGTCACTATGCCCACGTGGACTGCCCCGGCCATGCGGACTACATCAAAAACATGATCACCGGAGCTGCCCAGATGGACGGAGCTATCCTGGTGGTCAGCGCTCCGGATGGTCCAATGCCTCAGACCAGGGAGCACATTCTCCTGGCCCACCAGGTGCAGGTCCCGTACATGGTGGTCTTCCTGAACAAGGTCGACATGATGGAGGACGAAGAGCTTCTTGAGCTGGTGGAGCTGGAGGTCCGAGACCTCCTCTCCAAATACGAATTCCCCGGTGACGAGATTCCCATAGTGAGGGGCAGTGCTCTCAAGGCCGGTGAATGTGGCTGTGGCAAGCGTGAATGCCAGTGGTGCGGCGCCATCTGGAAGCTGATGGACGAGGTTGATAATTACATTCCCACCCCTGCGCGTCCGATCGACAAGCCGTTCCTTATGCCGGTTGAAGATGTATTCGGTATCAAAGGGCGTGGCACGGTGGTAACGGGGCGAATCGAGCGCGGGATCGTCAAGGTCGGCGATGAGATCGAGATCGTAGGCATCAACCCGACTCGCAAGACCGTGGTGACCGGGGTCGAGATGTTCAAGAAGATCCTGGATCAAGGCCAGGCCGGCGATAACGTCGGTTGTTTGCTCCGGGGCATCGAGCGGGACGACGTACAGCGGGGTCAGGTTCTGGCGAAGGCGGGGTCGATTACCCCCCATACTCACTTCGAGGCCACGGTCTACGTGTTGAGCAAGGAGGAAGGTGGGAGGCACACGCCGTTCTTCAACGGGTACCGTCCTCAATTCTACCTCCGAACTACGGACGTGACCGGAACCTCGGAGCTCCCGGAAGGGATCGAAATGGTTATGCCCGGTGACAACGTCAAGATGAAGATTAACCTTATCCAGCCGGTGGCTTTGGAGAAGGAGCTTCGGTTCGCCATCCGAGAGGGTGGAAGGACCGTAGGCGCCGGCGTTATCACCGAGATTCTCGAATAGGAGGCCGGCTCAACACCAACTATGGCCAAGAAAGGTGAAGCACGAATAATAATCCACCTTGCATGCACCAAGTGCAAGGAACGGACCTATACCACCTTCAAGAACAAGAAGAACGATCCGGAGAGGCTTGAGTTGTCCAAGTTCTGTCCGAGATGCCGGGAGCACGTAGCTCACCGAGAGACCAAGTAGGCCGGCGCGGGTTTGAATGTACGGAGCCGTTGTTGGAGGAGCCAGTTCAAGGGGTGGGAATGAGAGAGAGTAATGCCACTTAAAGCGTCAGCGAAGACTCCCCGCTTGAACGTGAAGTTCTTCAATGAGACCTGGGCAGAACTGAAGAAGGTTGTCTGGCCTTCCCGGAAGCAGGCCACTAACCTGACTATGATAGTTATCGCCGTTTCTGCGGCGGTTGGCCTTCTGCTGGGAGGGATAGACTTCGCGTTCTATCTTCTCTTCCAGCAACTGATACTTCAGGCAGGGTGATGGGCATGATTCAAGTCCCATACGGACTGGGCGGCGATGGAGGATAGCGGGCAGGACCGGAATTGGTATGTGATCCATACCTATTCAGGGTACGAGAATAAGGTCAAAACCAATCTCCTGCATCGGATCGAATCCATGGACATGCAGGACAGGATCTTCCAGGTGATCGTGCCGACGGAAGAGGAGATCGAGGTCAAAGAAGGGCAGCGCCGCACGGTAGAGCGCAAGATCTTCCCGGGGTATCTCCTGGTGGAGATGATAAATACGGATGAGAGTTGGTCCGTGGTTCGCAATACACCAGGGGTTACCGGCTTTGTCAGTGCTCAGGATGAGAAGGGAAGGCCCATTCCCACCCCGTTGGATGAGGAGGAAGTCAAGTCCATCCTCCGCCGCATGAGGGCGGAAACGCCCAGGATCAAGGTCGGCCTTAACAAGGGGCAGTCGGTGCGCATTATTGACGGACCATTCACTGACTTCATTGGGTTGGTGGAGGATGTCTATCCGGATAAGGGTAAAGTACGGATCATGGTCTCCTTTTTCGGAAGAGAAACGCCCCTGGAGTTGGATTTCTTACAGGTAGAGAGGGTCTAAATGGCCAAGAAAATCAAGGCAATGGTCAAGCTACAGATAAAGGCAGGGAAGGCCAATCCCGCGCCTCCGGTTGGCCCGGCGTTGGGCCAGCATGGGGTCAATATCATGGCCTTCTGCAAGGACTATAACGAACGCACCTCTTCTCAAGAAGGCATGATTGTCCCGGTGGAGATCACAGTCTTCGAGGATCGTTCGTTTACCTTCGTGCTGAAGACGTCCCCGGCTTCCGATCTTCTGAAGAAGGCTGCGGGCCTCGAAAAGGGTGGCGCTAATGCTGGAACCCAGAAGGCGGGCACGGTATCTCGGGAGAAGGTTCGAGAGATTGCCCAGACCAAGTTGAAGGACTTGAACGCTTTGGATCTGGCTGCCGCCGAGAAGATCGTGGAAGGAACCGCCAGGAGCATGGGCATCCAGGTGGTGGGTTGAAGAAACGCTGGCTGGAGGTCTGAACGATGGCACAAGTAGGTAAGAAGTATGCGGAGTCCATCAAGCTGGTGGACAAAGTGAAGGTGTACGGGCCGCGCGAGGCGCTGGACCTGGCAAAAGAAGCGGCCTATGTCAAGTTCGACGAGACCGTCGAGTTGCATCTTCGGCTCGGCGTGGACCCTCGGCATGCTGACCAGCAGGTTCGTGGAGTGGTGCTGCTGCCGAATGGCCTGGGAAAGACCGTCAAGGTGCTGGTCTTTACTCAGGGCGAAGGCCTTAAGATCGCGGAAGACGCCGGTGCCGACTACGTGGGCGGAGACGACCTGGTCAAGAAGATCGAGGAGGGATGGCTGGATTTCGACACGGCTCTCTCCACTCCTGATATGATGGGCAAGGTTGGAAAGCTCGGCAAGATCCTGGGCAGGCGAGGGCTCATGCCTAACCCCAAGTCCGGGACCATTGCACCCGCTCAGGACCTGCCCAGGCTCATTCAAGATGCCAGGAAAGGCCGGGTGGAGTTCAAGCTGGATCGGACCGGCATAATCCACGTCCCCATCGGGAAGATTAGCTTCGGGACGGATAAGTTGTTGGAGAATCTGACCTCCCTGGTTGATGCGGTGGTGCGTGCTAAACCCAGCGGAGCCAAGGGGCAATACGTAAGGAGCATTAGCCTGGCTTCTTCGATGGGGCCTGGCATCAAGCTGGACTTGACCACGACACTGTCATTGAGCGCCGCCGCGTAGTGCCAGGGTCTTAGGGTTTAGGGTGTAGGGTGTAGGTGCGGGGTGCAGGGTGTATCCCTAGACCCTAAACCCTAGACCCTAAACCCTCGCTGAACTGAATAGCCGGAGACAGCAGGAGCCCGAACGGGCTTAAATCGCTTCCTGCCTAGGCAAGGGCGTCAAGGGGAAACCCTAAGAGGTCTTTGTGCGCAGGCACGAGGGCCTTTTTGTTTGGGACCGGCATATGGTAGGTGGTCGGTTGTTGGTGATAAAAAGGGGGTGATGACGAATGGCTACTGAAAAGAAGAAATCGGTAGTAGCCGAGTTGACGGACATGCTTTCCCGCAGCACAATTGCGATTCTCACGGTGCCAACCGGTATGAGCGTGGCCGAGACGACGGAAATGCGCCGGAGGTTGCGTGAGGTCGGTGTCGAGTTTCGCGTGGTGAAGAACACGCTGGCGCGTCGCGCTGCCAAGGAGGTGGGCAAGGAGGCATTGGACCCCTTGCTGACGGGGCCTACGGGAATCGTGTTTGGGTACGGCGATCAGGTGGCGCCAGCCAAGGCGCTGCTTGAATACGGCCGCGCAGCTAAGGCGGAAGTCCGGATAAAGGGTGGCATGCTTGAGAAACGACTTCTCTCGGGGGAGGACGTGCGTCAACTGGCCCAACTCCCGAGCAGGGAAGTCCTTATCGCCCAGATCCTGGGCGGTCTCCAGGCCCCCATCGTTGGCCTGGTGTGGGTCTTGAAAGGCAACATAACAGGGCTGCTCAATGTACTTCAGGCCCGCAAAGGCCAACTAGAACCAGAAGCAACTGCATAGGCAGGTAAGGAGAACAGTATGACCGACAAGAAGATCAACAACGAGGATCTAATAGAGGCGATCAAGGGGATGACCGTCCTGGAGTTGTCTCAACTAGTCAAGGCGCTCGAGACGGAGTTTGGAGTCAGCGCTGCTATGCCCATGGCGGCCGCTGCCCCGGCCGGCGGCGCGGCTGCAGCCGCTGCGGTCGAGGAAGAAGAGCAGACGGAGTTTACCGTCATTCTCAAGGAGATCGGCGCCAACAAGATCAATGTCATCAAGGCTGTGCGTGAAGTGACGCCCCTGGGCCTCAAAGAGGCCAAGGACCTGGTTGAGGCGGCGCCCAAGCCCGTTCGTGAGGGAATCTCCAAGACCGAGGCGGCCAGCATCAAATCCAAGCTTGAGGCGGCTGGCGCCACTGTCGACGTAAAGTAGCATCCGGTTCAGTTGGCGGACTTTTTCCGCCAATTACGTCGCCGACGCAGGGTTCTTAGGGACTGGCCTGGAATGTCGGTCTCCGTAGCGCGGGGGCTTGTCCCCCACTCGCTCAGGCGGGGGACAAGCCCCCGCGTTACGCTAATCGCTAACAAGAAAGGCAGCCGGGGGAGAGACACTCTCCCGGCTGCCTTTCTTTGTCTGCTTCAAACAAAAACTGCGTTACCAGCCCTCGGCTTCCGCATGGATGACGAGGGGGAAGTAGATACGGTTGAGCCGGTCTACCATCTTCAGGCCCACTGTAACCGTAATGGGTCCATTCCGGACACCTTGTTGGCTGCTGAAGACCACCGAGGTTGTGTAGTCGCCAGCGGCCGTGATTCCTTCAAGCTGGGAGCGGACCCCGACAGCCTGTGAGCTCAGCGCGCCCAGGTGGCCCGAGGCCTGAGGCACGTTGAGCCATGAACCACCGGGACTGATTGCGCCGGTCCAGTCCAGAGGCTGGCCTCCCTGGTTGCCGATGGTGAGCGTCTGCGATACGGACTGCCTGAACTCCAAGTCCGAGAGGAACGCGAGGCTGGAGGGCGATGCGCTGAGAATTCCGAAAGCGGCCGCCGTGGTGGCGGCGTAAGCGTCTATCCTCCCGTGGCCGAAGAAAGCGTCCTTGCCAGAGGGTCCCAGATCCACGGCGTTCGTCTCTATCAGGGTGGCGACCTGGTCATTGGTCAAGCCGCGGTTGGCCGACCATACCAGGGCGGCCAGGCCAGCGACGTGAGGGGAGGACATTGACGTCCCGCTCAAGTAAGCATAGTCGCCGCCGAGTGAGGGCGCACCCCGGCCGGTGACCACCGAGCTAACGATGGCAACACCTGGCGCGGCGACCGCGACAAATGCCCCCCTCTCGGAGAACTGGGCCCGGCGGTCTTCACTATCCGTGGCCGCCACTCCCAAAACGTTCGGAAAGGCCGAAGGGTAGTACGGAGCGTTGAACCCACCGAATCCTCCATCGTTGCCGACGGAGGAGGCGATCAAGGCGCCCTTGACGTCGTGAGCGTAGTCAACGGCAGCCTTGAGGGTCTGGGAAAGCCCCAGCGAGCCGCTGCTGACGTTCATGACTTGTGCGCCCTGGTCCGCCGCCCAGAGAATCCCTAGCGCCAGGTTCTCCACGGTCCCCACCCCAGAAGAATCGAGAACCTTGACAGGCAGGATCTTGGCGCCCCACGACATGCCGGCGATCCCCGCACTGTTGTTGCTGGACGCGGCCGCGATGCCGGCCACGTGAGAGCCGTGGCCGTTGTCGTCCTGGGGCGAAGAGCCAGGGTTGAGGGTGTTCAGGCCGGGCAATACCTTGGCGGAAAGATCAGGATGGAAGAAGTCGACCCCAGTGTCCAGGACCGCAATAGTGATGCCCGGGCTTCCCTTTTCAATGTCCCAGGCCTCGCCGGCATGGATCAATCTGAGGTTCCATTGATAGAATGCGAAGAGAGGGTCGTTGGGAATATCGAAGGTAGTAACCATGTAGTCCGGTTCCGCGAACTCGACGTGAGGCTGTCCACTCAAGCTTTCGGCCGTCTCGAGCTCGCGGCCGGCCTCTACGGGGAGGGAGAGGACGCCTATCCGGGAAAGGGTCCGGGAGCCTGCTATCTCTTCCTGAGCTGCGCCGGGCCTTAGCTTGACCAGGATATGTCCGGGAGAGAAGGGGGGCGTGGGAGGAGCATCCGCCAAGACCTGGCCGCCGCCGCCAGCCAACAAGGCCATCGACACGCTTGCCAAGAGCAGACAGCGCATCCACCCTACCATGCGGCGGATCCTTCAACTATCAGGGGCAGGTACTGCCGGCTGAGCGGTCCTAGGCGCAGCGAGGCAGGCGCCCCCAGAGGGCTATGCCGTGTGCCGGTCATAGCCGCGGTTATGGTCAAGGTATCCCGGTAGGACCCGGCGGGCATTCCAGCCGTATTCAGGGAGGCAGCTATCGTCGCCGGTAGGCTAACTCCCGACGGCGGGCTGATGGTAAGCCAGGCAGGACCCTGAGCCGTCCAGGCGGAGCTTCCTCCGCTCACGTCTCGGATGAGCAGTGAGACCGGCGAGGGGGAAGCTCCCCCCGGCTCGGCCAAGAAAGTGAGTTCTTCGGGCGCCACCGCCAGTGATGGTACCGCAGTATATGTCCACAAGCCTGTGCCGAGGGGTCCGCCGTAGATCCTGGTTGGATTCCCCGGGCTGATGGCAAGGGAAGCGACCGCCTCCGGGCTGAGGTCAAGCCGTGTCCAACGGACGCCCCCGTCCGCGCTACGGTAGGCGCCCCGGTTGGATCCCAGGTATAGGGTGTTGGACGCCGCTGGATGGGCTACCAACGTGGAGGCGTTTCCCTGGTCCGATAGGGGCATCTCTTGCCAGTTCCCCCCGCGGTCCGTGCTCTTGAAGATCGACCTGCTGGTAGCGGCGAACAGCAGCCCGGTGGCGTTCGGCGATGGGCTCAAGGCAGCGACAGAATCCGGGAACGTATAGGGACTCACCCAACTCTGTCCTCCATCCACGCTCCGGTAAAGGGCCCGAGAGGATGACTGCATGGTGAGGTACAAGATCTGCGGGTCTCTTGGATCGATAGCCAGGGTCTGCGCCTGGCTGACCTGAGACAGGCCGGAGTTGGACTGGCGCCAGGTGCCTCCGGAATCTTCGCTGATATAGATACCAGCGCCGGTCCCAATGTAGGCTTTGCCAGGTGCTGTCGCTATCGCTGAGACGGCGGCCCCCTTAAACTGGGGGACGAGGTCCCAGGTGAGACCGGCGTCGCGGCTGATGTATAGCCCGTCGTCTCTGGCTCCGGAAATATATATCATGCCGGCGTAGACCAGGCTCGTATCCGCTGGGTCCACCTCGATCGCGGCTGCGATTCCCACGCCCAGAGGCATGGCTTGCCAGGAGGACCCGCCGTCAGCGGTACGGTAGATCCCGCCGGCCCAGGCGCTAACGTAAGCCAGGTTGGGGTCTGCGGCGTGAGCGACGACGTTGACGATCTGAGAAGCGGCTATTCCCTGACCTGACTCCACCCAATTGGAGCCTCCGTTGCTGCTGAAATAGAGACCACCGGAGGAGGCGAGCCAGATGCTGAAGGGCGATCCCGGCTGGGGAGCCAACCAGGTGGGGCCGCGGCTGCCGATACTGCCGTCCGCGGTCTCCCACGTGATTCCTCCGTCGGTGCTCCGGTAGAAGGCATCGCGCAGGCCGGCCGCATACACCGTGGAGGAGCCACCGGCGGCCGCCACTGCCGAGATGTTGCTTTCGACCACGCCCTGACCCACTGGGCTCCAGGTGCGACCAGAGTCCGGGCTAGCGAAGATCCCTTGTCCTCGAGTTGCCACGTATACTCTGCGGTGATCCTGGGGGTCAATGGCTATGGACGAGACGGGACCCTGAGAAAGGCCCACAGTGAGAGGGATCCAACTATCACCGCCATCTTCCGTTTTGAAAACCGTGGGGCTCAATCCCTGGTAGGCAGCCCCGGCGTACACGACCCCGGCATCCGCGGGGTCCACGGCCAGGGTTTCCACCGAAGGTATGGTTCCAACACGTAGGCCCGTGGCTTTTTCCTGCCAGGTCCTGCCTCCATCCCGACTCTTGAATATGCCCAGGAGAGTACCCGCATAGATGACGGACTGGCTAGACGTGGTTGCCAGGCTATACACGTAGCTATTCCCGAACGGGTCCGTTGTCACTCCGGTCGAAGCCGAGACCCAGGTTGCGGCGCCGTCATCGCTGCGGAACACTCCCCGATTGGTGCCCGCATAGACGACGGTGGTACTTAGAGGGTCAATTGCCAGTGAAAAGACCGCGTTGGTATCAAGTCCTTGATTCATCGAGGCCCAGGTTCGCCCACTGTCTATACTCTTGAAAACGCCGGCCATGCTGGTGCCTGCGTACATAGTGCTCGGCGTCGCCGGGTCCAGGACAACCGCATACACCAGCCCGGGAGGACCGCCTGTCGGGGTCCACTGGTCCGGCCCCGCCATGGCCGGAATCGCGAACCGGATCAGGAATACGAGCAGTAGGAAGAAACTGGATGCCCGCAACAGGGAAAGAAAAGGGGTCACCACCGTACCGCATCCAACCTCTAGTTAGTATTCCGGTTCCCAGGGGAGGGCTCAAGGCTACGTGTCGGTAGCAGGTGCTGAGTCTGGAACGCACTTTGAGCGCGCCTTGAGTTCATCGTACCTTCCGGACGAAGCGATGTCAACTTCACTGTCAGATCTGCTCGACGCAAAGACTACGAGTGCGGCCGGAAGAGCTTCGTCTGGCCTATCGGCGGGCATCCGGGCTGAGGGGGATGCTCGTTCTCTAAGGAAGGTAGTAGAAAGGAACGATGTACAGCATCATACTCAAGGTATCGAAGAGAAAGAGGCCTGAGATTACGGCAAATAGAGTTGAGGGTTGGAAACGTTTAGGGGAAAGGTTCTTCAGTCCGAGGGCGAAGTAGAGGGCAAGCGGCCCAAGCGCCGGGAAGAGATATCTGCCCTGGGGAAATGAACTGGCGGAGAACGCCGGTGTATATTGGATGTAGGCTACAGCGATCACCAAAACAATCCACACCAGATAGATGGCAAGAACTCTTGCTTGCCGGGCGTCCAGATTCTGTCGTTTGAGCACGACCATCCTGGCGAAGTTGAGCATCCCGAGCAGGCTCAGCAGGCTCAGACCTGTCAGGACGTCATACCAGACAGAATCCAGCCGGACGTTCATCCACCCGAACTGGGCCCAGAAGCTCTCAAACACGTGTCGAGAGAAGCCGGAGTAGAGCTCCAATAGGGAATCGAGGGTGTAGATGTTGTCGTTGAAACTAGAAAGGTTGGATGATGCGGAATAATTGAAAATGTAGCGATCGAGGCCCAACGTCACCCATTCCCTTGGTCTATCCAATACGAAAACGGAGCCGACGGCGGATACAAGGAGAACAGCCACTGCAGCGAAGGCAGGCCAAAGGCGCCTGCGAAACATGGTCCTTCCGAGATAGACAGGAGCCAATAGCAGTGATACCGGCACCGTGAAGAGGGTTGTGCGCTTGGTCCAGAAACCGGCGAAAAGGAGGCCCACCACGGCTGCGCTATCAGCGAGTGAGGCGCCTTTCATGAATATCCGCGCGACGATGTATGCCAGAATCGCCGCAATCAGGTTAGCCAGATTGTCGCTATTGACCGAGCTAGAGATGAATGAGTGCATCGGCAAAAAGGCCACGAAGCTTGAGGCCAACAAAGCCAGAGGTGGATCTCTCGGGAAGGCCGTTCTGACCGCGAGGAAGATCATGAGTACCGTGAGGACTCCCAACAACACGGAGAACAGGCGGAGAACATATAGTTGCATGTCAATGGGGATGTCAGCAAGCGGGAGATACACGATCGAAGCGGCAAGATAATACAGCGGCGGGCGGTCCAGTTCGCTGGGGCTGGCCTTCCAGATGTCGGCAAATGAGGTCGACGCCTGTTCCGGGCTATTCGCATAGCCGAACGTCCAATACGCGTTGAGTTTCATAGAGGAGATGATCTTGTTCTGCAAGGAAGGAGAAGCGTCCGCCCTGGTCACCAGGTGGCCCTCTTGTTCCAGTAGAGCCACGTATTCAAAGTGCTTCGGCTCATCGGGCGCCTGCCAGGGGGGGGTAAGGGACGCATAGGTGATGCCCCTGATCAGGGTGAGGGCCAGGATCACATATAGCAGGAGCCTCGATCGATTCTGGTCCATCAGATACTGACCCGCCTGGCAGCAGACCGAGGGCTCTCGAAGCGGTATCTCAACCAGACGACTTCAGTAAGCTGAGTGAAAAGGAACCCCAATACCGTTAGCAGGGGGAGGCTAAGGCGTCACATCCAGGTATATCGGTCTGCCTGTGACGGTCACGGTCACAAGTCCGTCCATGGCTCCATCTGCGGAGTCGGATACGGAGGTCCTCGACCCATTCTTGTCCGTAACCACTACGCTGCTCCCCGGAAAAGACAGTCTTACGGTTCCGGGCGCCGTAACCCACATGACGTGTCTCTCCTGGCTACCCGGCATGGTAAACGTGTAACCTTCCACATTACTGGGCCGGCTACCATTGATCGTCATGGGCCCTCTGTAGACGGCCCCAGCCATCATGTTGCTCAACGCCCTGTAGGTTGTGTAGGAGGGCTTAACCGTGAGGTCTTGGTTCAGGAGGCCGTATCCCCACTCATTGTAGTCCGCCAACGTGAACCAGATCGAGAACCTCAGTTCTGCTGCCATACTTCGAGCAAAAGCCTGGACCACGTAATCGCTTTGCTCTTCGTCACTTCCACCATTTCCCTCAGGTGACTTGCTCCACTGGTTCAACTCGGTGACTACTATTGGCTTGCTCACTCCAAAGGAGGCGAGCTTATTCCTCAGGTAATTCGTCTTGCCTATGACATCCGTGCCGTAGCCCTCCCAGTCCGCGCGGAAAGCCGGGTAGTAGTGGAACCCCATGACGTCGAAATAGGCGCCGGCATGCGCCTGGTTTGGACCCGAACCCAAGATATCATCTAAAAAGGCTCTGTCGAACGGGCCTGACGGCAAGAACCAGTCGTAGGCCAGCGATCCCAAAACCACTTGCGCCTGGGGATCGGCTGACTTGATAGCTGGGTAGGCCACCTTCAGCATGTCCCCGTATTCTTTTCCTTTTCCGCCCCAGCAGCCTCCCAGCCATGAGCGGGCCATATCGCTATTGTCTGGCTCGTTGTAGAGCTCCCAATAATGCACATTGTACGGCGCTGCGCTATACCGGCCCACCAGGGCTTGTAGGAAAGAGGCATAGTCCTGCAAGTAAGCGGGGTCTATCGGCCCACAGGAAATGGAAGCCGCCCATGACGGATTCCCGCTGATGGCAACGATGGGCTGGATGCCTGCTTGCGCCGCTGCAGCGAATCCGCCGTCGTAAACCGACCACTCGAAACCCTCTGAGGTGGTGTTAGAAGGCTCAAGTCTGGACCAGGAAAGTCCCACTCTGATCCAACCGGGTCCCATTCCCTGGGCCAGACTAAGGGCCTGGCTGTTTCCAAGGTCGCTCATCTGTATGCCAAATGGCAAGACGGAGTTGGAGTATGTGTGACTTTTCTGCAAATGTGGCAAGAAGATGTTGGTTCCGAGAGAGGATGAAGAAGAGATCTTCGATGCGATTGGCGACAGCTCGGGGGTCGCGATCTGCGAGAATGATGAAGTCGACGAAATCAAGGTCACGGACGAGACTGTGGATGCCACCAGCGACAACAAAAGAAAGAATTTACCTATTCTATGCATACTCTATTCACTCTTCTATACACCGAGTAACCTCGACGCGATCATATTACATGCCCCGCAGCTTGTCAAACCCAGTCAAGGAAACCAGAGGCAAACGACGTGTTAGGGATTAGAGATTTGATGAGGTTATGATCTCGGTGCAATCGGAAGTTTGCAGTCTCTACCGGCGAGGCCGCCTCTTCGACGCCTCAGCCTACCAGCCGTTGGCTTCTCTGGCCAGGATGGGCAAGAAGATCGACTGAGTAAGGCCCACCTCGATCCTCCGATAGTCTATGGCCTGGAATTGCTGCAAGGTATTGCTGCGTCCGTAGGCGCCGAGGCCTCGTTCGCTTGCTATTCTCAGGTAGTCATCCGAGCCGGGCATCACACCGCCTTCGGCGTCGAGGATGTCGAGCATCACTGAATCAATTGCCACCGGATCTATGGAGAAGAAAAGGCTGTTGGGGGACATATTGCCGAAAGTCGGCCATCGACTGGGGACCTCGGTGTAGTGGTTGAAGCGGGCCCCATAGAGCCCGTCACCAATCGTAAGGACGGTCTTGCCAAAGAAATGTGGATTGCTGAAGATGTCTACGAGGCCACTGTAAGTGGGAGTGTATTCGGATTGAATCGGCCAGGTTGCCCAGTGCACGAGATGGTTGTGCTGGATGGAACCGAAGTGGTTCTTGAATCCGAGAGTTACACCCGCACTTGAATGCTTTTTCATTATCGGCATGTTGATCAGGTAGGACGCACCGGCCAGCGCATTGCAGATTGGCAGATCATCGATCGACGGTTTGCCAGGCGGGGTATTGAAATGAACCCTCTCGGTGGAGCTGTAGCCGAGGACAGCAGAGTAGTCGCTCGCGTTGGAGTGAAACTGGACCGCGGGAAATAGCGCCTTGACCTTGTTCACGAGGCGCCCTGGCATCGCACTGAGGTGCATCCCGTCCGTCACATCGTATACCCGGATATCCCGCTCTTCGACGCCTATGGATTTCAGTCCACTTATCACGGAGTTCAAGGGTTGGGGAAGGGCGTCAATTACCTGATCCGTATCTTCGGGGTTTGCGTTATTGACATTGATCTTTATGGCTATTACCTGTCCGGCAGCATAGGCCGGGATAATGGCGCCCCGGGCGCCCGCCAAGCCCGCACCCAAGAAGAAGTAGGTCTCGGCCCGGATAGACAAGACAAGGCCCGCTCCCATGACCGGGGGCGGGCCTTTGTCGTTCCTGGCATCTTCTGCGCTACTCTGAAATGCCCCCGTGCCAGTGATACCGATCCGGGAGCGAAGCGGGAGAAGGAACCACTTGGACACTCCAAAACCTGCCACGCAGAATGGCGGCGCCGGGCGAGCCCCCGACGAGCCCGGGCCCCTCACCTCGACAGTCGATGCCGGTCGTCTGGCTCTCCGCGTGCTTCTGTTCTGCCTGCTCTCCGAGTTGACGCTCTTCCTGCTGGATTACAAGGTCAACTTTTCGGAGTGGACCGACATCGGGTCCCTGCGCCGGATGTTCAATACCACCCGCGAGGATGGAATCGCATCGTGGTTCGGCGTCCTCCAGACAC
>ORJL010019586.1_pt1 | contig 13296 bp, 12 predicted proteins | sample 1779941 | NCBI WGS metagenome assembly ORJL01 (sample SAMEA104232317, study PRJEB22302) | groundwater metagenome | biome: forest; feature: aquifer; material: groundwater | place: USA | collected 2011-08-07 | depth 5.8 m
AACTCGCCGTGCGCGAAGTTTATGACTCCGGTTGCCTTGTTCACCACCACGATGCCCAGTGCGATCAGGGCATAGAGTGCGCCCGTCGTCAGTCCGCTGAGCAGCAGATAGGCCAGAAGGGTCAAGATGCTCTACTCGACCTTGGTGACGCCCAGGACCCGGACGGGCTTGCCCGGTTCTTTGGCGATCCAGGTCGGTGCCTTGTTGCAGCGATGGTCCGTCGCCGTGCAGGTGATGCCCGCGCCATAGACATCCGTCTTGAAATCGGTGAGGCCGTTGAGCGCAGCCACCAGCTTTTCACGAGTGAGATCGGGGCCAGCACGCTTCAGCGCTTCCACCATGACCTGTGCGCTGCCAATGCCGAAGAGATTGAATACTGACAACCGGTCACCGGGAAATTTGGTCTCGATCGCCTTGCGCCACTTATCGACGGCCGGATCTTCCGGCGTGTAGCGGACCATGGAAATCGTCCGGAACTGGGCCGTGGCACCCGGCGAGCCGACCTGGTCTTCGAAAGCGGCGGGATCGGCGATTCCGGTCTGGCCGACGGCAAGCGGCTTGAAGCCGAGTTTCTGGGCATCCCGCAGGAAGATCGCGGCAGGCTTCGGATAGAGTACGATCAGGACAGCATCCGCGTTGGCGGCCTTCAGGCGCAGCACTTGGGCCGTGGCGTCGTTGGCATCGGGTGACATTTCCTCGTCGAGAACCGGCTTGATGCCTTTCTTCTGGAAAGCTTCCATCAATGGCAGGTAGCGGGCGCGGCCCCAGGCATCGCGCATGGAGATGACGGCGATGCGCTTGGCGCCCTCAGCGAGTGCGAATTCGAGCTGTGCTTGGCTCTCAAGCGTCGAGGTGAGGGCTGCGCTGAAGATGGTGGGCGAGAGCGGTGTGGTGATGCCGTCATGGACCGATGCCATCACGATCATCGGAATTTTTGCCTCGACCAGGACTTCGCGTGCAGCAAAAGTCGCGTTGCTGCAGCCACCGCCAATGATCGCGAACACCTTGTCCTCGTAGACCAGTTTCTTGACGGCACCGATCGCGGCGGCCGGATCACATCGGTCGTCTTCCCGAACGAGTACGAGCTTGCGGCCGTTGATGCCTCCCGCTGCATTTACCTCGTCGAAGACGACTTCGATGCCATTCATCGGCAGCTTGCCATAGAGATAGCCGGGTCCCGTCAATGCAGCGAATGACCCGATCTTGATCGTGTCCGCGGTGACACCGGGCACCTGTGCCTGGCTTGCCTGTGTGGCCGCACCTGTCATCAGCAGGCCGATCAGTCCGGCCTTCAAGCTTTGTGTTAGCGTCATTGCCCCCTCCAAATTTCCCAAAATCTGCTGCAGTCCCAACGTCCCGCCATCTCCAGCAGGAAGATGACGTGCAATTTTCATTCCCACAATCTCAGGACATCTTGTATACAGTACACAAGAATATCAACAGCAGCCAGAGGTGAGGTCGGTGTCCGGCATCGTGGAGGAAATCACCGTCACAACGGCAGGCAATGTGGCCACCGTCACGCTCAACCGGCCGTCAAAGCGCAATGCCATGTCGCTGGCGATGTGGCACGGTCTTGCGGAGATCGTCGATGGCTTCGGTCGGCCGGGCGGTCCGCGCGCCTTGATCCTCACGGGTGCCGGCGGCACCTTTTGTGCCGGTGCTGATATCTCCGAGTTTGCCACGGTCCGTGCCAATGCGGCGATGGGCAAAGCCTACGAGGCAGCAGCCGACGGAGCCACGCGCGCGGTGCGCAACTGCCCCCTGCCGACCGTTGCCGCCCTATCGGGGTATGCCATGGGCGGCGGTTGCGGCCTTGCGCTCGCCTGCGACTTTCGGATCGGAGATCCCACGACGCAAATGGGCATTCCCGCCGCGCGCTTGGGGATCGTCTATGGTCCGCTCGATTGCTCCTTGCTGCTGCGCCAGGTCGGTCTCGCGAACGCGAAGCGCGTGCTCTATTCGGGGCGGGCCTTCGGCGTTTCCGACTGCACACGAATGAAACTGATCGATTTCGTGGCCGAGCGAGGTAGCGCGCTCGAAGCGGCACAGGTATTTGCTGCCGATCTGGCGGCGAACGCCCCTCTGTCGATCGCAGGCGCCAAGCTGGTGCTCGAGGCCTTGGCATCGGGCGCGGCTGAATCGTGTGCCGAAGAGATCGAGGCTTGCATTGCAGGTGCAATGGACAGCGCAGACTACAGGGAAGGCGTGCTTGCTTTCACCGAGAAGCGGCCGCCTCGATTCCTCGGGCGCTGATTCCTTCGGAAACAATTTCGTGCGGGGAACCGGACCATGAGTTGGCTGGGCGTCGATGTCGGAGGCACTTTCACGGATCTGGTGTTCGTGGACCGCGAGAGCGGCCGACTGCAGATTCTGAAAACCCCATCGACCCCGAATGATCAGTCGGAGGGCATTCTCGTCGGCATCGGGCGGCTGTCTCTCGAGCCCGCGGGCATCGAGCGAATCGTGCATGGTACGACCGTTGCGACTAACACGGCTCTCGAAGGCGATGGCGCGCGGCTGGCCGTGCTCGCGACCGAAGGGCATCGCGACGTGCTCGTCGTCGGGCGCGGCAATCGCATGGCTATCTATAATATCAAGGCCCCGCCGAACCGGCCTCTGGTCCCTCGCTCACGCTGCTTCGAGGTGCGCGAACGTCTCAAGCCCGACGGCGCCACGACGGTTCCGCTCGACGAGGAAGGCGTCGCCGCGATCGGACGGCATCTCGCTGGGGCAGGGATCGAAGCGGTAGCGGTCTGCTTCCTTCACTCCTACGCAAATTCCGATCATGAGAGGCGCGCTGCGGAAATCCTGTCCCGCTTCCTGCCCGATGCCGTTGTGACGACGTCTTCCGAGGTTCTGCCGGAATATCGCGAGTACGAGCGCTTCTCCACGACGGCGCTCAATGCCTATGTCGCGCCGCGCATGCGGCGGTATCTCGGCGAACTGAGCACGCGGCTGATGTCGGCCGGTATTTCCGCGCCGCTATCGATCATGACCTCGAATGGCGGCACCTTGCCTGCCCGGCGCGTCGAATCGATGCCGGTATTGTCGATGCTGTCGGGACCTGCCGCAGGAGTCATCGCCGCCAGTTTCATTGGACAGGCGGCCAACTTCCCCGATCTCATCACCTGCGACATGGGGGGGACCTCGACCGACGTGTGCCTCGTGCGGGGTGGCGAATTCGGCATGACGACGGACGGACGGGTCGCTGCCTTTCCCGTCAAGATCAGGCAGATCGACATCAATACGGTTGGCGCCGGCGGCGGCAGCATTGCGGCGGTAGGTTCGGGCGCTTTCCTCACCGTCGGTCCGCGCTCGGCCAAGGCTTTTCCGGGACCTGCCTGCTTTGGACGTGGCGGCACGGAGCCCACGGTGACGGATGCCAACGTGCTGCTGGGCCGCCTCGGCACCGAGCAGCTTCTGGGCGGCGAGATCGGCCTGGACCGGGAAGCAGCGGCGGCGGCGGTCGCACAGCTCGGCGAGAAAATCGGATTGTCTGCTGAGCAAATGGCCGAAGGAATTTTGCGTATCGTCGTCGTGTCGATGGCAGGGGCGATCAAGGAGATTTCGGTGCTGCGCGGCATCGATCCCCGCGATTTCGCGCTTCTGTCCTATGGCGGAGCCGGCCCCCTGCAGGCGGCGGCGATTGCCGAGGAACTCGGGATGCGTACCGTCGTCATTCCGCCGATGCCTGGCAATTTCTCGGCCTTCGGCCTTCTGGTGGCCGATGTGCGCCGCGATTTCGTGAGGACGAAGGTCCGCACGGTGGACACGCTTTCGCCGGCTGACATCCGGGAGACGTTGTCGGGCCTGCTCGAGGAGGGCGAGGAGGAGTTGGAAGCGGCGGGCTTCCCGCCCGCGCGCCGGCGCTTCGCGGCAACGCTCGACATGCGGTATTCCGGTCAGTCCTTCGAATTGTCGGTTCCCATCGCTGCCGACGCGGACGATATGTCGAAGATCGTGCGGGATTTCGAGGCCGTCTACGAGCTGCGGTATGGCGGCACGACTGCCGCGGCGATCGAGATCGTCAGCTATCGCGTTGCCGCCTGGGGGCTTTCCGACAAGCCCAGCCTGCCGGCGATCGACACGCAGGGACAGACGATTGAGGCGGCCACGATGGGCGCCAGGAACGTCGTCTTCGACGGTGCCAGCCTCCCGACACGGATCATAGACCGCGGACGCATGCCACCGGAGGAATCGGTTGCCGGCCCTGCGATCATCGAAGAGGCCGGATCTTCGACCGTCGTGCCGCCTGGCTGGTCCGTCAAGCTCGACCAGATCGGGTGCCTGGTGCTGAGCCGTCACGGTGGGAGAGTCCAATGATCATCGACCCCATCACGCTCGAGGTCCTGACTCAGGGGCTCATTTCAATCGTCCGCGAAATGCGGGCAACCGTCTGCCGCACCGCGAGCTCGGTCGCGATCTACGACGCCAAGGATTTTTCGTGCGGCCTGTTCGCGCCCGATAGCCAGGTCGTGGCGCAGTCGGAGGATATCGGCTCGCATGTCGTTCCCTTGCCGTGGTCGGTGCGTTCCGCGATGGAGAAATTCGGCGACGATCTGAGGCCCGGCGACGTCATCCTGTCGAACGATCCCTACACCGGCGGGACGCATCTGAACGACGTCACCGTCATTTTTCCCGTCTTCCAGGATGGTCGCCTGATTTTCTTCCCTGCCGTGCGCGCGCATTGGGCGGATGTGGGCGGTATGGTTCCGGGCAGCATGTCGGGCAAAGCGACCGAAATCTATCAGGAGGGAGTCCGCATCCCGCCGGTGAAAATCCAGGAAGCGGGCCGCATCAACCAGGCGGCACTCGATATCCTGCTGTCGAACATGCGGGTACCTGAAGAGCGCCTGGGTGATCTGCAGGCAAGTCTGGCGTCCTGCCGGGTGGCAGAGAAGCGCATCCATGAGATCTGCGCACGCTACGGGGTCGACGTGCTCCTGGAGGCCGTTCGCCTCGACCTCGATCGATCGGAGGCGCGGATGCGCGCCTGCATAAAAGGCCTGCCGGACGGCCTCTATCGCTTCGAGGATTATCTCGAAACCTATATCGGGGGAAACTTCGAGCCCCTCCTGTTGCCGTTGGAGCTCACCGTCGCGGGAGACCGCATGACGGCCGACTTTACCGGCGCCTCGCCGCAGGTACCATTTCCGGTCAATTCGACGGCGGCCGTTACCGCCGCTTCAGTCTTCATCGCGGTCAAATCCATCTTTGATCCAGCGGCCCCCCTGAACCAGGGGTCGTTCCGTCCGATCGAGGTAAATGCGCCGCCTGGAACGATCGTCAATGTGCAGCGACCGGCTCCTGCCGGCTCACACGGCGAGATTCGCAAGAGGGTGATTGCGACCATGGTCGGCGCCCTGTCGCAGGTCGTTCCCGATCTCGTTGCGGGCGATCTTTGCCGGACGTCGTTCCACAATCTGATCGGCGGCTACGACGCCAAACGGCGTCGTGAATGGGTGCACTACGAGTGGTCGGCGGGCGGTAACGGCGCCTTTCGCGAGAACGACGGTCCAAGTGCGATGGCCACGATCGACTGGGGTGATCTCGTCACCGTCCAGTCGACGGAAGTCATCGAAACGCGCATGCCGCTTGTCGTGGAGACCTCGCGACTGGCCATCGACTCCGGAGGTGCTGGCACCACCCGCGGTGGACTGTCGATGCAGCGCTCGATGCGGGTGCTGGCCGCGGACTCGCGCTATTCCTTGCTGTCCGACGGCGCTGTCGTTCCGGCTTTCGGCGTAATGGGCGGGCTCTCGGGAGTGCAAGTCGGCGCCTGGATCGAAGCGGCCGACGGCACCATCGAAGGATTCGACACACCGGGCAAGATCGCCGGCCACCCGATGGGAGACGGCAGCGTCGTCGTCATCCGGTCGGCGGGCGGTGGAGGCTATGGCGACCCTCTGTTGCGCCCACCGGCGTCGGTCCAGGAAGACGTCGAGGAGGGTTATGTCTCGCTGCAGGCGGCGCGCGATCTTTATGGTGTGAAACTCGACGCCAAGGGTGTTGTCGATCCGGTAACGACCGAAGCGCTCCGTCGTCGACTTCGCGAAGCACGGTTCACGCTGACGACCGTCCTCGTCGACGATTCCTACGAGGTCGGGGCGGTGAGCCGGCGGCGGATCTGCCGCCTGCATCCGAGTGACGCGGCGACAGCGGGGTTGCAGGCAGATGACCTGGTTGAAATCGATGCCCGCCAAGCAGCCCCTCTCAGGGCGTGGCTTCGCATCGACCCGTCGATAAAGGCCGGTACCTTGCCGATCGATCAGGTGGGTTTGATGATTCTGAAGATATCGCCGGGACAAAGGCTCGAAGTGAGGCGGATCGCAACCGTGATCTTGCCGCAAGAGCTTTTGGCCAGGGCCGCCGAATGACGGAGGGAGCTGTCCTCGTCACGGGCGTCGGTGGTTTGATCGGTGCAGCCGTTGTGCGTCGGCTCGTGGCCGACGGTGTCGCTGTCGTGGCGATGGACCGGGTGCGGCCACCGGATCTGGATCTCGACGGACTGGCCGTTCCCTTTCTTGCTCACGATCTGCCCGATCCGCACCGATGGCACGAGGCGATCCAGCGCTTCGACATCCGCCGGGTCGTGCACGCCGGCGGCGTTTCGGGTCCGATGCTGCTCGGGGATAACCCGAGCCGGGTGTGCGACATTAATCTGTTGGGCCTGGCTGGGCTTCTGGAGGCCGCGCGCCTCCATCATCTCGGACGGATCGTCTGGTTTTCGTCGATCATGGCCTATGGAAATCAGCCCAGCCTGTCGCCAGTCGACGAAGACACCCCCCTTCGTCCCGACACGGTGTATGGAGCCACCAAGGCTGCGGGCGAAGCGCTTATCCATGCCTATCATGCCGAGCACGGTGTTGACGCCACAGCACTTCGCGTCGCTTCTTGCTACGGTGCCGGCCGCACCACGTCTTGCATGATCCGTACGCTGGTCGAGGACGGCCTGGTCGGCAGAATTAGCTGGATCCACCCGGCGACCGGCCGCACGCGCCAGCATGTATTCATTGACGATGTCGTAGGCGCCGTCCGAGGCGCTCTCGATGCGCCGACGCTGCGCCAGAGAATCTATAATGTAGGCCCTGGCTATGCGCAGGACTTGTCGGAAATCGTCGAACAGGTGCGTGCCGCGGTTCCGGCGGCAAACGCCGTCCTCGATCCACAGGGCCTTGCGTGGAATACATTCGGTCTGGGGCCACTTGTCATCGACGCTGCACGGCGCGATCTAGGCTTTTCCCCTTCGACGTCAATAGCCGATGGTGCAGCCTCTACGCGTGACTGGGTGATTGAGCGAGGTACTTCGTGAGCTTTTCGCACGATTTGGATTTCACGGGACGCCGCATCCTGTTGACCGGTGCGGCAAACGGCTTCGGTGCGGCCATGGCCACACTCTTTCATGCCGCCGGTGCGCGGCTCGTCCTGGCCGATATAGAGGAGCAGCCGCTTGCCGAGGTCGCGGCGCGATGTGGCGCCGAAGCGCATGTTTTCGATCAGGCTGATCCCGCTTCCGTGAAACGGCTGGCCGAGGCCGTGGGACCTGTCGACACGCTCATCAACAATGCCGGTGTGCTGGTGGCAAAGCCGCTGCTGGAAACGAGTTTCGAGGAGCTTCGTCGCATCATCGATATCGACTTCGTTGGCGCGCTGCGGCTCATGCAGCTCGTGGGCCGGGGCATGGTCGAGCGCCAGCGGGGCGTCATCCTTTCGATCGGCTCGCAGACGGCCTTCTCTGGCGGCGAGAACCGCGCCGTCTATGCCGCCGCCAAGGCCGCCATATCGCAGCTTACCAAGTCGGCTGCGGTGGAATGGGGGCCTCACGGGGTTCGCGTCGTTTGCCTGGCGCCGGGCCGGTCACTCACTCGGATGACGCAGCAGACGGCAATGGAGGGCCAGTCGGGCGATCGCGGCCTTGCACGTGTTCCGCTCGGCCGTTGGGGAACGGTCGAGGAGATTGCGAAGATGGCGATGTTTCTCGTGTCCGACGCGGCGTCTTACGTGACGGGCGCGACGGTCATTGCCGATGGTGGCTATGTCCACGGTTAGAATAGTCGCGCCACCGTCGCCGCTCATGAGCGAGGGCTTTATTCCGCCGTCCGTGATCGCCACGGAAATGGCGCGAATCTTAGCGGACCGTATCGTGTTCCTGGAACTGGCGCCGGGGGCGCGCATCCATGAGGAAGAAGTCGGCGCGAACTTTGGCGTCAGCCGTTCGCCTGTCCGTGAAGTCTTCCGGATGCTTGAGGCTGACGGTTTGGTTGTCCGTGCCGCGCGCAAGGGCGTCAGCGTCACGCCGATGAGCCGGCGCGATCTCGACGAAGTCTATGCCTGTCGTGTTGGTCTGGAAGGGGTGGCGGCGGCGGAGGCGGCCCGTCATCTCGACAAGCGGGCCAGGAAGGTTATTGAGGGAAACGTCAGCAGGATGAACAAAGCGTTCAAAGAGAAGGATGTGCCGACGTTCTTCAAATACAACGTTGCTTTCACGCGCGCCATTCACGCCGCCTCCCAGAACCAGACTCTTATTCGTGTCGTCGCCGGAATCGAGAAGCAGGCAATGCGCTATCGCTACCTTGCCCACCTGCAATCCGACGAGATGCTTTCAATGTCGCTCGAGGGCCACACTGGGGTCGCCGACGCCGTTCTGGTGGGAGATGCCAATGTTGCGCGGCGCCGCGCCGAGCAACTCATGCGGCGCTCCCATGGCGTAATTGCGAAGGCTCTCGCCGAATCGGCCTATGCGTTGCCTGGCGACGTCGGTTCGACTTTCGAGGATCTGTAAGGGATATCCTAGAGATGCGTGATCTTGTGGGCTATGGATGGAAATATCCGAAATTCGAATGGCCGGAGGGTGCCCGCGTCGTCGTCTCCCTCGTCCTCAACTATGAGGAGGGATCGGAGCTATGCGTCGGCGATGGCGATCAAGAAGGCGAGCGGGTGGGCGAGTTCGTCTATCCATCGATGGATTCCAAGACGCGGGATCTCGGCATCGAGTCCACCTTCGAATACGGGTCGCGTGTCGGCACGTGGCGCGTCCTCGACCTTTTCGACGAATTCGATGCGAAAGCCACAATCTTTGCCTGCGGCCGTGCGCTTGAGCGTAACCCTCTCGTCGCGCGCGCGTTTACGGCGCGAGGCCACGAGGTTGCTGGCCATGGATACCGGTGGGTCGATCACTTCCGAATGGAGCCAGTTCACGAACGCGAGCAGATTCGCCTAGCTGTCGCCTCGATCGCGGAGACGACGGGTGAGCGACCCTACGGCTGGTATTGCCGCTATGCGCCAAGCGTGAACACACGACGTCTCTTGGTCGAAGAGGGTGGGTTTCTCTACGACTGCGACTCGTACGCCGACGAGGTGCCCTATTGGGTGCAGGTTGGCGACAAGCACCAACTCATCGTGCCGTACCAACTCGACGCCAACGATGCCAAGTTCTTTCGCGGTCCCGGGTGGTCGGGTGCAAGGGAGTTCGGCGATTATCTGCGTGACAGCGTCGATTGCCTGCTCAAGGAAGGCAGCACCGCCCCCAAGCTCCTGAGTGTCGGCCTTCACGGCCGGATCATTGGGCGCCCTGGCCGCAGCACCGCACTTGCCGGCTTCCTAGAGTATTGCCGCAATACTCCGGGAGTGAGGCTTCAAAGGCGCGTCGACATCGCGCGCTGGTGGCATGAACGCTATCGACCATAGAAAGCGATAGTTGCCCCCACCAAGAAGCCGTCCGACCGTGGGATCAGCTTGGCGTGAAGGCCACGGTTGAGGATGTTCGGTGATCAAAGAGCGCGCCACTCTCTTGCGACGCGGACTCCTATCCTTACCGAATACTCCATCTGCGCCGGATCCGTGGCGTGCGCAAAGGTCATGGCTGCACATCATGCAGCAATCGCCCGACGTTGTACCCGTCGATCTCGGCGGCGGCCACTTCCATGAGGAGGCGTGTGCGCAGGGGCGTGGTCCAGAAGGTGAGGTAGTGGACCGGTTCGCCTTCACGGTTGAACACGCGGCGACGGTCTTGAGAGTCGGCGAGTTGATCTCGATGTTCAGCGCGTGGGCGACGATGGGATCAGCCAAGGCCGCGTTGACTTCCCTCGCCACTCTTCCAAGCTTCTGGAAGCTGCCGGCGATTAGCTCGTGAAGGGAGTATTTTTAAGAGCTTTCGCGGTGATGGCCCGTGCGAAGTGGAGGGGAATCCAGCCCGCATTACCCAGATGAACGATTGAACTGGCCCGCGCCCATTGCATTTGAGCTATAAGATTCGGCATCTTATCTCATTGGATCGAGGCGATGATGGCGCAGCCAGCGGGTGAAGCCCAATCCGATGCTCTGCGGCTCGATTTCGACCACCGCCTCAAGCTTGAGTTCCACGTTTCGAGCGTCACCTCCGATGCAGGCTTGCTCGCCTATCGCGAACTCGATGATGCGCTCGGCCTGATGGCCGTCGCGGAGCAACAGCTGGTTGACGGTCGCACGGGTCGGAACGGTCGCCATGATCTTGTCGGCATGCTGCGCCAGTCTGTGTTCGGTCGGCTTGCCGGATACGAGGACGTCAACGACGCCGACCGGCTGGGGCGTGATCCTGCGATGCGCTGGATCGTCGGCGGCAAGGCTGTCGAGCGCGATGCGGCTTCAACGAGCCAGATGGGGCGGTTCGAGACCGAGTGGCTGGCCAATGACGAGAACCTCGTTGCGCTCACCGGCCTCTCCGGGCAGTGGATCGATTGTGTCCATGGCCGCCGCTCGCTGCGGTCCATCGTGCTCGACATGGATTCGAGTGTCAGCCCGACGCATGGCGATCAGGAAGGCACCGCCTACAACGGCCACTTCGCCTGCACCTGCTATCATCCGCTGTTCGTGTTCAACCAGTTCGGCGATCTGGAGCGTTCCGCGCTGCGTCCGGGCAACGTCCATTCGGCGGACGGCTGGCGGGACGTGCTCGAACCGGTCGTGGCCCGCTACCGGAAGCGCGACCTGCGCCGCTACTTCCGCGCCGATGCGGCCTTTGCCAATCCCGAGGTCTACGCGTTCCTGGAAGCCGAAGATCACAAGTACACGATCCGGCTGCCGGCCAACCGCATCCTCCAAGAGCGGATCGGCTATCTGCTCAAGCGCCCTGTTGGTCGCCCGCCGCTCACGGTCCGGCGCTCCTACGCCAGCTTCCGCTATCAGGCGGCAAGCTGGACGATGCCGCGCCGCGTCGTGGCCAAGGTCGAGTGGCACCCCGGCGAACTCTATCCCCGCGTCGGCTTCATCGTCACCAACCTGTCGCGGCCGGTGGAACGGGTCGTCGCCTTCTACAACGAGCGCGGGACGTGCGAGCAGTGGATCAAGGAAGGCAAGAACGCGATCAAGTGGACGCGCCTGTCGTGCTGCTCGTTCGCCGCCAATGCGGTGCGTCTCCAGTTGCACGCTCTGGCCTACAATCTCGCCAACTTCATGCGGACGCTGGCCCTGCCCGAGGCAGTCGCGCAGTGGTCGCTGACCAGCCTGCGGGAGAAGCTGATCAAGATCGGGGCCAAGGTTGTGCGCCATGCCCGCTACGCCGTCTTCCAGATGGCCGAGGTCGCGGTGCCGAGAGAACTGTTCGAGCAAATCCTGCGACTGATCGACGGGCTGCGACCACGGCGAGCTCCGGTATAGGACCGAACGAGCGAGTGCGCCGTCACCACGGGAGGAGCGCGTCTGAATGGCGAGAAAAAGAGCCGAATCGATGGAGCAGGCGTCGGTTTGGGCGGTGGACGCGACGGGACCGCCGGGAAAACTGTGTCGGTCGCCCATGACTTCCCCGGAACTCGGCAGAATGATAGGTTTTGCACCGTTCCAAGGGTTCATCCGGGGAATGTCGGCTGAAGGGAGTCGTCGATGGCCGTTCTCGGACTTTCACAAGACGACACACGCAAGGTTCTCGGCGAACTCAATCAGGCGCTTTTCAATCATGAACAATGGGCGGAAACGATCAACCGAACCTTGGTCTGTCATCTGACCCCCGATCAGGCCGACCTCGCGACCGATGCACATCACAAATGTCGGTTCGGCCAGTGGGTCCGCAGCCCCCATGGCAAGACCCTCGCGGGCCACCCGGGCATGGCGGAAATGACGACGGCGCATGAACGCATGCATCGCTACTGTCGGATGATCCTCCTGTCCTCGGTGCGATCGCAAACCGTGGAGCTTCAGGACTACGAGCGTTTCACTAATGCGCTGAAGCAATTGCGGATAGAGATCAATACGATCAAGCACGAGATCGAAGAGACGATCCACAGTCTCGATCCGCTGACGGGCGCGACCAAGGGCATCGGCATGCTGACGAAATTGCGCGAGCAGCAGGACCTGGTGAAACGCAAGGCTCATTTCTGTTGCCTGGCGATGATCGTCGTCGATGATTTCAAGACGTTGATTGAAAAGCACGGAGCCGCCATGGGAGACCGTGTGCTCGCGGCGTTCGCGCACCAGGCGAAGGATCAGCTGAGGCTGTTCGACTTCCTGTTCCGTTACGGTGGCGAGGAATTCCTCCTTTGCCTGCCCAATGCCCACATTGAGGCCGGCTTCGATGTCGTCGATCACCTGCGCAAGATCTTCGCCGACGTCACGTTCGAGGACAAGGATGGTGCGCCCTTTCACGTCACACTGTCCGGCGGGCTGACGCCGCTGGATGCCGACGTGTCGGTCGAGGAGTCCATTGGACGAGCCGACAAGGCGCTCTACGCGGCGACGGCCGCTGGTCGCGATCGCGTGGTGGTGTGGGACGCTTCCATGACACGGGGAAGGCAGGGCGCGACGTGACGGCAAGTCGATCGAGGGATGGTTGGGTATGCTGATCGCGCAAATCACCGACATGCACCTGAAGGGCGAGGGCGAACTGCTTTTTGGCCGCGTCGACACCACGGGTTTCCTCGATGATTCCGTATCCAGCGTATGCTCGTATTTTCGATACTGCGACGAGGTGGCAAGCGGCACTACGACGTTGAAGAATTCCGTTTAAGTGTGAGCATCAACTGTGCGTCGCCCAACGTCTGAAGAGCCGCTTGGTGTCGCTGTCCTCTTCCATCAGGTTAATCAGAGTCCAGCTGTCGAGGAGGGTACCGGCGTAGCCGATGTTATTCATCCCGGTGGCTACCACTTTGTCAAAGGCACAGCTACACTGGGAATGCCGTGACAATGCCAAAGGAAACCACATGGCCTCCAATCTGCATGCGGCGTCGGTTGTCATCGACGGACTGATCATCTCCGATTTTGGGCGTTCGGTGTTCGAGGATATGCGGAAGGGCGGGCTGACCGCGGCCAACTGCACCTGCTGCGTCT
>ORJL010643959.1_pt1 | contig 13296 bp, 10 predicted proteins | sample 1779941 | NCBI WGS metagenome assembly ORJL01 (sample SAMEA104232317, study PRJEB22302) | groundwater metagenome | biome: forest; feature: aquifer; material: groundwater | place: USA | collected 2011-08-07 | depth 5.8 m
ATGACCCGCGACAGTTCATCGTACATGCGGTGCAAGCGCTCTCCCAAAGGAACGCGAGGGCTGGCAGTGATGACGCCCCATGTCACAGCCGCAACGCTGCCATTCGCGCTGTTTTGCAACAAGCCGTACCCCATCCGTAGAGTCCCCGGATCAATGCCCAGGACACGAGAGACAATCTTGTCACCCATGGGACAGATAAGCGAGATGACAGCGCGTGCTGCGGGCAAAAGGAAAGGCCGACATCTCAGCCGGCCTGCTGGTACTCTTCCAGCACCTCATCGGGGAAGTCGGCGCTGGTGTAGACATGCTGGACGTCGTCCAACTCTTCCAGCCGGTCCATGAGACGCAGCGTCTGGGCGGCCTCCTTGGCTCCCAGGAGAAGTGTGGTCTTAGGTATCCGAGACAGTTCCGCTCTGACAACACGTCCTCCCGCCTGCTCCACAGCGCGGCGCACCTGCTCAAAGCTGTCATGAGAGGTGCGTATCTCTAGATGAGAGTCTTCCACCTCGAAGTCGTCGGCACCGGCATCTATCGCCATTAGAGCAAGTTCCTCGGCCTGTTTGGCGGACGCCTCCACCACCACGATCCCCCTGGGCTCGAAGTTCCAGGAGACACAACCACGCTCTCCCAGGTTCCCACCAGCCTTGGTGAACACGTTGCGTATCTCCGACACAGTCCTGGTGGGATTGTCCGTCACGGCCTCCAGGAGAACGGCGGCCCCGCCCGGCCCGTACCCTTCGTAGACTACCTCCTCCATGCCACCGTGAGCGTCCCCGGTGCCCACGCCCCGTTTGATAGCGCGTTCAACGTTGTCCATAGGCATGTTGTTGTCTCTGGCCTTGTCTATGGCCAAACGGAGGCGGACGTTCATTTCAGGGTCAGCGCCACCCTGGCGTGCGGCGACGGTGATCTCCCGTGCTACTTTCGTGAAGATCTGACCACGGCGGGCGTCGTTAGCACCCTTCTGGCGTTTGATGGTGGCCCATTTGGAATGTCCTGACATAGCTTCCCTATCGCTGATCTAGGTTGAGAAGAGTTGATGGCGTAATTCTACATCTGGAAAAGCCAGGGGTCAAAAGAGCGTGGTGGGTGAGACGCCCCAAAACGGACTGGGGAAAGTGGTAGTGAAAGAAGATTCGTCCAGAAAGACTTAGTAGCTTAGTAGCACAGGGCCAAGAGCGCACTACCCAGATGCACGCACAGACCCCGTAGACCTTCCTACTGTGGCGACCTTAGCACTGCACTGCCCACGAGTGTACTCTTTGCAGGCCTCCAAATACTCATTGATAAGACTTTCCAAAACTTCTCCCTGTTCTTTACTATTGGGATCATAGTTCTGCAAGAAATCAACAACCCCATGTAAGGCGTTGATCTTGCGTTGCCGCCTATCACTGTTCATAATACCTCTCCTTAAGCACCATGTGTGTGCCGCTTCATGGGGACAGCAACGTGCAGCACGGCTTACCCTCGTTGTACACGGATCGCACCATGCTGCAGACCAGCCCGATAGCCACAGATGCCTGTGTCAAACGCCTTATGTCGGATTCACCCACTGGAAGCCCGGGACCTGCTTTCCAAGCCATGCATAGAGCCCCCATTGGTGGTATCGCCATCTGTGCCACATGGTTGTGATCATGCCTCACTGACTCGACAGGTGCTGCCATCAGGCCATCGTGGCTAGGGACAGTGGTTGACAAGCGTACATAATACTTAGGTGCTTTCTCTGGTCTCACATCATTCACCACCACTGGAAGGTTTTGCTTGATAGCCTCATACGCAACCCCCTTGCGCCCGGAGAGGTGTTGCCGGACTCGCGCCATAGATGCCTCCGGGGAAGAAAAACCAAGCAAGCATCGGCCGTCCGCGTTTCCATCCTTGTCGTAAACAATGAGGCACATTTTCTTGTAGCCTACAGAGGAATTCCTCAGACACGACGCGTGTGTGGCTTCTGCTACCGCCTTCATCGCAGCCTCACAAGTGTTTCTTGGCGATAGGGTTCTACTCGAGTAGAAAGGCTCATGCGTTACATTGAGGGCACTAAAAAGCGCATTGACAAACTCGATAGTATCATTCTTAGCCAGGTTCAGATGCTTCCGATAGTGCTGTCTGACCGTCAAGAACCCCGCCGCCGAGGCGACAATCGTTGCAGCCCATAATGTAGCGAGGGACCAAGGCAGAGCCGCACCCTCCCGAGAAGCAGCGGCCCTGATGAACCCTACAACTGCTATTATGAGCGGTATAGCAGCTACAAGCAATATGTAGATGCCAGAGAGGTCAGCAACAAACCGGCCTGCCGCCCTCACGCGTTGAATTATCCTAAACACGCCCATCCATCTACCTCCCACAGGCCACAAAGGAAGCAACCGCTACATCACCTTACGATATTGTGCAGGTTTGTATCACACAATAGATCGGATGTCAATCCTATAGGCACTTACTTGGCACTTACTTGGTAGAACAGTAGGCCAGAATCCCGCTCCTCCTCAATGACGAATCTACTGCGGCTGCAACGGAATCGCCTCATGGCTTGCAGTTGTGCCCATGAGGCGATTCCGTTGATCTGACATCGTGTCCAGAACCTCGCAGCGCTGCTAGTGCACCTTCGGTAGCACGTGCTCACCCAGAAGCTCCAATTGGTTCATCAACGTGCCCTGGTTGTCCCACTCCCCAAACCGATAAGTGGGCGGGAAGACCACGTACTCCTCGGCGCCGATGTTCTCGAAAGACTTGATCTCTTTCACCAGGTCGCTGGGGCGCACCATGGGATACGCCGCCACATAGGCCCGTTCCCCTTCCCTGGTAACACCCTTGGACACGGCCCCCGTTGTCCTAGCGCGAGGCGGCACCAGGTGGCATCGCTTGGGGGATACGGACAAGAAGGGGTCTCCCTCGCGCTCGTTTTCCTTCCATAGCTTGGTGATCTCGCGCCAGCCCTGCTCCACACGCCTCAGTCCCTCGGCTCTCTCGCCCGGCCCAGGGATCCACCCCTGGCAGAACTCGGCTATGCGCCGGAAGGGCCGTGCGCCAGAAGCCCCCACCAGTATGGGAGGGTGAGGCTGTTGGGTCGGACGCACGGATATGGTCATCTCGTCGAAGTTGACGTACTTCCCATGGAATGACGCCACCGGATGCGTCCACAGCTCGATCATGCACTTCAGGTACTCATCGGTCATGTCGCCGCGCTCGTGGACGTTGAGGTTCAGGGCTGAGAACTCCTGCTCGTTGTAACCTGTGCCGGCCCCAATCTGGAGCCTCCCTCCGCAAAGGGAGTCCACCGTGGCGGCGACCTTGGCCTGCTGGATGGGAGGCCTGTATGGAATGACGCTCACGCTCTGGGCCAGGGTGGGCGTCCACTTCAGGATGTTGGTCAGAGCGGCCACATAGGACATGGTGGTGTATATGTCCATGTAACCATTGCCATAGCCCACGTACTGGGCAGGCGTGAAAATGACGTGGTCTACGAAATGGAGGGAGTCCACGCCTATCTCTTGCGCCTTCTTGCAGGTAGCCATGATGGCCTCGCCGCGCCACCAGCGAGCGTAGTTTGGCACGATTATGCCGACCTTCATGGAACTCCTCCTATTTTTCTTGTCAATACCTTGAAATGCCACGCTCCCCAATGACTGCTATGGAAACCCGACTGGGCACGTACACTATAGCTACGTTTACAGTAGCTCTAGCCGAATCATAGTTGCACGTCTTGGTACGTGTCAAGGAACAGCTAAGCTACGCAGTCAACCTCCAAGCGGACACTGGCGCTGCTCGCAAAACAAACACCGGCAATGCTATGGAGACATCACCACCCACTACCACACCGGATGTCCCAGAGGCTGGCTTGCGCTACTTCATGGAGTTGAACCGCTTGCCTCCAAAGTCAAGGGCCATCGGCTTCTTGTCCCTGTGCACCTTGGGCAAGACGTGCTCGGCGATTATCTCCATCTGGTTAAGGAGCATCGCCTGGTTGTCGAACTGTCCATAGCGGTAGGAAGGCGGGTGTATGACGAACATGTCTGCTCCAAGGCTCTCATAAGCCTGTATCTCCTTGACCAGGTCGTCAGGATGCATCATGGGGAACTGGGCATCGTAGGTCCGCTCTGTGCCTTCGGCGTACCGCTCATAGGTGTGGCCGTCGGCGAGGGTAACCACCTCGGGGATGCCCAGATTAGGGCTGTCCAGTCCCTTCCTGACGCTGCTCCCGACCTGACTACGATCCAAGGTGAGGTGTACGTACTTGGGCGCGATGGCCAGATAAGGCTTGCCCTGGCGCCCGTACTCCTTCCACAGCCGGTTGATCTCCTTCCAGTCTTTCTCCACAGCCTTGATGGCGTCAGGACCACGGCCAGCGCCAGGCACCCAGCCCTGGTACCGCTCGGCTATGCGACTGTATGGCCGCGGGCCGCGAGCGCCGTACAGAATAGGCGGATGCGGTTGCCGCGCCGGGCGGACCGAGATGGTCATCTCGTCAAAGTTGACCCACTTGCCATGGAATGAGGCCACGGGATTGGTCCACAGAGTGATCATGGCCTGGAGGTACTCGTCGGTGTAGTTGCCTCGCTGCTTAATGTCCAGGCCCAGGGCACGGAACTCGTTCTCGTTATACCCCGACCCAGCTCCTATCATGACCCGCCCACCGGACAGGGAGTCCACCGTAGCAATGGCCTTGGCCTGCTGAATTGCGGGGCGGTACGGGATAACAATGACGCAGTTGCTCAAAATAGGTGACCACCCCTGAACGTTGGTCACCGCAGACACATAGGACATGGCTGTCCATGGGTCCATGTAGCCGTTGCCGTAGCCCACGTACTGGTGTGGCGTATACATGACGTGGTCTACGAAGAAGAGAGCGTCCAGGTCTAGTTCCTTGGCCTTCTCACACGTTGCCCATATGCCGTCTCCGCGCCACCACCGGGCGTAGTTGGGTATCATTTGTCCAATCTTCATGAGACGCCTCCTTAAACTACACTCTCACCCTTACCGCCACTACAACGACCATTGCGGGCTAGCCCTTCGGAACCTTGGGCAGGACGTGCTCGGCAATCATCTCCATCTGGTTTAGCAAGACCTCCTGATTGCTGGCGCCGCCGTACTTGTATGAGGGCGGGTGAATCACAAACTCATCTGCGCCAACATCAGCATACGCCCGGATCTCGTTCACCAGGTCCTGAACGTGCATCTTGGGGAACGTGGGAGTGTATGGAATGTCGCCCACAACCACGCCACGCGATACAGATCCGCTAGCCTCTGAACGCTTGGTGGTCAAGTGGACGTACTTGGGGGCCACAGCGACGTATGGCTTCCCCTCACGCCCGTACTCCTTCCACAACTTGTTGATCTCTTTCAGGTCCTCCTCCAGCGTCTTGGGCCCATACGGAGGGCGCCCATGGAATGGATGGCTCTCCGGCAGGTCTCGCTGGGCGCCGCCTGCGCCGGGGACGTAGCCCTGGCAGAACTCCGCAATGCGCCGGAAAGGCCGCTTGCCCCGGGCCCCCACCAGTATAGGAGGATGCGGCTGCTGGCTAGGGCGCACGGAGATGGTCTTATTTTCAAAGTTGACGTACTTGCCATGGAAGGTGGCAACCGGATGAGTCCACAGCTCGATCATGGCTTTAAGGTACTCATCCGTGCGGGCTCCTCGCTCCTCGTAGGGTATGCCCAGAGTCTCAAACTCATCGTACATATAGCCGCTACCTGCCCCGATCATGAGCCTGCCGCCTGAAAGGGAGTCTATGGTAGCCGCCACCTTGGCCTGCTGAATGGGAGGACGGTACGGGATGACGCACACACACTGGCCCAGCGTGGGCTTCCATCCCTGGGCGTTCGTGACCGCCGCCACGTAGGTCATGGCCGTCCATATGTCCATGTACCCGTTTCCCATACCTATGTACTGCTCCGGAGTGACAATGATATGGTCCACGAAAAAGAGGGAGGACAGGCCCATCTCTTTGCCCTTCTCGCATGTAGCCCAGATCTCGTCCCCACGCCACCACCGAGCGTAATTAGGCACCATCTGGCCAATCTTCATCCATCACCTCCAGCGAGAATTCACGTATCCATTCCCCTTCCACCACCCACACGATCATTCACAACTTAACACTATGTGCCATACGGCCCGCCGTCATGGATGGAATCATGGTATTGGTGCCCAGAGTCCATGTCAAGCCGCTGCCGTATGGTGATACCTCAACGAGTTCCGTCATATCTCGCCCGCCAACCTAAACATTGACATGATGCACGCCACCTGACTAAGATGTGTCACCTTTCGATTCTGGGCTAGCCGTACCGGCGGCGTTCGGAAAGCACAAAGGCGGGCGCACAGCCCTCCACCGTCCAACTTAAGCTACCAGCAGGAGGCAAATCCAAATGTCAAGGTTTTCGCTGCATAGATGGCGGCCATCCCTTCTGGCTGCCATGGTAATAGCCTTAGCGGCCTTCGTGCTGGCCTGCGGGCCGGGCGCGGAGCCCACTGCCACCACAGCGCCAGCGACGACTCCCACCCAGGCTCCAACGCAGGCCACACCTACACCCACCAGGCCTGCTACTGTGGCGACTCCAACGCCAACCACCGCGGCTGCACCCACTCCAACATCGGCACCCGCACAGCAGCCGGTGCGTGGTGGCACCATGAACTTCATAGAGGGCGCTCAGACCCAAACCTACGACCTCTACCTGGAATGCTGCCCCACTATGCAGCTTGAACTCAGCAAGATGTACAACAACCTTCTCATCAACTATGACGGTGAGAAGATAGAGTGCGACATCTGCGAAAGCTGGGGCCTGGAAAACAACGGCAAGACCATGGTCTTCAAGCTGCGTCAGGGTATAAAGTTTCAACCCCAGGCGGCCGGCGGCAAGGAGTTGACCTCCGCCGATGTCAAGTACTCCATAGAGATGATCACAGGCCAGGTAGACGGCATCGTGTCGCCACGCGTGGGCGTCATGAAGGAGTACATCGATAAGATAGAGACCCCCAGCAAGTATGAGGTCAGGCTCAACCTGATACGTCCATCTGCCTTTATGCCCAAGATCCTCACCGTGGCCGGAGCGGTAATCGTGCCTCAGGGCACAACCAGAGACAACCTGAAGACGGCCGCTAGAGGCACAGGGCCGTTTATCGAGACACAGATCGTCCCAGGGGCTTTCCGGAAACTGGAGCGCAATGCCAACTACTTCAAGTCCGGCCAGCCGTACATTGACTCTGTGACCGTCAACATCGTTGCTGATGCAACGGCTCGCAACGCCGCCTTCCTTACCGGCAAATACCCATACCTCGTAACCTCCTACGGGTACGCCGCCGAGATATGGCCTCAGCTTATGCAGGCCGTGGACCAGAATAAAGTGTTCACCGCCATAGAGTACGGCGGCGAGGGGCCTCACGGCGTCTGGATGAACCCCAAGAAGCCCCCATTCAACGATATCAAGTTGCGACAGGCTGTCAATCTTGCCGTAGACAGGAAGGAATACGGCAAGGCAATGTACCAGGAGTATGCCGTTGAGCAGCTCCTGTTCTACACCGCCAAGCAGGACTATGGGACGCCTGTGGACAAGATCTGGAACGTGCAGGCTGGATGGGGCACAGGCGCCAAGAAGGCTGAGGAGCAGCAGCAGGCCAAGAAGCTCCTGGCGGACGCCGGCTTCCCCACTGGCTTCAAGATCAACCAGTTCGTCAACACCACCGTGATCAGCGGGTTCGGTTACACCGCCGGTCACCTGGAACTACAGTCCGAGCTCAAAAAGTACCTGAACATCGATACCACTCTGGACTACGCCAAGAGTTCGGCTGACTTCGTGGCCAGGACATCCAACCACGATTTCAATATCATGCACTACATCTACTACCCGACCACGTACGACCCTGACGAGGTCATAGGCCAGTACTGGCTCTGCGGCGGCGCCCGCAACCAGGAGGACTACTGCAACCCTGAGGTAGATAAACTCTACCTCCAGATGTCCGCTGAATCTGACCCGGCCAAGCGCAAGGAGACTTTCCTCAAGATCCAGAACATCATCCTCAACCAGGACGTGGGGTATGCTCCCGTGCCCACCGCCGACAGGTACGTGTTCGTGTGGAAGTGGCTCGGTGGCTTCGCCAAACCCAGGAATATCTGGTTCAGCAACGGTAATGTCCGCTCTGACCAGGTATGGGTGATACCTCACTAAGTAGTGTGGGACTATTCGGACAGCACCTTGCAGAACGCGATCGCGAGCAGTTGCGAAGGGGTCGGCTGGACGGCCGGCCCCTTCGACTAGCCAGGCGCAACGCAAGAGACTTCTCAATCACTCTCCAAGAGACATCCTGCCATGGGTAAATATATAGTCCGCAGGCTTATCCTGATCATACCGACGCTGTGGCTGCTTACCCTGCTGGTCTTCGGCCTGATGCGGATTCTGCCAGGGGATGTAGCAGTCATGATTCTCAGCGACCCCTCGGGAGGGATGACGGCGTCCCGCGAAACGCTGGACTCCCTGCGAGAGAAGCTTGGGCTCAACAGGCCCATGTACATGCAGTACCTGGTGTGGGTCAAGGACCTGGCCAAGGGCGACCTTGGCGACTCCCTCTTCTCAGGTCGGCCCGTACTGCGTGACATTATGGTGCGCCTCCCATTCACAATAGAGATAGCCCTTCTCGCCACGCTGGTCGGCTTTTTCACAGGTATCCCGTTGGGCGTTGTATCCGCCATCAAGCAGAACTCCTGGGTGGACCAGTGCCTACGCTTCATCAGCATCATCTTCCTGGCAGCCCCGAGTTTCTGGCTGGGCCTTCTGGTTATCCTGTTGGGGCTAATCTGGTTCAAATGGCTACCACCAGCCGGCTACTTCCCCCTATGGCAGTCACCTCGGGACAATATCCTACAGCTCATCTGGCCTATTCTGATTCTGGGCCTGACAGGCATGGCCACTATTGCGCGGATGACCAGATCCACCATGCTGGAGGTCCTGCGGGAAGACTACATCCGGACTGCCAGATCCAAAGGCCTACGAGAGCAAGTAGTGATCATACGCCATGCTCTGAAGAACGCCCTCATCCCAGTGATCACCCTAGCAGGCCTCACTTTCGCTCAGCTCATGGGCGGGACGGTAATCCTGGAGCAGATCTTTGGAGTGCCCGGAATGGGGACTCTGTTCATTAACTCCATAGTGTCCCTGGATTACCCCATCGTTCAGGGAGTAACAATAGTCTTTGCCATATTGTTCATGGTGACCAACCTGCTGATAGACGTCCTTTACGGCTGGCTTGATCCCAGGATCAGCTATAGCTGAGGCAAATACCGCCCCATCCACAGGACACGGAGCACACAGACATGCGACAAGAGGGAACTCTTCAGCCGACGCCACTGGGAACCAGGCTGAGCCTGGGCGCCAGGCGTTGGACCAGAGGCACTCTCAGGTTTGCCCAGCGCCAGCCCCTGGGAGCCATAAGCCTGCTGGTGCTTGTACTAGTCGTCATCCTGGCTGCACTGGCTCCCTGGATAGTCCCGTATAGCTCTACCCTCACCTCGCCGGCTGACAGCTTTCTCTCGCCCGGCGCCAAACATTTCTTCGGTACGGACCAGCTAGGACGGGACCTGTTCAGCAGGATACTAAGTGGAACACGAGTCTCTCTGCAGGTCTCTTTCTTCTCCATAGTACTCGGCACCACGGGCGGCTACCTTCTGGGCATAGTTAGCGGCTACATAGGCGGAAGGTTGGACGACTGGCTGCAGCGCGTAATAGACGCCATGCTGGCATTCCCTCCTATCCTGCTGGCATTGGCCATTGTGGCGGCCCTTGGCCCTGGTCTGGACAAGGTCATCTTTGCCATAAGCTTCACCTTCGCCCCCCGAGCCGCCAGAGTTAGCCGTGGCGTAGTGCTCTCAGTGAAGGAGAACGTGTACGTTGATGCCGCTCGTGTCGTGGGGAGTTCCACCACCAGGATTGTACTTCGCCACATACTCCCCAACTCCATGGCCCCCTACCTGATCCTGGCATCGGTGTCTCTGGGCACCGCCATTCTCACCGAGGCAGCCCTTAGCTATTTGGGGCTGGGCGTGCCGGACCCATATCCTTCCTGGGGCCGCATGATGTCAGGCGCGGCTCAGCAGTTGGCACTGCTGGCACCCTGGATGGTCCTTTTCCCAGGCATGGCTATAACCGTTATGGTACTGGCCTTCAACCTGCTGGGCGATTCACTGCGAGACATCTGGGACCCGCGCCTCCGCGGACGTTGATTCTCGTCCACAAGCACACCACCATCTTACTTACTGCGCATCGGGACGCAGTAACATCGCGTCCTGTTCTGGACAATGCGAATAGGCGGTTTACCACGCCCTTTGCATGGTTCGTTGCCCATCCCAGCCCAGACAGCCTGGTGCAAAGCTGCCGCGACGAATCGCGCCTGGTGTTGCCTTAGCTCAGTCGCTTTTCGTCACATAGATTGTCGCAGCAATACTATTGACACTTCAAACAACATTACCTATACTTCTATTCACCTTTTTAGTATATAGCGGCTCGCAGCGATACCCAGCTTAGTTGAAGCGGGATGCGCGAGACCCATCTAAACAAGTGCACTGGTCGGAACTCACAACAAGGGGTAATCTCCCAGGAGGACTCGTAATGCGACAACGGCCATTGTCTCTTTTAGCCATAGCCACGGTTTTGCTGCTTATGTTCGCCTTGGCTTGCAACTCAAGTGCTGCGCCTACCGCCACAACCGCACCGACGGCAACGCCCACCAAAGCGCCAACGCAAGCCACCCCAACGCCGACCAAGGCTGCAGTGGTGGCTACGCCTACTCCCTCTACCGCAGCCGCTCCCACACCCACCCCTGGCGAGCAGCCCAAGAAGGGTGGCACGATGAACATGGTAGAGGCTGGTACCCCAGAACACTATGACCTGTACCTGGGCTACAGCCCCACCTGGCAACTTCAAATCCCGAAAGCCTACAACAACCTCTTCGTCAACTACGCTGGCGACAAGGTCGAGTGCGAGATATGCTCTTCAGCAGGCTGGCGCCTGGAAGACGGCGGCAAGACCATGGTCTTCAATATCCAGCCAGGAATCAAGTACCACAACGGCAAGGAACTGGTCGCCGCCGACGTGGCCTACTCCATCAAGATGATGATGGGACAGATCGACGGCATCGTCTCAGCCCGCGTCGGCTGGGTCAAAGAGTACATAGACTCATTCGAGACTCCCAGCAAGTACGAGCTGCGCATAAAACTGGTGCGTCCTTCGATCATGGTGCCCAAGCTCCTCTCCACCAGCTTCGCAGGAATAATCCCGGACGGCACTCCCAGGGATGAGTTCAAGAAGGCCCCAATCGGGACTGGCCCGTTCATGTTAACAGGACTGGTCCAGAATGCTAGCGCCACCTACGAGCGCAACCCTAACTACTTCAAGCCTGGCCTCCCTTACCTGGATAAGGTCCAGGTGTCGGTTGCCGTTGACCCCAACACGCAATGGGCAGCTTTCTTCAGCCACAAGGTTGAGTACCGAACCATTTCCGAGGAGCCTACGGAGCAGTACCTGAACCAGCTCTTCAAGATGAGAGACGACGGCAAGATCACCATCACCCAAACTCCAGGGACAGCAGGCTACTACGGCACCTGGATGGTGGGCTCCAAGCCTCCTTTCAACGACATCAAGATGCGCCAGGCCGTCAACCTGGCCATGGATCGCGTGGGAGTAGGCCAAGCCACCTTTGGCAACAGGCACAAGGCTCAACTCATGATGTTCCTCCCTGAGCAGGAGTACGGCACTCCCGCCGATAAGATTTGGAACGTGGTGCCCGGATGGGGCACCGGCGCCAAGAAGGTCGAAGAGCAACAGCAGGCCAAGAAGCTACTGGCGGACGCAGGCTACCCCAGCGGTATAGATCTGCCAATGTTCCGCAGCACCACCAGCAACATTGGCTATGCCGCTGGGCCTGAGATAGTCCAGTCCCAGCTCAAAGAGGTTGGCATCCGCACCACCTTTGATATCGCCAAGAGCGGCTCTGACTTCGCGGCTCGCCTGGCCAACTACGACTACCTCTTCCAGGTTTACATCTTCTACGCCATAACCGGCGACCCGGACGAAGCCATCGGCCAGTACATGATCACTGGAGGCTCCCGCAACCCCACGGGTTATAGCAACCCGCAGGTGGACAAGCTGTTCGTCCAGATGTCTGCCGAGGCTGACCCTGTCAAGCGCAAGCAGGTCTTTCTCCAGATCCAGGACCTGATCCTGAAAGACCTCTGGTATGCTCCCTTGGCCAATCATGACGGAGCGGTGTACATCTACCCCACCATCAAGGGCATAAACATAGGGCTTAGTGCAGCTTTCTCTAGCGGCTTTAACCGGGGGGACCGTCTCTGGCTGCAGCAGTAACGTCCACAAATAGCACGCTGCCTTGGGCAGGGGCCCTGTTACAAAGACTTGTGGCCGGGCTCCTGCCAGGATCAACTGCAGGCATCCGTGATCATAACCAACGAGAGTCAGTGACCTAGTCCAGTTTCGGGAGTGCATTCAGCATGGGCAAGTATGTGGTACGGCGGCTGCTTTTGTTCATACCCACCATCTGGCTACTGACACTGGTGGTGTTCTTCCTCATGAGGGTGTTGCCAGGAGATGTTGCGGAGATAATCCTGACCGATGATTCTGGCGCTCGCACTGCTTCCGGCTACACCATAGACCTCCTCAGAGAAAAACTGGGGCTGAACAAGCCCATGCACATACAGTACCTGACCTGGCTATGGGACATGGCGAGAGGAAACCTTGGGGAATCCATTCTGACCGGGCGTCCAATAATCAAGGACGTAATCCAGCGGTTTCCCATCACTTTCCAGCTCACAGTCATGGCGCTCATCATCTCCATAGGCCTGGGTATTCCTATAGGCATAATCTCGGCAGTGAAGCAGAACTCGTGGGCAGACTACGTTCTTCGCTTCTGGAGCATTTTCTTCCTGGCAGCGCCATCATTCTGGGTAGGATTGCTGGTGATCCTGGCAGGGGCGCTCTGGTTCAACTGGGTGCCAGCCTTGGGCTACAACACCCTGTGGGAGAGGCCCAGAGAAAACCTCTCCCAGCTCATCTGGCCAGCTATCATCTTGGCCCATGGAGGAATGGCTACCATGGCCCGAATGACCCGTTCCACCATGCTGGAGGTGCTTCGGGAGGACTACATACGCACCGCCCGGGCCAAGGGGCTGCGGGAACAGCTAGTCATCTACCGCCACGCCTTGAAAAACGCCCTTATCCCCGTGGTCACCTTGGCGGGCCTTTCCTTCGCCACCCTGATGGGCGGCAGCGTTATCCTAGAGCAGGTGTTCGGCATCGGGG
>ORJL010647509.1_pt1 | contig 13295 bp, 11 predicted proteins | sample 1779941 | NCBI WGS metagenome assembly ORJL01 (sample SAMEA104232317, study PRJEB22302) | groundwater metagenome | biome: forest; feature: aquifer; material: groundwater | place: USA | collected 2011-08-07 | depth 5.8 m
CGTATGGCAGGCCGGGTTCCATCCCGACCGGCGGGTCCGGTCCGTCGAGCCACTTCTTTTCGAGCGGGTTCCCGTGGCGCCCCTGCTGGTGAAAGCGACCGAGCGGGGTGAAGCCCCAGCCAGGCTACCGGTGGCAGGCCCGGTTGAGCAAGGGTCTCCTATCGACGCCCCGGTTCCGGCGACACTTCTGCTCGGGAATGGCGCCTATACCGTGATGGTGACTTCGTCGGGAGGCGGCTTCAGCCGCTGGCGCGGCATGGATATCACGCGCTGGCGAGCAGACACCACGCTCGACTCCTACGGCATGTTCTTCTACATCAGGGACATGGACCGTGACACAGTGTGGTCGGCGACCTATCAGCCGACCAAGACTTCCGCGTCCCGTTACGAGGCCAGGCTCATGCCGGGCCGGGCCGAATTCGAGCGTCGTGACTTCGGGATCGAGGTGACGACGGAGATAGCGGTCTCTCCGGAGGACGCCGTAGAGGTCCGCTACTTGACGATCGCCAACCACTCTAACCGGCGTCGTCGCCTTCAGGTGACAAGCTACGTCGAGCTGGCGCTAGCGCCCCACGCCGCGGACCTGGCCCATCCGGCCTTCGGCAAGCTCTTTGTTGAGACCGAGTTCATCGCCTCTCTGGGGGCTCTTCTCGCCCGGCGCAAGCCCCGGTCGGAGCAGGACCCCGTGGTCTGGGCCGCCCATATCCTGGCGCAAGCGTCCTCCCCGGACGTTGCGGTCGCGGCTACTGGTTACGAGACCGACCGGGCCTGTTTCATCGGGCGAGGCAGAGGCATGGGGAACCCTTTGGCGCTCGACGCCGATCTCCAGGGCAACGTTGGGGCGGTCCTCGACCCGGTATTCAGCTTGCGGTGCGACCTAACTCTTGACCCGGGAGAGCGTGTTGGGCTGGCTTTCGTGACCGCGGCCGCCGGGAGTCGCGAGGAGGTCCTGGTCCTCTCAGACAAATACCGGAGTCTCTTGGCCTCCCGGGAGGCCGTCGATGCATCCGTCAACCAGGCGCAACTACTGGCCCGGCAGCCGCTGTTGACGGCCGACGACCTCCGGCGCTTCCAACAGCTTGCCGGTCCCCTTCTCTATCCAGGCGCCAGGCTGCGTGCCTCCGAGCCTCAACTGCGCCGGAACCGGCTGGGCCAATCCGGGCTCTGGGGTCATGGCATTTCTGGAGATCTCCCGATCCTTCTCGTCTCGATTGGCGACCGGCGCGACATCGAGGTCGTGGGGGAGGCTCTGCTTGCCCACTCCTACTGGAGGCTCCTTGGTTTCCGAGCGGACCTCGTCATTCTCAACGAGGAAGCCGGAGGCTACGAGCAGCGTCTTCAGGGGGATCTTAGGCAAGTCATCGAGCGTTATGCCCCGCTCACTCCGCTCGATCAGCCTGGCGGTATCTTCCTGCGTCCGGCCGAGCCATTGACGGAGAGCGACCTGGCGCTTCTCTTTGCAGTGGCCCGGGTCGCCCTGGTAGCTGCAAGAGGTCCTCTTGTCCAGCAACTCGGGATCCCCACCGAAATGCGGGAGCTGCCTCCGCCCTTCGAAGTCGGCCGGCGCTTCAACGAGGAATCGTCAGCGCCGTTGCCGTTCATGGAGCTCCCATACTTCAATGGCCTGGGTGGATTCACCCCGGACGGCCGAGAGTATGCGATCTACCTTGGTCCCGGGACGCTCACTCCCGCGCCCTGGGTAAATGTGCTCGCCAACCCGTACTTCGGCGCCATGGTCTCGGAATCGGGGTCAGGCTTCACCTGGGCCGCTAACTCCCAGGCTAACCGCCTCACGCCCTGGTCCAATGACCCGGTGATCGATCCCACCGGTGATACCATCTATATCCGGGACGAGCGCCTCGGGGTGTTCTGGACACCGACCTCCGCACCCATCCGGGAACTAGACGCCTACCGGGCGCGACATGGCCAGGGATATACTGTGTTCGAGCACAATAGCCACGCCGTTGAGCAAGAATTGGTGACATTCGTGCCCGTGGACGAGGCTGGAGGCGCCCCCGTCCGGGTCCAGCGTCTTCGGCTTCGCAACCACTCGTCGCGCCGTCGCCGGCTCAGCGTCTTCGCCTACTCTGATTGGGTCCTCGGTACTAACCGTGAGGAAACCCAGATGCATGTGGTGACGACCTGGGATGCCGGGAGCCGGACGCTGCTAGCCCGAAACGCTTACCACCCGGACTTCGGGAGCCGGGTGGCCTTCGCCAGCGCCAGCCCTCAGCCAACCTGCTTCACTGCCGATCGCACCGAGTTCCTCGGGCGCAACGGCTCCATCGCGCGTCCCGCCGCTCTTCTCCGCCAAACGCTGTCGGGGGAAGCTGGCGCGGGGCTGGATCCCTGCGCGGCGCTCCAGGTAACGGTTGAGATCGACCCCGGCCAGGAGATGGAAATCACCTTCCTTCTCGGTGAGGCCCCGGACATGGCCGGGGCGCTGCGGTTGGTCGAACGCTTTCGGGACCCTGTCCGGGTCGAGCAGGCGTTCCAGGAGACCAGATCCTGGTGGGACCATCTGCTGGAGACGGTCCAAGTCGAGACGCCCGACCTGGCCACCAACTTCCTGATGAACCGCTGGCTTCTCTACCAGGCGCTCTCCTGCCGCGTCTGGGCACGCTCGGCCTTCTATCAGTCTGGAGGCGCCGTCGGCTTTCGTGACCAGCTTCAGGACTGCCTCTCCCTGGTCTACGCGGCCCCGGAGGTGACCCGGAAGCAGATCCTCGCCGCCGCCTCGCGCCAGTTTGTTGAGGGCGACGTCCAACACTGGTGGCACCCTCAGTCGGGGGCGGGCGTGCGGACGCGAATCTCAGACGACCTGCTCTGGCTGCCCTACGCCACTGCGCAGTATGTTCGGGTAACTGGCGACGCGGGAATCCTCGATGAGACTATGCCCTTTCTCGATGGGCCGGCGCTTGCCGATGGCGAGCAGGAAGCGTACTTCGTGCCTACCGTCTCACTCGATACGCATACGCTTCTCGATCACTGCCGGCGAGCAATCACCCGGGGGGTCACGTCTGGTCCTCATGGCTTGCCTCTCATCGGCGCCGGCGACTGGAACGATGGTCTGAATCGGGTTGGCGTTGAAGGCCGAGGCGAGAGTGTCTGGCTGGCCTGGTTCCTGATAGACGTTCTAGGTAGCTTCGCCGAGGTGCTGGAGGGCCTGGGGCAGACGAAGGAGGCGTTGAGCCACCGGGCGCAGGCGGAACGCCTAGCCGCTGCTGCGGAGGAGCACGCGTGGGACGGCGAATGGTACAGGCGAGCCTACTTCGACGACGGGACGCCGCTCGGGTCGAAGGAAAACGCCGAGGCGATGATAGATTCGCTGCCACAGTCGTGGGCCGCCATATCCGGCGCTGGCGACTCGTCGCGGGTCGAGAAAGCGCTGCGGGCGGTCGAAGAGCAACTGGTGCGTTCCGCCGATGGATTGGTCCTTCTATTTTCGCCTCCCTTCGAGAAATCCTCGGTCGAGCCTGGCTACGTCAAAGGTTATCCGCCGGGCGTCCGGGAGAACGGCGGGCAGTTTACCCACGCCGCGCTCTGGGTTGCCATGGCGTTTGCCCGCAAAGGGGATGGCGACAAGGCGGTAGAGATCCTTCGGATGATCAGCCCGGTCGAGCATGCGCGGACTCCGGAGGCGGTCGAGCGTTATAGGGTTGAACCGTACGTCGTAGCGTCCGATGTCTATTCACTCAAAGGCCACGTTGGCCAGGGGGGCTGGACCTGGTATACGGGCTCGGCTGGGTGGATGTACCGCGTCTGGCTGGAGGAGGTGCTTGGATTCAAGCTCCGCGGCCAGGAGTTGCGGCTAGATCCGGTGATCCCTGCCGGATGGCCCGGGTTCACGCTTCGCTGCCGGCTCCGGAGCGCACGCTACGAGATCCACGTCGAGAACCCGGATCACGTCGGGAGGGGTGTGGTCTGGGTGGAGGTAGACGGGCAGCGCGCGGAAGGGCTGGCGGTCACTCTGGCAGACGACGGAAACAGCCACACCATCGTAGTCAGGCTCGGGGAAGCGTAAACGAAACGGTGATCCCGAAGCTGCGATGGAAGCATTGTAACGGCTTCAACCCTTCCCTTCGCCACCACCAGGTCGCCCCTGCAACTTGGGCATGAAAGACACTGCGCAATTGCAGCTTCTTCCTCCTGTAGCAGGTGGGATTGGGCGTATGCTGGTGTATAATAGTGAAGAAATGACTGAATCTGGCGCTTCGGGCATGCACTCGTTGGGAGCGGCGCCCCTTCTAGCCGTGAAACTGCTGCGGCCACGGGCGCGGTCCAGCATCGTGCCTCGCCTGCACCTCACCGAGAGGCTAAATGGAGGACTCAGAAGGGCGTTAACCCTTATCTCCGCCCCGGTTGGATTCGGCAAGACTACCTTGATAGGTGAGTGGCTTGCTGAAGAGGGAAGGGATGTCCGCACCGCGTGGCTATCCCTCGACGAGGACGACAGCGATCCTGTGCGGTTTCTCACGTACGTCGCAGCGGCTCTCAACGGCGCGCATGAGAGCGTGGGGTCGGCCGCCCTGGCCATGCTTCGATCTCCGCACCCCCCGCCTACCAGAACGGTCCTCACTTCGCTCCTGAACGAACTTGGCGCCGTGCCCGACGATCTGGTCCTGGTCTTGGACGATTACCACTCGATCGGCGCGCCGGCAGTCCACGACGCCGTCGCCTTCCTACTCGGCAGACTTCCTCCACACATACACTTCTTCATCGCCACACGGTCCGACCCCCAGTTGCCGCTCAGCCGTCTAAGGGCCCGCGATCAACTAGTCGAGATTCGAGGCCCTGAGCTTCTGTTCAACCTCGAAGAAACCGAGAGGTTCCTGAATCGAGCAATGGGCCTGGACCTGAGCGCCGGGGACGTGGCGGCCCTCCGCTCCAGCACCGAGGGATGGATCGCCGGGTTGCAGTTGATCGCCCTCTCTCTCCAGGGACGCCGAGACGTAGCGAGTCTGGTCGCCACGGTAACCGGCGCACACCGGTATATCGCCGATTATCTCGTTGACGAGGTCTTGAACCTCCAAACTGAGGATGACCAGAGATTCCTCTTGCAGACCTCCATCCTGAGCGATCTCGCCGGACCTCTGTGCGACGCGGTAACCGGCCGTCGGGACAGCGCAGCGGTCCTGGTGCGGATGGAACACGCCAACTTGTTCTTGTCGGCTTTGGACGAAGAGCGGCGGAGGTATCGTTATCACCACCTCTTCGCGGAGTGTCTGCGCAATCGCCTGGAGGCGGATGATCCCGGCAGTGTCCCGGAGTTGCATCGACGGGCCAGCCAGTGGTACGAGCAGAATGGCATGGAGCACGAGGCGATCGGCCAATCCGTATCGGCCCAGGATTTTGAAACTGCGGCTCGGTTGGTCGAGGATCACGCGCCTGGGTTGCTCGGCCAAGGCCGGGGGGGGGGACGGCTGAATTTGGGAAACCGGTTGCCAGACGCCCTTGTGCGTGGCAGACCAGGACTGAGTGTCCTCGTGGGCCGGGCACTGGCCCTGGTCGGGCAACCGGAAGCATCGGAATCCTATTTCCAGAGTGCAGAGGTCGCCCTCAAAGAGGTGCATCTTCCGGATTCTCAAATCCTGCAAGGCCAGATCGCCGCTGCCCGTGCGGGCATCGCCGCCGAAAAGGCAGATGCGCTGCGCACTATCGAATACGCACGGAAGGCCCTCTCTCGATTGCCCCATAGCGATCCGTTCACGCGAAGCCTTGCCGCCTTCAACCTCGGAGATGCCTACCTTCTGACGGGCGACGTGGTCCCGGCGACGGCTGCTTTCACCGACGCGGTTGATCTTAGTCTGGCCAACGGGAGCCTACACATGGTCACGTTGTCGTCGGCTTACCTGGCTCGAACGCATATGCTCCGAGGGAGCCTGAGGGAGGCGGAGCGGGCCTGCCAGCGGGCGCTGAGCCTCGTTGCTGAGCTGTCCGAAGCTCCGGAGCGGATGGTCCCGACGGTGGGGATGCTGTACGCCTACCTGGGCCATTTGCGACGAGAGCTGGATGACCTCGACGGCGCGGGGAGCTATCTGGGGCAGGCGTTGGAAGTGGGGGAACAGAGCCGTTACGTGGAGGTGCTGACTGCAACCTACTGGGCGCTGGCGCAACTGCATCGGGCGCAGGCGGACGTGCAGGCGGGGTTGTCCATGATCGAGAAGGCGATAGAGACGGTCCAGGACGAGGGGTTGACCGCGATGCGCCGCCTTCTGCTCGCTGAGCGGGCGGACCTCCTGGTGGCTTTGTCCCGGCTGGAGGATGCGGAGAAGTGGGCACGCGAGCATCGTGTGGGGGAAGCGTTCGATTTTGGCTTGCCTCACGAGCGGGAGTGCTTGAGCTTATCAAGGCTCCGGTTGGCAAGGGGCGAGGTGGACGAAGCTGTCAGGCTTCTGGAGCGCCTCCTGGGCCCCGCCGAGGCAGCCGGACGGTTCGGGGTCGTGATCGAGATCCTTGCGCTCCAGGCTGTAGCCTTGCACGAAAGTGGAGATCTCGAACTGGCTCTCAGCTCATTGGAGCGGGCGCTGGTCCTGGCTGAGCCGGAGGGGTACGTCCGCACGTTCGCCGACTACGGTGAGCCTATGGGAGCCCTTCTCCGCGAGGTAGCTTCGCGCGGTACCGCCCCCCGGTACGTCGCCCGGCTCTTGACGGCCATTGCATCCCCCGGAAGCGGCGCAGGAGAGTTTCCCAAAAGCATTGTTGCAGGCGGCCGGACGCCTTCGATGATGCAGATCGGTGTCGAATCTCTGACCGCCCGAGAGGTCGAGGTCCTGCGCCTGCTCTCAAACGGAGCATCCAACCAGAGGATCGCCGCCGATCTGACGGTCAGCGTGGGCACCGTCAAGGCGCACATCAGCCATATCCTTGGCAAACTAGGGGCGCACAACCGCACCGAAGCCGTGGCGCGGGCCAGGAGACAGGGGCTTATCGATCAGGAATAGACTAGCGTATTAGACTTTCGACGGACGACACCACGGCCGGTTTACACCTATGCTGAGAGCAAGGGTAAACCGGCTTCTTGTTTTGGACGAGATGTCCCGCGGTTGTGCCTTTCAATTGTCTGACTCGGACCGTTCGGACCGGATGCATTAGAGGTGTTTCCGCACTATCTGGTAGTGAAAGAGGATGCAAATGCTAATGAGAAGATCTTGCCCCCGTTGCCATGGGGACCTGTATCAAGAACGAGAGCCTTACGGCTACTGTGTGAAATGCCTGCAGTGCGGGCACGAGATCCAGTTGTCGAGGGCGCTGGACGTACGGGAGGAACCCTCTCTGGCGCTTCTCGAGGAGCTCAAGGTGCAGGTCGACCCGTCTTCACGGGAGACCGAAGGCAGGAGCGGCCGTCCCGGAATGTACCGAAGGCTCCCCAGAAGGAGATCCACAGTACCGGTTTCCGGTCTGGCAGTCCAAGAAAACGATCTTCAGGTTCCGAGGCCATGACCCTCGGAACCTCTTGATGGCTGCGGGTAGGAGAGGGGATCGCCCTGGATGAAGAGCCGAGTATAGACTTTCGGTAGACGACAGACGGCTGGCTTACGTATATGGTGGGAATGCAGGGGTAAATCGGCTTCTTGTTAGGTGGGAGGCTACCAATGTTACATCAGCTACAGCAACGGGCGAACGAGGCGCTGTCGACCGCCCGTCAAATCGTCCTCTCGGCTTTCGGCCCGGCCGACATCCAGGCCGAAAGCCTGTCCTGCGAGTCGGTGGGACTAGCCCTTTATGCCCTCGTGCCCAGGACATCTGACCTGCTGTTCAACCTGGAGAGCCGTGCGCTGGTGGTGGTCACTGCTGACACCTGGCAGGCGCGCGGGACTGCGCGTCTGCTTGCGGCCCACGAATACCCAGAGGGGCTTGCCATTACAGGGACATCCGCAGCGTCCTGGTCCGAGATGGTCGAAATCCGCCCTACCAGGCTGCAGTTGCGTCCCCGGCCCGGCCAGGCCCAAGGTGAGACGATTGACATCTCTTGAAGGTGTTTTGGACCCTCGATGCCTCGTCTCTCCCCTGTGTCTAACCCCTGAATAGGCCCTTAGATAGTCGACTGCCCTGGCTGGTGAGGTATACGCTATTAGTAGGGCGAGTCCGCACACGAAGCGGATGGCGCAGCAAAGTTAAGGGTACAGCAAGAAAGGGAGGTCACCATGACTATTCTGGTTTGGGTCATCGTGGGGCTAATCGCTGGCTGGATCGCCAGCCGGATCATGGGCGCCGGGGGCTACGGCCTAGTCGGTGACATCATCGTAGGTATGCTCGGCGCGGTTGTCGGTGGTTGGCTCTTGGCGCGGCTGCTCGGGATCGGCGTGACGGGTCTCAATATCGAGAGCATCTTCGTTTCGGTGGTCGGAGCGATTATCGTGATCGTTGTCTACCGCGCTTTGGCCGGAGGCCGGCGCCGTAGGTTCATCTGATTCTTGATCGCTCAATAGGCCTCTCGATGGACGACGAGCGGAGCGGGTTAACACATATGATATTGTTGGGCCATAGCCCGGTGTACATCTGCCAGGTAAGGCAGTAGAAGGAGAAAGTCATGATATCGCAAGCACCCGAGCCACAATCGGTAGAACGCCACGAGACCACGAGGGTCGACGAGCGGAGTGTCCCGGCCGGTTATCCGGCGCCAGCCATGGCCCCACCTGAACCGGTAGTTCAGAGTACGGCTGGTCTTCAGCAGGGCGAGACGCGCGTTGTTACGGATCAGGCTGTCCAGAGCACGGCTGGCGTGGAGCAACACGAGCGCGTTGTGACCAATCAGGCTGGCGTCGAACACCGCGAGCAAACCCTGCACGATACCGGCGAGGAGCACCGGGTTAGGTTCCTTAAGGCTGCACAGGTGATCTGGCTGTTCGTCGGCCTCATCGAAGTGGTGATTGGACTGCGGGTCGTGCTGAAGCTCATCGGCGCCAACGCAGCTAACGACTTCGGTGGCTTCGTCTACAATTTCGCCGGAGTCTTCCTGGCGCCGTTCTTCGGACTGACCGGGAGCCCATCCAGCGGCAACGTCGTACTCGAGGTCCCGTCGCTTATCGCGATGGCTGTCTATTTTCTGGTGGGCTGGGCCATCGTACGGATGATCTTGCCGCTCTTTGACAATCCAGCGACACGGAGCTCATCCACCTACGATCGTTCCCGCATATAGGCCTTTCAACTGATAGCTCTCTGCCGCGCCGCCTTTCGGAACCCTGGGCGGCGCGGCAGAGAGCTACCGTCGCTCTGGGGAAGGACAAGATGGGTGAGTCTACCGACACAAGCGCTGCGGGATCTCGAAAAGGCGCTTCATTGGGAGTTGACCGGGATGAGCAGACACGGTGGTCCCCGGTGAAGCGAAACCTCCCGGGAGTGGATGCATTGGCTCTGAAACGGAAATGGTGGACTCTTCTGATAATCCCGGTGATGTTCGGGCTAGGCATGTTGTTGTCGTCCTTCCAATACAGTTCGGATGGGGAGAAACCGGCCTCCCAGGATGCGCAGGATCGAGGGGTTTTTGGCGCAGTGATAGGGCGTCTGCAGGACGAGCAGGGGGTCCTTCGGATGAGCGTAGAGCGTCTCGAGAAAGAGGCTCAGTACTACCGGCAGGTGGTTTCGTTGCGGAGGGATTCCGTGGGGGACCTTGCCAACGACCTGAGGTTGCAGATGATTGTGGCCGGAATGGCGCCCGTGAAAGGGCCCGGCGTTAGAATGATCCTGGATGACTCCCTGAGGCTGGCTACCCCTGGAGACCCTAACCTCTTCATTATCCACGATTATCAATTGCGGGATGCGGTGAATCTTCTCTGGCAAGCCGGGGCGGAGGCAATCTCGATCAACACCGAACGGCTGGTGACGACGAGCTCGATATATTCTTCAGGCGGAACCATAATGGTCAATACAACACGCCTTTCGCCTCCATTCGTGATTCTGGTTGTTGGTGACCCCGACGCCATGATGAACCTGATCACTCAGCCGTCTTCCCTATCCACGCTTAAAGCCCAGGCCAGGGCCTATGGCCTGGTTCTCAACTCTGCCAAGCTGAAAGAGGTCCTGTTGCCTGCCTTTTCCGGTTCCTATGTAGCCAGGTATCTCAACGTGGGGGAGACTGGGAAATGAACTGGAAGAACGTGGGGTTATTGCTGCTGGCGGCTCTAGGGCTCGTGTCCGGAATCTTTGGCGCATCCCAGATCCACTCAGAGGCAAACATTGCACAAGCACTTCGGTCTGAAACACCAATGAATCAGGCTCAGACGATCAGTGGTCTGCTCGAGTCCAGCAGCGCTTTGGCCCTGGTACGGCAGGAACTGGAAGATCAGATCTCGAAATACCGCAGGGAAGTAAGTATCGGCGCCCTTGAGACGCTGGTGTCAGACCTCAACCGCTATAAGGCGGTCAATGGACTGGTGGAGGTGTGGGGGCCGGGAATTGAGGTCGTGGTTGGAGCCGGCATAAAGCCAGAAGAAGCCCTCGATATCATCAACGAGCTGCGGAACGCTGGGGCTGAGGGGTTGGCTCTCAATGGCCAACGGATGGTGGCGTCGTCGGTCGTGATCCGAAGCCAGGACGGCTCAGGGCTTCTCGTGGACGGCATGGCCCTGATCCCACCTTACGTCTTTCAGGCTATAGGCGACGCACAGACCATGGATGTCGCTGTGGAGAGGAAGGGAGGGATGGCGCCCCTCCTGCGCAACACCTATCGGGAAAGCACGATCACCGTTCTGAGGCGCAACGTCATTGTACTGCCCATATACCGGGGGGGCTACGTCTTCCGCTTTGCCGTGCCGGCGAACCAGCAAAAATAGGCTTTCTCGGAGTAGACCCCATGTTAGACTTTCGGCAGACGACGTCATGGCCGGTTTACTCGTACACTGAGAGTGAAGAGGCAAAGAGGAGTCTATTCTAAGTTAGCGGAACAGGAGGTGTTGGAACTTGAAACGTGGAATCGTTGGTATGTTTGTCATCTTGTCAACGCTGGCCCTCTTGGTGGTAGCGTGCGGCCCCGTTGCAACGCCGACCCCAAATCCTGCGGCGGCTACGGATACGTCGTGCGACTTCGCCGGCACGGGCGCGACGATCACAGTTGATGGCAAGCGGGCCAGCTTTACCTGCCCGAAGGTAGGCGAGAGCAATGTCGTGCTGCTGGGCGACATAAAGGTCGAGGACAAGAGCTGGCAGATTCAGAAGGCCGCCATCACCATGACGGACAAGGACTTCACGACTAAAGCCACCGAGACGGTGCCCGTCACACGCATTGATCTGTCAGACGGGTCGAGCTGTGCCTTTGCCGGCACGGGCACAACGGTCAGCATGGATGGCAAGCGCGCGAACTTTACCTGTGGACGTCAAGGCGACAACGATGTGGTCTTGCTTGGCGAGATCAAGGCAGGTGACAAGGGCTGGCAGATTGAAAGAGCCGTCATCAATATGACGAGCAAGAGCTTTGCCGGTACCACCGAGGCGATGACTATCAAGGCCATCAGCGTTGGGCCTGCAGGGAAACCCTAGGGCAAGATTCGGAGTATTACACAGGACCACTACAAATCGAGGAGGTATACACCATGGAGAAGGTGAAGGGCAGGGCGGAGCAACTCCAGGGCAAGGTCGAGCAGGCCTTGGGCAAAGCCACGGGGTCGGAGGAAACCCAGGCCCGTGGCATAGTCCACGAGGCCACGGGCCTGGCCAGGGAGAAGGTTGCTGACGTCAGGGGCAAGGCCAAGAGGCTGTTAGGGATAGACATGAAGAGGCTCAACCCTGGGAGCGTCCTCGTCTCAGTGGTTGGTGCTGTCATCATGGTCGTCATTCTTCGAATCTTGACTCCAGGCCGGCGACAAACAACCTGACGTCTCCCATAGCAGCCGGGAAGACCGCGGCCGGTTTCCCTCCCTGGTTGACGGGGGGCATGAGGCCCCCGCGAACCCTTCGAGGGGGGTGGGGGTTATCGTGAAAGGCGCAAAGGCGCGAAGATGAATTTAGGAGGTTACAAATCATGGCAGTCAAGGAAAAGGTGAAGGGCAAGGCGGAGCAGCTTCAGGGCAAGGCCGAGCAGGCCGTGGGTAAAGCCACGGGGTCGGAGGAGACTCAGGCCCGTGGAGAGATCCGCGAGGCTAAGGGCAAAGCCCGGGAGAAAGTTGCTGACGTCAAGGACAAAGTCAAGGAGTGGCTGGACGATCCCAAGTAGGAAAGCTCCCCCGGCAGAAGGGCAAAGCCAAGGCATCGGCCTAGGAGGTCAACGGCGTAGCGTCTGGGTTTCGGCCAGGCCGGTTGACTAGGAGATCAGATCCTCTCTTAGGGATCTAGGGTACAGGCGAGAGAATGCTCGCCTGTGCCCTTATAAAACGAGCTTGGCTCGGTTGGTGGTGAGCCAAGAACGGAGCTAGTAGCATTGATCCCTGGCCTTTCTATCCGATCACGGCACCAGCTCCGATAGACGACGGGACACAATGATTCGGGTATCACCCGGTAAGCCCTTCCAAGTTCCGTTATGGAGGTGGAACATGGTCAAACTATATAGATGGATTCCGCGGGCGTCATTCTTGGGACTTATCGCATTTGCCGTGCTCTTTGCCAGCGCCTCCCCCGGCGCCAGGGTAGCTGGCAGTCCATTGCCTGCGGCGACGGCGCCATCTCTGGGCTCGGCGGCCGCGTTCGCGGTGCTCGGCGGCTCCACGGTGACCAATACCGGCGCCACTAACATCACAGGAAATCTGGGTGTCAACCCTGGTACCGCGATCACCGGGTTTCCTCCGGGGCTGGTGACTGGAACTACGCACGCAGCCGACGCTATTGCCCTTCAGGCTCAGACTGATGTCACCACTGCATACAATAATCTGGCAGGCCAGGTGGTAGATGTCGACTTGACTGGCACGGATCTGGGCGGACTTACGCTCGCGCCGGGAGTCTACCGGTTTTCGTCGTCGGCCGGCCTAACGGGGGCACTCACTCTGAATGCCGGCGGCAATGCCAGTGCGGTCTGGGTTTTCCAAATAGGAAGCACGCTCACGACTGCGAGCAACTCATCGGTTATCGTTACCAATGGCGGCCAGAACTGCAACGTGTTTTGGCAGGTCGGCAGTTCAGCGACACTCGGTACCACTACTAACTTCATAGGGAACATTATCGCTCTCACGAGTATCAGCCTGACCACCGGCGCAACGGTGTCCGGGCGAGCCCTGGCACGAAACGGCGCCGTGACGTTGGATACGAACACCGTTTCCGCCACCGTGTGCGCTGCTCCCACGTCGACCCCGGTACCCGCGACTGCGACCGCCATTGCTGCGACCGCAACCGCTATCGCCTTAACCCCCACGGCGACACCGCTGCCC
>ORJL011000975.1_pt1 | contig 13295 bp, 12 predicted proteins | sample 1779941 | NCBI WGS metagenome assembly ORJL01 (sample SAMEA104232317, study PRJEB22302) | groundwater metagenome | biome: forest; feature: aquifer; material: groundwater | place: USA | collected 2011-08-07 | depth 5.8 m
TGCATAATGGAACCTCCTTCGGTTCCATTATCGTCTGACTCATCAATTTGTTGCCTTGCGCCGCTATAATTATATACAGCGAATTAGATACCTTCTTAAAAAAAATGAGGAAGAATAAGAAATTATCCGGTTATCGTGGAATTAACCGGAAATCCGGAATTCCAGATTAAGCGTTTAGGGCAGAAAAAAGGCGTCGTCAAGGGAAAAGAGCCGCTATAGTATTCAAGTCACACTATAGAGGTGACCAAGGTGGAAAGGGGTTGCCAGAAGATGCCAAATAGTATTGTCGCAACTACGAGAATGATGAGAGTGACGGTTAGTGCGTTGAACTCGAACGGAATGGGTGAGGTCTCTTTAGGCGCCTCGAAGAACATGGCCCGGACGATACGCATGTAATAGTAGAGAGAGACGACGCTGTTGGCGATCCCTATAATGGCCAGCCAGTAGAGCTTTGCATCAATCACAGCCGAGAAGATATAGAACTTTCCGATGAAGCCGACGAACGGCGGGACGCCGGTGAGTGAGAGCAGGAAGATCGTCATCGCTATACCCAAAATTGCTCCATATGTGCCGCGGCGGCCAAGGCCGGAGTAGGATTCGATCGACTCAAATCCCCCCTCACCCCCCTTTACTAAAGGGGGGGTGGATTGGTTTGCGACGATCTGCACCACTAGGAACGCGCCGAGGTTCATGATGAGATACGCGATAAAATAAAAATAGATCGCCTGATCTCCCTTCTGTGTGAAACAACTTATCCCCATCAAGAGATATCCGGCATGGGCGATGGATGAATATGCAAGGAGGCGTTTTAAATTGGTCTGCGGGATGGCGGCGAGGTTCCCAAACGTCATCGTGGCGGCCGAGATGATGGCTATGACGATGGGCCAGTTGAACGTGATGCCCACTTCAGAGGCAACGCGCATCAGCACCGCGAATCCGGCCGCCTTTGGTGCGACAGAGAGGAATGCGGTGATGGGGGTCGGTGCCCCTTCATAGGCATCGGGACACCACGCTTGCATCGGAACGGCTGCGATCTTAAAGAGGAATCCGGCCAAGAGGAGAAGACCGGCTAAGGAATAGCTGGCTTTAGCCTGCGATAATTCTCGCGCACTAAAGTGCGCTACTCCAAGATCAAGCGTCCCCGTCAATCCATAATACAAACTCGCGCCGAACAGAAAGATGCCCGATGCCACCGCGCCATAAAGGACATATTTCAGGGCCGCTTCACTGGAACGCCGGCTTCCAAAGGTCCAGCCGACGAGCATATATGACATGAGGCTCACGAATTCCAGCGCGAGATAGATGACCAGAAGGTTATTGGCGCTTGCCAGCATGTTCATGCCGACGACCGCGCCAAGGAGGAGGGCGTAGTATTCGGGCTTATCGTCCGTCATCTTCAGCGAAAATATCAATACGATCACGGTCGTGACGGCAAATATAGCCTTAAAAAACATTGCCGGTCTGTCTAAGATCAAGAGGCCGTGAAATAGCGGCGGGGTGCCGATGTTCCACTGGCTTAGGGTGAAAAGGAGGGAGATAAGAAGACTAATGATAGCAATTGAATTCGGGAGATTGCTTCGTCCGCCATCCTTCGACAGGCTCAGGATGAACGGTCTCGCAATGACGGAATAAAGAATGAGCAAAAGCGCGCCGCCGCTCAAGATGAGCTCGGGGAGAAAACATTTAAGACTTAGAATATTCGGCATATTAAAGCTGTAGTTGCCCGATTTATCGGGCCATATTCGGAGTAGCACCCTTTAGGGTGCGCCAACTGAATTCATCTAGCGCAGCCTGAAGGCTGCTACTCCAACACTGCCTGATAAATCAGGCAACTACGGTTATTTTATAAATATCGCATTTATTCCCATCATCGTCGCGTTCATTATATCAAGCATCGCCTTGGGGTAAACGCCAAGGATAAATACAATAATAACAAGCGGCGCCAGCGTCACCATCTCGCGCCAGCTGATATCGGCGATCCCTTTGTATTTCTCGTTCACCTTGCCAAGGAATATCCTCTGATAGGTCCAGAGGATATAGGCGGCGGTCAGGACAACGCCCGTTGCGGAGAACGCGGTGATGAGCGGCCATGCCTTGAAGCCGCCGATGAATACCAGTATCTCGCTTATGAAGCCTGACAAGCCCGGCAGGCCCAGTGCGGCAAAGAAGGCCACGGCCGTCCAGACCGCGTAGCGCGGCATGAGGGTTGCCAGCCCGCCAAAGCCCTCGATCTCGCGGTGATGGACGCGGTCATAAATAATCCCGACGATCAAGAAGAGCTGGGCGGTGATGGTGCCATGGTTGAACATCTGCAGCACCGCGCCGTTCATCCCCTCGGCGGTGAAGCTCGCCATACCAAGCAGGCAGAAGCCCATGTGGCTGATCGACGAATAGGCGATGAGGCGTTTAAAGTCTTTCTGCGCCATCGCGCAGAGGGCGCCATAGACGATGTTTATCATGCCGAAGACCGCGATCCACTTTGCGAACTCGAACGTTATGTCGGGGAGTATCGGATAGCAGAACCTTAACATGCCATATATCCCCATCTTCAACAGGATACCGGCAAGGATAACGGATATTGCGGTCGGCGCCTCAACGTGCGCGTCGGGGAGCCAGGTGTGGAACGGAAAAACCGGCACCTTGATGGCGAATGCGATCATGAGTCCCAGCCAGCAGACGAACCTGAATGTGTGGGCGGCCGGCAAATTGGCGGTCAGGGGCCCGATATGGAGCGACTGGTTCGCAAGGTCCAGTATATTGAACGTGTTGGTAGAGCTATAGAAATAGAACGCGATCATGACCAGAAGCATCATGACGCTTCCGATCAATGTATAGAGAAAGAACTTGATCGCCGCGTATTCGCGCCTTGGCCCGCCCCAGATGCCGATCAGGAAATACATGGGGAGCAACATCACCTCCCAGAAGACATAGAACAGGAAGAAGTCCAGCGCCACAAAGACGCCGGTCATTCCGGCCTGCAAGAGCAGGAAGAGCGAAAAATAACCCTTCACCTGTTTATTTATCCCCCAAGAGGCGAGGATGCAGATGGTGGAGATGAGCGGCGTCAAGATCGCCATGGGCGTTGCAAGCCCGTCTATCCCCATGAAATATTGTATGTTGAACGCGGCGATCCAGTTGAACGGGCCTTCAACGAACTGCATACCGGCTATCCCTCGCTGAAACGCGTAGAAGATGTAGATAGCGCAGGCCAGCGCGGGGAATGTTGCGACGAGCGCGACCCATTTGACGAGTGACTCCTTTGCCTTGGGGAGGAAGGGTATTATCACCGCGCCTATCAAGGGCGTGAAGGTCATGAGTGTTAGAACGGGAAAGTTCATATAATTTTATCTCCAGAAAATAAATGTGTAGCGCAGGACGCTTCGACTCCGCTCAGCGCATGCTTTAGTCCTGCTAATATTGGCAGGACTAAAGTCCTGCGCTACATATTGAGCTAAATGGTCCTCCAAATGATCAATATGATAAGTCCAAGCAACGCTATATAAAAATAATGCTGAATATGTCCTGTTTGAATGCGCCTCATCTTGCGCCCCGCCGCGATCGTTGCGTCTGCCACCACGTTCACCGCGCCGTCGACAAAGAACCAGTCCCACCAGCCCGAGACCGCCGACCAGAAGACGCCAAGCGCGGCCACGGCGTTCACCATGCCGTCAATAATCGTCTGGTCAAAGGCCTTTAACTGATCGTTGAACCATAAGAGCTTTTTGACGACGAGCCAGTCATAGAGTTCATCGACGTAATATTTGTTCAGGACGAGCCTGTGGACGAAGTTGAACCTGGTGGTGAGCCTTTCGATGATATCTTCGCGCCTTGTGTAGAGCCAGACCGCGAGCGTGATGCCGCCAACCGCCACGGCAAGGGAGAGGAGCATGAGGAGATATTCTGTAAATCCCCCCTCGCCCCCCTTTACTAAAGGGGGGATCGAACTGTTTTTAAACACCGGCTCCAGCCAATGTTCAAAGAAATTCGGGATGCCTATTTTACTGCCGAGCGCGGCGGGGATGCCCATAAGCCCGCCAATGGCCGACAGGACCGCAAGGGCAATGAGGACGCCGGTTATAACGAAGGGTTGCTCCTGCGGCGTTGCCGGCTGATGGAGCGTCTGATCGGCGTGGGTGTCTTCAAGGGCGTCGGGTTCTTCGCGTTCGTGTTCGGTTGCGGTCCTTAGCTTTCCAAAGAAGGTGAGAGAGACGAGCCGGAACATATAGAAGGCCGTCCCGAAGGCTCCCAGCAAACCTATGAACCACAGGGCATAGAAGAGGTGCGAATATTCCCCCTTTGAAAATACCTGCCAGAGGAGCTCGTCTTTGCTGAAGAATCCGCTCAACGGAAATATGCCGGAGAGGGCCAGCGTTGCCAGAAGGAACGTCCAGAAGGTCTTGGGCATGTAGTTCCTCAGGCCCCCCATCTTTTGAATGTCTTGCTCGTGATGCATGCCAAGGATGACGCTGCCGGCGCCAAGGAAGAGGCAGGCCTTGAAGAATGCGTGGGTCACCAGGTGAAAGATACCCGAGGCGAACATGCCGGTGCCGAGCCCCAGGAACATATAACCAAGCTGCGAGACGGTGGAATATGCCAGAACTTTTTTGATGTCGTTCTGGGCAAAACCGATCGTCGCGGCAAAGATGGCCGTAACCCCGCCGACCGTTGCAACGATGGCAAGAGCCGCCGGCGACATTGTGTAGAGAAAGTTAAGACGAGCCACCATATAGACGCCGGCGGTGACCATTGTCGCGGCGTGGATCAGGGCCGAGACCGGTGTCGGGCCCGCCATGGCGTCCGGCAGCCAGACATACAGCGGGATCTGTGCTGACTTTCCGCACGCCCCGACGAACAGGAAGACGCAGACCAAGGTCACGAGCGTGAAGCCCCCCACGGCGGGGGCGTTGGACAAGAGATGCGCGTTTTCGCGGAGCTCCGTGAACGTCACGCTCGCGTGGCCGGCCGAGTTCAGACCCCAGAAGAGGAGCATCAGCCCGATCAGGAAACCAAAGTCGCCGATCCTGTTCACCACAAAGGCCTTCATGCCGGCGGTCGCGTTCGGCTTGTGCTCGAACCAGAAACCGATCAAGAGATACGAGCAGAGTCCTACTCCCTCCCACCCAACGAAGAGCAGGAGCAGGTTGTCAGCGAGGACCAGGGTCAGCATGGCGAAGCAGAAGAGGTTCATATATGAAAAGAACCTGGAGTAACTCTTGTCGTGAGCCATGTAACCGATCGAATAAATGTGGATCAAAAAACCGACGCCAGTCACCACCAGGCACATGACGGCAGAGAGCGGGTCGAGCAGGAACGCGACGTTCGCCTTAAGGACCGTCAGATCGAGCCACGTGAACCACGTCATGGTGACGCTTCGCGCCTCCGGTTCCATCTTCAGGAGCTCCAAAAAGACGCCGCACGAAATAATAAACGACAATAAGATCGACCCGCAGGCGGTGATGTTCGCAATGGCGTGGTTCAGTCTTTGTCTCTTTATGCCAAGAAAAGAGACCGCCCCGTTGATCGCCGCCCCGATGAGCGGCAACAATGGAATTAGATAGCTAACACTTATAAAACTCATATAGTGAAATCGTTCGCCTAAAGGCGAACGATCTTCTCAGATAGTGCCATGCCTCGTTGGTTGTGTCCTCTCGTCATCGTCCCGCGGAGCGGGACGATCTTCTCAGACAGTGCAATTGCGTTCTCTCGTCATCGCTCGCTATAAGCGAGCGATCTCCCCAGATAGTGCCATGCCTCATTTCCGCTTTTTCCCATACACTCATAATTTTCAACTCCCGTTTCTTTCAGAGAGGCGTGGCACTTGGCCTGCCTCGCCCATTACTCCTTTAAGGCAACTGTCTTATCTGTATCAATGGTCCCAAACCTTCTATAGATCGCCAAAAGCAGCGCCAGCGCCACCACCGCCTCTGCCGCCGCAAGGACGATCACAAACAACGCCATGATATGGCCGTCTATCTTGTTTCCGTTGAAGTGCGAAAAGGCCACGAAGTTCAATGCCGCCGCGTTCAAGATGAGCTCAATGCCCATCAGGATGCCGATCGCGTTCACGCGCGTCAGACACGTGTAGAGTCCCAATAAAAATAAAATAAGACCAACCGCTATGAAATGTTCTAATATAACCATATTGAAATTGTCCGCCTCAGGCGGACGATCTCCTCAGATAGTGCCATGCCTCGCCATCCGTGTTCACTCGTCATCGCTCGCCTTTAGGCGAGCGATCTTCTCAGATAGGGTCAGACCTTGTTTCCGTCATAGACCATACAAATCTCATTCTCCCATACAATGGGATATGTAAGGTCTGACCCTTGGCATGCCTTCTCCCATAACCCCGATTATACAAAGCGTGGCACTTGGCATGCCCCGCCCATTCCTGTTACTTAACTTCCCTTCTCCCCAACACCACCGCCCCCACCAACACCAGGACCAGCAAGAGCGACACGATCTCGAACGGCAGCAGGTATTCGTTCAAAAATCTGTTCCCAATCGCCGCCGTGGTCGGCACGAACGCCTCGGAGATGCGCCGCGTCCACTCGGCCTTGGCCATCACGCGCCACATAATAAAGCCAAGGATCAAGACACCGACGAGTCCCGCAAAAGGCTCCATCGCCTTATTTACAAGCTTTCTCTCGCCGCTTATCTTGTCTATCTTTGTCGTCAGCATAACGGCGAAGAGTATGAGTATCAGGATGCCGCCGACATAAATGACGAACTGAATGACCGCAACGAAATCGGCCGATAACATTATATACAGCCCCGCGACGCCGGCAAAGACGCCAAGGAGCGCGAACGCCGCGCGGATGATATTGCGGGAGAATGCGACAACGCCGGCCGATGCAACGGTCAGTGCCGCGATGGCGAAAAATATGATCAGTCTTATGTCCATAACTTTGGAGTAGCAGCCTTCAGGCTGCGTCAATTGGGCGCACCCTAAAGGGTGCTACTCCCACAATTCCCCTTTTTATAAGGGATAACGCATTTCCCTTCCTCCACAAATTTAAATATCAAATCGTCCAGATTTGGAGTTGAGCCTTCGAACTCGCGCGTGAAATGTATCGCCCCCGTAGGGCAGACCTCTGTGCAGAGGCCGCAGAACATGCACTTGCCGATGTCTATGTTGAATTTAGAAATCACCCTTTGTGGGGTTGCCTGAGGTTTTTCACCAGTCACCAGACACTGGTCACTAGCCACTGCTTTTTCAATCCCTATCTCAACGCACTGTATCGGGCAGGCGCTTTGGCAGAGCGTGCAGCCGGTGCAGATGTTCATGTCCGTCTTCAGAAAGCCTCTGTATCTTAAGGGGAGCGTCTCGGTCACCGGGGCCGGTATCCTGTCAGGATACTGAATGGTGATCGGCCGACGAAGCAGGTGGCTCGCGGTGATGGTCAGACCCTCGAATATCGTCGAGAGGCCGGAGGTTATGTTAGAAAAATAGCTCATGCAATATTGTAGTTGCCCGATTCATCGGGCCATATTCGGAGTAGCACCCTTTAGGGTGCGCCAATTGAATCCAACTAGCGCAGCCTGAAGGCTGCTACTCCAACACCGCCTGATAAATCAGGCAACTACATATTAAATTTTATATCCACTTTGCTCTTCGTCCACCTGAGCTGCCAGAACACGCGCCACACAAAGTATCCAAAGAGCGCAACGGCGCTTATGAACAACAGATATTTAACGAATAGCAAGCCGGACGGGAGCAGCACCATCCAGACGGCGTTCCCGATAACGGTAACGAACGCGAACGGCAACAGATATTTCCACGAAAGTTTCATCAGCTGGTCAACGCGCAGGCGAGGAAGCGTCCAACGCAATTGTATTATCAGCAGCACAAAGGCCCACGCCTTGACCTGAAAGACGACGGCCTCAAGGACGTGCGGCAGGATGCTGCCGTATCGGGCCGCGAACACCTTCCAGCTTGGAGGCGCCTGCCAGCCGCCAAAGAAGAGGGCGGCGAGTAAAGCCGAGATGACATAAATATTTCCCCATTCGGCAAAGAAGAAGAACAAGAAACGCATGCCGCTGTATTCCGTATTATATCCGTTCACCAGTTCGCTTTCGGCTTCCGGTATATCGAAAGGTGTGCGGTTGCTCTCCGCAACCGCGGCGATGAATGCGATGAGAAAAGCCACGGCCGCGAACGGGTTAGAAAAAACGAACCAGTCTATTGGACGCCACCCCTGCGACGAAATGATCGTCTGAAAGCTCAACGAGCCGGCCAGCAGCACCGGGACCAGAAGTGATGTCACAAGCGGGATCTCATATGATACCATCTGCGCGGCGCTTCTCATCCCGCCGATGAGCGTCCACTTGCTGTTCGACGCCCAGCCTGCGGCAAGAAGCCCAACCACCACCAGCCCCCACGCGCCGACGATGTAGATCAGGCCCACGTTCAGGTCGGCGCCGATCAAGTGAGATGAGAAGGGGAGGGTGACAAGCGTCATCGTGACGCCGACAAATACCGGATACGGCGCGAACCTGAATAACAGCTTATCCGCAGAGGCAGGTATCAGGTCCTCTTTCAGAAAATTCTTGAGCCCGTCGGCCAGCCACTGAATGACGCCCTGCGGACCGACCCTGTTGGGCCCGATACGGCTCATGATGCGTCCCGCGATGCGCCTCTCCAGCCAGCTCACCGGCCCCGCAAAGAGGGCGAAGAAGGTGAGCAGCAGTACCGAGACAACGACGAGCCAGATCGTTGTGAGGATCCAGTCCGGGATCAGCCGGAACCAATATGTGAATTGCTCGATCATGTAATGTCATTCCGAGCGTTAGCGCCTGCCCGCCGTGCAATAATGGCGGGAGGAATCTAGGCGAAGCCGCAAAACCACGCTTCGCTGGATCCTTCGCTCGCTACCGCTCGCTCAGGATGCCCCTTTTGGGGTTACCTATCAATTTCCGGCGCCACAACATCGAAGCTCGAAATCAGCGCCACAAGGTCCGAGATCATCAGCCCCTTTGAGACCTTATTGATGATCCCCATCGCCGAGAACGAACCGGTCCTTATCCTTAAACGATATGGCTTATCGCTCCCGTCGCTTACGATATAAAATCCCATGTCGCCACGCGCCGCCTCGCACCTGCTATATATCTCCCCGACAGGGGGTTTTATCTTTCTCGGCACCTTGGCCATTATTTCGCCGACGGGCAACATCTTCACCGCCTGCCGAACGATCTTGCAGCTCTCTTGCATCTCGCACATGCGCAGCATGAACCGGTCAAAGCAGTCGCCGAGCTTTCCCGCCTCGCCTTTGCCCGTCGGGATGTCGAACTCGAGCTTTGGATAGACAGAGTAAGGAAGATCGCGCCGGAGGTCGAACTTCACGCCGCTGGCGCGCAGGTTTGGGCCGACCAGATTATAGGCGATGGCCTCTTCCTTTGAAACGACGCCGATGTTCGCGAGGCGCTTTACGAATATCTCGTTGAAACTTATCAGCCTGTTAAGCTCGTCTATGATCGGCTCGAAGTGATCGACGAACTGAATGCACTTTTCGCCGAAATTTGGCGGGGCATCGAACGAAACTCCGCCGATCCTGATATAGTTATGTGTGAGCCGCGCCCCGCAGAGAGCCTCAAAGAGGTCGTTCACCGTCTCGCGTTCGCGAATGGCGTGGATGAACGGCGTGAACGCCCCCATGTCCATGGCAAAACAGCCGGCCATGATGAGATGGCTGGATATTCGATTGAGTTCATCGACGATGACGCGCAGGAATTCGGCGCGTTCCGGGACTTGGATGCCGGCAAGGCGCTCGACCGCCATGGCATAGGCGTGGTTGCACGGCATGCCGCAGACATAATCGATCCTGTCGGTATATGGCTGAAAGCCGATGTAACCCACCTTCTCGGCGATCTTTTCCATGGCGCGGTGCAGATAGCCGACGTCGGGGCTCGCGTCGTGCATGACCTCGCCGTCGGTCTTTATAATGAAGCGCAGAACTCCGTGCGTCGCCGGATGCTGCGGCCCCATGGATATCGTCATCTCTTCGGTGCGTAGTGCCGTCATATCATTTACCGTAGTTGCCCGATTCATCGGGCCAAAATTCGCCCAATAAATTGGGCAACTACCGAGTTGTTTTCATCCCGCAATATTCTTCCTTCTCTTTATAATCCTTGCGGAGCGGAAAGCCCTCCCAGTCCTCAGGCATCATGATGCGCCGCAGGTCCGGATGGCCCGTAAAATTCACCCCAAGCAGGTCGAACGTCTCGCGCTCCATCCAGTTCGCAGATGGATATACGTCGGAAACGCTCGGAATGCAAATCCCCCCCTTCCCCCCTTTTTCAAAGGGGGGTGAGGGGGGATTTACTTTTAATATGAATGTCTCCTTCGTTTCATAAGAAAACAGATGATACACGACCTCGATGTGGTCGCCCCGATCCGTCCCGGTTAGGCAAGAGAGGCAGTCGAACTTATGTCCGTCGCGCAAGGTCTTGCACGCCTCGGCGATCTTTTCTGCGGGGCATGAGAACCAGCCGTCGCCGGCGGGGGGTTTGGACTCTTCCAAATATTTCAATTTATCGCTTAGCATATTTTTCAACTTTGGGAGTAGCACCCTTTAGGGTGCGCCAATTGCATGCACTCAGCGCAGCCTCCGCCAGAGGCGGACAGGTAAAGGCTGCTACTCCAAACCTGACTAGACCGATTTCCTCAAAAATCTTTCCCTTTGCATCTTCTCCTGCAGCTTCAAAAGCCCGTCCGTTAACGCCTCTGGGCGCGGGGGGCAACCCGGCACATAGATATCTACCGGCATCACCTTGTCGATCCCTTTCAGGACCGAATAAGAATGCTGAAAAAGCCCGCCGCAGTTCGAACAACTCCCCATGGAGATGACATATTTCGGGTCGGGCATCTGGTCATAAAGCCTGCGCGCGCGGATCGCCATTTTATAGGTTACCGTCCCCGCGATTATCATCAGGTCGGACTGGCGCGGCGTGGCGCGCGGAACGGCACCGAACCTGTCCCAGTCGCATCTTGGCCCGCCGGTCTGCATCAGCTCGATGCCGCAGCAGGCGGTGGCGAAGAGCATGTACCAGATGCTCGATTTTCTGCACCAGTTCAAGAGCTCATCGAGCTTGGCGGTCAAGATGATATCCGGTAATGTTCTATGAAACATAACATAATAGTAAGATGGTAAGTTGGTAAGTTGGTTTATCCATCTGGCTATCTTACTATCTTACCATCTTACTATCTTACGCTCTTTACCCACTCAAGGTCCCTTTTCCCCCACACATAGACAAGCCCCACGACAAGAACAAGAATGAAGACCAGTATCTCAAAAAGAGCCAGCAGCCCGTAACCCTCGGCGAGCCACTGTTTAAAGACGACGGCGACCGGGAGGATAAGCGCGACCTCGACGTCGAATATAACGAAGATCAATGCGATCAGATAAAAACGGATATTAAAACTGATCCACGCGGGCCCAACGGCGGCCTCGCCGCATTCGTAGATCTCTGACTTCACGGGGTTCGGGTTCTTCGGGCGCAGAAATCTGCCGGCAAAGAGCGCCCCAAAGACAAACAGGGTTGCAAGAACGGCAAATATCAAGACTAGCGCGAATTGACTTAGCATGTAGTTGCCCGATTTATCGGACCATATTGATTGCTAAATTTTTGCCAAGTGTCAAGATACAAGTTGAAAATTATTTCCTTTCCCAATATCGGCTGCCCCGTCATATCTGACCATGTCGCCTCTTTTAGTGCAGTCGAAGTCGGCATTATTCGGCGAGGCGTTCTTGTCCTGGCGTGTGACGTGCAAAAGCCTGCCGTGACCACACAAAAGGAGCTCGGTCTTCCCCTTGCTGTACATGGGGGCAGAGACGATTCGGAATAAATCCCCCCCTGACCCCCCTTTTGTAAAGGGGGGTGAGGGGGGATTTTGCCCTTTGGATAATATCAGATACGAGAACTTCAAATATTCCTTGCGGTTGCCGATGAGCGCGTCGATCTTTGCAATGACCTCGGGGCACTTCCAGTCCAGATACATGTGGCACCAGTCGCGGTCGCTCTCTTTAAGCATGGGGCAGGGGGCGATATGCAGACACGGTGCTAATACTGTCACCCCCTCCCTTTTCCCTCCCCCCTCCCGCCACTGACCCGTCGGCGGGCAGGCGTGGGGGAGGGTTAGGGAGAGGGGGGTGTAACTTAATAACTCATCCCTCACCTTCATCAGATTGCGCGTGGTCCAGCGAAGGGCGGGTTCGATGACGATAATGATCCCATTATCTTCCAGAAGGTTCTCCATGACCGACTCCAGAAAGGCCACCCTTTCCTGATTATCCTTAAATTCACTGATCAGATTCGCGGCGATGATGATATTGAACTTGCCCCTGATGCTTCGGGAGATATTCTTGTGGTTCAGAAGGGCATAGACGGTTTTAAATCTGTAGGGGAGGGGCTCTGTCCCCTCCCTGTTCGGGCGGCCACTGAGGGCCGCCCCTACATAGTTGTTGAAAATATGTTTTGCATCGTGCAGGGCGCTTGTGTTCTGATCAACGGCCACTATTTCCACACCTCTGGAGTGTGATTCCACACTCCAGAGGTGTGCCCAGTAATGTGCGCAGGCTAGCGACGCCGTCCCTGGACCGCTGCCAATGTCCAGGATATTGACCTGCGCCAGTTCTTTAAACCGCTCACACGCGTGTGCCTGCTCCAGACAATAGATGACTTTTAAAAAATTAGAGGGGACGAAATATAAAAGATATCCGGCCCTAAGTTCTTTTTTATTCAGATAGTTCTTCGGCAGGTGGGCGCGTTCGCTCGTGAAATAGGCGCTCATCTCGGCAACGCCGCGCGCGAAGAACTTCACGTCGTGGTTTGTGAACTCGTCCGCGGTCTTCGGATTCACGCGCCTCTCCGGCATATATGTCTTTTTGACATATGAAAGTATCGAATCTTGCAGCCTTTTGGGGATCGAATATGGCATCACAGGTGGCGCTCAGTATAACATTTATGTTATAAATGTAACATAAATGTTATGATGAATATGCGGCCCTAAAATTTTTGTTTTATAACTAGAAGATATTATTAATGTTTTACCCCCCCTAAAAATAGTTAGCAACAATTTCTTGCGGCTGACGATAATAGGGTAGAAGGTCAAAAACCAAAACAGGAGGTAAATATTATGTCACTCAAATGTCCCGAAGCTATACTGGCCCCGATTTCTAGCGAGCAACTTTTAAGCTTAAATGGTGGGATATGGTCATCCTCTGTGTTAGCCCGTGAGGGCTAACACAGAGGATGACCATATCCTTCGAGCCGCCAAAAGACGGCCGATGCAATGGAAA
>ORJL010422721.1_pt1 | contig 13294 bp, 13 predicted proteins | sample 1779941 | NCBI WGS metagenome assembly ORJL01 (sample SAMEA104232317, study PRJEB22302) | groundwater metagenome | biome: forest; feature: aquifer; material: groundwater | place: USA | collected 2011-08-07 | depth 5.8 m
AAAACAGTTTCCCTCCCACGTTCCAAGATTATCCCCCCACGGAGCATATTTGTGAGCAGGTAATAAAAATATTACCCGTTTGCTGTCTTATGTATTTACTGCCGAATAATTATTTATTTTTTATGACTAACCCCGTCCTTTCTTTTTTTGAATTTTTAAGACTCCATAGGTGGAAATTCCTGCGAGAAGCGCGGTAAACAGGAAAGTATTTCCTGCAGGGACCTGTGCGGGCGCGCCGTCGTCATCAGTTATTGTTACTATGCTGATGTTCGGAATTCCCAGAGTTACTCCGCCTGTGGGAGTGAAGATGGAAACACTAAATGCTTCACTGGGCTCAGGTGTAGGATCGTTGGTGATATTGACCGTTATGGTTTTGCTGGCTGTATCAGCATCTGCCCATGAAAGTGTTCCGCTGTTTGCAGTATAGTCGCTTCCGCTTAACGCAGTATCATTTGCAGTGGCGAAACTTACCCCTACAGCGCCGGTGCTGCCGCCTGTCCGTGAGACTGTAAGTATGATGCTTCCGCCGTTTTCATTTACGTTATATGTTGAGGAAATAAATTGGAGTGAGCCGGGACCGGCAACCGCCACGGGATTAATAGCCGCAACGACAATTGCTGAGCGGGCGCTTGTTGTTCCGGCGAATGTTATTGTTGTTGTTGAGGCATAACTCCCGTTGGCAGCATGATTTGCGGTCTGCTCTGCATAGCTTGAGTGCGCGCTCGTTGTATCACCTGCAAGACTCCCGCCGAAATCAGCATTATCTGCAGATTCAGTAGCCGGTGTGCCGCCGTTTCCAGCAACATAAACTGTTTGCCCGCCTGAAAGGTAGTTAATTGCAGTTCCAAATTGCACTGTTGCAGCGGCAGAATAGACGGCGATTGAGCTGTTGACAGGCGTGGTCTGATCAACTCCGGAATACGAGGCCCACTTTATATGTATGCCGGTAGTATTACCGCCGCCGCTGGCGTATGTAACTGCCAATGTACTGCCGCCTGCGGGAATCTGGCTGTCTGTGAGATAGCCCATCCAGCAATCTTCTCTGTTATTGCCGGCCCTCCCGATTTGTGTCAGAGCAGTACCCCCTAATGTTGCGCTGATGCCGGTTGAGGTAGCGCCATTGGCAGTTTCCAGGCATACTGCTGTCAGGAAAAGCCTGCCGGCTCCGCTTGTCACGGTAATGGTATTATTTATTGTGCCGCCGGCATTTGCTGGGGCGCCGCTGTAGATATTTGTCCATGCATCCAGCGATGCTGTTGCCGCATGTGTTTCCTCCGGCAGATACCACCCATGAGGCATAAAAATACTGAACAATACAATTAGCGGCAGTAAGTTTAATAAGTTTTTTATTTTATAATGTCTTGATAGTCCAAGCATATTCCCCCCTTATCGGAATAAGTTTTTAAATTCAGCCGTGCGAAATTAACTGGTGTAATAATGTGATTTTACACAAGTCGCAACCAAGCGTATTACGGCTGAGATTTACTGCCTGTGATTAATGGACAGGATACGGAGGGGCAAGACCGGAGTGAGGGGTAAGATAGACTGCTGAAGTTTTACAAATATCGCGGTGTTCTGCAACGTAACTGCTGCACTGCTGATTTTCATCATCTTTGCCAAACCCAAGCATCTTTGCGAATAAAGCCAGCAAGGCTATTAACAGCATAAGAAGTCTTGTCAATGACCTGAATATGGCGCGTTTTTTCTTTACAAACATTTCATCATCTTCGTAAGCATCATCGGCAGCAAAATCATCAAGCAATACTCCAAGCATGTGCTCAACAAACAGTAGACTGAAGCCCACATATGTTTGACCGCTTAAGAACCCGTCGTGAGCATTATTCAGGTGTAATTTCAGAGGAGACACTGCATATATAAGGAAAAAAATAAGAAAAAAGCATGTGCAAATGGAAATTTTCTTACTGAAAATTAGCGGCACTTGCGCAATATTGCGCTTTTTGCGGGCAAAACTGTGTGTAATCACCCCAATGAGATTGTTCAAAATGCCATCTCCACGGTGAAAAGTTCTTAATTCTTTAAGACATACCACCTTTAACCAAAAAGATTATAGCAAATATCATACCAATTTGTCTTTGCTTTAAAATATTTTATCGCTAACGCGGAGCAAATAATCAAATATTACAACTGTAACGTTTCTGTACATTTCAATTTTTAACTTATCCGGTGATATACTTTAATCATGAAGAATCAGGAAATCGCGAAGCTCTTCAGTGAAATTGCAGACCTGCTTGAGATAAAGGGCGAAAATCCCTTCAGGATTAGGGCATACCGAAGGGCCAGCCAGAACATTGAGGGCTTTGCAAAGGACCTTGCCGAGACGCCTGAAAAAGAACTCATGGAAATCCCGGGCATAGGTAAAGACCTTGCAGGAAAGATTATTGAATATGTAAAGACAGGACATTTAACCGCTTTTGAAGAGCTTAAAAAAGAAGCTCCTCAGGGTATTTCTGAGATTCTATCAATCCCGGGTATTGGACCGAAGACAGCAAGGCTTATTTCCACGAAAATCAAAATAAAAAACATTGACGACCTTGAGAGGCTTGCAAAAGAAGGGAAACTCAGAGGGCTTCCGGGCATTCAGGCAAAGACAGAGGAAAATATTCTTAAGGGCATTGCTATGGTCAAAAGGCGCACGGAGCGCCAACCCATAGGCAGGGTGCTGCCGATTGCAGAAGATATATTGAGGCAGTTAAGACAAACCGCGCCAATAAAAGAAATCTTTCTTGCAGGAAGCCTCAGGAGGTGGAAGGACACGATAAAGGACATTGATATCCTTGCAACATCAGGTGCGCCCAAAGAAGTTATGAATGTTTTTATCCATCTGCCGCAGGCAAAAGACGTCCTTGCTCACGGGACGACAAAATCAAGCATTGTCACCCGTGAAGGCCTTCAGGTGGATTTGAGGGTGGTTGAGGAAAGCTCTTTAGGCTCTGCGCTCTGTTATTTCACCGGGAGCAAGGAGCATAACATACGGTTAAGGGAGATGGCGCTGAAAAATGGGTTTAAGATAAATGAATACGGAATATTCAGGACGGCGACAGGCAGGAAAATCGGAGGCAGGAACGAGGATGACATTTACAAGGCGCTGGGGCTTCAGTTCATCCCGCCTGAGATACGGGAGGACCATGGAGAGATTGAGGCTGCGGCGGCAGGTAAACTGCCTGAACTCATAAAGATCGCGGATATAAAAGGCGACCTTCATGTTCACACAAAATGGAGCGACGGCAGTCATGACTTTGAAGAGCTTGCCAGCGAGGCAAAAAAAAGGGGCTACGAATACATCGCAATCACCGACCATTCCAAAAGTCTGGGCATCGCCAGGGGTATGAGCGAGGAGCAGGTGTTAAGACAAAACAGGGAGATTAAAGAGATAAATAAAAAATTAAAAAACTTTAAACTGCTCTCCGGAATTGAGGTGGATATACGGAGCGATGGCACGCTGGATTATCCCGCGAAGGTCTTAAGAGAATTGGATATAGTTGTTGCATCCATACATTCAGGGTTCAGGCAGGACAGGGAGCAATTAACAAAGAGGCTTATATCCGCCATGAAAAATCCGCACGTATCAGTAATCGCACATCCCACAGGCAGGCTTATGGGAGAGAGAGACGCTTACGATGCGGACCTGGATGAAGTTTTAAAGACTGCAAGTGCGACAGGAACTGCCATGGAGATAAACGCATATCCCTTCAGGCTGGACCTTAACGATATATACGCAAAGAGAGCAAAGGAGATGGGGATACCGCTTGTCATCAGCACAGACACGCATATGACATCCCATTTCAGCTATATGATTTACGGCGTAAGCGTTGCAAAAAGGGGCTGGCTTGAAAAGAAGGATGTCTTAAATACTTACGATTATGAAACGCTGATGAAACGGCTTGCGGCTAAGAAGAAATCTCCTTGAATTCTTTCAGTTTTTCTGGTAAGGTTTAAACAATCGCAGGAGGGTCTGTCTTGAATAAAAAAATCCGCAAGTTTCTGTTTACTGTTCACTGTTCACTATTCACTGTTTTTTTCTGTTTGCTTTTCTCTGTTTTTTTCTATTCATGCGCCTCTGCCCCTACGGCAGAAGATCTGAAAAATGCCGAGGTTCATTATAAGATAGGCATGTCGCACTGGACAGAGCAAAGACTGCATGACGCCTCTATAGAATTTCAAAAGGCAATTAATTTAAATCCCAAGGATAAATTCTCCCTGAACGCGCTTGGTTTGCTAAACACTGAATTTGAAAAATATGAAGAAGCAGTCTCTTGTTATAAACGGGCGATAGCGATAGACCCGAATTATTCAGATGCAATGAACAACCTCGGCGCAACATATGTGAGGATACGGAAATGGGATGAGGCAATAAATTATTTTAAGGAGGCATTAAAAAACCCGCTCTATTCCACGCCTGAAATGGCATATTCAAATATGGGCTGGGCGTTTTACAATCAGAATGATTATATCAGTGCGGCAGATGCGCTTAAAAAAGCCCTTCTGAGAAACCCCGACATCCCGAGGGCAAATTATATACTTGGGCTTGTTTATGTTAAGTTAGGTGAGGATAATAAGGCTTTAGAGCAGTTTAAACGGGCTGTTTCATTAGCCTCTGATTATACGGATGCGCATTGGGAGCTTGCCAATGCGTATCTCAGGGAAGGCGACAATGAAAAGGCGCTCAGGCACTTCAGGGCCGTGGTTAACAGCGGCGGAACTGAGGCGAGGGTCAGGCAGGCACAGCAGTATATTGAACAATTAAAGTAAAAATCAATTTAAAGTGTAATTCGTCACATTATTTATCATGGAAACGCCCGGCAGGCTTTTAAAAAAAACACGGGAAGAAAAAGGGCAGACACTGGAAGACTTTTCAGGTTTGCTGAAGATCAGGCATGACTACCTCGCCGCACTTGAAGATGAAACCTATTCATTTCTGCCTGGAGATGTTTTTATTAAAGGATATCTGCGCATTTACTCCAATGCCCTCGGCGTCAACGCTGATTATGTCGTAGACCTTTATAAGAAGCAGGTTGACGCGGCACATTCCCTTGAGGCCCCGCCTGTAAAGACTAAAAAGGCATTTAACTATAAGAGATATATTGCGGTATCCGCCTCCGCCGTTATAATCTTACTGCTTGTTGTTTTGGCTGTAACGCGCAAATATCATGAGCCTGCGGTAACTGAGATCCGGAATATGACAAAAAGCCCTCAGCCTCAGCCGGATGCGTCTAAAATGCTCTCCCTTGAAATAATCGCAACTGAAGAGACATGGGTCTCTGTAAACACCGGCGAAAACGGAAATGACCAGCGTCTGCTTAAGCCCGGGGACACTGTACAGTGGACAGCGCCGGAGAGTTTTTTAATCAGGGTCGGCAATGCAGGCGGGATAAAGGTTAAATTTAACGGCAGGGATATCGGCAGTCTCGGCCCGAGCGGCAAGGTCATAAATATTGTCCTGCCTGAAGGTGTAAAAACAGATGCGGGCGGTGCATAGTTATTGAAAAAAGAACTAATAGAAAAACTTATCAGGGAAGCGGAGAAGTCAATGAAAAACTCTCTTGCACCTTATTCTAAGTTTAAGGTCGGCGCAGCCCTTCTGACAAAGAAAGGCCAGATATACACAGGCTGCAACATTGAAAATCCGTCACTCATGCTGAGCGTTTGCGCCGAAAAAACGGCAATGCTGAAGGCGCTATCAGAAGGCGAACGCTCATTTAAGGCAGTCGCTGTTGTTTCAAGCGCAGGCAAGTATTGTTATCCGTGCGGTTCATGCAGGCAGGTACTATTGGAGTTTGCCGGAGATATTGACGTCTACACCGCCAATGCAAATGAGATTAAGCGGTATTCCCTCAAGGAGCTACTGCCGTTTGCGTTCAGTGTTTAGTATGACTTTTGCTTGGATTTTTTATTAAATTAATTAAACAAAACTGTTGACAAATCCAAGTTCGTGCTGTATCTTTTTCCATACTTATATTTAAAGAAATAATTTTATAGAAAGGAGAGGCATAATGACTAAGGCTGAACTTATTGATGCTGTGGCAGAGGGTGCTAAGATTTCAAAAACCGCCGCTGCCAAGGCAATTGATTCAATGATTAATGGAATCAAAAAATCGCTTAAAAAAGGCGACAAGGTTACTCTTGTCGGTTTTGGCACTTTTTCCGCCGTTAAAAGAAAAGCAAGAAAAGGGCGCAATCCGAGGACAGGCGAAGAAATTAAAATTCCTGCGGCAAAGGTTCCCAAGTTTATATCAGGCAAGGCGCTGAAGGCTGCTGTAAAATAAAAATCCGGAATAGGGTTCAAGAAAAAATTAATTCATTTAACGGTATTGATTTGCAGGCGAAGCAATTCCTAAAAAATTTGCTTCGCCTGCTGTTTTTTATGCAAAATTAAGCTGAAGTCTCTGTATCTTTAAGGCAGAGCCGGTCTTTGGGTCTATATCAACGACAACCGCGGAAAGAATGGAAGGCCCCTTTGCGGTCTCAAAGCGGACAGGTATCTGCGTAAGAAATTTTCCAATTATCTGCTCTTTTTTAATCCCTATGATTGAGTCCGTCGGACCTGTCATGCCGACGTCTGTTATAAATGCAGTGCCCTGAGGCGTTATCATTTCATCAGCAGTCTGAACATGCGTATGCGTGCCGATTATTGCAGTGACTTTTCCGTCAAAATACCTGCCGAAGGCGGCCTTTTCCGAGGTTGCCTCTGCATGAAAATCAACAATGATTATATTTGTCTCAGCCCTGAGGCCGGCTATTTCTCTTTTTGCAATCTGAAAAGGGCAGTCCATCTGGTTCATAAATACCCTTCCCGATATATTGAGCACGGCGACACTTACTGCGCCGGCAGTTTTCATAACAATGCTTCCATGTCCGGGCACGCCGTCAGGGTAGTTGGCGGGTCTTAGCAGTCTGCTCTCTTTTGAAATATACGTAACTGCCTCTTTTTTGTCCCAGATGTGATTTCCTGACGTCAGGACATCAACACCCATTGAGAGAATCTCTTCGCCTATCTCCCTTGTTATGCCGAAACCGCCGGCGGCGTTCTCCACATTGGCAATCACAAAATCCAGCTTTAGTTTTTCAGCTATTTTTGAAAGCCCTTCCTTAAGCGCCCTTCTGCCGGGCTGTCCCACAATGTCGCCGATGAATAGTATCTTCATAAAAATAGGGTTCAAGGTCGAAGCGACTCTTCGCGTAGACTCGCTTCGAGATTCCAGGGTTCAAGGATTCCAGGGTTTGATATTTTAAATGTTTTAATGCCTTCACTTGACCCCTTGACTCCTTGACCCCTTGTACCCTTCTTGTTTTTATTTCGCATATTCCACATATCTGGATTCCCTCACTACCGTAACTTTTATCTGTCCCGGATATGTGAGTTCTTCCTCTATCTTTTTTGCGAGGTCCCTTGATATCTGCGCACAAACCTCATCGCTGACTTCCTCCGGCTTTACAATAATCCTTACCTCTCTTCCAGCCTGAATTGCATAGCACTTGTTTACCCCGCTGAAGGAATTTGCAATTTGTTCAAGCTTCTCAAGCCTGTGGATATAGCCTTCAATTGCCTCTTTTCTGGCCCCGGGCCTTGCGGCTGAAAGGGCATCGCCGGCAGCCACCAGGGATGCCTCAACTGTCATGGGGTCGCCGTCGCCGTGGTGAACCTGTATTGCATTTACCACCCAGTTTTTCTCGCCGTATTTCTTTGCCAGATTTGCACCGATCATCTGGTGCGAGCCTTCAACTTCATGGTCCACTGCTTTGCCTATGTCATGCAGGATCCCCGCCCTTTTTGCAAGCTTTATATCCACTTTAAGCTCTCCTGCCATGACCCCCGCAAGATATGCAACTTCTTTTGAATGCTGAAGTACATTCTGCGCGTAAGAGGTCCTGTACTTAAGCCTTCCGATGAGTTTTACGAGTTCCGGATGTATGCCGTGCAGTCCAAGGTCAAAGACCGCCTTCTCGCCTTCTTCCTTGATTGTTGTGTCAACCTCTTTCTTTACTTTCTCTACAATGTCCTCAATCCTTGCCGGGTGTATTCTTCCGTCTGCCATGAGGCGCTCAAGGGAAACCCTTGCCACTTCCCTCCTGACCGGGTCAAAACTTGAAAGCAGTACGGTCTCAGGGGTATCGTCAATGATAAGGTCAATGCCGGTGGCGGCCTCAAGCGCCCTGATGTTTCTGCCCTCTCTGCCGATTATCCTGCCCTTCATCTCATCACTTGGAAGGCTTACTGATGAAACAGTGGTATCGCTGACATAATCGCTTGCATAACGCTGTATGGCAAGGCTCAGCACCTCTTTTGCTTTTCTGTCAGACGCCTCCATCACCTCGTCTTCAATCTTCTTGGCTGTTTTAAGCGCCTCAAACCTTGACTCCTCCGCAACCCTCGCAAGCAGTTCTTTTTTGGCGTCCTCGGCGCTCATCCCTGCAATGCTCTCAAGCAGTGATGTCTGCTCCTTAATCAGCTTGTCGTAATTCTGCCCTTTTTCATTCAGGGTTTTTTCCTTGTTAGCCATTTCTCTGTCCTTACGGTTAAGCTCGTTGTCTTTTTTCTCCACCTGCTCAAGCTTTCTGTCAAGGACTTCTTCCCTCTGGTGCAGCCTCTTGTCAAGCTGGCTAATCTCCAGCCGCCTCTCCTTTAATTCCTTTTCTGCCTCTGCCTTTGAGTGAAAAATTCTATCCTTTACCTCAAGCGCGGCCTCTTTCCTGATAGTATCTGCCTCGCGCTGGGCCTCTTCCATAATTTTTTTTGCCTTCTGCTCGTTTTCCCTGAGCTTCTGCGTCAGGCCTTTTTTATGGTAGATAATCGCTATGGCAGAGCCGGTAATCAGTCCGAATATCAAGGCTATGATGATAAACAGATAATCAATCAAGTTCATGTAACGACCCTCCTTTTTCTAAGTATTTCTTTAAAATTTTTTTCATAACCCTCTTCGGACGGAGTAAAGAAAGTTTTATGCCCCTGCATGTGTTCCTGCGGGATAAAATGCCCGTCATAATCATGCGGATACTTATAACCTGCGCCTGCGCCGAGGCGGGATGCGCCTTTATAATGGGTATCCTTCAGGTGCTGCGGGACATCTGATAATCTTTCTTCCCTCACATCTGTCAGGGCGTTTTCAATCGCTGTGTATGAGGCATTGCTTTTGGGCGCCATGGCAATATAAATTGCCGCCTGCGCAAGCGGGATGCGTGCTTCAGGCATGCCTATTGACTCAACCGCCTTTAATGCGGCAACCGCTATTAAAAGCGCCTGCGGGTCGGCATTGCCCACGTCTTCCGAGGCGCATATGATAATTCTGCGCGCAATGAACAGCGGGTCTTCCCCTGCCTCTATCATCTTTGCCATCCAGTAAAGCGCAGAGTCAGGGTCACTGCCGCGCATGCTTTTTATAAAGGCGGAGATGGTGTTATAGTGTTCGTCTTCATCATAATATATTGCTTTTTTCTGCATTATTTCCCGCGCAAGCGCGATGTCATATGAAGAACTTCCGCTGTTTTTCAGTATTAAGGCGCCGAGCTCAAGTGCATTGAGCGCCCTCCTTGCGTCGCCTGCCGAATTTTTCGCAATAAAATCCGCCGCCTGAGCATCCATGATTATATTTTCATTGCCGATGCCATTTTCCTTATCGCTTAAGGCCCTCAGGAGCAAGTCCTTTATCTCGGATTCTTTCAAAGGAAATAACTGAAAAATCATGGACCGCGACGACAGTGCCGGGATAATTGAGAAAAAGGGGTTTTGCGTTGAAACGCCGATTAATATGACATTGCCAGCTTCAACATCCGGCAGCAGGGCATCCTGCTGAAGCTTATTAAATCTGTGGATTTCATCAATAAAAAGAATGGTCCGCCTGCCTTCAAGGGCATATTTTTTTGCCTCTTTAAGCGCAGTTTTTATCTCTGCTATGCCTGAGGTAACGGCATTAAGACTGACAAAATATGCCTTGGTCCTTCCGGCGATTATATGCGCGAGGGCTGTCTTCCCTGTCCCGGGCGGACCGTAGAGAATAAGGGAAACTATTGAATCCCTTTCTATGGCTGTCCTCAGGGGTTTTCCTTGACCGAGGATATGTGTCTGGCCGGCAAACTCTTCAAGCGTCTGAGGCTTCATCCTCCACGCAAGAGGCTTTTCCCTGCCGTTATTAAACAGTTCCATCCTGCCGCAGGGTTTTTAAGCCCTGCCTCCTTTGAAGTGCCTTTGACAGCGGAGGTTTTTTAAAGAGGAGGAGAGAGAATTTTCTGTAAATTTTTTCTTCTTACAGAGTAAACCCCGTTAAAATTTTTTCCTAACTGAAGGGTTTGAAATAATATATAATTTACAGGGTTGTAAAACCAGACTGGCGTAATTATTTTCTTCTCCTGAAAAACCTTTACTGTCAAGGCAAAAATCATTAAAAATAAACCCGTTAATACGGGTGGATAAGACCCGCCTTGCCGTGGAGAGAGAAAACTTGAAACCCTATTTGCATAGGTGGGTGCCTTGAAGGTGAGATTAGGCTTTGTCTCCCGGTTTCCCGGGGCGCACACACGCACCTTACTGCGGCTCCCTAAAATATTTAATTGAAGGTTCAAGTTTTTCATCCATTCACAAACAAGGCAGGCACTTTGCCTTTAGACACATTCTATCAGAAATGATATTATGTTTTCAAGATTATTGTGATGTCATTTAACGCTTATAATTACAGCGCGGGGTTATGCTAAAATATCTTCAATGAGAAATATAAGGCTTCTTATTCAGTATGACGGGACAAACTACCACGGTTGGCAGATGCAGGATAATGCTGTGACAATTCAGGGAATTCTGGAGGATGCGCTTGCCAAAATCACAGGGGAGCGCCTGAGGGTTATGGCTGCCGCAAGGACTGATGCAGGCGTGCATGCACTCGGACAAGTTGCCTCATTTAAAACAAATTCCGGCATGCAGCCGGAGATTTTCACCCGTGCGATAAATGCAAACATCCCGCGTGATATCAGGGTTATGCAATCTTCCGAGTCCCCTTTGGATTTTCACCCGAGATTCAGCGCACAGGGCAAGACATATTTTTATCTTATTTCAAAGGCTTATTCTATTTTTTTAAAAAGATTTTCCTGCTGTGTGCCATATGCCTTAAACAGCAATTCAATGAAACAGGCAGCGGAATTTCTTATTGGCGAGCATGATTTTTCCTCATTCAGGGCTTCGGGCTGCAGTTCTAAAAATCCCGTAAGAAAAATTACAGGAATCATGGTGGAGGAGCTTCCATCAATTGAGTTTATGACATTTAATATCAATGTTCCCGTGATAAAGATAAGCATTACTGCAAACGCATTTTTAAGGCATATGGTAAGAAATATCGCAGGAACGCTTATTGCCGCGGGCAGGGGCAGGATTACTCCGGCACAGGTGGCAGGAATTCTTGAGTCAAGGGACAGGCGGCTTGCAGGACCAACCGCGCCTCCGGAGGGTTTGTTTTTGGAGAGAGTTATGTATTGACGGAAAAATCCGGCCTCTGAGGTTTTCTCTAAAGAAAAGAGTGCTTGACCACAAGCGCTCTCTTATGCTACAAAAATCAATGCAGGCCAAACAGAAATTCCTCTCAGAAATCCCTCAGGTTGATGAAATTTTAAAAAGCCCTCACGGAACAATGTGGCTTGCGGCTTATCCGAAGAAGACGGTCCTTAAATCCATACGGGATGTGCTTCAGCAGAAAAGAAAAGATATATTAAACGGCAAAACACCTGAATTATCCCATGATGCGCTCCTGCCTTTTATTGAAACCGCCATTGAGGCGAATTCAGCCTGCAAATTAAAACTCCTTATAAATGCCACCGGCATTATAGTTCATACCAATCTCGGCAGGGCAGTGCTTTCCGCAAAGGCAATTGAAAACATGAATTGCGTGGCATGCAGTTACTCAAACCTTGAGTATGAACTTGCACAAGGCAAAAGGGGCAAGAGGTATTCGCATTTAAAAGACATAATTAAGGAACTGACCGGCGCAGAAGATGCAATTGCCGTTAATAATAATGCCGCCGCAGTTCTTGTCTGCCTTAATACCTTTGCAAAAGACAGGGAGGTGGTCGTATCAAGGGGAGAACTTGTAGAGATAGGCGGTTCTTTCAGAATCCCTGAGGTAATGAAGTCCAGCGGTGCAATTTTGCGGGAGGTCGGGGCCACGAACAAGACGCATTTATCCGATTATGAAAATGTCCTGTGCGGAAATACGGCACTGCTCCTTAAAGTCCACAGGAGTAATTATCAGGTGACCGGTTTTACCGAAGAGGTATCAATGGAAATGCTTGCAAAACTTGGGAGGGAATATAAGGTTCCTGTCATGGCCGATCTCGGAAGCGGATGTATGATTGATCTGGGGGAATACGGAATACACGGCGAGCCTACGGTTCAAAGCATTGTTAAGGCCGGCGTGGATATTATCACCTTCAGCGGAGACAAACTCCTCGGCGGTCCTCAGGCAGGCGTAATATTGGGCAGAGAAAAAATGATTCAGAAAATCCAGAAGAATCCGCTCCTCCGCGCGGTAAGAATAGACAAGTTAAGCCTTGCAGCTCTTGAGGCAACGCTTATGCAGTATCTTGATGAAGAAAAGGCGGTTAAGGATATTCCGACGCTCAGGATGCTTACACAGCCGGTTGATATTATAAAAAAACGGGCGCGGAGAATTTATGCCTCTTTGAAAAAAGATATTGGCGGCAGGGCGGAGATGGAAATTATTAAAGACAAATCGCAGGCCGGAGGCGGCTCCCTGCCCGGAGCGGACTTTCCGACGTTTGCCGTATCCATTAAACCTTCCGGCATTTCCGTCAACGAATTAGAAAAGAGGCTGAGGCTGGGTAATCCGCCTGTGATTGCGAGGATTAAGGAAAACGCCCTGCTCCTTGACGCAAGGACCGTGGGGGATGCGGAGCTTAAGGGCTTGGTGAACTGCGTGAAAACGGCGATAGCTACACCTTAAACTTTTCCTTCACAAACTTTACCTCATCTTCCATGCTTTTAATCCTGCCTTCAAGCCTTGCGTCAAGGACTGCCTGGAGCATTTCATTAAATGCAGGTCCGGGCTTGTATCCCATCTTCTCAAGGTCTTTTCCCGCAAGAACGGGTTTTATTTTTCTTAATGTCGTCAGGTACAGGGATATTGCCTTTTTCTGAGCCTTATCCTTTGCCTTTGCCATTGCAAAGATAATTGTCTGTGTACTCAAAGGCTGAAGCGCATAGTAAATGTCTTTCTGGGAAGCAGTCTGCAGTTTTGATATCGCCTGTTTTGACTGTCCAATCCCTTCAATTATTTCCTTC
>ORJL010739920.1_pt1 | contig 13294 bp, 11 predicted proteins | sample 1779941 | NCBI WGS metagenome assembly ORJL01 (sample SAMEA104232317, study PRJEB22302) | groundwater metagenome | biome: forest; feature: aquifer; material: groundwater | place: USA | collected 2011-08-07 | depth 5.8 m
ACGGATTCCATGCCCAGCAGGTATCCTTGCGACTGCGGGTTCTTGCCGACACATTCGAGCCGTAATGCGTACTGGCCCGTCTCCGGCCAAAAGTCGAGCAAGTGAAACTCCTCGCTCACGATCTTGGGGCCATAGAAATCCATCACGCCGCCCAGCTTTACCCCGTTGAGGTAAGCCTGATAACGTCCGAAATCGTCCGCTTTGGTCATGTTGAGCAGCAGCCGAAGTGGCTCTTTCTTTCGCACCTCGAACGGAATCTCCACCCACGCGCCGTCCTGCTTCTGCGGCGCGTAGAAGAGCTGTGGCGCGTCGTAGAGCTCGAGTTGCTGGGTGCTGGCGTCGCCCGTGCCATGATGCTTGGCGTCAGTGAAGTCTTTGGCCAGGACAGTGAGGCGCTCCAGGCTTGGCAGCTTGCGCTCGCGGGCATGCGGCGCACGGGCGTCGAAAGTCGGAATACCCGTTTGATACCAGAAGGCCACACTTGAGTAGTCGTCCTCACGCTCGTTCCAACTGGTGGCTTTGTAGTTCGGGTTCTCGTCCGGAGAGATCCAGCCAAAGTGTTCCATCGTCACCTTGATCCTCTTGTTGAAAACAATCGGATCATTGAGATGCCAGCGGTAGGCGCACGTGTGTCCGCCCACGATGCCCCACTGATCGAAGTAAGGCACGCCGAAGTAGGGCGTGCTCGTCGTCTTCAAGCCCCATGCCGAAAGGAAGTAGTCTTCCGTCCCCGTGCCCCAAATGGACGCCTTGGCTTCGCCGTCGATGTAGATCTTCTCGTCGCCTTCGCCAAACCACGACGGACTGCGTGTCCGCACCGCCAGCACGGTGCCCACGTAGTGGCCTTTGCCCTTGGTATCGAGCAACACGTAGTCGTTGCCGTGCCGCGCCGGATATTCCTGGCGGTATTGCGCGTAGAAATAGGGCGTGTCCTTGGGCAACCTGTCCTTCTTGATCCAGTCAATATTGTAATAGAGCAGGCTGATCTGCTTCTCACTTTGGTTGACAATCTCGATGCGCGCCGATTTCCGGAACGGCATGTTCCAGAAACAATTGTAGGAATCGGCGTCCTCCACGATCACCGGCAGACTGATGACTTCCCGTCGCTGAGCGAAGCAGTTCGCGAAGAAGTCGCCCAAAGGGGCCTCAACGGCGGGGCGCGGATTGCCGTCCCAGAAGATGCGCAGCAGCATTTCCTGATGGTTGGCCGAGCCCTCCTTTGCCCAGCCCTGCGGCTCGGGTCCGAGGAACGTGATCCAGATGTGCGTGATGACCCCGGGGCCCTTCTCGTCCAACAGCACGTGCGTTTGTCCCGGCGGGACGTTAAAGTTGTCCCAATTACTCGCCTCCTCCAGGTCGCCTTTGGGGTCCGCCCGGGGATTGATCTTCCGCTCCGCGCCGCCCCGGCGCACTTCCCCGACGCGCATGGTGGAGGTGGACCGCATCGAACGGCCTTCATGCGGCTTGGCCAGTCCCTCGAGCAGGTCGGCGGCGAAAACAACGGAAGTGGCGAGGCAGAGAGCCCCGATCCATAGAAACGCCGCGAAAGCGTTGCGGTCAGAATGCATAGGTTCAGAACAGGATGTTATGGCTGACCGGCAGAGTACACGGCGGATGGGTCGAGTCACGAAAAAACCGGAAATCAGCGCTACGGGCGGAGGTTTCCAAACCTGCAGAGCGTGGGAAAGGGGTGAGGCGCTCGAAAGTTCGAACGTCGTAGCCACATGGCACGCCCTGCCGACTTGGAAGTCGGCGACACAGCAGGTTTGGAAACCTGCGAAGATCTTTCTGAGCCAGCTCCTGTGACGCGAGCGAATCAGACTCTCACTGCTTCACAGGCTGGAAGTCCTTGTGTCCGGTTTGCCAGAGGAGGAACGCGAATTGGCCTGCGAAGTTCTTGAAGGTGACAATCTTCTCCTCCGTGAAATGGCCGTTGTCGTAATTCACCTTCATCAGAACGGGATTCCCAGACGCCGTTGCCTCCTGCATGGCAGCCACGAACTTGCCGGGTTCCCAGGCTGTGACTCGGGGATCATTCCAGCCGCCCACGCCCATGACAGCCGGGTAATTAACCCCCTTCCGGACATGCTGCACTCCATCCATCTCGAACAGGGCTTGGCACTCCACAGCGTCATTGACAGTGCCAAATTCGGGCGTGTTGACGGGGCCATTGGGGGAAAACTCCATTCGCATCGCATTCGCGCACCCGACATTGCACACTGCGGCGCCGAATAAATCCGGGCGTTCCGTGATAGCGCGGCTGATCAGGATTCCGCCAGCGCTTGTGCCGGTTCCCCCGAGCTTCTGGGGACTCGTGTACCCCTTCTTCACCAGGTACTCCGCGCAGGAGATGAAGTCCTTCCAGGTGTTCGGCTTGGTCGTCTTGTAGCCAGCCTTGTACCAAGCCTCGCCCTTTTCGCTGCCACCCCTCGGATGCGCAAAGGCCAACACCACACCCCGGGTCGCCACCGAGTTGAAAAAGGACTTGCTGTCCCTCAACCATCCGTAGGCCCCGTAGGAGGGGTAGATACTCTCCGGCAGCAGAGTCCCCCGCTCCACCTCCAGAACCCGGATCTCTGAGTATTCCGCACCTCCTGAGGAGAACCCCAACGCGACATACTTCCCGTCCCACGAGGGGACCGCGCTTTGGATGGTTGTCGTCACGTCGGCTTTATAGCCGGCTGGATCGAAGATCTGTCGCTCAGCGCCAGCCCAGCCCTCACGGCAGAAGAGCTTGCCCACGTTCTCCCCACCCAAAGTCTTTTTGTAAAAGACCCGGCGGTGCTCACAGGTAATCGCCCCGTACTCGGCGGGCTTGAGTTTGTCCAATGCCATCCATTCCTCCGCCAGCGCATCCCTTCCCGGGATCTTCGCGAGCAGGCCATCCGTGAGTTCCCCTTGGACCTTGAACCATGCCTCGACATCCGGGTCTTTCATGTTCTCCAGCCAACGGTAAGGATCCTTGTAGGTCTTCCCGAAGTAGGTGTCCGAGGCCTCGACAGTTTTTGTCGGCGGATATTTCCACTGGGCATGGCATGGCATGCCTCCCAGGACTGTAAGGACGACCAAGACGAATTTGTTCACGATGGCGGACTTCATGGGCTTGTTGATTGAGGTCACGATGCTTCCAGCGCTCAACAAGCACAAGCACGAACTGGTAGGCGCGATGTCCGCCGGCAAGACAAATTACCTCAACCGGATCCCACACCTGCTCTGCCGCACCTGGACCGGCTTTGCGTCTATAATTGCAGTGGTACGCATGTGAGATGAAGCCCGCGCGGAGCCAACTGTTTCCGGCGTGTGATCCTGTCCAGTGCCCAGACTGCGAGGACTGCCCCTGCTATCTCTATGCTGATTCGGCGTCAAGTGGATTGCCCCGCCGAAGAAGACCCTGCTACACGACGCACTCTCTGCCCTCATTGAGACTATGAACACCCGACTTTTTGCAGCCCATCCCTCTTTGGAGGCGCCTCTCGCTTCACGCGTGGATGCACCGCCCAGCGCAACAATCCGCCCCCTTTCCGTGCTGGTCTTGGGGTTGGTCCTCACAAGCGTTTCGCCCAGCCTGGCGCAACCGGTGGTGAAGGATGCCACCCGCTCGGTCTATGCGAAGGTCGCGGACCCGGTCAGACTCGCCTTCGCACCTGACGGCACACTCTACGTCGGACGCGACAACAGTGGCTCGGGGGGTGGGGCTGCCGACGCCGTCAAGATCCACCGTATCGCCCCCGGCGGCGCGCCGGTAAGCGAGTTCGTCAAGGCCGCCATCGCGGACCCGGACGCGGTCGTTTATGATGCCGCGGGCGTGATCTCTGGCATCGCCGGTACCGTCATCGTCGGCGGGGTAACTGCGGACGGCAGTACCGAAGGCAGGCTCAGCAGAATCGCCCCCGACGGCGCCGCCACGACGCTTTTCGGTCCTTCGTCGGCGATAGTCAATCCGGGCGATTTCGTGTTCGACGCCACCGGGCGCCTGCTCTTCACGGACGTCGATGGCGGCAAGGTCTGGGTGATGACGAACGCCACCCCGCAGACCCTGGCAAGCGGGTGACGTTCGCGGTGGCAGCCACCGGAGCGGGGTCACTGGCCTACCAGTGGAGTTTCAATGGCAAGGTCTTGCCTGGCATGACCAACTCCGCGCTCGTGATCGATGCCGCGCAAGCGTCGGACGCCGGCAGCTACACCGTCGTCGTTTCAGATGCCGCGAACTTTGTCCAGAGCAGCGCAGCCTCGCTCAGCCTCTCTCAAAGCGGCTTGAAGGCGCATGCGCGCCTCGTTACTCTGACGACATGAATCGCCGTGAGTTGAATTGCATTCCCCTTGCCCATGAAACCCCCGGGCTATTGATATACCAGCGACACCCATCATAAGAGACGCGCCCGAGCAGTCCCTCCGATGCCTGTCAGCAGTGCTGCTGCTGGCCGCGACGGCGATCGCGGGGGAGTGGAGACCGCCAAAACCCGTGTTTGTCGATACCGACGGCAAGCCCGTAGCGGGTATGGGCACGTCTCTGTGCTACTTGGGCAAGGGAAACGTGCTGCTCTATGGCGGCTCGCGTTGGTTCAGTCGCGATTGCGGCCAGACTTGGAAGGAGTCCGTGCCGTTGGGGCCCGCCTCCGACGGAAAGCCGTGGTACACCTGGGATCCGCCGCTGGTTGAACAAGACGCCAAGACAGGCAAGATCTCGACGATCCTGTTGCCGGATGGTTCCATCCTCACCGCGTTTGGGACCGGCTATCGGTGCCAGGACATCGTGAAGAACCAACCCGCCCCTCGGGATGTCGGATTGGTCTGCTGGCGGCTGAATCCCGGAGCCGTAAACGCCGAGAGGAGGCTTCGTGATGCGCCGTTCGACTCGAGCCTGCGCAGTATTTACAATCTGGAACATAGATGAGAATGGAACCTCACTCTGAGTCTTAGTTCTCAGGGCGGGTGACCCCTTTCGCAGGACGGCTGGACGAGATAAAGTGGGGGCTGCGAGAGCCGGGAGGTTTAGGAGTCTTCAGAGCGGTCGGCGAGGACACAACAACTTAACCAGGGATAGGACGCCTCGTGCCGTCCGTCCCCGCCGGGAATCCCAACGGGATTCAGTCCTCCAGCCCAGGGCAGCTCGTTCCTCGCAACCCTGGGCTTCGAGACGGAGCCCCGTTGGGGCAATTACTGATTGACCATGATGCAGTATCACTCCTACAACACTTGCGTATTAATCAAAGCAAGAACCAAAAACCCACTTTTATCTCGTCCACCCTCGCAGGACCATTGTCTTGCGTATCGCAAAAGTGGTGGCGGACCCCGTCAAGCCCCCCCAACGCAAGCCTCTCCGTTCGGCACGAAGGCGTAGGCGCCGTAGCCCACCACGCGGTCGCGGGAACCAGCGGTGTCCCCGGAGTTGCGCAGGTCCAGGGTATGGCAGCGCAATCCATGGGTCCGAGCCGCTCGGAGCAACCCTCGGATGGGGACGCATCCACACGCTTGGTCTTCCTGCAACGCGTCGGCATCCAGAGCCTCAATCACCTCGGTGGTCGCCTGATCCATCGCCCGCGCCGCGTCGTAGGGAAGGTAGTGACTGAGGTCGGAACTCACCACAATGCACGTCTCCGGCCCGCCCCAGAGAGAAGCAAGGAGCTCGCAGACCTCCTTGCCTGAACCGTTCGCCACCAGAAACGGAACCAGCGTGAATCTTGTGAGTACCGCCTGCAGGAAAGGAAGCTGCACTTCCAGGCTATGCTCAGGGCGGTGAGCACGGTCAACCACACTCACGTGGGGCAAAGCCAGCGCCTGCGCGGTGGCCGCCCTGTCCAGTTCCACCAGGCCCAAAGGCGTCGCAAAAAAGTCCGCGCTGCTCGCCGCCAGACCGGGGAAGCTATCGTAATGAGAGGGTCCGACAAGAATGACACGGCGAATAACGCCCGCCCCCTCGGCAAGCCGGGCATAAGCCGAACCGGCCACAGGACCTGAGTAGATGTAGCCCGCATGAGGGGCGATAATCGCTTTGGGAGCCCGGCCGGGCATGATCCTGGCCTCGGCCAGATGGGTGGTGACCTGCGCGCGAAGCTCCGCCGGGTCAGCCGGGTAGAATCGCCCCGCACACCCCGCGGGACGCACAGCCCTGGATCCCGGATGAGGTTCAGTCTTCATGTGAGTGCGACTTCAAATGGCGCCCCCCGCCATACTCCCGGAATCGCCTGCCGACAGCGCGGGCAGCAGCCCCCGGATGTCAGCCTGCGCTCACGGACCCGGAACCCGCGGCGGTCGATGACCGTTACCCCGCAAGCGGGACACCGTGTATTTTCCCACTCTCCCACTTCCCCTGGAAGGTTGCCCGCATAGACAAATCGCAACCCCGCCTCGACGCCCATCTCCGCCGCACGGATCAAATCGCGCGCCTGCGCCTCCCGTGGAGCTGTCATCCGATAATCCGGGTGAAAGGCGGTGACATGCCACGGGATGTCCTTGCTGACCGACGCGACGAATTGCGCGATATCGCGCAGTTCCGCCTCACCATCGTTGAATCCCGGCACAAGCAGAGTTACGACCTCGACCCACAGGCCCCGGTCGTGGGCCATGCGAATCGTCTCTGTGACACGGCCCAGCGTGCCACCCAGCGACCGGTATCGGCGGTCGTCAAACGTCTTGAGATCGACTTTGTAGGCCACCAGCCACGGGCACAGGAAGTCGAGGGCCTCCAGGGTGGCATTCCCGTTCGAAACGAAGGCGCAGTCGATCCCGGAGGATTTCGCCTCTTTGAAAACAGCCACCGCCCATTCCGCCGTGATAAGAGGTTCGTTGTAGCTCGACACCACCAAGCGTGCGTTCTGCCGCCGCGCCACCTCCACCACTTGCCGGGGAGTGACTGTTTGGATACGCGCGGTGGCGGTCTCATCCCGCAACGCCTGGCTGGTGACCCAGTTCTGGCAGTAGGAACAGTGAAAATCACACCCGAGCATCCCGAAGGTCAGCGCAACGCATCCTGGGTAAACGTGAAAAAACGGCTTCTTCTCGACGGGGTCACTGGCCAGGCCGGAGACGTACCCGAAGGGAACGCGCAACTCACCGTTCTGGTTGAACCTCACCTTGCAGATGCCGCGCCGGACCGGGCCGATCAGGCAGCGGTGGCCACACGCCACACAGCGGACGCGCCCATCCTCAGCGTGCCATAGCGTCCCCACAATCGTATGCCGATCCAGCAATTCCGCCAAAGACGGATTGACAGTAGGGGCTGCCGTGGCAGCAGGCTCTCCACGGGGACCGCCTGCTGCCGCCGCACCGAATAGGGTGGCCTCGCTCATAATATCCCGGCCAGTGCTCGCACACGGATTACGCGTTCTAACTTCCACCCCCATCCCGATTTTGTCAAAATCGCGCGCGGGATACGGCCAAATTCCCTTCCTCCAATTTCTGGCTTGCAGTTCACGCTTGGTTCCTGCAAATCCTTTGACGACAAAACAATCTCTATGAAACAACTCAACGTCGGTCTCATCGGTTGCGGCTTCATGGGCCGCACGCACTCCAACGCCCACCGCAGGGTCGGCAATTTCTTCGACCTTGAATACCAGCCCGTCCTCAAGACGATCTGCGATTCTAACGTGGAAAAGGCCAAGGCCCATGCCGCCAAGTGGGGCTTTGAATCCGTCGAGACGGACTACAAGAAGCTCGTCGCCCGCGATGACATTGACCTGATCGACATCTGCCTGCCCAACAACCTGCACGCCGAAGTCGCCATCGCCGCCGCCAAGGCCGGCAAGATGATCATCTGCGAAAAACCACTCGCCCGCGACGGCAAGGAGGCCGAGCCGATGGTCAAGGCCGTCGAGAAAGCCGGCGTGCCGAACTTCGTCTCCTTCAATTACCGCCGCATGCCCGCCGTCACGCTGGCCAAGCAGCTTATCGACGAGGGCCGGCTGGGCCGCATCTTCCACTACCGCGCCAAGTTCCTCCAAGATTGGACCATTTCCAAGGACCTGCCCCAGGGTGGCGACGCGCTGTGGCGGTTGGACGTGAAGGCCGCCGGCTCCGGTGTGACCGGCGACCTGCTGGCCCATTGCATTGACACCGCGCTGTGGCTCAACGGCAGCATCGACACGGTCAACGCCATGACCGAGACGTTCATCAAGGAGCGCAAGAGTACCATCACCGGCAAGGTGGAGAAAGTCGGCATTGACGACGCCTGCGCCTTCCTGTGCCGCTTTGCCAACGGCTCGCTGGCCACGTTTGAATCCACCCGCTACGCTCGTGGCCACAAGGCGCTCTACACCTTTGAGATCAATGGCGAGCACGCCTCCATCGCCTGGGACCTGCATGATTTGCAGCGCCTGCAATGGTTCGACCACAAGGACGAAGGCAAAGTGCGCGGCTGGCGCTCCATCCACGTTACCGACAGCGACCATCCCTACATGAAGAACTGGTGGGTGCCGGGTCTGAACATCGGCTTCGAGCACAGCTTTGTGCATCAACTGGCCGACTTCCTCACCGGCCTAGCCACCGGCAAACCCGCAAGTCCGACCTTTAGGGAAGCTTTGGAAACGCAGTACGTCTGCGACGCTGTTCTTAAGTCGGCGGCCACCGGCAAGTGGACGAAGGTGAAGAAGGTCAAGTAGCCTGCCCTCCAGGTCCGCGAGTAAAGGCGGCGCGGCAAGCATCCGCGCGCGGGCCGGAGCGGCATTCGCACCCGCCAACCCTCGCGCCGAAGGCGCGACAACTCGCCAGCCCAGGGCAGCGCCCTGGGAAAAACGTTCCATCCCAACGCAGCCGCCCTGAAGGGGCGTAACTCGGCGCATATCCGACTTCCCAATCAGACTGCCACGCGGGAAGCGGGACATCTCGTCGCCGTCCTGAACTCCTGCTGGAATCGGTGCCGAAAAGGGTGACGCCCTTTCAGGGCTGGCGAATGGTTTGGTGAACGAGTTCCCAGGGCGTTGCCCTGGGCTGGCGAGTGACTGCGCCTTCGGCGCGCCGGGCCTGCGCCCCATACCTGGCGTTGAGCACCGCTATTTCGTAGTGGCTTTCAACCTCAAGATGGAAACCGAATAGGCGGGGAACGTGTGGCGGAACGTGCCCGCCGCGTTATCGAACGTCGCGGTCCGCGGCGCCACCTTCAGCGGTTCTGAGATCGAGTTCTCAGCCTGGGGATCGGAGGAAGTAAGGGTGATTGCCTTGCCCACCGGTTCAACCTTCCGGACGCCCCTCAACCGCACCGTCGTGTCCAGGTCTTCCTTGGACACGTTGACTACCTTGAGAATCACTTCCCCGGTCCCATTCACGCGGCTCGCTACCGCGTGCAACGGTGTTACCTCCGGGTACTTCACGTCATGCACGAGCTTGCCGTCGAGAAAGCAGCGAGCGCCCGCCCCGGTCACCTCAACGCGCAGGTCATACCAACGTCCGGTCTCGATCTGCCCCGGCACCTCGTTTCCAACAATCCCCTTGCCCCCCTTCGAGCCGCGCTCGATGGCGTGACGGGTGTTCCCCCACCCGCCCAGATTCCACCACGCCCATTCCTCGTTGCTCCGCACCTGGAACAGAACCAGGAAGCCCTCTGCTCCCCCCAACTTCCGAGCCTTCAGGCTGTAGGTGTAGTTGGTCCAACTCGCATCGCCCGCGGTCGCCCGCTGGTCCGGCTCATTGGCTGTTTGCTGGAAGGCGCCGTCCTTCACCTGCCAGTTGCCCCGCACCGGGTGCCAGTCGGCGGCGCCCTCCTGGAACTTGGACTCGTAGAGCACCTTGTCTCCCTGCGTCACACGCACATCCTTGTACTCCGCCTGGGTGGACCATGTGCCCAACCCGATCCCACCCCGCACCGGCTCCGGCTGAGCCGCGGGGCCCGCCGTTGCTTCCAGCGGCAGCACCGCATCCCCTCGGTTCTCCGCGAACATCTGCTGGACGTAATACGACGGCAGCCCGTACACGCGCGAACCGTCGAAGTTGATCAGGTCCGGGTTCCATTTCTTGTAGTTCACGTTCGCGAACAACGGTGCGTAGGAAGCCATCACCACCACATCCGAATTGCGCTCCATTCCCGTCATGAACGCCGCCTCGCCCAGCGCGGCGATCAGGTTCCCCTGCCCGCACCCCGCCGTCACCGCGTACTCGCCCACATACACCTTGTGCCCTTTGCGGTCATAGGAGTCGTACTTATGCGCCTGGCTGATAAAGAATTCCGGGCTCGAGTAATAATGCTCGTCCACGATCTCCAGCGGGCGGCTCTTGGGCACGCCGCTCCACTCGTTGGCCACCAGATGTATCTGTGGGTAGCGAGCTTTGATCGCGTCGTGGAAGAGGGCGTAGCGCTCATGGTAGGCGGGGCCGCCGTTCTCGTTGCCGATTTCCATGTACTTCAGTTGAAAGGGAGCCGGGTGTCCATGCCGCGCCCGCAATCCGCCCCAGACGCTCTCCACCGGCCCGTTTGCGTATTCGATCGCGTCCAGCGCGTCCTGGACCAGTTGGCCCATCTGATCCATGGGCACGTTCTCCCGATGGGACATGCCGCAGTTGATCACAAACAAGGGTTCCGCACGGAGATCTTCGCAGAGGATCAGATACTCCAAGTATCCAAGTCCCTGGGTGCTATAATACTGCCAAATATTCCATTGGTTTCGACGTTGGCTCACGTCACCGATCGTCTCTTTCCACCGGTAGGATGTCTTGAGCTCGTCGCCTTCCACCCAGCAGCCGCCAGGGAAGCGCACGAACGCGGGTCGCAAGCCTGCCAGCATCTCCGCCAGGTCGGGCCGCAGCCCGTTCGGGCGGTCCTTCCACGTCTTCTTCGGGAACAGCGAGACCATGTCGAGCCACACAGTGCCCGGCCGGCTGGCGCCGATCGATAAGCGCGCGGAGGCATCCGTCCCGGTTGCGGTGAGGGTCAGGTTGAAGAGCTTCCATTCCTTCGTCAGCCCATCGATGCTGCCGCGCGCGCACTCCTTGCCGTTCTTGCCCTCGATAGCCACGCTCAACGGCCCATTGAAGCCGTCGTCGCAGCGCGCGGCCAAGCTGAAATGATAGGTCGCGCCCGCGGTGACCGAAATGCCCCAGTAGCCTTCATTCACGACGCTGACCGCTCCGTCCGCGGCCTCGGACACGTGCAACCGCAGACTCTGGCGGTTCGCCGGGTTGAGCGGACGCGAGCTGTCCAGTTTCATTTCGCCCTTGGCGGAGCCGCTGGTCGCCAGAGCCCAAAACTCCGCCTTGTCACCATCCTCGAACGACCGGTTGCGAACCAACTCGGGGTAAATGCCACCGTCGCCGGAACAGTTGATCTCTTCGAAGAAAATGCCGTAAAGCATGGGGGAGATCGAGTGCCCCGGTTTGTCGGCGTCCACGGTGATGGATGCCGTGGCGGCGCAAAGCGTCCAAGCCGCCGCGGTTGCGAGAATCACGGCTGCGATTTTGATTCGGGTGAGAAGTTGGCTGTTCATGTTGATGAAGGTGCGAAGGCGTCCTGCCGGTGGCGGCGCCACGGCGGAACGGATGGGCTTTTAGGGGTTGGTGCGAAATCAGTCCACTGTCAGGAGCACCACGGACTTCGCGGGCAGTGTCGCCGTGAAACCGGCGTCGGTCGTCTTGAACGCCAAGAACTCGCTGGGTTTGACGTCATCCGGTTTGTCAAACGTGTTGTGCGCCTGCATCCGCGGCGCGGTCAGCACCCGCCCGGTGAGGCCGCCCGCTTTGGCCCCCTGCAATTCACAGACGACTTCGGACGCGCGGTTCGGATCGAGATTGCAGAGCGAGATGTGCAGCCTTCCCGCCTTATCGCGCGAGGCCGACACGTTCAAAGCGGGGATCTTGTCCTGTCCAAATGCATAGTCGTCACATTGGAGTTCGGTCGGCAGGAGCGTCGCATCCTGATGGACCGAGTACATATCGAACACGTGGTAGGTGGGCGTCAGCAGCATTTTCTCTTTCTGAGTCAGAATCATCGCCTGGAGGACGTTAATCGTCTGCGCGATGTTCGCCATACGGACGCGGTCGCCATGCTGATTCAGGATGTTGAGGGTGAGTCCGGCCACTAGGGCATCCCTCAGCGTGTTTTGTTGGTGGAGGAATCCGGGGTTCGTGCCCGGCTCGACGTTATGCCACGTGCCCCATTCGTCCACGACCATGGCGACTCGTTTCTGAGGATCATGCTTGTCCATGATCTCGGCGTGCTTGCTGACCAACTCCTCCATGCGAAGCGCGTTCTTGAGGAGGTGAAACCAATCGCCCTCTTCGAACTGTGTCGCCGAGCGACTCGTCTTCCCAGTCCCGCAGTAAAAATGGAGGGAAAGGCCGGCCATGTTCCGACCCGCCTCCTTCATGACCACATCCGTCCAGCGGTAGTCAGCGCCATTGGCCCCACAGGCGATCTTGGACACCCGGTTGCCACCAAAATTGCGAACATAGGTGGCGTACCGGCGGTATTGGTCCGCGTAATACTCCGGGGTCATGTTCCCCCCACAGCCCCAGTTCTCATTGCCGACACCGAAGTAGGTGAGTTTCCAGGGCGCCTCGTGCCCGTTCTTGGCGCGCAAGTCCGCCATCGGACTCTTGCCATCGAAAGTCATGTACTCGACCCATTCCTGCATCTCATGCACGGTGCCGCTGCCTACGTTCCCGCAGATATAGGGCTCGCAACCGAGTTGCTGGCACAGATCCAGGAATTCGTGCGTGCCGAAATGGTTATTCTCCACCACCCCGCCCCAGTGAGTGTTGACCATCGACGGACGTTCCGATCGAGCTCCAATGCCGTCCTTCCAGTGGTACTCATCAGCGAAACAGCCTCCCGGCCACCGCAGGACCGGGATCTTGATCCGCTTCAACGCCTCCACCACGTCATTGCGAATGCCGCGAGTATTTGGAATAGGGCTATCCTCCCCGACCCAGATCCCCTCATAGACGCACCGCCCCAAATGTTCGGAGAAATGGCCGTAGATGTTGCGGTTGATAGTCGTTTTGCCCTGATCGGCATGGATAACCAACCGATTTGGAGCCGGGCTATCCGCAGCATACGCCGGACATCCCGCCACGCTGGAGACAAGAGAGGCAAGGAGAACGAGGGCGGTGGGATGAAGCTTCATACAGGACTGGACGCACCGGGCATATTTATTTAATAGTGTTAACTAACTAACTACAATCCCTCTCCATTTGTCAACTCGAAAAAGAAAAAAGGGCGTGGTTTTTAAATCACGCCCGCAAGATGACCCATTAAGAGTCCATGCAAAGGCCAATCGAGGAGGATCGACCGTTTTCCCGTGCAAGCACGGATAACCGCTTAGTAGCGTCCGCCGCCACCGCCACCGCCGCCACCGCCGCCGCCGCCGCC
>ORJL011111674.1_pt1 | contig 13291 bp, 11 predicted proteins | sample 1779941 | NCBI WGS metagenome assembly ORJL01 (sample SAMEA104232317, study PRJEB22302) | groundwater metagenome | biome: forest; feature: aquifer; material: groundwater | place: USA | collected 2011-08-07 | depth 5.8 m
ATCAGTTGCTTGCTTTTCTCATCGATGCAGTTCACGGGCTCTCGATCCCGGTAAGGTCGCGCGTACACCTCGAGCACATCGTACTTCCGCCTGCGGTATTCCTCGGTCTGCTTGCCAATGCACCACATCACTTCGCGCCGGGGTTTGAGGAGGTTTTTTTTAGCAGCCGGCGGATGCTCTCGCGGCTGATCTGGCGCATAGTAGGATGGCGACGCGCGTGCTGTGTGAGCAAGGCGACCGTCCAGCGCTTGGCGCCCGCGGGAGGCGAAGAACAGGCCAATGCGGTAATCTGCGCCTCCTCCAGAGCGCGATATCGTTTGGGCTGGCCGGGGCGTTGGACGTCGCTCAGTGCGTACTCGAGCCCGCCCTCCAGATACGCGGCTCGGGTTCGCCAGATTGCGGTACGGCCAACTCCAAGCACTTGCATGATCAGGGATTCCGGAATCTTGCGATCGAGGGCCGCCAGAATGTGGGCGCGGTTGAATTCGCGCGCCATGTGTTCGCCCTTGGATCGAAATCCCTGCACCGCTTCACGCTCCTGTTTGCTCATTCGAAGTTCGGTTTGGCGCATCGCACGCACTCCTTCGGTAATGGAGATGCGCCATTATAATGTTTCGTAATTAACGTGTCACGGTACTAGCGCGGGTATGACTTCCGCGCCGGGCCGCGCAGCCGGCGGCGTTCCGATCACGGTGAGCGTGCGCACGCGCTCGGGGCGCCGTGCCGCGAAGGCGCGCGCGATAGTGCCGCCGTATTTGGCGCCGACGAGATAAAAGCGCTCGATGCCGAGTGCGTCCATCAGCCGGATGTGATCGTCGATGATGATGTCGAGCGTCCATGGAAAATCGCGTGGCATCGGCGTCGAAGCTCCGAAGCCACGCCGGTCCGGGCGCACCACGCGATAGCGGCGCGCAAGATGCGGCACCCAACCGAACCACGCGGCGGAGCTCTCTGCGTTGCCGTGCAATAGGAGGATGGTCTCGGGCTTTGTCCAGGGGTCGGTGAAATCGTCGACCCGATAGTGCATCTCGAGGTCGGCGCTCTTAAGAGTCGGCATAGCACATCCTTTCATTACGAACTGGAACAGCGCCGCACGTGCATCAGAGGGACAGCTTGCGGCGTGGCACTTCGCGCTACTGCTTGGCGAGCCCCAGGTCGGTCAGTATTGCCTTCTGCGCTGCGTACTGCGCATCCAGGTAGCGGCGGCTGTCGCGGCTTCCCAGGTAGTTCATTTCCCACAGTCTTCTGCGAACCTCTCCCTGCCACTCGTCGGTGTGCGTCAATCTCTCGAAGACGTTCTCCCAGTAAACGACCTGAGCTTCGGGCGTGTCCTTCGGCGCGACGATGCCGCGGAAAGTATCGCCGACGACATCGATGCCCTGCTCCTTCCACGTGGGCACCTGCGCGAGATCGCTGGCGAGCCGTTTGGGTGCGGCCACCGCGATCATGCGCATCCGCTTGTCTTTGACGTGCCCGATCACCGAGGACGAGGTCGTTGCGCATAAATCGAGGTGCCCGCCGAGCGTCGCTGTCGACGAGTCCACCGCCGCGTTGAAGAAGACGAACTTCGCTTTCCTGAAATCGACTCCCGCCGCCTTCATCACCATTGCCATCGAAGCGTGATTGGCGCCTCCCGGTCCTGGCGAGACACCGATCGTCACGGAAGCCGGATCTTTCCTGAGGCGCTCGATCAGGTCCCGGCCAGTTTGTATCGGCGAATCAGCTTTCACCGAAAAAACGATGTACTCGCTGAAGAGCTGTGCGATGGGTGTTAGGTCGGTGTGATGAAGCGGGCTTGTGCCGGTGATATGGTTGGAGAGCAGGTTGAGCGCGCTCATCGCTATGAAGTGGCCGTTCCGCGGATGCTGGTTGAGATAATTCCAGCTCACCGCCAGGCCGCCACCTGGTTTGTTTACCACGATGACCGGTACTTCAACGATCTTGCGGTGCTGCAAGATTTTCTGGATCGTGCGCGCCACGACATCGTTTGGACTGCCGGGCGGTGTGCCCAGGATCAGCTCGATGTTCTTGTCGGGTTTCCACCCAGGCGCTTGCGCGAAGCTCGTGACAGCCGCACACCAAACCAATACCGCAGCGGCAGCCCGTGTCCAGCGCATGGCCACTACGGATCGAGACGGATGCCCGTCTGCTTCAAAAAGCCTTCCCAGAAGCGCAACTCGCTCTGAACTACGCAACGCACAGGAATAATACAACGGTGGCAAGTGGTTCAGCGTGCGTTGATGCCTGAATTGAGATCGGAAGTGGGTTCGCTGACACCGAAGCTGGAGAAGAGGGTTCATACGCTGGAATGGGTGCGTATAGAAGAATTTATCGGTTCGACGTGGCGGGGATGCGCACGACCAGGGCATGACTGGGAGACGCTGGGCAGTCACCTGATCGGACCTATCAGCCGGGAGGGCACGACGATACCAGAACAGTTGGAACGGCTATCACTCGGCGCGGGCGCCCGACTCGCGCACCACCTTCGACCAAATCGTGATTTCGCGCCGCAAATGCTCCGCGAACGCTTCCGGCGTGCCACCCGCCGGCTCGATGCCGTCAGCGGCCAGCCGCTCGCGCAGATCCGTCGACTGGAGCGCGCGCACGATCGCGCCATTGAGCCGCTGCACGATGGGCCGCGGCGTACCGGCCGGCGCAAGAACGCCCCACCAGCCAGTCACCGCATAGCCCGGCACGCCGGACTCGGCCACAGTAGGGACTTCGGGCGCCGCCGCAAGCCGCTTCGAGCCAGTCGTCGCGAGGAGCTTGATGCGACCCGCGCGCGCGAGCGGCAGCAGCACTAATACGCCGCTCGGCGTGAGCTGCACCTCTCCGCTGAGCAACGCGGTGAGCACCGATCCACCGCCTTTGTAAGGCACGTGCACCAGATCGATTCCCGCCATGCTCTTCAAAAGCTCCATCGAGAGATGGCTGGGGCTGCCACTGCCGCCTGAGGCGTAGCGGATCTCGCCAGGCTTTGCTTTGGCGAGCGCGATGAGGTCACGCATGGAGGAAGCAGCAAGACCGGGATGCGCTGCGATGAGGAGCGGCGCCGAAGCGATCAGGGCGACTGTCGAGAAATCCTTGATGGGATCGAACGGCAGCTTCGGATAGAGGCTCGGATTGATCGCATGACTGCCGGGAACGACGACCAGTGTATGGCCGTCTGGTATGGCCTTGGCGACGATGTCGGTGCCGATATTCCCGGCCGCCCCCGCGCGGTTGTCGATGACCACCTGCTGACCCAGCGCCTCCGTGAGCTTCGCTCCCAGCAGTCGGGCAAGCGTGTCGGTGGTGCTGCCCGGTGCGTAGGGAACCACCAGGCGGATTGACCGGTTCGGGTAGCTTTGTGCGGCAATGTTCGCTGCGTGGAACGCAACCACGGCGCAGCCGAGCAACGCGCACACACGGCGCAGTGTCATTCGATTTGCCCTCCTCCAGAAGGTGCTGCAGACATGCGGGTCGAACCTGCCACTGCCCGCGCTGCCTGCCAGTCTCCGGATGCTAGCAATGCCGCAGACCAGGCGCAAGGTGCGGCAATGGTTAAAATGGCTCGGATCAAACCTATGGGAGGAAGCAGTGATGCCGATCGAAGTCACGAAGCGGCTCGCCGAGTTCGCAGTCAACACGCGGTATGACGATATTCCCGAGGACGTGCGTGAGAACGCGAAGCTCGCGATCGCTGACTCGCTCGGCACGGTACTCGCGGGAACGGGCGAACGGTCCGTCGCGTTACTGCGAGACCGTGCCGCCGAGGAATCGCGGCCGGGCAAGGCAACGGTGCTGGGTTGCGCCATGGCCCTCACCGCGGCGCATGCAGCGTTCGCCAATGCGGCTGCGGCGCACGCACTCGATTTCGACAACATCTCCCTCACGGTGAGCGGCTTCGTCACCACGCCTGCTTTATTCGCGCTGCTCGCCGTCGCGGAAGAGGAAGGCGGCGCTTCGGGCCGTGGGCTGATCGAAGCTTTCGTCGCGGGCTACGAGCTCGAAGCAGGAATCGCGCGCGGTCTCGGAGTACTCCACTACGCAAAGGGCTGGCACTCGACGGCGACGCTCGCACATTTCGGCGCAGCGGTGGCGGTCGCCCGGCTCCTGAAGTTCGACGTCGAGAAGATGCGCTGCGCGATCGGCATCGCAGCCTCGGAAGCCTCCGGCTTGCGCGACATGGTCGGAAACATGCTCAAGGCGTTTCACATTGCCAAGGCCGCGCGCAACGGCGTGACCGCGGGCAGGCTCACGCAACGCGGCTTCACGGCACATCTTTCGGCCCTCGAAATCGATTGGGGCTTCTGCAATGCGTTCAACGGCAAAGGCAACTACGACATCGAGGCCATGGTGGCGCATCTCGGCCGTCCCTACGACCTCGTCGATCCGGGGCTCGTCATCAAAGTGTATCCGTGTTGCGGACTGATCCACTCTGCGCTCGATGGCGTGCTCGACCTCGCCCGCGAGCATGACTTCACGCCGCAGCAGCTGAAGCACGCGCGCGTTTCGGTGCACGCGCTGGTGCCGCCGACGATGGCAAACGACGATCCGCAGACCGGCTACGAGGGCAAATTCTCCACCGCATTCTGCGTCGCCACGGCACTCGGCGAACGATCGGTGCGACTGCATCACTTCACTGACGAGCGCGTGCGCGACCCGGCGGTGCGCGCGCTCATGGCGCGCGTGGACATGGTCGTGCACCCGGAGCTTCACGGCTACGAGACATTCCTGCAGAACGAGTTCTCAGACGTGAGACTTGAGCTCAAGGACGGACAGGTGCTCGAGCGCCGCGTGATGCGGATGAATAATCGTGGCAGCAAGGGCCGGCCGCTCTCCTTTCCCGAGTTGAAGCAGAAGTACATCGACTGCACCTCCGGCTATGCGAGGCGCGAGGCTGCGCTGCAGGCATTCGATCTCCTCCAGAAGCTGGAGACCGTGTCCGACGTGCGCGAAATTACGTCGCTCCTCAGCTAAAGGATGCAAATATGAATGCCACCGCGAAACTGCGCAGGCTGATCGAAGCACCCCAGATCCTCGCCATGCCGGGAATTTTCGACGGCTATAGCGCCCGACTGGTCGAGCAGGCAGGATTTCCCGCCGGTTTTATATCCGGCGCCGGTCTCAGTGAAGCGCTCTTGGGACAGCCCGATGTCGGATTGATGGGACTGGAAACGAACGTGAACGCGTGCCGCGCGCTCGCGGCGTGCTGCAGTATGCCGCTCCTCGCTGATGCCGACACCGGGTACGGCAATGCGGTGAACGTCTATCACGTGGTGCGCGCGTTCGAACAGGCGGGCATCGCGGGCCTCATGCTCGAAGATCAGACATGGCCCAAGCGCTGCGGGCACATGAGCGGCAAGTCCGTCGTGAGCGCCGAAGAAATGGTGGAAAAGCTCCACGCGGCGACGGAAGCGCGGCGCGATGCCGATTTCATCATCAAGTCGCGCACCGATTCGTTTGCCACTCATGGCTTAAATGAAGTCATACGCAGGTTGAATCTCTATGCCGAAGCGGGCGCCGACCTGCTGTTTGCCGACGCGCTGCTTTCGGAGCGTGACATCGAAACGGTCGCACGCAATGTCTCCAAACCTTTGTGCGTGAACATGGGCTTCGGCATACGCAGCCGCGCGACAACGCCGCTCCTGAGCGCGGCGCGACTGCAGGAGCTGGGCGTAGGCGCCGTCATCTATCCGCGCCTGCTGACCGCGTGCGCGGTGCAGGGCATGAAGAACGGCCTCGCCACATTGTCAGAGCAACTCCGCATAGGCACCGTGGTCGAGCGCCCGGAATATGCCGTGTCGTTTGAGGAACTGAACGCCGTGGTGGGTTTTTCGGAAGCGCACGAACTGGAGCAGCGGTTCGTCACGAAAGCGAGCGACGCCAAGGTCCTGCCGTCCCGCGTGTGAACTGGGCCGCCGTGGTTCCTACGGCGTCTGCGGCGTTACGTTCGCAGCCTTGATCACTTTGGTCCATTTGCGGATTTCGGCGGCGAGAAATTTCTCGAACTCATCCGGAGTGCTGCCGACGGGCTCGGCGCCTTCGCTCGAGAGCCGGGTATGCACGGCAGGCACGCGCAGAGCGCCGGCCACATCTGCCTGCACTTTGGCAACGATCGCCTGCGGTGTTCCGGAAGGCGCGAGCAGCGCATACCAGCCGGTCACGTCGAATCCGGGGAAGCCGGACTCAGCGAGCGTAGACAGCTCAGGCATCACCTGCGAGCGCTTCGCGCTGGTGACGGCGAGCACGCGGAGCCTCCCTGTTTTGATATGCGGAATCGCTGCGATGAAGTTGTTGAACATCGCTTGAACCTGCCCGGATATGAGATCGACGTTCGCCGGGCCCGAGCCTTTGTACGGCACGTGGACGAAGTCGACTTTGGCCATGCTCTTGAAGAGCTCGAAGCCCAAGTGCGGTCCACTGCCGTTGCCCGACGAGGCGTAGCTCAACTGCCCCGGCCTTGCTTTCGCGAGCGCAATCAGCTCGCGCACGGTTTTCGCAGGCAAGGACGGATGGATCGTGAGGATGAACGGGTACTGCGCCATCAGCGTCACGGCGGCGAAGTCGGCCGCCGTGTCGTAGGGGAGCTTGCGATACAGCGACGGATTGATCGCGTGCGTCGCGATGACGACGAGCAACGTATGGCCGTCCGGCTTGGATTTCGCGCCGAGGTCGGTTCCGATGATGCCGTTCGCGCCCGCGCGGTTGTCCACGATCACCGGCTGGCCCCACGTCTCGGTGAGCTTTTGCGCGAGCGTGCGCGCGACGAGGTCGGTCCCGCCGCCCGGAGGAAACGGAATGATCATGCGCACGGCGCGGCTCGGATAGGTCGCTTGTGCCGCCGCCTCGTAAGCTGCGGTGCTGAAAGCCGCCGCCAACACCGCGCATGCGATTACGCGCTTAGCGCTCATGGCATGCGATCCCATCGTGCTGTCCGATGAAGCGCAGCAGATGCGCAGCACACGCGGCCGGCGCGATGTGATGGACCATGTGATAGCGCGTCGGCAGGTGCATCAGCCGGAAGTCGCGCAGGTTCTCGATCACGATGCGGACGAAAGCGCCATCATTCGACTCCGATGTTGATGGCGATATTGTTGTGCGCCTCGAAATCATCGGTTACGAAAATAGTCCGGCCTCGTGCAGTGCCGTGACGCGCTCATCCGAGTAGCCTACCACTTCTTTCAACGTATAGTCGTTATGCTCGCCAAGAAGCGGCGCGCGGCGCGTAATCGGCACAGGCGCACCATCGATCTGCCAGGGCAGACGGTAAACCGGCAGTGATCCGAGCACCGGGTGTTCTATCATCTCGAATAACTCCCGGTCGCGGAATTGGGCACTGGCGGCAATGCCCGCGGCATCGAGCAGCGGAGCGGCAGGAACGCCTGCAGCCGCCAACGCCGATGCCAGGGCATCAGGCTCATACCTGCGGGTCTCGCGCGCCAGTCGCTCGTCGAGCTTGGTTCGATTTGCGAGACGGTCGGCTGGGGTCGCAAACGTCTTCAATGACATCCACTCAGGGTCGCCGAGAGCACTCTTCAAGGCCCGCCACTGACGCTCGTCCGCAACCGAGATTGCAATCCACCGATCGTCACCGGTAGCGGGATAGTTGCCATGTGGCACCTTACTCGCGTGCAGTGTGCCGCACGGCCCAGCCACGCGATGATGCAAGCCATAGTCAGCGATCTGCTCGCCCATTACGTTGACAGCGGCCTCCCATTGTGAAAGGTCGATATAGGCGCCTTCGCCGGTCTGCTGTCGGCGCCATAACGCGGCCAGTATTCCGAAGGCGGCGTGCAGGCTCGCGTTCGGATCCGCATAGGAGGACTGCGAGCCGAGCACGCGGCCTCCGGGATAACCGACGAGACTATCGAGCCCCGCAAGGCTCGCGATCATCGTGGCGTAAGTACGAATGCCGCGCAGGGGGCCGTTCTGGCCCACCGCCGACATGGAGCACATCACGAGGTCCGGTCGCACGGGTTGCAGGTTCGCGTAGCTCAGACCGAATTTCTCCATCACACCCGGCGAGAAGTTCTCTATTACGACATCACTCACCGCAACGAGGTCCTTGAGAACGGCTCGCGCTTCGGGATGATCGAGCTTGATTCGCAAACTCAGCTTGCCGCGGTTGACGTTTTGAAACATCGGATTCTGCTCAGGGTCTTTTTGCGTGCCGACGATCGGCCGCCCCTGACGCATATAGTCGAGCGGGCTCGCACTTTCGATCTTGATCACCTCCGCGCCCATATCCGCGAGAATGTGACCCGGTACCGCACCTGCCCAGACCCAGCCGAAGTCGACGACGCGCAATCCCGTGAGCGGCCGAGCACAATCGGCGGGCGCGCGGTTTCCTTTACGGCTCGTAGCCTGCGAGAGTGGCGCAACGTCACTCCGCTGTAGGCGAGAATCGGTTGCTCCACTGTTCTTCGATTCTGATGCGGCAGTTAGCCCCGAGAATGGGTGACCCGGGACGAGTACAGATCGATTCTTTGCAGCAACCAGCACGAAGTAGGTCCGCTCTCTCAGATGCGGATGCCGTACGACTTCCCGAATATCGTACACCGGCGCGCCAGGAATCTTGTGCTCGAGGCAGTGCTGCAGAATTTCGTTCTTCGTGCGACTGAGAAACCACGGTTCGATCAGCGCGTCGCATGCTTCGCCGTGCTCATCGTTGGCGCTGAAGCGGTTCGAGAACCGCGCATCGGTCGCAAGGTCTTCACGCCCGATCATGCCGAGAAAGCTTCGCCAATGTCTGCTTTCCCCGCACTGGATGGCGAAATACCCGTCCTTGCACCGGAATATCGTGCGCGGGTAAGGTTGCCCTGACACGCGGTGGCCGGCGCGACGCTTCTGGTGCCGTTTAAAATGCGCGAGGGCCACTTCGACGCCGCTGTAGAACGATGCCCACACATCGGCCGCTGACACATCGACGAGAACGCCGCCCCGTCTAAACAGCCCGGCTATACCGGCGATCGCAGCGGCGAGCCCTGCTTGAAACGCGCTCTGGTCGCCCGGAAGCTTCAGAGGCGGCTGACCGGGCAAGCCAATGCCGATCGATATTCCGCCATACGCCTGCAATGTAAGGTCGTCTGCAGGCCATTCCCGCGCCTCGCCTTTCAGCCCGAATGGCGTCACCGAGACTACAACTAGATTTTGAAATTTCCGCGCCACTTCCTCGGGGCTCGGTAGGAATTGCGCCTGCCCACGCTCGGTCGCCCCATGGAAGAGCACACGGCTGCGCGAAAACAGTTCAGACATCGCCGCCGCCCCGGCATCAGTTGAGGGATGGGTGACGATACCCTTTTTGCGCGCATTGAGATAAAGCATCAACACGCTTGCCTCGTCGTCTGCACCTTCCGCGCCGGACGCGCTCTCACCACCGGTCATTTCAATACGCGTCACGTCTGCGCCAAGATCAGCGAAGAGCTTCCCTGCATAAGCGATCGCCGAGCCGCCGCCGAGCTCTATCACGCCGATCCCGGTCAAAGGGGGTTGCATCAGTAAATGACTTTGGATGCGATGAGTTCTTCGATTTCGCCGGCACTCAGACCCAGCAGCTCGCCGAACACATACTGATTGTGCTCTCCGAGCTTCGGTGTCCAGTGCTCGAGCTTCGCCGGCGTGCGGGAGAAGCGCCACGGTGGCCCGACGACTTGCCGCGATTCGCCATCAGGTCCAACCATATTTTTGATCGTGCCGCGGCTGTTGAGATGCGGATCGTCGACAATATCCTGCGCCGTGTATGACGGGAAAGCCGCAACACCGACGGCTTGCAGGATGCGCGTCACCGCTTCGCGACTGCGCCCGCGCGTCCACGCACTGATCTCGACGTCGAGCTCGCGCCGATGGCTCCAGCGCGTCTGTGCCGATGCAAAACGAGCGTCCCTCAGCCACACCGGCCGTTCCAAAGCGTTGGCGAACGCACGCCACTCGTCTTCGGTCGCCACTACAATGGACACCCACGCCTCATCGCCTGCGCACGGATAGACATTGTGGGGCGCAATTTGCGGGGCGTCATTTCCCGTGCGGCGCGGCGTGACACCCGTTACAGCAAACTGCAGCAGTGCATCCCCGATGAAACCGCACGCCACATCGCGGGCCGCAACGTCCACGTGTTGTCCCGCCCCGTTGCGTTTTTTCCGCAGGTACGCCGCCAGCACTGCCATTGCCGCAGTGAGGCCCGTGCTATGGTCCATCACGTGCCGGATCTCGGTCGGCGGGCCATCCTCATAGCCGGTCAGGGTGCCGAGCCCGCCCGCCGCACCGAATAGCGGAGCATAGCCCGCGTAGCCCCGCTCCGGACCTGTCTGCCCTGATGCCGAAACGGAAACCATGACGATGTCGGGCTTCACTGCTTTCAGCGCTTCATAATTCAAGCCCAGCCGGTCCATCACGCCCGGCCGAAAGCTCTCCGCGACGATATCGCTCACCGCAACCAGGCGCTTTGCGAGCTCCACGCCGCGCGGCTGCTTCAAATCGAGCTGCACCGACAGCTTGTTGGAAGCGACCTGATCGAACGTCGCCGCGTCCATGCGGCCATATACCGGATGCGGCTTGCGGAAGATGTCCAGGCGCCCGGCGCTTTCGATCTTGATGCATTCAGCGCCGAGCAAAGCCAGCATATGCGCACAGAAAGGGCCCGCTGCATGCAATGTAAAGTCGGCAACCCGCACGCCACGTAATGGCGACGCGGCGGTTGCTGGCTTTGCCGCCTGCTCAGACGACCCCACGCTGCCCCCACTGCTCGAGTTCAGCAGTCCCGTGGCCCAGCCAATCGCACCAGATCGCCTCATTGTCGGCGCCGGGCTCAGCCACGGCCCGTGTAAGCGCGGGCGCTTCTCCATTGAACTGAAACGCAGCGGTGAACGCGGGCACCGCTCCGAACGCGGGAAGATCGAGCGGCGCAAATATGCCGCGCGCCTTTGATTGCTTCGACTCCAGTATGTCGGCAGGTTCGTTGTATTTCGCGAGCGGCACGCTCAACGCCTGGCCCTTCCTTACGACGTCCTCGACGCGCTGGTTCTTCGCCCACGCGCGCAGGTGCTTGTTGATCTCCGCGCCTTGACGGCTGCGCTCGAGCGGATCGCGCAGCGCGGGATCGTGCGCCCAGTCGGGATCGCCGATAAGCTTGACCAGTCCTTCCCACTGCCGCTGCTCGAGTGTCAGCAGCCCGACATAGCCGTCGCTGCACTCGAGCACGCCACCGTACTTGAAGGAGCGGCCATGACGGTTCTCCAGAACGCCGTCGCCGAGGCGCTGAACAGCAAAACAGCCGACCGAGATATTCGCGTCCTGCACCGAGACGTCGACGAACTGCCCGCCGATCTCGTCGCGCGCGAGCAGTGCCGATACGCCCGCGCACACCGCCGAAGTCCCACCGATCAGCTCTGCAAAGTGACCGTAGATCTTCACCGGCGGCCGGTCCGGAAAAGTCTCGAGCGTGAGGCCATTAGGCATGAGATAGCCTTCACCCCCCGCGTGAAATACGTTGAGCTCGTAGGCTCGGTAGTCCGCATGCGCGCCCGCTGCCCCGAAAGGCAGCACCGAGAGAAAGACCAGTTGCGGGTGTCGCGCAGCAATGACTTCCGGTTCGAGCTGCAACGCTGCGCGGCACGCGACCGGCGTGTCGTCGATGAAGAGCTCGGCGCGCGCCATCAGCTCGCCCAAAAGCCGTCGGCCATCGGCCGACTCGACGTCACACGTGACGAATCGCTTGCCGACGTTAAGGTAATGAAAGAGCGCGCTCGCAGCCGGCTCCTGCGTCAGCAAAGGCTCGGCACGACGCAGTGTGGCTCCCTCGCCCGGCGGCTCCACCTTGATGACGGTCGCGCCCATGACGGCCAGCATGCGGCCGGCATAGGAGGGAGCCACGCCTGCTGCGTGCTCGACGACGGTGAAGCCGGCGAGCGGAGCGTTGCGTTCGTCGCTGATCATCTAGATCGCGTGGTGCAGCCCGCCATCGACATAGATGCGCTGGCCGGTGATGTAACGCGCCTTGGGCGAACACAGGAACGCCGCGAGATACGCCATGTCTTCGGGATCTCCGAAGAAACCCAGCGGAATGTTCGCTTTCGCAAACCGCTCCTGGTCCTCGCGCGTGGGATGCACGCGTTGATCGATCTGCTCGCTGTGGATGCGGCCCGGCTGCAGCGAGTTCACCGTGATCCCGTCCTTGCCGATCACGCGCGAAAGCCCCTTGGCCCATGCATGCACGCCGGCTTTCGCCGCGTTCGCCGCATTGAACGTGCGCGGCTCCATCGAGCCCGTAATGTTGAGGATGCGGCCCCACTGCTGTTGCTGCATCGAGGGCAGCAACGCGTGCGTCATTTTTCTCACCGCGGTGAAGTTGATCGCGAAGGATTCATCCCACGCCTCATCGGGCGCGTCGGTGGGAAGCTGCCGCGAGCCGCCCGCACCGTTGACGAGTATGTCTGCGCGCCCGAACTCCCGCAGGACCTCATCGCGGATACGCGCCGGCGTCGCGCGGTCGTAAAGATCGGCGCTGATCGCGACCGGCCGCTTGCCGCCGCTCTTGACCACCTCCGCCTGCAGCGACTCCAGCAGCGCAATGCGACGCGATACGACGATTACCTGCGCGCCTTCGCCGGCGAGCACTTTCGCGATTCCCCGGCCGATACCGCTGCTCGCACCCGTTACGACGGCAATCCTGCCGTCGAGCTCCAGATCCATGACCCTCGTCCTTCGCTGTTGTTACTTGTAAATGGCGTAGCCGAGATCGACACCCGAACCGTCGCGGAACATTTTTGTCTTGATGTCCTTTGACGGTAGCATCACTGTCGCGCCGCCGTTCGTGACCGTCTTCTCGCCGCGCTGATTCTCTGCCCATACATCGATGTCGACGAGCGGGAAGCCGTCCTGCTGGTACTTCTTGATGACTTTGCCCTTGCACCAAGTCGTGTCGCCCATCGTGTTGAAGCGCCGCAGCTCGGTTTTGATGCGCTTCAAAAAGCCCGCATCGCCCATCCAGTTCGTCACCAGCGTTGCAACCCAGGCCGAGCGTTGCGGACCGTAATCATAGATGCCCGGCACACCCACTTCCTTCGCCACGGACTCGCGATGATGGCCGATGCCGGTGTACTCGACGCCGCCACCTGCTTCGGGGTTGCGGAAGAAATGACCGGGATGGCGCAGTGCACCTTTCAGGAGAACGCCATGAGTATGACCGCGGCCGCAGCCGACGAGAAAACCCATCGTGTCCATCATGGAAAGCGGTCCGCGCGCGATCGGAGTGAGTTCCTGGCCTTCCTCGACGTCTTCCCAATAGCGGATGTTGCGGCCGCGGATGGTC
>ORJL010678271.1_pt1 | contig 13289 bp, 12 predicted proteins | sample 1779941 | NCBI WGS metagenome assembly ORJL01 (sample SAMEA104232317, study PRJEB22302) | groundwater metagenome | biome: forest; feature: aquifer; material: groundwater | place: USA | collected 2011-08-07 | depth 5.8 m
CTTTTTCCTGCCTTCCTGTTCTTCCTCTACGCTGGATGTGCCTTATTGCAGACGGCACTGGCTCATAGAAAATCACAATGTTAACTTTCGGGATGTCAAGCCCTTCCTCTCCAACTGATGTACAGCAAAGAACATTATATTTATGCTCGCGAAAATCTTCTATCATTTGCTTTTGCTCTTTCTGGCTTAATCCTGTGCCATTTTTTTTCTGCTGTCCGACAAAGAGACTTGCCCTGACATTTTCTATTGTGTTTAATTCATTGACTATGTTTACTGCGTTGTCCCTGAATTGGTTGAATATGATTATTTTTGAGAGAGGATTATGCGAGATTTCATTTTTTACAAGTTCGCAAAGAGCGTTGAGCTTTGGATGTTTTATGCCTTGCTCATAGAGGTTTCTTGTTTTAATTAATGCAGAGCGGAAATTTAAGTCTGCGACAATGCTTTTTACTGCTTTTACTTTGGTTGTGTAGGATTCTTTGTGAAGCTTGTCGAGATAATTGTAAAGCGCAATTATTCCCTGAGATTCGAGAAGCTCGACTGCATGAGAAACTTTCATTATCTCTGCCAATGTCGAGATGGAACTCCACATAACAGGATTGTTTTCTCCTGTGTTTATTCTTTCCATTATCTGTGTCTGGAGAGCAATGAGTTCTTTTTTTGGAATCCCTTTTGTGCCAATCTCCCTGATGATTCCGAAATTTTTCAGTTTGTCAAGCCGTTCTCTGATGATTGTGTTCAAGTAGGTTTGTATCTGGACAAAGTCAGGAGGCAGGTCGAGTTTTATCCAATCAATATCTATTTCCTGCGCATAGGGTTTTACGTCGGGATCTTCGCTTGTTCTTATCTCAATCTCCTCGATAAAGAGGTTTTTGCACACTTCAGCGATTCTATCAAGCTCTGAACCCGGAGATGCTGTTAAAGCAATTATTCTCGGTGATTGGGATTTTTTCTGGTATTGCTTTGCTATAAATATGTATGAATAATTTCCAGTCGCCCTATGAGCTTCATCTATTCCGAGAAGGGAAACATCTTCAAGAGAAATTTTGCTGTTGATTATGTCGTTCTCCAGACCTTGCGGCGTCGAGAATATTATCTGGGAAGTCTGCCATTGCTCTGCGCGTTTTTCAGGGCTTATGTTTCCTGTGAATACTGCAAGTTTTTCAGGAGGGATTTCAAAGTGCTGGATAAACACATCCTTGTATTGCTCAATCAACGGCCTTGTTGGTCCGATGAAGAGAATTTTTGACTGCGGATAAAGTCTTAGACGATATGCAGCGAGCATTAAGAAGACAAATGTTTTCCCCATTCCTGTTGGCAGCACAACCAGCGTATTTTTTTGAGTGCATGTTGCAAGAATTGTCTGCTGGTATAATCTTGGTGTGAAGTTCTTAATCATTGATGTAAAATAAGATGGCAGAGTTTATAATTATATAGCAAGGGACATTAATAACCGTAATATCCAAAACTATACAAATGTCCCTTGCTTATTAGGAAATGACATTACAAAAATTAAAAAATTTACGAATATTAATGTCTTTTCCTATAACTCTTGCTTAATAAGGTATGTCTCGTATAAATCCTCTTTCATGCAGGTAATAGCTTACAAATCCGCCTGCAAGAAATAGTGTTATGAGGATAATCCAGTTTCCATATCTTGTTCCTAATGTATATCCAATAATAAATCCGGCAAGAATCAGATAGTATGGAAATCTCAGATGCGGCTTTTCATGGCGATAATAAATCAGCCGTCCTGCCATCATGCCGCAGAGAAAAATAACAACATAACTTATGAATGCGCTTCGTGCAGAGATGGATATTACAAATCCTATGACGAGAAGAACAAAAAAGAGATATTCAGGCCAGTGACCAAATAAGTCGAGAGCATGAACAGCTGCTTTTTTGCTGGTTTTTAGTTTTATCATTTTCCACTTTTCATGTTTGCGCTTGGACCCTGCCATGCTGCTCTTTCAAAATAAATATAATACATGAGCCAGAATATTATTGCGATTATTATTGAGGCGGCAATTGAAAGCCAAGGATTTATCGGCACAAGCATCAGCGCAGATGCGGCGAATACAAAGCTTGCTGTGAATGCATAAATCATTCTGCTTCCGTAAAACATTTTTCCGCCGTTGAGAGCAGGTATCGGGAGCATTGTGTAGATTGCAATTGCAACATTCACGAGAATCATTTTGTCTATTATCGGGCTATGGACAAAACCATTGACGAGCTTTAAAGCCATGGCAAGGAATACACTTGCAACTGAACCCCACATCGAGAGGATTCCTATTGTTACATAAGCGATGTCATATCTCCACCAGCCAATTCTGTGCCCAGCGAGATGGTGAAGGATTATTCCTCCCGGCAATATAACCCATGCTTTTCCGTTGGTGAGGAATGCGATTATTACGCCAATTATAAGACCGAATGTCCATGGCTTGTATTCTGAGCGCAGTCCTGCATATAGAGAAGTGATTCTTTGCGCTGAGAGATGGAAGAGAAAAGAGAATCCTGCAATAAGCAGTGCAATTCCAAAATTTACTAATCCGAGAGAGATATTGACACCTGACTCGTCTCCCCATTCAGTAAATGAGATAATGAATGCAATGGCAGCTATTGTTATGATTAACCCTCTTATTTCTCCTGGCGTGAATGGGTAATATCTTTTTGTTTTGTCTATTATATCTGTGATTTCTGCCATTAAGTATTTTTATGGAAAATTAGTATTTAAATTATTCGGCTTTTTCAAATAAACAATGGAACCAACACAAGCGTTATTGTTCCTAATAGCTTGATTAAGACGTGCAATGAAGGTCCAGCAGTGTCTTTGAACGGATCTCCAAGAGTATCTCCTGTTACTGCTGCCATATGGCTTACAGAGCCTTTTCCGCCGTGAGCGCCGTCTTCAATGTGTTTTTTTGCATTATCCCATGCTCCGCCGCCAGTATTCATAAGAAGCGCCATCAGTATTCCTGTGATTGTTGCGACCATTAAGTATGCAGCAGTTGCCTCTGCTCTGAGAATCATTCCTACTGCGACTGTTACTACGACAACAAGCAAACCCGGCAAAATCATTTCTTTCAGCGCTGCTTTTGTACAGATATCAACGCATCTTGCATAATCTGGCTTTGCTTTTCCCTGCTTGAGTCCTTTTATTTCTTTGAATTGTCTCCTGACTTCGTTGACAATACTGTATGCAGTATCTCCGACGGCGCGGATTGCAAATGAGCTGAACAAGAAAATCAGCATAGCTCCAATCATTGCACCGACAAAGACCGTAACTTTTGACAAATCAACGCTCATTGCGTGTCCTGTTATTCTCTGGATTTCTTCAAGATATGCAGTGAACAAAAGGAAAGATGCCAATGCTGCTGAGCCGATTGCATAGCCCTTTGTAAGAGCTTTTGTTGTGTTTCCAACAGCGTCGAGCTTTGAGGTGATTTTCTTTACTTCCTCAGGAGAGTTGCTCATCTCGATTATTCCTCCGGCATTGTCTGCAATTGGACCGAACGTGTCCATTGCAAGAATGTAAGCAGCTGTTGCAAGCATTCCCATTGTCGCGATTGCAGTTCCGTAAATTCCTCCGTTAGGAACTCCGCTCATTACTCCGAGCTTGTATGAGAAGATTAGCGCAGCAGATAAAACTAAAATTGGCAGCGCTGTGCATTCAAGCGCAACTGCAAATCCAGAGATGATGTTTGTTGCATGGCCTGTCTGAGAAGCTTTTGCTATTGATTGAACTGGACGGTATTTGCTCTCGGTGTAATAGACTGTTATAAGAACAATAAGGATGCTTGTGATTATTCCGATTAATCCTGCATAGAAAAACATTATATTTCCAAGCATGTATTTTGTTACAAAGTAAAATGATATTGCTGCGAGGATGCTTGTTATTATATATCCTCTATTGAGGGCTTTCATTGGATCTTCATTGCCTTTGAGATAGATTGAGAATATCCCAACAATGCTTGCCAACAATCCGAATGCTCTTGCTACTAAAGGAAATAAAATTCCATTGAGGCCGAAGTAAGGATATAATGCAACTCCGATAATCATTGCTCCTATGTTTTCTGCGGCGGTGCTTTCAAACAAATCAGCGCCTCTTCCTGCACAGTCTCCTACATTGTCTCCGACAAGGTCAGCTATCACGGCAGGATTTCTTGGGTCGTCTTCAGGGATTCCCTGCTCGACTTTTCCGACTAAATCCGCGCCCACATCAGCTGCTTTGGTGTAAATTCCGCCGCCAAGCTGTGCGAATAGTGCAACGAATGATGCTCCAAATCCATAACCAACAAGGAGAGAAGGAATTTCTTTTGTATCATGCGTAATTCCAAATGCATAGTAAAGAGCAACTATTCCGAGCAATGAAAGCGCGACAATTGCGATTCCTGTAACTGCTCCTGCGCGGATAGAAATAATTAATGCTTTTCCAAGAGAAGTTTTTGCTGCTGCTGCTGTCCTTATGTTTGCCCTTACTGATACCCACATCCCGATAAAACCAGCCAATGCAGAACAGAATGCTCCGAATATGAATGCAATTGCTGTCAGTTTGCCGAGTATAGGTTTTCCAGTAAAACTGTAAATTGCCCATATAATGATTGCCAGAATTATTGATAAAATAGTAATTGTGATGTATTGTCTTCTTAGGAAAGCGTTTGCGCCTTCTTTGATAGCGTCAGAGATTTTCTCCATTTCAGGAGTTCCAGTATCCTGCTTCATCACATAATACAAAAAATATCCAGCTACAAAAACTGAAAAAATTCCTATTCCTATAACGAGACTTAACAACATTATATACCACCTATAAGCGCTGGAGGGTTAATCGGTAATATAAAAATTTGTGGGTTAATTTTTATCTATGAAAAGAAAGTTGCTACCGTTTATGGGCAAATTTTTTGTTATAAAAACATATCCTGCTGCTGTGTTGCATAACCAAGAAATAAGTTCTTCTTCCAGAATCCATCTATGTGATTCAAATGCGAAACTGGTGAAATGTTATAGGGGCAATGTGAAAGTTATTTCTCGTCTTATAAGAGGAGGTTTGGAGAGTTTTGTTTTTCTCGGAAACCTGAAAATGTTTTGCATGAAGTTCTTTTGAAGTGTTGCTTTCTGAATCAGTTGATTAGGTGATTCGTTGAGTAGTGCTTGGAATTTTATTGGTGAGTTAGTTGTGCAACAGAGTAGATATAAACAGAAAGCCAAATGAAAATCTCCCTTGTTGTTTGCTTTAAAACTGAAATGCGTGATTTGGTCACAGGATAAACCACTAAATGATAGTCGCTATTAGTCCACTAATTAACATAATCATTATTTATTATTCCCACTAACCCTCTCCAAAACATCTTTATCCACAGCATCAACCCCAATCTTCCTGAAAAAAACACAAATATTCTTCACATCCCTCCTCAAAAACTCCATGCTCCTTGTACTATTCAGCGTTGTCGCCTGAGAAAAATCAATAAACACAGGGCTTTCCTTATAATTCAGAATATTAAACCCGGACAAATCAGCATGAACCAAACCTCTTTTATACAGCATTTTCATTCCATCAACAACCTTCTCAAAAAAATCTTCCGGATTCTTAGGAATCAAATCCTTTACTCTCGGAGCAACATCATCATCTCCTATAAGTTCCAGCACAAGAACATTATTCAAAAAAGTAAGCGGCATAGGCACTCTTACTCCAGCTTCGCGCGCCTTCAAAATATTCCGATACTCTCTCTCAACCCAGTTAAAAATAATCTTCCTCTTCTTGCCCTTAAGATTCGCATACCTTGGATCCGATTTAATATAATCATACATCCTGTTAAAGTCGCAAGTTTCTAGACGGTAAATCTTAACAACAACCCTGCCTTTCTCACTCAGAGCAGAAAAGATATTTGCCTCTTTGCCGACAGAAATCGGGCTTTCGAGACCGTCAAAATAATGCTGGGAAATAAGCTTCACTAAATTATTATGCGTAAAATTATCAAAAACATCTCCCCATGTCTTGAATTTCTCTCTTCCGACTTTCATATATTACTGATGAGCATTGTATAATATTAACCTTTGTATCCCAGATTGTCATCTTAAAACTCCCTATTACTCCTTTAGAATAGTATCACGAACGAAAAGTTTATATAGTAGCTCCACCATATAGTAGTAATAAGCAGCCTTTAAACACCTCTTTTTCCTCAGCAGGCCTTCGGGTTTGCTGGGGTTTATAATCCTCAATTTTGTAAATTTAATAAATTTCAGCCACATAAAGCCGCCTGAAGAACAAAAAAATAATTCCAACAACAAGTAAAACACTCATCCAAAAAACGAGCCAATAAAAACACCAATCGACCTGAAAAACATTTCAACCCTCTGAAAAAAATTCACATCATGCAAAGAAATCCAAAAATCCTTCTCGGCAAAAAACTTATTTCCTTTATTATCTTCATAACTCACTAAAATCTTCAAATCATTCTTATCCTTCAGCAAAATCTTTGGCCTGAAAGCAACTTCAATACCTCTGTCCTCTGCAATATGACTGAAAGTCCACTCCTTTGATTCACTGCCATAAACCAGTTTTACATTCACACTCTTCGGCTCAGAAACAGAAATCTTTTTCAGCAAAAACGAAACGCTAAACTCCTCGTCAAACCTCACATCATTCGGAAAAGAAAGATTCTCAATCTCAGTTCTCGGCTTATCATGCACAACAAACCTCACATAAGACGATTTCAAAATATCGTTATTCTCAACATGCGCAGGCAAATCATAACTACCTTGTTTCTCCTCGACAACAAAGCTTTTGTTATATTCCTGAGAAATGCCCAAATCAAAACCCATGCAGTCCTTCTTCAGGCACAAGGTCAAATCCTTCAAAAAAACATTCCCGGTATTCTTCACAAAACACACAACCTCTGCTTTCTCATCCTCATAAAATTCCTTCTTGTCAATCACACATGTAAAATCAACATTCTTAGAATAAACCTTCTCATCCTCCACGATAGAATTCTCAACAAATCTCTCCGCAACATCTAAAGAATAAACAATATCATTAGCGGACGATTTAAAACTCGTCTCAAAGCTGTGATTCTCGAGAGTAACAAGAGAAACAGGGAAAGTATAAACATAATTCCTGTTCAGATTCTCAGTAAGCTTCACCTTCCAAAAAACCTTTTTCATCTCCTTTGGTTTCAGTAGGACTTCTTTCATCTGCTCGTCGAGAAACACAATCTCTCCCGGAACAGAAGCATAAATCTGCACGCTCACATAATAATCCTTAAGATTCACAACCTCTGCAAAAATAACATTATACGAGCCAAAGCCAATATTCTTCTTGAGTACATCTGCATCAACATCAACATAATGCGCAACACTTCCGGAAGTCTGCTTGATGTCAGCATTCAAAACAAGATTCCTTGTATTCAACTTCACATTTGTTCCAAGCCACTCAAAATTCGACGACGGTTCCTTAGGATCCAGAGACTCCTTCAGTTTAATATGCGTTGCATCCACAAAACCAAACTGTCCGTATGTTACATCAAAAGGAACCCATCCATAATCAGGAAAATAAATCTCAGCCCATCCATGCGCTCCCCATTTCTGCGGGAAAAGCTCAGACTCAGTATAAGCAACTCCGGAAACAAACCTTGCAGGAATCCCCAAAGAACGCGCCAGCGCAATAAATAAAGTCGTAATCTCGTCGCAAACTCCCTGCTTGTTAGTTAGAACCCACGATGCTTTTTGAGATACACTCTCAGTCAAAGTGCTCAAATCATACTCCACATTATTCTTTGTCCAGAAAGCAATTTTATGAAGCACAACAAACAAATCATCCTCTCCTGACGCAAGCTCAGAAGCAGTTTTTATTATCTCAGGATTTTCAGAATCAATAGTTTCAGACGACTTTGTATAAACCAAAACATCCTCAGGCAAATCATCGAGAGGAAACTTCACTTTCTTTAAAACCTCAGTTCTCCTGTTAAAAGTTCTCACATCAGCATCAACACTATAAGAAACCTCTCCTGAAGGTTCATTCCATCTGAACAAAACACTCTTCCCTGCTTCTTCACCAGGAGGATTCACAGTCATACTCTTAACAATCTGATTCTTGTCATTAAACGGAAAAAAAGAAAGATTTAGAGTAACATACTTGAGATTAGAATATCCAGCACTTGGCTCAATGCTCGCTCCTCCTGAAATATTAACATTAATCAAAAGCTCCTCGCTGTTATACAAAGAACTCTCAGCATATAGAATAGGCAAAATCAAAACAACCAAGAACAAAACAAAAATTTTTCGCATGAATAAAATTCTATTTATTAACTATAAAATGTTTTCTACATCACAATATCATCATCATCGAGAATCAAATCATCGCCATCATCTTCCTTAGGCGGAGCATTAGAATAAACCTTCTTATCCTCCTTCTCATTATTCTCAGCATTCACAATCTCAATCTTGCCGAACTTTCCGGTTGTAATCTGCTTCTCGCCCTTGAATTCCTTCACATAACCATTAGTAATCTTAATTGTGTCGCCTGAATTCACAGACTCAATCTGCTCATTCCACAACGAAAGTTGCACTGTTCCCGATGCATCCTTCAAAGTCGCATTAGCAACCTTTCCCGGCTGTCCGAACTTATTAAATTCACGGACATCGCTCTTCTCAACAACTTCAGCGACAAGCTCAACATTTCCTTGGTTAACCTGTAAATCTTTTATTTGCATAACTCATGTAGAATTTTAGAATCTATATAAACTTTTTCATAGTATCATCGTCTCCCTATAGAAAAGAATATAAACAATTTGGCAAAACTTTCAAGAGCATGGGGCGATAGCTCAGCCTGGGAGAGCACACGGCTGAAGACCGTGGTGTCGCCGGTTCAAATCCGGCTCGCCTCACTAATTATTCTAAGAAAATGAAAAGAATCAAACTCATCATCAAAGGCAGAGTTCAAGGAATCTTCTACAGAAAAATCACCCAAAAAACCGCAATCAGTCTCGGAATAATTGGATATGTAAGAAACCTTCCAGACGGCTCAGTAGAAGTTGTCGCAGAAGCTCCTGAACAAAAACTAAAAGAATTAATTGGCTTCTGCCGGAAAGGCCCAGAAAGAGCAGTTGTAACAAACATCCAAATTCAATTCTCAGAACCAAAAAACGAATTTACAACTTTCAGTATCAGATATTGAAGCTTATCTTAATCCCACACTTTTTAGAAAACTTATTAAGACTGCTTATTTCTTATTCAGTATAATGAAACTTAAGGACAAAATTTTACAGATATTCTTGAATACAATTCCAATAATTTTAATGATTGCTATTATTCCAGTATTCAAAAATGATTATATCCTAACCGGAATTTATGCATTAATCATCGCAGTTTCATTTGCAATAAACTATCAGCAAAAAGACTATTTATTTTTCATATTTGGATTTCTTATTATGATTATCTCTGAATATTTCTTTGTTTCCACAGGAGTTGAAACTTTTGTTAGAAATAGTTTATTTGGCTTGATGCCATTATGGCTACCATTTTTATGGGCTTATGCATTTGTTGTGATGAAAAGAGCAATCATTATTCTTGATAAATAAAGTGCCCCTGCGTCATACGCTGCGCTTTCGTCACTACGTTTCTCACCCTCGTATCATCGGAATTTTTCGTTAAATTTCTGTTAGTTTCTTTTCCCTTACATAGTGGGGGAAAATTTCGTCAGAAAAATTGAATTTGAGAGGCGTTCTATCAAAAGAGCGAATGCGATACATAGGGAACAGGAAGGAGGGGAGTTAATTTTATCAAAGCCAAATACCAATAGAGTTAAAGAAGAAAGGTGGAATTGTCCTTAAATAAAAGTAACTTTTATATTTATCTGTTCATATTGCTCTGATGCACAACTAACTCACCACAAAAGAACTTCATGCAAAACATTTTCAGGTTTCCGAGAAAAACAAAACTCTCCAAACCTTCTCTTATAAGACGAGAAATAACTTTCTCATTACCCCTATAACATTTCACCAGTTTCGCATTTGAATCACATAGATGGATTCTGGAAGAAGAACTTATTTCTTGGTTATGCAACACAGCAAAAAAGACACTCAAATTCCTTATATTTGAATGACTATGTTACAAATACAAAGACAAGAACAAGTTAAAAATTTTCCACGGGAAACATTTGTAGAAGAATTAGCACAAAATATGGGAATAAGTTTGGGAAAAATGAGATTGCGGTTAACATCTGGTCATAATCCTTACAAGTTAATTGAGGACCCATCTATTGTGGATATAACGCAGCCACATACAACATACGTTCTCTTAAGTTTGATAAAACCCCAAATCCTTCTGGAGATTCTGAAAGATTATTTTCCTTTGTCCGTGATTACTTATCACCCCAATAGAAATGATCTCTTTTCCTTTTTATAGGTCAATTATTAGCTTTACACTTTTTAAAATTTCAATACATCCCCTTCTTAAAAAAATTAGTATCCAGAACCCTAGATTTTGTTTTTCCTTCTATCTGCAATAATTCTTCTTTTGTCAATGGCTTAAAATTTTTTACTAATTCAGCATTTTCCTCAATCTCCTGAGGAGTTCTGCAACCAATTATTGCCAAATCTACATCCAGTGAGAGAGTATAATATATTGCTTCTTTCATTGAGATTGTTGATAAGGCATGGACTTGTGCTGTTACTTTCATTGCTATAATTCCCATGCCTTTTTTTCTTGCTTCTTCTACTGCATGAATTGCTCCATTGGGAGAGAATATTTCTTCCAAGTCTTCGTTTGTTCGCAAATCATGAAGTTGGATCAAGTCCAAGTAATTTGTTTTTAGTCTTTTTAATGAATCTTCTATGAGAAACATTGTGCCTTGGTAAGTTCTGTCATGTGTTTTTGAAGCGAGGAAAATATTTTCCCTTTTTGTATATTTCCAGAGAGAATACCCAAGATAATCACGGCTTTGCTCATAAGCAGGGGCCGTGTCAAAGTAAGTTACTCCTACTTCAACTGCCTTTTTTATTACAGATTCTGCTTCTTTCTCATATCCTCTTGTTCTTAATATTCCTTCTCCGCCTAATCCGAAGATTGTAACTTTGCGGTTGGTTTTGCCGAGGGTTTTGGTTGGAAGAGACATAGTACTTCAAATTCTTTCTGTTGGTGATTTCTATAAGAGGTTTAATATAAAAGGATTGTTATGTTGTATTCTATGAAAGCAACTTTCGGAGCAGGGTGTTTCTGGCATATTGAAGAGCCGTTCAGGAAAATTTCTGGTGTTATTTCAACTGCTGTCGGATATATGGGAGGAGAAACGAAGAATCCAAATTATGAGGATGTTTGCACAGACAAGACAGGTCATGCTGAGGTTGTCCAATTGGAATTCGACGATAAAATGGTCTCTTATGAAAAGATTTTAGATATTTTCTGGAGCATACATAATCCTACTACACCAAACAGGCAGGGATTGGATATTGGAACACAATACCGTTCTGTGATTTTTTATTATGATGAAAAGCAGAGAGAAACAGCGATAAAGTCAAAAGAATCACTCGAAGAATCAGGAAAGTTCAGGAAGAAAATTGTTACTGAGATTTCTAAGGCAGGAGTTTTCTGGAAAGCAGAAGAGTATCACCAAAGATATTTGGAGAAGAGAGGATTAAAAAGCTGTGGGCTTTTTTAGGTGAATTTTATAACGCGAGAAAGTTCTTTATACTTCTTAAGCAGACAATCCCAATATGCTTTATATCACAGACAAAAATAAGAAGATAACAATCTATTATTTCCCTTTTTATGCTCAAAATAACCATTGATAAAAAGTTCAGCAAAATAATCTATAAAGGTAACTCGCAGTTTGATATTTTGCCTGTTGATCCAAATCGTAAGGACAGACTTCGCATCTTAGAAATTCTTAAGAATGAAGGACTGAAAGTCTCTATGGAGATTAGACCCCAATAATCATCTCTGAACCTTGTATCTCAGCAAAGCCCCAATCCCACCAAGAGAATCCAAGCTTTTACCTGAAGAATTGTCAGAACTGATTATCACAACTCTGCCTTTCATGCTCTCGACATTTTTCATAATGGCTTGCATCTTATAATAAAGCCCGGAATCTCTCGACTTGGAAAGAAGACCATCTGTAACAATAAGAGTTTCAACAGCGCCTATATTTGCGCAATACTCAGTTTCCTTCAAACCATAAACACCGAGATTATTCTTAGAAATCTCCACGAGAAGCCGATTCATAATCTCAATCTCCTCATTAAGCCGCGCATCTTTCAGAGCAGATTTCAATTCAGGCCTTTTGAGAACTTCCTCGATTGCGGTAGAATCAACAGATGAGCATGATGATAACGTAACTCTTGGCTTTAACGAATCATCAATTATTGCAAACAATTCTTCTTTCCAGAAAACCGGGCTTGCAATAACAATTCTCGACTCCTTATAACGCTCAGCATACTCTTTCAGCGCCGAGGAAAGCTGCTCGAAAAAATTTCCTGATTTCTTCTCGGCATATCTTTTCCTGTTTACGTCGCCTTTAATTTCTGAAAGAATCTTATGGCTATATTTCTCTACCAGAACAAAAAATCCTTCGTCCCTGTCAAAAATTAGAAGGATTATTCCATGGTATTTTGCCTTGCACGCATCTCTGATTTTATCAAGCTGAAACCCGAGCCATTTATCCTTCATTATTGTAATCTGCGAATTCTCCTCGACAGTAATTGTATGAAAGCTCCCCCTGGGAATATCCTCAGGTCCCTCAATTATTTTTCCGGAAATCCTCAATACAGGAGAATGCTTGCTGAAATCAACTTTTTCAACATCAATTGTTAATGTTACCTGCTTTTTCACAGCACTCTGGTTTCGAGAATCCTCGTCTCCAATCTTTATCTTTCTCAATGTTCTCGACTTCACTCTGTCATGAGCATCTATCACGTTGCTAAGCACATAAATATCATCAGTAGATTCAGGCTTGAGTTTAAGTGTGCCGTCTCTGAGGTTGGATTGGATGAGTTTCATTGTTCATAGACTAAATTTTTTTGTGCATATCCTTCCAGAGCAATTTCATTTCTTTAATCAAGGAAATCACAACACTGAGTCTCGGCAGATTAACGCCTTTTCCCTCGAACTTTGATTCTCCAAATGCCCTCGGGTAATGAGTAACGGGAAGCTCCTTGATTTTATATCCTGCTTTTCGCGCTTTAGCAAGCAATTCAGTTGTGCCTACACCTAGAGTGCAGACGAGTTTTACCTTCTCAAAAATTTTTTTATTGACATACCTGAATGCGCAGTCAACATCCTTTTCTTTTATGCCGAAGAAA